>Ga0209069_10001056_pt1 | contig 13718 bp, 10 predicted proteins | sample Str013_2_FD_187202 | JGI IMG/M metagenome (GOLD analysis project Ga0209069, IMG submission 187202) | Freshwater sediment microbial communities in response to fracking from Pennsylvania, USA - Straight Creek_MetaG_SC_2013 (SPAdes) (version 2) | ecosystem: Environmental > Aquatic > Freshwater >...
CCGGCCAAGAGGACCGCATCCGCCGCTGCGCCTCCCAGGAGGGTCTGGTGATCTGGTATCTCCACGAGCTCGACCTCGTCGATCAACGCGTCGGCGCGTACGTGGCCCGCTTGATCGACTATCAGTGGCCCGACGGCGGCGGGAACTGCGACAAGGACCCGACTGCCCGGACCTCCTCGGTGCAAGAGACCCTGCTGCCACTTCGAGGTATCGCGCGGAGCCGGGCCCAGACCGTCGCCGTCTGGCTGCCGGTCACCCGATGTTCTCGGCGCCCAGCGCCGGATGCGGGTGTCCGTGCGGCTGGTGCTCAGGCAGTCGCCAGCGACGAGCAGTGAGTGAACCCGATGTGCCCGCCGTCGGCGACCGGACCGGTGCAGGTCTTGCGTAGGACGCCCTGGGAACCGAACTTGTCCTGCCGGGCATCCACCGTGACCGCAACGGCGCCGGTCGCGCTCACAACGTAGGCGCGGGGATCAGGTCACCCTCGACCGTGGGCCGTGGCAATCCCGGCGACCGGACGGTCGCCGCGGTAGTGCAGCACCACGACCCGCCGCTGCGCCGCCGGCAACCGGCGCAGCGCCGCCACCACAGCGACCAGATCCGGCGAGGGCTCGACGGCTACCGCCGGCGGGCCGAGCCGGGCACGAGCAGCCAGCCAACGCCGGGTGCCGCGCCACCGGTGTGCTCAGCCGCCACGCGACCGTCCGTACCCACACGTCTCGGGATTGTCATAGCCGGACACCCGGTGCCGCCACCGTGCCCAGGCCCGGGCGTAGGCGTCCTGTGCTCGCCGAGGTCGCCACAGACGGCGTCCACCTGGTGGACGACACGCGCGTCTCCGGGTTACACCAGGGTGCAACGGTGGATCGGGGCAGCCGGCTGATGGCCGGCGCATTCCTCGTACCACGGGCCTCGTTCTTCCAACAGTTCCTCGGTTCGTGGGGCGCCGTACATGCTTGAAAACGGGGTCGGCGCACGTGGCGCAGGGAATCCGTCGCGGGAGTGAGGCTGCCCCTGCCGTGCTTGGCCGATACTGGCCAGACGCGGGTCGGCCAAGTCAGGAAGGGCGGTGCCGTGTTCGACCGGTTCGTGGCGTTGCGCCGCCGTGCCGAAGCACTGCCGCCGCTGGCGGTGGATGCGGTGATCGCGGTGTTGTGCTACTTCACGACGGTGGCGCTGCCGGTGAAGGCGGCCCGCGAGGGCGGCTGGCCGCTGTTTCTGCTGGCGGCACTCGCCTCGATGCCGCTGGTGTGGCGGCGCCGGCAGGCGGTCATCGCGGCGGCGTTCGTCGGTGCCGGCACCCTCGGGCTGGCGGTCACCGGCAGTCTGGGAAACATCCCGCTGCCGTACGGACAGCTCGTGGCGACCTACACGGTCGCGTCGTTGGCGCCGCCGCTGTGGCGGCTGCTGGTCATGGCATGCACCGCTTTCGGTACGCTGGCGTCGGTGCTGTTCCTGCTCGGCCAGAGCCCACCCGCCCTGGGCATCGCGGCACTGCCGTTCGTCGTCGCGTACGCCCTCGGCGTCGGGGTGCGGGCCAGGCGGGACCGGATCGGCATGCTGGAAGAGCGTACCCACCGTCTCGCCCAGGCGCAGGAGGCGACCGCGGTCCGGGAACGGGAACGGATCGCGCGGGAGATCCACGACATCGTCGCCCACTCGGTGAGCCTGATGGTGGTGCAGGCCGAGGCCGGCCTGGTCCAGGCCGCGGACCCGGACAAGGCAAGCGGAACCTTCAGCACCATTTCCAGTACCGGACGGGAGGCGCTGACCCAGCTCGATCGCGCGCTGGGGGTACTGCGTGGCGACGACCGGACCCGACACCCGACACCCGGACTGGAGGGGCTGCCTGGACTGGTGAGCCGGGTCCGCGGCGCCGGCCTGGACGTCGACCTGATCGAGGCGGGTGGGCGCCGGCCGATCCCGGCCGACCTCGCCGCCGCGGTCTACCGGCTCGTCCAGGAGGCGGTGACCAACACCGTCAAACACGCCCACGCCCGATGGCTCCGGATTCGCCTGGACTGGCAGCCGGTCGCGTTGCGGGTCGAGGTCACCGACGACGGGTCCGGTCCACCAGCGATACCGGCAGCCGGTCGCGGGCTGGTCGGCATGCGCGAACGGGTGCATGCCTTCGGGGGCGACCTGTACACCGGGCCAGGCGATGCTGGCACCGGATTCCAGGTCACCGCCACCCTGCCGCTGCCCGCCACGTCCACTGTGGAAGGCCCCGGCGATGCGTGAGCCGATCCGGGTCCTCGTCGTGGATGACCAGGCGTTGGTGCGTCAGGGATTCGCGGTGATCCTCGGCGCCGAGCCGGACATCACCGTGGTCGGGGAGGCCGCCGACGGCGACCAGGCCATCGTGGCGGCCGTGGCGCTGTACCCGGACGTGGTGCTGATGGACGTGCGGATGCCCGGCGTGGACGGCATCACGGCCACCGCGACCATCTGCGCCCGTACGCCGGCGAAGGTACTGATGCTGACCACCTACGACCTGGATGAGCACGTGTACGACGCGTTGCGGGCCGGAGCCAGCGGGTTCCTCTTGAAGACCATGCGCGGCCGGGACCTCGTCGACGCGGTACGGGTGGTCGCCGCCGGGGAGGCGCTGCTCGCCCCGACGGTGACCCGGCGGCTGATCGCCGAGATCGTCAGCCGATCCGCACCGGCCACGGCGCACCCACAACCGGCCGGCACTGCCCGGCTGGCCGGGCTCAGCCCCCGGGAGACCGACACCATGCGCGCCCTTGCCCGGGGGTTGTCCAACGCGGAGATCGCCGCCGAGTTGTACGTCACCGAGCACACCGTGAAGACCCACGTCAGTAACCTGCTCACCAAGCTCGGCCTGCGCGACCGGGTCCAAGCCGTCGTGCTGGCCTACGAGTCCGGCCTGGTGGTCGCCGGGTCGGCTCACTCCCAGGAGTGAGCGCGGTTCGTTCTCATCGGCGTTCCACCCGACTGGTCACCACACCGACCATCGACGCATGCTCACCACCCTCACCCGGTACTCGATCCGCCGGCCTGTCGTCGTAGTTGTGCTGTGGCTCGCCGCGGTCGCCGGCTCATTCACCGTCGGCACCGGCGTGTTCGACCGGCTTGTCAGCGATGTCGGCGTCGTGCCGGGCAGCGAATCCGACCGCGGGTACACCCTGATCGGGCAGGCCGGGCCGGAGCCGATCACCCTGACCGCGATCGTGTCCGGCCGCCCGGCCGCCGACCCGGCGGTACGCGACGCGGTGGACGCGGCAGTCACCGACCTGCGCGCGATCCCGGGCGTCGCCGCCGTGGCCGATCCAGTGCCGTCCACGGCGACCGGCCGTGCGGTGCTGCTGCGGGTACAGGTGGCGCCGGGATTGGACACCGGCACGACGGCACGGGCGGTGGCCGAGCGGCTGCGGCGCATCGACACCGGCACGGTGACCGTGGCGGGTGGGCCGTTGACCGACGACGAGTTCAACGCCCAGGCTCAGGCCGATGTGCAACGTGCCGAACTGCTGACCACTCCGGTGTTGTTGCTGCTGTTGCTGCTGGTCTTCGGTGGGCTGCGGGCCGCCGGGCTGCCGTTGCTGCTCGCGGTTGTCGCGGTCGGTGGCACGTTCGGGATCCTGTACGCCTTCAGCCTGGTAGGCGACGTGTCCGTGTACGCGATCCAGGTGGTCACCATGCTGTCGGTCGGCCTGTCCGTCGACTACGGCCTGTTCGTGGTGAGCCGGTTCCGGGAGGAGCGCGCCCTGGACCCCGACGTACGGGCCGCGGTTGCCCGCACTGCCGGCACCGCCGGGCGGACCATCGTGTACTCGGGCCTGACCGTCGCCTCGGTGCTCGCCGGGCTGCTGGTGTTTCCCGAGCCGTTCCTGCGCTCCATGGGTCTGGCCGCCGTGGGTGTCGTGGCGGTCGTCATCGTGGCTTCGCTCACGCTGCTCCCGGCGCTGCTGACCCTGCTGGGGCACGGCATCACGGCGGCGAAGCCGGCTCCGGCCGGTGGCGGTGTCTTCGCCCGAATCGCCACGGCGGTGCAGCGCCGTCCGTTGCTGATGCTGCTCGCCGCTGCCGGGGTGATGGTTGTACTGGCTGTTCCGGTACTCGATCTGCGCCTGGCCCAGGTCGACGCCAGGCTGCTCCCGGCCGGTACCCAGACCAGGCAGCTCTACGACGCCATGGCGACACACTTTCCCGAGTTGGCCCGGCCCAACCCGATCGTCGTTGCCGTGGCCGCGCCCAGCGACAGCCCCGCCGTTGCCACACTGCGTACGCGGATCGCGGCCATACCTGATGTCACCGCGGTGGAGGTCGCCCGGTCCGGGCCGGTCACCGTGCTGCGGGCCGGGATCGACCAGCCGGCGCACAGCGACGCCGCTCGCCGCGCGGTGGCGGCGATCCGGGCGCTGGACGCACCGATTGAGGTGGCGGTCACCGGCGACACCGCACTGCTGATCGACTACGAGCGCACCATCACCGATCACCTGCCCTACGCGGCGACGATCATCGCCCTGGGCACGCTGGTGCTGCTGTTCCTGTTCACCGGCTCGATCCTGTTGCCGGTCAAGGCCGTGGCGACCAACCTGCTCAGCATCGGCGCCGCTCTCGGCGCGGTGGTCTGGGTGTTCCAGCAGGGCCACCTGGCGAGCTGGTTCGGCACCCAGCGACTCGACGCGACCCACGTCTCGGTGCCGGTACTGGTGGGGACGATCGCCTTCGGTCTGTCGGTGGACTACGAGGTGTTCCTGCTCTCCCGCATCCGTGAGCGGTGGCTGGCCACCGGTGACAACAACCAGGCGGTCGCCAGCGGTTTGCAGCACTCCGGGCGGATCATCACCTCCGCCGCCCTGCTCCTCGGTGTGGTCTTCGCCGGGTTTCTCGTCGCCGGGTTCGTGCCCGTCCAGGCCATCGGGCTGGGCCTCACCCTGGCCGTCGCCCTGGACGCCACCGTCGTCCGGCTCCTGCTCGTACCAGCCACCATGACCCTCGCCGGCCGGTACAACTGGTGGGCGCCCGGCCCGGTACGGCGCCTGCACGCCCGGCTCGGCCCGCACGAATCCCCGACCGACCAGCAGCGGCGGTCCCGACCGCAGAACACCGTGGCCGGGACCACGATCGGGACCTTGACCTCGTGAATTCACGTACCTGAGCAGCAGCTGGCGTCCCCTGCTGTCGCCTCACTGGGTCAGGGTTCCCCGCAGCATGCTCTGTCCATGCTCCTGCTGCCCCACCCGCTGCGCCGAGATGTCGACGATGCGGAAAACATCCAGGTCCTGCGCGACGGTCGGTACGTTCAACGGCGCCGGACCCAGCGAACCGACGTCGATCATGTTCTTGTCGCCGTCGTAAAGCCACACCGCGTAGTAACCGACCGGCGTCGGCATCCCGGTCACGCTCAGGCGCAGCTGCAGCCCCTGCCCGGTGTCGACCAGCTCCACCCGCCCGCGCGCACCGGCGGCCGCCGCTGTCGCCGGAGTCAGCTCGGCGGAGGCGATCACGCGGGTGGTGTCCTTGGTTGCCAGGCGGGTGACCACGACCGTCCCCGCGACGCCCAGTACCAGCGCGGCAACGGCCACCGCGGCCAGCCACAGTCGCCCGTACCGCCGCCCGGCCCGGCGACCGGCCGGCCCGCCGGATCGGCTGGGACCCGCGGGAGTTCCCGCCCCGGGCGGCCGTACCGGCGCGGGTACGCGAGCGCCACCCCCGGCCGTCCCGGGGGCGAACGCCTGGGCTGCGATGCGCTGCCACAGCGCCTCGGACGGTACCGGCAGCTCCCGCAGTTCCTCGGTGTGCCGGCCGAGGTCGGCAACCTCCCTGGTGGCGGCCAGCTCATCCCGGCAGGCGGCGCAGTCTTGTAGATGGTCGGCCTCGACCGGGCCGGGCGTCTGCTCGCCCAGCGCGATCAGCACCAGCAGGTCAGGATCCAGATGCGACACCGTCCACCTCCCATCGCCCGCGCAGCCGCGCCAGTCCACGGCGTAGATGACTCTTCACGGTACCCAGCGGAAACCCGGTCACCGCGGCGATCTGGTGGTGGGTCAGGTTGTCGTAGAACGCCAGCTCCAGGACCCGGCGCTGGTCAGCAGGCAGCCGGGCCAGCTCGTCGACCACCACCAGCCGGTCCACCACCTGGTCGGCCGCGGTGTCCTGGACCGGTTCGGCGAGGCTGGTCCGGCGCACCGACTCGGTCGACCGGTCCCCGCGGGCCCGGTTGCGGATCGCGTCCACCGCCTTGCGCCGCGCGATACCCAGCAGCCAACCCAGCAGGCTGCCGCGTTCGGGGGCGTACCCGGCCCGGCCCTGCCACGCCGCCACGAATGTCGCCTGGACCACGTCCTGCGCGTCCGCCGGGTTGCCCAGCTTCGCCGTGGCCAGGTGCAGGATCGCGGCGCCGTAGCGCTGGTACAGCTCGCGCAGCGCGCGATCCTCACCGGACCGGAACCGGCCGGCGAGGTCGTCGTCGCTGTCCGCGCCCAGCCTGGGCATCGTGCTCACCGTTGCCGTTGACGCTGCTGCCATACCGCACGCACGCCCGACTCTAACCCGAGTACCGCTCGCCGGTCGCGTGCGGCTCCTGACCTTGGTTCGGTCGGCGGTGGCCCGGCGGATGCGCCGGGAACGAGTTTCGGCCAGGTGCATCCAGCCGGGTACCCGGCACCGAAGTGTTCACGTCAACCCACCCGGCAGTACCACCCAGCAAGGAGGAACGATGCGCGTCACGTACATCCGGCGGGTGCTGGCGATGTCGGCGGTGGCCCTGGTGGCCACCGCAGGCGCCAGCCTGAGCCTGGCCGGTCCGGCCGCAGCGGCGAACGACTCGATGGTCTCGGTGGTGCACGGCATCCCCGGCCAACCGGTCGACGTGTACGTCAACGGCGCCAAGACCCTCGACAACTTCAAGCCAGCAACCGTGGCCGGTCCGTTGAGGCTGGCAGCCGGCACCTACGACGTCGCGCTGACCAAGCCGGGTGACCCGGTCGGCAGCGCGATCCTGGAGAACAAGACCCTGGCTGTGCCGGGTGGCAGGAACCTGAGCCTGGTTGCGCACGTCGACGCCGCGGGCAAGCCGACCCTGACCGCGTTCGTCAACGACACCAGCATGATCAAGGCCGGGATGACCCGGCTGGTGGTACGGCACACCGCCGCCGCCCCGGCCGTGGACGTCCGGGCCGGGGGTACCCCGGTGTTCAAGAACCTGACCAACCCCAACGAGGCGATGGCCGACATCCCGGCCGGTACGGTCGACGCCGACGTCGTTCTCGCTGGTACCACCACCGTGGCGATCGGGCCGCAGAGCCTGAACCTGGCCGCGGGCAGCGCCACGATCGTCTACGCGATCGGCTCGGCCGAAGGCAAGTCCCTGGCCCTGGTGGCGCAGACCATCACCGGCCTTGGCGGCGCACCCGCGGGCATGCCGGCCGGTACCGGCGGCCAGGCCCGTACCGGCGTGGCGTGGTGGTGGTACGCCACCGCGATCGGCGGCGTCCTGCTCCTGATCGGTGGCGATGCGACCGTCATCGCGCGGCGCACGAGCGCGGGTCGTGCCTGACCTGCCCGCCGCCGGCGACCCCCGGCCCCACGCCGGGGGTCGCCGGCACCGTACCGCGGCCGTGGCCACGGTCCTCGGTGCCGTGGCGCTGGTCATGGCGGGCGTGATCTGGCTGCGGTCCGGGCCGGCACCCGATGTCGGTACGGCCACGGTGAACCAGCTCACCGCGCCCGTCCCGGCACCGGCCTCCGGGGCGGCGGGCACGGCGGTTCCAACACAGGCGGCCGCGCTGCCCACCGCGCCGGTACCGGTGATCGAGCCGGTACGCCTGGCGATCCCCGTGCTGAACCTGACCGCGACGGTCCAGCCCACCGGGGTCGACCGGGCCGGCGACTTCGACGTACCGCGGAGCGTGGACACCGTCGGCTGGTACCGGTACGGGCCGGGGCTTGACGCCACCACCGGTTCGGTGGTGATCGCCGGACACGTGGACAGCGCCACCCAGGGCGCGGGCGCGTTCTTCCGGCTACGCCAGCTCAGACCCGGCGACGCGGTCACGGTCACCGGCTCGGACGGGCGCGCCGCCCGGTACACGGTGGCGGGCCGGGAGGAGTACGCGAAGACGGCGATCGACCTGAACCGGTACTTCACCTGGACCGGCGCGAAGCGGCTGACCCTGATCACCTGCGGTGGTCCGTTCAACGACCGGACCCACCACTACCGCGACAACGTGGTGGTCACGGCCGTACCCGCGACCGGCTGACCCGCGGCCACGCCAGCGCCGTGACCTGCGGCTTCAGGTTCGTACATCAGGATCGCCTCTTGCCATGTACGCTGCTGGCGCCTGGACCACCCCACGAGAGTCGGTCGGTCAACTGGATTACCACCGCCTGTGCCGGATCGAGCATCGGAGCGGCCAGGCCGACCGAGCCGAGCACGGCCCCGACCGCCTGCGCCCGTCCGGCCTGCCACCAGGCTGGCTGACGCCGCGCGGTGCCGCTCCAGCCGCCTGCCTCATCCCGGCGTACCACCTGGTACCTGCGGTCGGGGTCAAGTCCGGGCAGCCGAAGCCGGCCGGGCAGGATGTCGGCCGACGATTCCAGTCGGACGTAGCAGAACACCGCCTGGCTGCGGTCCTGGCTGACCACGCCATGCAGCCATGCCCCCTGATCCGGGTGATCGGCTCGGACCACCTCGCCGGTGTGCAGCAGTCCGCGCAGCTCCCGGTACAACCCGGCCCAGGCCCGCAACCGGTCGAGATCGGCGTCGTCACAGGTGGTGATGTCCCATTCCAGCCCCGCGTGACCGAACAGTGCGGTGACGCAGCGTAGCCCCAGGTCCAGGCTGCGGTTCGTGGTGTGTGCGACCGGCCCGCCGACGTGGGTGCCGACCAGTTCGGGCGGCAGTAACAGGCCGGTCCAGCGCTGGATCGCCTGGCGGTCCAACGCGTCGTTGGTATCCGAGGCCCAGACCCGGTCGGCGTGCTGCAGGATGCCGAGATCGACCCGGCCGCCGCCGGAGGAGCAGGATTCGATCTCCAGGCCAGGATGGCGCGCCCTGATCGCATCGAGCAGGCGGTACAGCGCCAGGGTCTGTTCGTGCACACCGGCGGCTGGTCCGCCTGGCCCGACGTGCACCGACTCGTGCAGGTCACGGTTGTGGTCCCACTTCAGGTACCCGACACCGCATTCGCCGATCAAGGCATCGAGCCGTTCGAGCAGGTACTCGTAGACCCGATGGTGCGCCAGGTCAAGCGCCACTTGGTGACGCCACAGCCGGGGGGTGCGCGCCGCCGGGGCGAGCAGCCAGTCGGGGTGGTCGCGGGCAAGGTCGGAGTCGGGACTGACCATCTCGGGTTCGACCCAGAGGCCGAACTGCATGCCCAGCTCGTGGACCCGGTCGGCCAGCGGGCGCAACCCGTGCGGCCACACGGCCGGGTCGGCGTACCAGTCGCCCAGCCCGGCCCGGTCGTGCCGGCGTCCCCGGAACCAGCCGTCGTCCAGTACGAACCGCTCGACGCCGAGCCGGGCCGCCTGCTGGGCCAGCCCGCTCAGCCGGTCCAGGCTGTGGTCGAAGTAGACGGCCTCCCAGGTGTTCAGCACCAACGGCCTGGGGGTCCTCGGGTGTCCGGGCCGGGCCCGAAGCCACCGGTGCGCCCGGGCACTGGCACCGTCCAGCCCGTGGCCGGACCAGGTGAAGACGACCCAGGGGCTGGTGTACGCCTGGCCCGGGGCCAGCACCACCTCGCCCGGCTGCAACAGCTCGCCGCCGCCGATCACCCCGGCTCCGCCGGCCCCGGCCCCCTCGGGCAGCCGCTCGGCCAGGTGTAGGTGATTGCCGCTCCAGGCCACGTGTGCCGCCCACACCTGCCCGCTACGGAAGCCAAACCCGGGGGTACCGGCTGCCAGCAGCAACGGGGCGTCGTGCCCGCTGCGGCCGCGCCGGCTGTCGCGCACCCGCTGGCCGTGGTTGAACGGCTGGCGCTGCGGGCTGCGCTCGCGGCACCAGCGCCCGGTCAGATCGAACAGTTCGCCGGCCTCGGCCGGCACCGGCAGCATGGCGAGCAGTCCGGCCAGGGTGTAATCGCCGGAGCCGATGTTGGTCAGGGTGTGCCTGATCCGCACCAGTCCGGCCGGTTCCAGGCGCAGCTCGGTGTGGGTGACCAGCCCGGCGTCGGGGTCGGCGGCGTCGACGGCGACCTGCTGGGCTCCGTCCGCGTCGACCGCCGGCCCCGTGACGGCGGTGACGGCCAACCGGGGATGCACGGCGGCGGATCGCTCGGCCTGCGTGGAGTCCGCGCCGCGATGGCCAGCCACACCGGGCCGGCCGGACCATCCGTCGGGTTCGCCGGGCAGCAGGGTCAGCGGGATCGGCTCGTCCAGGGCACTGTGCGGTACGGCCGGGGTGAGCGCTGTGGCCAATTCCCGGCACGCGTCCAGGTCGAGGTCGCCGACGTCGGCGCCCCAGTGCAGCACCCGGGGCAACAGGTGCCCGCCGAGGTCGAGCAGGATCGCCGTCCCGGCAGTCCGCAACAGCAGCGGTGCCGGGGTACCGTGCGTCGCCGTCATCGGCCCTCTCCCGTCACTCGCTGCGGGCGGCACCTACGTGCGGGCATCCGTGACAGCGGATCGGTCCGGGTACCCGCAGCCACGAGGTGTCCGCCGAGGTTGCTGTCAGCCCTTGTTGGCACCCAGGGTCAGGCCGGAGACGAACTGCTTCTGTAAGGCGAAGAAGATCACCAGTGTGGGGATGGCGACGATGACTGCCCCTGCTGACACGAGGTTGAGATCGGTGAAGAATTCGCCCCGCAGGTTGTTCAGGGAGCTGGTGACGGGGAACTTGTCTCCGCTGGACATCAGGACGGTGGCCCAGAAGAACTCGTTGTATATCCAGGTCACCTGCAAGGTGGCCAGGGCGGCCAGTGGTGGTCTGCACAGCGGCATCGTCAACTGCCAGTACTGCCGCCAAATGCCGGCGCCGTCGACCATCGCGGCCTCATACAACTCTCTCGGGAGGGTCTTCATGTAGTTGGTGAGCACGAAGGTGCAGAACCCGGTCTGGAAGGCGGTGTTCACCAGGATCAGGCCCCAGTAGCTGTCCAGGAGTTGGCCGGAATCGCTCATCCACAGGGGCAGCGGGATGGTGCGGTAGAGCCGGAACAGGGGGATCAGCAGGGACTGCTGCGGCAGCAGGTTCGCCGCGGTAAAAAGGCCGAGCATCACCAGGTTGAACCGCCAGCTGAAGCGGGCCAGGACGAAGGCGACCATCGAGGAGAGGAACAGCGTCAGGACGACGGCTGGTGCGGTGATGTAGAACGAGTTGATGAAGTGCTTGGTGAAGTCGGCGCGCTGCCAGGCGTCAACGTAATTGTGTACGGTCCAGCCGCCGAGGCTGACGTAGCCGTGGACAGATGTGTAGGTGTAGTCGCGGAACGAGTTGAGCACCGCCCAGGCCACGGGGAACAGCCAGGTCAGCGCTACTACCGCGAGGAAGCAGTGCAGGAGTACCCGCAAAGGCCGCGCCCGGCGTCGTCGCGTCCGCTTACCGATCTGCTCGTCGCCGGTTGTCCCGATCGAGTTGCTGAGCGTGGTCATCGCTGGTCCTCGCGCATCACGGTCGACAGGTAGATGGTGATGAACACCAGCGAGATGATCAGCATCAGGACCGCAAGGGCGGAGCCGAATCCGATCCTGCTGGCCTCACCCACGATGTTCTGGGTTACCAGGGCCGAGATGACCTCCAACCCGTTGCGACCTTTGTTGATCACCCAGACCAGGTCGAAGGCGCGGAGCGACTCGATCACCGTGATCACCAGGATGATGATGTTGATCGGGCGAAGCACGGGGAAGACCACGGAGAAGTAGGTCCGGACCTCGGTGGCGCCGTCCATCGAGGCGGCCTCACGCAGGGAGGGGTCGACCCCTTTGAGGCCAGCCAGGTACAGGAGCATGACATAGCCGACGTGTTTCCAACTCGACGCCACCAGAACAGCCCAGATGTTCACCTTGGGATCGCCGTACCAGTCGACGGAGGTCCCAAAGATCCCGTTGATCAGGCCCTGGTCGCGCGAGTAGATGAGTTGCCAAATGAAGCCGACCAGCGCCAGGGAGAGCACGACCGGCAGGTAGATGGCGGTTTGATAAAGCCTGCTCCCCCGGATCTCCTTGTCCAGCAAGGTGGCCAGGAACATGCCGAAAGGGGTGGCGAACAGGAAGAGCACGGCGAGGAAGAGCAGATTGTTTCGGACGGCCGGGTGGAACGGGGGATAGATGTTCAATACGTCATCGTAGTTCTTGGCACCGATGAAATGGATGTCACTCAGCGGCCCGATGCCGTCCCAATTGGTGAAAGACAGCACCACGGTGACGATAGCTGGCAGCCACACCAGCCCGATCACCAGGGTCAGCGGGACGACCACCATCAGGGCAACGACCATGCGGTCGCGTCCGGCCAGCTTGGTGACCCGCCCCGTGGTGGCGGCGCTGGCGCGCAGTCCCCCACCACGGGAGTGAGACGTTTGCTGAGGGCTGGCGGGGAGATCGGTCATGAGTTCTTCCCTCCGGCCCAGCCTCAGGATGCGAAAATCGACTTCTTCTGGCTCTCCATGCTGCTAAGTACCGAGTCGACGCTCTTGGGATCCTTCAGGAACGCCTGGAGCGAGGGAATGACCACGGTCGCGGCGAAGTCCGGGCGGGTGTCGCGGTCCAGGAACTGCGTGATGTTCTTCGCCGAACCGACCAGTTCGGCAGCCTTCTTCTGCAGGGCGGTATAGCCGGTGGTGTCCGCGCCGGAGTTGGCCACCAGAGTCGTCGGGTCCGCCTTGACGCGGGTGTTGGCAGCATCCTTCGAACCGAGGTACTCCAGGAGTGCCTTCGCGTTCTTCTCCTCTTTCGGGCGTTTGGCCATCATATAGCCGTCGATGGGGGCGTCCAGAGCATCGGCCCCGATCGTCGAGTCGATCGCGGGGAAGGTAAAGAAGTCGACGTCATCGAGGTCGGTGGTGGGGAATTGCTGGGTGACGAAGAGCCCGAGCAGGTACATGCCCGCCTTCTTCTGCTGCAGGCTCTGCGCCGCTTCCTGCCAGGTGCGGCCGAGAGCGTCGGACTGGTGGTAGGGCAGTAGCCCGGTCCAGGCGTCGAAGACCTTCTTCACCTCCGGGGACGTCCAGTTCTTCTTCCCGGCCATCAGATCGACGTGGTATTGATAGCCGTTGATCCGCAGGTTGAGCACGTCGAACGTGCCCATGGCCGGCCAGCCGTCCTTGTCCGCGAAGGCGATCGGAACGAGTTGGTCCGCCTGCATCTGCCTGCTCAGCGCGGTCAATTCGTCGAGCGTTTTCGGGACCGTGTAGCCCTTCGTGGCGAACACCGACTTGCGGTAGAAGATCGCCCAAGGGTAATAGGTCTCCGGGACGAAGTACTGCTTGCCGTCGTCACCGGTCGAGGCAGCCTTGAAGCCGTCGGTGAAGCCGGTCAGTTTCGACCAAACGTCGCTGACGTCGCCGGCCAGGCCCTTGGCGGCGAAGAAGCGCATCCGGTAGCCGGCGAACCAGGTGAACACGTCGTCCGGCTTGCCCTGCAGATAGTTGTTGATGTTCTCCTGGAAGGTGTTGTGGTCGACGGTGTTCGTCTTGACGGTGACCCCGCTGGCCGCGGTGAAGGCGTCCGTGACGATCTTGAGGTGGGCCTTCGGGTCAGCGTCCGACTGATTGGACCCCAGGCTCACGGTCTTGGTGGCCGAGCCACCCGAA
>Ga0209069_10001057_pt1 | contig 13715 bp, 7 predicted proteins | sample Str013_2_FD_187202 | JGI IMG/M metagenome (GOLD analysis project Ga0209069, IMG submission 187202) | Freshwater sediment microbial communities in response to fracking from Pennsylvania, USA - Straight Creek_MetaG_SC_2013 (SPAdes) (version 2) | ecosystem: Environmental > Aquatic > Freshwater >...
AAGTTCTGGTGTGAAAGCCTCAGCCCTCTCTTGTGAAGGCTTCAGCAAATGGCGCAAGAACAGCGCGGCCCAGGCACTCTCGGCAATCAACCGCACGGGTAAATGCCGGTCCGAGCCGGGGCTGGCCTCCAAATCCTGAACGAAAACATCCTTCATCCGTGCATGGGAAAGCATGTCGGATTTTAAGGCATCGAAATGGGCGGGGGACATAGGCTTATTATTATCCCACCACACGGTGGCCGCCGTGCCTTCATCCAGCACAATGAACTTGTCCTTGGGGCTGCGGCCCGTATGGATGCCGGTTTCCACCACGAGTGCACCCGTGGCCGAAAGCTGGGCCTCGCCACGCGCCACAGATTTTTGCACCAACCGCCAATTGGCTTCGTTCCAAGACACCTGACCCAGCCAGCGAAGGCCAAAGGAAGCCAGCTCAGAGCGGATCAACAAGTCGCGGCCTTCATCTTGAAGCCGCGGCAAGGCTGCGTGTATGTTCATGGTTTCCTCCTATTTGAGGATAACAAGCATGAATAGTGAGTGATGTAAAGAGTGATTTACATCAGAAATAAATGTGTACGTCACTCATTATATGATGTTTCAACATCATTCAATTCCATAGAACTTTGCGGCTGTTTCTCGAAACACTTTCGGCTGGTGAGTTTCGGGAACAAGGACCTGCGCCGCGTCAAACCAGCTGCCATAACTTCCATTGAGATCAAGCACGGGCCAGTCAGACCCCCACATCACACGTTCGGGCCCAAAACAGTTGAGCACATGATCAGCATAAGGCTTCAGCGACTGGGCGGTCCAGCCCGCCCCGGCCTCGGAGGCAAGGCCCGTGAGTTTGCACAGCACATGCGTTTCGCGCGCAATGACAGCCATCTTGGAAGCCCAAGGCTCAAACGCCCCGTCGCGAATGATGGGCTTCATGCAATGATCAATCACCGCGCGCATTTTGGGATAGCGTTCAAACAAGCGCAGGAACGGATCAAGATGAAGGGGAAATCCTAAAGCATCAAACGTGAGATCAAGATCGAGCACCGCATCAAAAGCCCATTGTACATCAGGTCGGTGCATCCATTGCAAATCATGCAAATCCTGAATCATCGGCCGCACACCGGAGAATTTTGGATGGTTCTTCAAGCGCTGCAACTGCCGCAAATCTTTGCGGCTTTCAAAATCTACCCAGCCTACAACTTTTGCCACGCTTTCTGTCGCATCGGCGATACCCAAGAGATATTCTGTTTCATTCACGCTGGGTGCCGCTTGCACCAGAACCGTCTTTGAAATCCCATGCCGCGCCAAATGCGGGGCTAAGTCCTGCGGCCCGATCGCCCGCGCAATCGGTGCCACCGCATCACCCACCATCCAGACATAATCACCCCGCGCCGGATTCCAATAATGCTGGTGGGCGTCGATCATCATATCAAACCTTGGCCCGCTCATCCATCAAACCAGCCGCCTTCAAATCTTTCCACAGCGCTTTCGGAAGCTTCTTGGAAACAGTTTTGAGATTGAAAAACACCTGCTGAGGTGACGTCGCGCCGGGAATGACAGACACCACGCAAGGATGACTCAGTGGAAACTGCAAGGCTGCCTCTGCCAATTTCACTTTGTGCTTTTTGCAAATCACTTCAATCGCGGCAACCCGGTGCAGAATGTGTTTTGGCGCTGGGTTATAGTTATACATGGCACCTTTCACCGCGCCCGAAGCGAGAATGCCGGAATTGTAAACCCCACCCAAAACAATGCCAATGCCGCGCTGTTCGCAGAGCGGCAAAAAGGAATTCAGAGCTTCCTGTTCCAACAACGTGTAACGCCCTGCCAAGAGGAACAGATCAAAGTCCCCCGCCTTGGCCAAGGTCTCGCACACTTGCCATTCGTTGACACCCGCACCAAAAGCCTTGATCACTTTTTCATCGCGCAGTTTGGCCAAAGCCTTGTAGCCACTGGTCATCAACATGCTCACATACATATCTCGCACTTCTGTCGAGCCATGGGTGAACACATCAACATCGTGAACAAAAAGAATGTCGATTATATCCAGTCCCAGCCGCTCCAGCGAAGCTTCGAAAGAGCGCATTATGCCGTCATAAGAATAGTCGAACACTTCTCGCCGCGATGGCACATCAAAGAATTTTCCGATGGCAATGCGTTCAGCAGGTTTGCAGGGCTTGAGCAAGCGGCCCACCTTGGTTGAAATCACATAGTCGGAGCGTTTTTTTCCACGCAAAAAATGATTGAGCCGCGTTTCCGAAAGGCCGAGGCCATATTGCGGTGACGTATCAAGGTATCGAAGCCCCCCCTTCCACATGGCATCGAGAACATCAGTGGCCTGCGCCTCGCTCATCGCCTTATAGAGGTTGCCCAGCGGTGCCGAGCCAAAACCCAGTTGTGTGAACGAAATCGATGCCCCCGATGGTGCTTTGAATATTTTGCGCTTCATGTGGTCCCTGCTAGTGTCGCTTGATAACGGAGATTGAAACATGACTGTTGCTGTCCAGCAAGCCCCCTCGATGTTGCGCCTTCATGCCACCGACAATGTTGTGGTCTCCACCCGCATTGTAGAGAAGGGCGAGCAATGGGAAGGGGTCACCGCCACGGCCCGCATCATGCGCGGCCACAAGATGGCCTCGCGCAGCACTGCCAAGGGTGAGCCGATCCGCAAATTTGGTCAGATCATCGGCTTTGCCCAACTGGATATTGCGGCAGGCGACTGGGTCCATGAACACAATGTCGAAATGGGCACGCTCAGCCACGACTATGCCTTTGCTCAAGCCGCAACCAAAACCGTAATCCTTCCGGAATCTCGACGCGCCACTTTCCAGGGCTTCAAACGCAAGAATGGTAAAGTCGGCACCCGCAACTACATCGGCATCATGACCTCGGTGAACTGCTCGGCGACGGTCGCCAGCTTCATCGGACAGGAGATCAACCGCTCGGGCATCTTAAAAGACTATCCCAATATCGACGGCGTGGTCTCCCTGACCCAGGACAATGGCTGCGTCATCGATTATCGCGGCGTGATCTTTGACATCTTCAAACGCACCGCCTGGGGTTATGCCACCAATCCGAACATGGGCGGCGTGATGATGGTGGGTCTCGGCTGCGAGGGCTTCCAAATTCCACGCTTCAAGGAAGCCTATAAAGTGGAGGAAGGCGAAACCTTCCGGACCATGACCATTCAGGAAATGGGTGGCACCAGGAAGACGGTCGATGCTGGCGTCAAGGCGCTCATCGAAATGCTGCCTGCCGTCAATGCCGCCAAGCGTGAAACTTGTTTGGCCTCTGATCTGATCCTCGCGTTGCAATGCGGTGGCTCTGATGGCTATTCTGGCATTACCGCCAACCCGGCTTTGGGTGCAGCAGTGGATTTGCTGGTGGCCCAGGGCGGCACGGCCATCCTCTCCGAAACGCCAGAGATTTACGGAGCTGAACATCTCCTCACCCGCCGCGCCGCCACGCCGGAGGTGGGCCAGAAGCTCGTAGACATCATTCACTGGTGGGAAGACTATACCAAGCGCAACAACATGGAGATGAACAACAACCCCTCACCCGGCAACAAGCTGGGCGGCCTCACCACCATTCTGGAAAAATCACTGGGGGCCGCCGCCAAGGGCGGCACGACGACGATGAACGCCGTTTACAACTATGCCGAACCCGTCACCGCCAAGGGCTTCGTCTTCATGGATACGCCGGGTTACGATCCGGCCTCGGCCACAGGCCAAGTAGCTGGCGGGGCTAACCTGATGTGCTTTACCACAGGCCGCGGCTCCGCCTATGGCAACAAGCCTTGCCCGTCGATCAAGCTGGCCACCAACAGCGAGATCTACCGCCGCATGATGGATGACATGGATATCAATTGCGGGGATGTCATTGAGGGTGTTTCGCTGCAGGACAAAGGCCAGCAGATTTTCGACCTCATCCTCAAGACAGCGTCGGGCCACAAGACCAAGTCGGAAGGGCTGGGCTATGGCGACAATGAATATGTGCCCTGGTATATTGGCGCGGTGATGTGAGCGCTTTCGCGCCCCAAGCCCGCCATGATTTCACCCTCATTTGCCCATCTTGCCAATTCATCAAAAGGCAAGACTTGATGAGTTAAACTCTGGCCAATGGGGCTTTTTTCAAACAAACCTTCTAAAAGGCGTGGCAAAACCCGTAAAGTGGAACCACGTCTTTTTGCTGACAATGGCGAGCCGTTGCGCGGGTCCGAACGCCGCCCCGCCAAGAAGCGCCGCTCATGGTTCTGGCGGTTGTTTGGCTTCTTTCTCGTGGCAGGCTTTTGGACTGCGATCGCGGGTGCTTTAACCTTCACCTATATCTGGTTCTCGCTGAATCAGCGCGGCCTCCTTCAAATCCCCAAACGCGAGCCGGGTGTGATGATCTTGGCGAACAACGGGACGCCGCTGGCCGAAGAGGGTGCTTTCTTTGGCGACGCTGCCAAGATCAGCCAGTTGCCCGATTATGTGCCCAATGCCGTGATCGCGATTGAAGATCACCGCTTCCGCCAGCATCACGGCATTGACCCCGTAGGTCTGGCCCGCGCCATTTCGCGCAACATTATGGCGCGCCACATGGTGCAGGGCGGCTCAACGCTGACCCAACAGCTGGCAAAAAATCTTTTTCTGACGCAGGAAAAAACCCTGACGCGCAAGGCCCAGGAAGCGGTGCTGGCCATTTGGCTTGAGTCCAAATTCACCAAGGATGAAATCCTTCAGCTTTATCTCAACCGTGTCTACTTCGGCTCTGGCGCTTATGGCATCGACCAGGCCGCGCATACATTCTTCAACAAACCAGCCTCCGAACTTTCTATCATTGAGGCCGCCCGACTTGCTGGCAGTCTCAAGGCACCGACAAATTATGATCCCGCCAACCACCCAGATGAAAGTACCGCCCGCGCCAAGCTGGTTTTGGCAGCGATGCAGGATCAAGGCTTCATCACACCCGAAGATGCCAGCGATGCCATCAATCAACCTTCCAGTGTGGTCACAGCAGATCACTTGCCAGCCCGCCAATATGCGGTGGATTGGATTGACGCTCAGCTGTCCCAACTGGTGAAAAGCTATGATCAATCCATCGTCATTGAAACCACCATTGATCCTGCCATCCAATCCAATGCCGAACAGGCGTTGCGCCTTCGCCTTCAAGAAAATGCTAAGAAGCTGAATGTGAGCCAAGGCGCCATGGTGGTGATGGACAACACGGGCGGCGTGTTGGCCCTGCTGGGTGGCAAGTCCTATGAGAAAAGCCAATACAACCGCGCCACCAAAGCCGAACGCCAGCCGGGTTCCGCCTTCAAGGCCTTCGTTTATCTCACAGCCTTCGAACACGGCTTCAAGCCTTCATCGATTGAAGTCGATGAGCCTATCAAGATCGGCAACTGGTCGCCAGAAAACTATAAACATAAATACGTAGGTCAGGTTTCATTGGAACAGGCCTTTGCGCAATCGATCAACACGGTCGCGGCCAAGCTCGCCGTCAATGTCGGCCCCGCGCAAGTGGCCGAAACCGCGCAGCGCCTGGGGATCGCCTCGCCTTTGGGCCATGATGCTTCGCTGGCCTTGGGAACTTCGGAAGTAACGCCACTGGAAATGACCGCAGCCTTCGTGCCCTTCGCCAATGGTGGCAATGCCGTTGCACCCTATGTCGTGAAACGTATCACCTCGCGCGATGGCAAAGTTCTCTATCAGCGCAAGGGTGACGGGCTGGGGCAGGTTGTGGCCGCCGAAGCCTTGGGCGAAATGAACCAGCTCTTCCGCGCCGTGGTGCGTCAAGGCACAGGCACCAAAGCACAGTTTGGCAGCTGGGACATTGGCGGCAAAACCGGCACGAGTCAGGATTACCGTGATGCGTGGTTTGTGGGCTTCACGCCCTATCTCACCGCCGCCGTCTGGCTTGGCAATGATGACAACACGCCAACCAAGCAAGTGACCGGTGGCTCACTGCCCGCGATGATCTGGCGTGATGTGATGGAACCAGCCCACCAAGGCCTGCATTGGCTGCCTTTGCCGGGCGCGCCCGAGCCTGCTGCGACAAACAACACTATGGCCGTGAAGATGGATCAAAACGGCGAAGGCACCGGGCCAGAAGTGGCCGTGGCAGCACCGCCACCCGCCGACACCAAGCCGAAGAATCTTTTCGAACTTCTCTTCGGCAGGAAGAAACCGCTCGCGCAGAATAACGGGATTTATTGAGCCAGTGGTAGCTTAAACAAACCCAACAATCTTCTTCACATCCTTCATGATCGGTGCGGCGATAGCCCGCGCCCGGGCAGAACCGTCGACAAGTATATTTTCGACATGGCCGGGGTCTGCCTTTAACCGGGCGATCTCACCCGCCACTGGCCCCAGCTTGGCTACGGCCAAATCCGCCAGCGCATTCTTGAGGTCCGAGAACTGCCCGCCGCCAAATTGCGTTAGAACCGATTGCACCGAACAATCATTCAGCGCCGCATAAATGCCGACCAGATTTTCCGCCTCAGGACGATTTTTCAGGCCAGCAGGCTCCGATGGCAGCGCATCCGTATCCGTCTTCGCCTTGCGGATTTTCTTGGCAATATCATCGGGCGAATCCGTCAAGTTAATGCGTGAGAGATCGGACGGGTCAGACTTTGACATTTTCTTGGTGCCCTCGCGCAAACTCATCACCCGCGTGGCAGGCCCCGTGATCATCGGCTCTGGCAAAGGAAAGAACCCGTCATTGGATCCATGCGCAGCAATGGTTTCGGCAAAATCAATATTGAACTTCTGTGCAATGTCGCGCGCCAATTCGAGATGTTGCTTCTGATCTTCGCCCACGGGAACGTGCGTGCCCTTGTAGAGAAGAATATCGGCTGCCATCAGATTGGGATAAACATAAAGCCCGACGGAAGCGGCTTCCTTGTCCTTGCCAGCTTTATCTTTGAACTGCGTCATGCGGTTAAGCCAGCCCAGCCGCGCCACGCAATTGAATACCCACGCCAGCTCAGCATGTTCGGCAACCTGGCTCTGATTAAAAATGATAGATCGTTTCGGATCAACACCACATGCGATATAGGCCGCAGTCACATCAAGGATGGATTGGCGCAGAGCCTTGGGGTCCTGCCATTGGGTGATGGCATGCATATCCACCACACAATATATGCAATCATGCGTTTCCTGCATCTTCACCCAATTCAGCATCGCGCCCAGATAATTGCCGAGATGCAAATTGCCTGTGGGCTGCATGCCGGAGAAAACGCGCGGAGTGAAAGTGCTCATAGCTTAAGTCCTTTTGAGCGCGGCCTTTAGCTCAGAAATCCGCCAAGCTCCAGTAAGTTGTGAAGCACCAAAATAGCTGAGGATTCCAAGCGCAACCAACGCGGCCAAACCCCATAACGCGTGGATAAAATGTGTTTCGCTCAAGAAGTTAGTGGAGAGGAGCTGCGAAGCATCATAAAGTGTCGCGGCCATGATCGCCGTTGAAAGCACCATCAAAGGAATGCGCCAGCGAGAACGATCGTCAAAAGCAAAATGGTCAACGGCATGCAGCCTGAAATAAAGTTGCCCCGCATTCACCCAAGCCGCAAGCGTTGCCGCCATTGCAATCCCCACATGGCCGAAAAATCTGGACAACACCAAGCTGCCCACAATGTTCACAACCACAGAGACAATGGCAAAACGCATCGGTGTCATCGTATCTTCGCGCGCATAAAACCCGGGCTGGAAAACCTTGGTGAGGGAATAGGCCGGAAGGCCCACCGCATAGGCCGCCACCGCAGGCGCAACAGCAGCCGTGTCAGCGGCATGAAAAACCCCGTGCTCGAAAACAGTGTGCAATATCGGCCCAGCTATCACGATCAACGCCGCCGCCGCAGGCAATGTCAGAAACAGCGAAAACTCAATCGCTCTGTTGGACGCATCCATGGCACCTGCTTGATCGCCGGCCCGCAACTTGCGAGACAGCACGGGCAGCAGAACAACCCCGATCGCCACACCAATCACACCCAACGGCAATTGATAGAGCCGATCCGCGTAATAGAGATAGGCCACCCCGTGATCGATGCTAGTGGCAATCATCGTGCCGATCACCAGATTAATCTGCATGATACCGCCGGAGAGAATGCCCGGGCCTGAACGTTTGACCACCTGCATGACGTCCGGCGTCAATCTTGGCCAGCTGGGCAACAGGCCCATGCCGGCACGACGGCAGGCCACCGCGAGCAAAGCGTATTGGGCAATCCCAGAAAGTGTCACCCCACCAGCGAAGATATAGCCTGTCAGGGGGCTGTTGCCCGAGCCAATCGCCCAGACAACCACGTTGGACAGGATCATCACGATATTGAGCAGGATGGGCGCAGCCGCTGCCGCCGTGAATTTGTTCAAGCTGTTCAGCACGCCACCTTGCAAAGCAGTGAGGGACATGAAGAGCAGATAGGGAAAGCAAAGCTGTGTGAGTCCCGTGGCTAAGGCAACCTTGGCTGGATCACCCGTGAAACCCGGTGCAATCACATAGATTAGCCAAGGCATCGCGGCCATGGCCAGCACGGTGAACAAAAGCATCCAAGCCAGCAGTGCCGAATAAACTTGCTGTGCAAATCCATAAGCCGCCGCTTCACCTTCGCCTTCCACTTTGCGAGCAAACAGCGGCACAAAAGCCGAGTTGAAAGCCCCTTCGGCAAACAGCGTGCGAAACAGGTTGGGAAAGCGCTGTGCCACGAAGAAGGCTTCCGCCACACCGCCCGTGCCCAAAGTAAAGGCCACCAGCTGATCGCGGATGAAGCCTAAAACCCGGCTGATGGATGTGAACCCGCCGACCTTCGCGGCAGACCTGATGACCGACATGCGTTAAACCTGTGCCACCCCAATGAGCGCAAATAAGGGCATTACTGCGAAAGGGTTAATAGACTTAAACCACCGCCTGTTGCAGTGGTGCCGGGGCCAGAACCTCAAGCAGCGCCCGCTCGACCTGTGAGATCCGGTTAGGGCTTTCGATTTTAGCGCCCGTTAAATCCGTCACATAAAATACATCCACCGCCTTTTCGCCAAATGTGGTGATGTGGGCGGAAGCGATATTGAGATTGAGGTGGAACAGGGCCTCCGTCAAAGCATGGAGTAGGCCGACGCGGTCCAGCCCATTGATCTCGACAATTGTGTTCTTGTTGGACGAGGCATTGTCGATCGATATCCGCGGCACAACGGTAAAGGCCTTGGCTCGTTCGGGCATTTGCTGCACCCGCGCCAGCTCTTCGCGCAGCCGCATTTGGCCATGCAAGACACGGCGGATGGATTCGCAAATGCGCGCAGCACGCCGGGCTTCGTCTTCCTCGTTCTTGAATTCACGTGTGAGCATGATCGTATCCAGCGCCATGCCATCGGTCGTCGTAAAAATATGCGCGCCAATAATGTTGCCCCCCGCCGCAGCGCAAGCTCCGGTGATCAAAGCCAGAAGGCGCGGGTGGTCTGGCGTGAAAACGGCAATCTCCGTTATGCCCGCAAAAGCATCCGTGGTCACATCGGTTGACACTTCACCTTGCACAGCACCTGCCATCAGCTTGTGATGGCGCAACTGTCGCGCCGTGGGCACGTTGAGCCAATAGGCATCATAATGTTGAGCCGCAATTTTCTTGCGCAGCGCTTCATCAGCAATGCCCAGTTGTTCAAAGAAGGCAATTTGCGCTTGGCTGACACGCGCACCGCGCGAAGCCGCAGCGTGGCCACCCGTGATCACAGGCTCCGCTTCCAGATACAGCGTGCGCAGCAACTGGCCCTTCCAACCATTCCACACACCGGGCCCTACGGCACGAATATCTGCCACGGTGAGAATGAGCAAAAGTTTTAAACGCTCGGGGCTCTGCACCACTTGCACAAAATCAAGAATGGTTTTGAAGTCGTTCAAGTCGCGCATCTGCGACGTTTCGCTCATCACAAGATGATAGCGGATCAACCAAGCCACAAGATCTGTCTCATCGGGAGAGAGACCGAGCCTTGGGCAGAGCCCCCGCGCGATGAGTTCACCCGCAATCGAATGATCCTCTGGCCTTCCTTTGGCAATATCATGGAGCAAAGTTGCCAGATAAAGCGCGCGCCGTGCCGTGAGCGTTGGAAATATCTTGGCTGCCAGCGGATGGTCGTTGGCGAATGTGCCATTTTCAATTTGCGTCAACACGCCAACCGCGCGGATCAAATGTTCATCGACTGTATAGTGATGATACATGTTGAACTGCATCATGGCGACAATCTTGCCGAACTCAGGTATAAAACGGCCTAGAACCCCGGCCTCGTTCATCATGCGAAGCAGAGATTCAGGTGCCACACTGTTGCACAGAATATCGACAAAGATCGCATTGGCCTCGGCATCGCTGCGCAACTTGTCGTCAATCAAGCGAAACGACTTACGCATCAGCTTTAAAGCGTCTGGGTGGATTTCCGAGAGGCCCTCTCCTGCCAATTTAAAGATACGAAGAATGTTGACAGGGTCTTGCACAAAGGCCTCATCGTTCACCACGCTGATGCGGCCATTTTCCAGTTTAAATGCACCCGAAATGCTTTTCTCCAATCCGCGCTTGGGCAGGAATTTTGCAAAAAGCCGGGACAAGCTTGGCGCTTCCTTGAAATGCTTTTGTTCAAGGCTGGCGCAGAAAATCCGTGTCAAATCACCCACATCTTTGGCGATCAAAAAATAGTGCCGCATAAAGCGTTCAACTGCTTTCAGCCCGCCATGAGACTTATAGCGCAAACGCTTGGCCATCTCCGTTTGGCGATCAAAGCTCAAGCGATCTTCGCCGCGCTTGGCGATGAAATGCAAATGGCAGCGCACCGCCCACAAAAAATCTTCACATTTCAGAAACTGCGCCAGCTCGGACTTCGAAAATGCGCCTTTTTCAGCAAGTTCTTCCGGTGAATTGGTGTTGAACAAAAATTTCGCAATCCAAAACAGCGTATGTAAATCGCGCAAACCGCCCTTGCCGTCTTTCAAATCAGGTTCCACTGCATAGCGGCTCTCGCCTGATTTAGCGTGGCGCGCATCACGCTCCGCCAGTTTTTCAGCGACAAATTTTTTGCCACCTGTAGCAACAATCCCCGCTTTGAAACGGTCTTGCAACGTCGCAAACAAACTGGGCGCGCCACAAATGAAACGTGCTTCAAGAATGGATGTGAGAATTGTATTGTCAGTTTTGGCCAAGCGCAAACATTCGTCAATTTGTCGCGTGGCGTGCCCGACCTTCTGACGCGCATCCCACAGCGCATAGAGCATGAACTCAACAACTTCGTTCACCTTGGCTGAGGCTTGCGTCGGCAAAAGGAACAGCAGGTCAATATCCGAGCCAGGCGCCAAGGTGCCGCGCCCGTAACCGCCCACTGCAACAACGGAAAGATTGATCTTCTCATTCCCCGCGAGACGCGCGCAAGCCAGAGAAAATAAATGCTGGATGATGAAATCTTCCGTCTGCGAAAGCCGCACGGCGCAGGCTGTGCCATGCCCATCTTTCAACAATTGCTTTTCGGCTTCGGCACGCGAAGAGGTCAGGCAGTCTCGCACCAAAGCCGAAGCTTGATTGCGAAGGGCTAGAACAGTGTCACCTTTGAGTTCTGACAATGCAGCCTCAAATTCCGAATTTATGCGCGTCATTCTTTATCTTTCGCAAGATGTTTCAATTCATAGATCAGGCTCAAGGCCTCGCGCGGGGAAAGTTCATCCGGGGCCAGACCATCAAGCTTCTCGCGCAATTTGTCTGCCTTGGGTCCAACGGGCTGTTGCGACATAGCCGCAAACAACGGCAAATCCGCCGCAAGAGACTTGATATGCGTTTGCCCCTTTCCCTCTTCAAGCCGCTTTAGAACTTCTGTGGCCCGGTGAATGACGGCGGTGGGTAGGCCTGCAAGCTTGGCTGCTTGAATGCCGTAGCTGCGCTCAGCGGCACCAGGAACAACTTCATGCAGGAAGACAATATCACCCTTCCATTCTTTCACATTCATCGTAGCACAATGAAGTTGCTTCAACGTGGCCGCCAAGGTGGTCAGCTCATGATAATGGGTCGCAAAAAGAGCCCGCGATTGGTTGGCATCATGCAGATGTTCCAGCACAGCCCAAGCGATGGAAAGCCCATCATAGGTGGCCGTGCCACGCCCGATCTCATCGAGGATGACAAGCGATCGCGCGGTGGCTTGGTTAAGAATGGTCGCTGTCTCAATCATCTCAACCATGAAGGTCGATCGCCCACGCGCCAGATCATCCGCAGCACCCACCCGGCTGAACAGCCGATCAAGAACGCCGATATGGGCTGAAGCGGCCGGCACAAAGCTGCCCACCTGGGCCAGAATTGCAATCAAAGCATTCTGCCTGAGATAGGTCGATTTGCCCGCCATGTTGGGTCCGGTGAGTAGCCAAAGCCTTTTGTGTTCGACTGAAAGGTCGCTATCATTGGAGGCAAAGGCCCGTTGCCCAGATGTTTTCAACGCCTGTTCCACCACCGGGTGCCGACCTGCCGTGATTTCAAACTTCAAACTGCTATCAACTTGCGGCCTTGTATAACGCCGCTTGTCCGCCAACTGCGCCAAGGACGAAAACACATCCAGTGCCGCAAACGCCGCAGCAGCAGCAGAAAGTGCCCGCCGCTCACGCATCACCTGTTCGCCGAAGCTGCGGAAAAATTCCAATTCCATGGCCACGGCCCGCCCACCAGCCACAGCAATTTTCTGTTCTAACTCTCCCAGTTCCACGGTGCTGAACCGAACGGCACTTGCAATCGATTGGCGGTGAATAAACCGCTGAGCCTCAGGCGAGGCTTTCAAAAGCTCCGCGTGTTGCGCCGTCACTTCAATGAAATAGCCGAGGACATTATTGTGTTTGATCTTGAGGGTTTTGACGCCTGAAAGCGCGGCATATTCGGCTTGTAAATTGGCGATCACTTGCCTTGTGTCATCGCGCAAGGCGCGGTGCTCATCAAGAGGTGGGGAATAACTCGCCGCAATAAATCCACCGTCGCGCGCCAGCAAAGGCAACGCGTCTGCCAGGGCCTTGGCAAATTCAGCGCCCATTTCATGGGGCGCAGCATGAAGCTGGTCAAGAATATCTGCCATGAGCAGGGGAACAGGCGTCAACCGCTTGCCCCCGCGCAGAATATTTTGTAGTTCGGCTGTTCGCTTTAAACCAACGGCAATCGCTGCAAGATCGCGCGGGCCGCCGCGCCCTGTGCTGAGCCGCGCCAAGGCCCGTTCCAAATCAGGAATGCCGCGCAACGCTTGTCGGGTTTTCTCACGCAGCGCCTCATCTTCAAAGAAATGCGAAACTGCATCAAGCCGCGCATTGATCGCCTCAGGCTCTGCCAAGGGCCGCGCTACAAAGTTATTGAGCAGCCGCGCACCCGCAGCCGTCACCGTTTCATCAAGACAATCCAGCACGCTGCCTTTGCGCTGCCCTGAGAGTGTACGGGTGAGTTCGAGATTGCCCCGTGTTGCGGCATCAATCAGCAAGCCAGATTCAGCCCGCTCCAGTTTCGGCGGGCGTAAATGCGGCATGCGCCCCACTTGGGTTATTTTGATATAGTCGAGCAGGGCCCCCAATGCGGCAAGATCAAGCCGCCGGAACGCGCCATAAACCTCGAGCGTTTCCACTTGAAAGTGCGATCTTAAAACATGCTCCGCCGAGACACTGTCAAAACGGCTGGAAGGCAAGGACGTCAGTGCCGTATCTTGTCCATTGAGAATATGTTTCAGCCCCGGCTCTTCGAACAACGTCTCATTGACCAGGATTTC
>Ga0209069_10001058_pt1 | contig 13706 bp, 11 predicted proteins | sample Str013_2_FD_187202 | JGI IMG/M metagenome (GOLD analysis project Ga0209069, IMG submission 187202) | Freshwater sediment microbial communities in response to fracking from Pennsylvania, USA - Straight Creek_MetaG_SC_2013 (SPAdes) (version 2) | ecosystem: Environmental > Aquatic > Freshwater >...
GTGAATTGGCTTGGGTCCACGCGAAATTCGCGCAGGGTGGCAGGATGCAGATTGGTCACTACGACATCCGCCTGTTTCACTAAGCGATGGAAGACCTGCTGTCCGTCGGGCTGCCGCAAGTCGATGGCTATGGCTTTCTTATTGCGATTGGCAATCTCGAACATCAGACTGCGCCCATCGGCGCACTGTTGCGGTTGGCCAAACATGGAGCGCGCCCCACGCGCGAAATCGCCCTGCCCGGGGTTTTCCACCTTAATGACCTCCGCCCCGAGATCCGCCAGCATCATGGAGGCGAGCGGCCCTTGCACCCAGATGGTTACATCGAGCACGCGAATCCCGTCGAGACGAGTCTGGATCGCGGCCGGCGTCGACTTGAACCCTGGCTGCGGACCGTCTATCGTCAGCGCGTGTGCGGCGCGGTCGGAACGTCCAGGTGCACGGAGGGAAGACAATGCGAAAGATGCTGAAGATGTCGGCGCGGTTGATCGTCGCGCTCGCGTTCGTCGTAGGGGCTGTACCGGTGTCGGCGGCCAGCCTGTTCCTCAGCAGCTCCGGCACCGACAATGTGCTGCAGTTCGATGCGACAACCGGAGCCTTCGTGCAGACCTTCGTGGTCGCCGGCAGCGGCGGGCTGGACAACCCCGGCGGGCTCGCCTTCGGCCCGGACGGGAATCTCTACGTAGCCAGTCGAACGACTGGCCAGGTCCTGCGCTACAACGGCACCACGGGTGCGTTTATCGACGCCTTCGTGACGGCTGGGAGCGGCGGCCTCGGGCAGCCGGTCGACCTCGCCTTCGGGCCTGACGGCCACCTGTACGTCTCGGACTTCACGGGCGTCGCCCCAGACAATATTCTGCGCTTTAACGGCGCGACGGGTGCCTTCATCGATATCTTCGCCGTCGAGCCTACGTTCAACACGCCTCGCCACATCGAGTTCGCCGGTGATGTGTTGTGGGCGGCTGGCGAGGCCGACCGCATCTGGCGCTTCGACGCGACCACGGGCGCCTTCCTCAATAAGCCGCAGTCCGACAATCCCCGTGGCCTTGCGGTCGGCGCGGATGGCCGGATGTACGTCAGTACGTCCTTATCTGGGGTGTTCCGGCACGATTTGGGAACGGGAGCCCTTGTAGACACGTTTATCGCCGGGCCCCTGCCGCTCGGCGACAACGACATTGTCTTTGGACCCGACGGCAACCTCTACGCCAGCGGAGATCGCGTGCGACGCTTCGATGCGGTCACCAGCGCCTTCATTGATGATTTCGTTCCCGCCGGCAGCGGTGGCCTCAGCGGTGGCCGGTATCTCGTGTTTGGGCCGACGTCGACCGTCCCCGAGCCCGGGACACTTTTTCTGTTGGCGGCTGGGATGGCCGGCCTCGTAGGATGTCGGTGTCTACAGTGGCGCCCGTTCCGCTGAGCCGCGCTGGCGAGCCTGGGCAAAGAGACCGCCTGTCAATTCGCGTTGACACGGCAGTGGTCACTTCCCAATATCCTCGGGGTAGAATCGCTTCCAAAGGTAACAGCAGGAACTGCAATCATACCCTTATGCTTTTCCTCGGTTCAGGAGGGGAATAATCACTCTCGTGGGAGAATTGTGTAGGAACGGAAGTCAGAGAATACACCCTGCGATGGGGGAACATCAGCTCAGCCACGAACCATGACCAGCCTGTGCGTTTCTCACGGCTGGTAAAAAGGAGGTCTACGATGCGAGTGAAACAACTCTCTTTCTTCGGCGTAGGGATCATGATGGGGTGCGCGCTGCTTGGAGCCACGTCCTTCAATGCAGCAGCAGGTGACAGCAAGAGTAATCATCCGAGACAACAGGTGATCGTACCGCAGGAAGACCGCTTTACCCCCTTTGCCCTTACGATTCATGTAGGTGAGGTGGTGGAGTGGGTCAATAACGATACGGACGATCACACCGTAGTGAGCGACGACGTCTTCAACACGACGGGACCCACGGCCTTGGATCGGCTACTCCCCGGTACGGATTCCAACCCGAGCCATCAACCGGGGACATTACGCCTTCGCTTTCGGCATCCTGGGACGTTTGTCTATTACTGCCGCTTTCATTCCCATTTGGATGCTGACCATCAGCCAGTTGCTCCTGGACCGGATGGAGGCATCCAAGACACAAACGGCAATTTTGGTACACCGATGATGGGCACCATCACCGTCCTGTCCGACGACGACTAGTAGCGTAGCAGCAGAACAATGGGTGGATGTCGGATAGATGCAGCCACGCGACGAGTTGAAGAGGTACGGCGCTCAACTCAGCAAACCAGCTAACCAGTCTGGGTGGAACCCCCAGCCGACGAAGCCGGCCAAGCCCAGACTGATCCCGACTGCCATCAGTCCTACTGCCACCGCAAAGAGCCAGCGCTTACGCGTGAGCGCGGTAATGCCGTACAGGGCGATCGCCAGGGATAAACACGCGTCCGCCATGTCAAACTGATCGTCATGCCGATTGAGACGGTCGTACTCTGCTTGATACCCCGTGGCCTCCTGCTGAATCGCTGCTTTCTTTTCGGTAAATTTTGTCACCTCTGCCTCAGCACGACCAATGGCTTCGGTGAGTGCGTGTTGCGCGGCAGCCGACAGGTTATTCCCGATGAGCATCTGCAGGCGACTTTGCTCCAACGTATGCTCAGCCAGATGGAGCTTGATGCTCTCGGCCTGATAATACTGCCACGTGTCCACACTCTTGGCTTGCGCCTGTTCCATCGCTTGGACAATGTTCCCGTCCCCGCGTGCTCGGGTTTTTCCAAAACGTCAAGGCGACCCGCCGTCAAGGTCTTGAGTTCCTACTGAAAGGTATCTGGGGTCGCGAACACTGGTTCTTGCACTATCCCCTGACGGATGTGAGATTCGAGGACGACGCGGAACTGTTTACCTTTAGGAGCCTTCGCTGGCGGTGCCAGTGAATTTTTGACGGATGAACGTGGACAAGCCAACACGAACTTTGCACGAAGAACTGCTCAGCAGCACACCTGAGCCACGACCTGAGAGGGATCATAACTCTCAGTGACATTCTCCAGCGAATTCCTGATTATCAAGACTTCCTCACGCTCGACGAACTCCATGAAGATTCACTCCGGCTCGTCAATGAGTTCCCCGAGTTGGCAAAACTGCTGTATGTAGCGAAAGCTTTCGATGTCTTCTCGACGCAAGTCTGCCGCCTCATCGATTACAAACTATTTGTGAATATCTTCCGCATCTTGGCTAGATGTGCCATCGTGGTCCAAGATGCGTTGAATCCATGCGTGTCGTTCCGTCGGGGTGGTCATCTTTGCCATGATCGCTGAATCTTTCTTCGGAATCGTCGTGCTGCAGTTTTCCACTACGCAATTTTACCTAGGTCAATTGCCTGAATAGAACATCTGCCATTTTAAGTATATATAGCGTCGCTCTTGGTCTTCTTTGTCAGACACTTTGTCAAAACCAATCTCTTGTGAGTGCTCAGGAGTACAGACAAGGATCACACGTCATGACAGTTCCCAACGATCGGTCGATAGCAAAACACGTAGTGAGAACTCTGAGCGCGTGGGCGATTGCTGCTGGCTCTACGCTCTACTGGGATGGGATTCGAACAGCCGATTGCGACGCCGAGTGTAAAATTACGAAGAAGGCTCCGCAGTACGAAATCTCTCTTGAGCAGTCCCAGACGATTTCGGCGATCGAAGCACGACAACCCGTTATGATGGCAGCCTCCGCTCGGCCAGGAGTGAAGGCTACGGATATACACTGTGTACCGCGCTGCACTGGGTACACCATCGACTGGCGCCGCATAGCGGCGCAGACGACCTTCTTCCTCGATCCACGTCTGTTCAGGCATACGCACATACAAACACGTGGTGAGTTAGTCTGGATACGACAGAACGGAGATGCGACGACTGGGCTCGTCTCTGTACGTCCTGCAGTGATTATTCATGCTGGCTCCTCGACCCATCAGGGTAAACGCATTGAACTCATTCCGACATTGCCCGCTGCTGATCCGCTCTTTCAACACCTGGTGCTAGTGTTGCACGCCGTAAGTGCCGCGGAAGACGCTTCTGGGTGGTTATACGTGGAAACCCTGACGAATGCGCTCGCTGAGCACTTTTTTAGGCGCTATGTTGGTAAACAGCAAATCGAGCATGACACGAGTCCTGGTCTTTCTCCATACAAACTCCGACAGGTCACGGAATATATCACCGCGCACTTAGAAGAACCGTTATCGCTCACACAACTAGCGCAAACCGTGCAAATGAGTTTTACCTATTTTGCTCGACAGTTTAAGCAAGCGATCGGAGAGACGCCCCATCAGTATGTGATCCGCCGACGTCTCGAGCGCGCACGGCAGTTATTGACTGAAACGGATTTACCTCTCATTGATGTCGGTTCGCAGGCTGGATTTAGCGATCAAAGCCATTTCATTGCCGTATTCCATCGACAAGTCGGTTTCACGCCAAAAGCCTACCGTGAAAGCACGCGGTGTTCCTCGGCATAAGTACGATGGTCATATTTCGCAAGATTACAATATTCCCCGCAAGAATTTCACAGACTATGCTCGTTTTCTCCTCTACACTGTTTGCGGAGTAAGAATATGAGCGATTGTCCGGAAGGTGAATACCTTCATCCCACCCGCTTAGATATCGCTATGCCGATTCGTCAATACCTCATAGGCGTGTTGAATCAGACGTTAGCCTGTACGATCGACCTCCGTTCTCAGATCAAACAGGTGGCTTGGAATATCAAGGGCAAAGATTTCACCACAATGCGCGCGCTCTGTCTCGCCATAGCTGTTGAACTCGATCAACACGCTGAGGCACTGGCTGAACGTGTCACCGTGTTAGGCGGCATTGCCATGGCCACCGTCCGCAGTGCGGCTACCCACTCCACGCTACAGGAATATCCTCTTGCTTATATGAGCCACGAGGCGCATGTGCTTCAGATGGTTGAGCGTCTGGGGCACTATGCTAACGCTGTGCGTCACACCATTACCTTAACCGCTGATGTTGAAGACGCGGGCACGACTGCACTTTACATTGACATTTCACGGGTGACCGATAAACAATTGGCGGCCATAGAGGCCTATCTCCAACCGTGAGTAACGATGCCTGTGAAAGCCACAGTCCGCCAACCCCACCGCACTGAGTCCACAGCCATGCCAGGGTATGACACCAGCCACGCACATCTCTGCGATGAACTGCGCCGCATTGAAATCCTCCTGCACCAAGAGATTCTCCGCTTCAGGCTGAGTGCTGAAAGAGTCGCCAATGCCACACCAGGCCTCTACATCAGCGAAGAAGAGATTGACGCACTACTCGTAGACCAACCGTTGAGTGACCAGGAGTCAATGCGTGGCTCTAGCGAGTGGCGTGCACTAGAGAGTCAACTACGTGTGTTAGAAGCGGCCATAGCGCAAAAAAAGACGTTGAGCTGTACAGCGGGAGTGAACCTTCAACTTGAGCGCTTGCGTGCAGCGTTTCAGCTCACGCCGTTTGATATTGATGTTCTGCTTCTCGCTCTTGCACCGGAAATCGAGCGTAAATACACCACACTCTATGCGTACCTCCAGGACGATATTACCAAGAAGCTGCCGAGCGTAGACCTCGCCCTCAGAGTGTTCTGTCCCTCTGGCGAGGAGAAATGGGCCGCCCGTCAGCGCTTCACTAGCAGTGCGCCGCTGCGCAAACACGAACTCCTCCATCTCGCATCAGACACAGTCCAAGGACAGCTCACGTTGCTCGATCACACGTTCACAGTTGACGAACGTATTATGAACTATCTGTTTGACACTGATGATTTCGACACTCGGCTGCTCTCCTTCGCGGATTGTCGTGAGCCTCACGTACAACTCGACGACATGCTCTTAGCGGATGAGACCAAACAGCAGCTTTTACGGTTCCTCCACGAACACGAGACCACAGATACGCAAGTACTTCTGTACTTTTATGGACCGGCTGGGGTTGGCAAGCGCAGTACGGCGGAAGCGCTGTGTCAGGCCCTGGGGCGGAAGCTACTCGTCATTCATGGCAAGAAAGTCCAGCATGGCGATCCTACCGCCTTTTCTCTCACTATACGCCTCGCCCTACGCGAAGCTCGCTTACAAAACGCAGCGCTGTACTGGGACGGATTCGATACCTTGCTGTCTGACGAGGCATGGAGCGCACGCACGACGTTTCTGCGGGAGTTGGTAGGACAGCATGAGCTGCTTTTTTCAGCTGGTGATACGACGTGGGAGCCGACGGAAACCTTTCCCCAGACTTCGTTCCTGCGTCTTGAGTTTGCGCTTCCTTCCACTGCTGAACGCGAGCAACTCTGGACTCGTGCGTTGCGAAGCTCAGACACGCTCGGGCCGGATATTGATACTCACACCCTTGCAAGTCGCTTTCGTTTGAGTGGCAGGCAAATCCACGCGGCTGCTGCTACCGCCGGTAATCGTGCACGTTGGCAAGATCCTGAGCACAGGCACGTCAGTATGACTGACTTGACGGCAGCCTGTCGCCTACAATCGAACCGGAAGTTAGAAACCTTGGCGAAGAAGATCACTCCACGTTACACCTGGAACGATATCGTCCTTCCAATGGAACGACTGCAGCAACTGCGTGAACTCTGTGATTCGGTCATCCATCGCGTCACAGTGTACGAAGATTGGGGCTTTGACCGCAAATTGTCACTTGGCAAAGGCGTGAACGCTCTATTCTCCGGCCCTTCTGGCACCGGCAAGACCATGTCCGCCGAGGTCATCGCCCATGAACTCGGCTTAGATCTGTATAAGATTGACCTCTCCACCGTCGTCAGCAAGTACATCGGCGAAACCGAGAAGAATCTGTCGCGGATCTTCGCCGAAGCCACGACTAGCAACGCCATTCTCTTTTTTGATGAAGCCGATGCCTTGTTCGGCAAACGCAGTGAAGTGAAGGATGCGCACGATCGCTACGCCAACATCGAAACCGGCTATCTCCTGCAAAAGATGGAAGAGTACGAGGGTGTCGTCATTCTGGCAACCAACCTCCGCAAAAACATGGACGATGCGTTCGTCCGCCGCATGCACTACACTATCGAATTCCCGTTTCCTACTGAATATGAACGCCACCGCATTTGGACACGTATCTGGCCCGAAGCGGTCCCTCGCAGTGTAGAAGTAAATTTGGCTTCCCTGGCCCAACGCTTTGAAATCACCGGTGGTAATATTCGCAACATCGCGGTGGCCGCCGCCTTTTTAGCTGCGGCTGACGAGGGACGCGTGACGATGTCGCATCTTCTACACGCGACCAGGCGTGAGTATCAGAAGATGGGCAAAGTTGTCACAGCCGGAGAGTTTGACCACATCAGCGAAGGTCAATGAGGGTCATGTCGGAAGGAACATCATGCAAACGCGACAATCTCCACAGCAAATAAAAGACACACACCAAGATCTCAATACTCGCATTCCTGAGCCTCAAACAGCATCGCAACGGCTGACAAAGCTGACTCCTCCGGCCGCACTTATCCGACGTGCAGCGGCGGCACCTAGATCATTGACACGCACTGGGGTATCGCAACTCCACCGCACGATCGGTAATCAAGCGGTTGGCAGATTGCTAGGTGGGGAAAGCCGAGTTCGCGTACAGACAAAACTCGTTGTTAGCCAGGCTGATGATAAATATGAACAAGAAGCGGATCGCGTCGCAAAGCACGTAGCAAGCCCCAGCAGTCCATCCGCGAAAGACGAAGTCCAAACGCAATTGGCAACACCCCATCACATAGGTGAAGGTGGGATGCCCGTATCCTCACGCATAGAAGCATCGATTCAGCAAGCACGAGGCAGTGGTCAAGCTATTCCCGCCCCGGTGCGTACACCGCTGGAGCAGACCTTGGGAGCGAACTTCAGCGGCGTGCGCGTTCACAGCGGCGCGCACGCGCATGAACTCAACCGTTCGCTCAGCGCCCGCGCGTTCACCACCGGGCAAGACATCTTTTTCCGCCAGGGAGAATACAATCCCGACAGTTCAGCCGGACGGGAGGTGCTGGCGCATGAGTTGACGCACGTGGTGCAGCAGCGACAAACGATTGCTTCAGGAATGATCCAACTGAAGAAAGGGAAAAAAGGAGAGAAAAAAGACGATAAGAGTGAGGAGAAGAAAGAGAATCCCTCAGAGAAGAGCGCGAATCCAGAGTCAAAACCTGCCAAAAGCGCGGACGACGTCATGAAAGAACTCCTCGCGCAAGAGGAAGAAGAAAAACACAAGCAGAAGCAAGAGCAAGGAACGAAAAAACACAAGCAGAAACAAGAGCAAGAAGCAAAAAAACAAAAGCAGGAACTGGAGCAACTCAAGCAGCTCAAGCAACGGTTCAAAAAAGCGGGTTTTCCCCACGTACCGGACGCGCTCTTAGGGGTAATTGATAAAAGTACGAAAAGCACAATTAGCAAAGATAATCTCCCACTTGTCGCACTCGATAAGCTCTATGAGATTCGCCCTGACTTGGCAGAGCACGCGCGTTATGCCGATCTTTGGGAACAAATTCTTGGCAAGAAATTCATTAAACCCAGCGACATAACTTTACTGTGTGAACCGCATGACCTCGATTTTGACATTTTGCTAAAGTTTATGTTGACGCACTTTGACGAGTTCAAACACAGCACAGTCCAAATCCTCGACAAGTTAGCGTTGAAATTTACCACCATGCAAATGAGTGTTATCTGCGACAAGGCTTCGCTCGTGCCTCATCTCGCTACGCTGCTGACAGTTGTCACAGGCGCTACTCATATGCCTCTGACTCCCTTGCTGGACTGTGTTTTAAGAAAGAATGAGAATGTGCACTATCTCAACAATCACTTACACAACTTCGACAATATGGCAGTGGTGTTGAACAATGCCGGGTTCGTCACGCAATTACTGGGTAACGATCTCCTCATTGAGTGTGGAACTCTCACCACACATATCGTGACATCGACTGCTGTGGGTCTGTATCCGATATTGGTGCCCTGGCTTGCAGGCTGTCAGAGTAATTCTCGGCTCACACTCCTCAACAACCGTATAGTTGACATTGATCGCGCGCTACAAGCGGTCATTCCCATTCCTCATCTCGCAGCTGTGAATTTTAGTATCGATCGGTTGGACGGAATTCTTGATCATCTACAGAACAACGATGCCTTGCCCGCTGTTGCCGGAGATTTGGACCGAGAGATTAGCTACGCTCAAGTGCTGGGTGCGCACCTTCGCCATATTCTTGCATGTCCACTTGGAGGAGATCTCACGTATCTTAGTAACCTTGCACATGCGGTGGATACCCTTGCGGGTGTGGAATGGGGATACGAACATGGCAATTTTAACAACGGAGCCGCCAATGTGCACTTTAATCAAGGAGTGTACGTTCCGATCCGTGTCAAGGAATTCACCCTGACGCATCACGCTATCGCACATCTATTTAATCCTCGGAATGCCGGCCATAGAGTAACCATTCGCAATATAAGGCAAGCGTTGGGGAACTTCTCCGGAACTGAGATACGAAACGGCCAATATTGTGATCTTTTTATTGGAAATAACATGGTCTTGGTAACACCACATAATGCAGCAACAATCATCACCATCTATTTTACATAGCACAGGGGAGAGTGGGCTTCGCGCCTTTATGGTGACCCGGCCACAGAAGGTCAACTCGATGATTTCCGCGCCATCCTCTCTCCAGGAAAAATGCTCTCCCGAGGTTTGTTGATGAGAGTGAGACAGAGGCCCCTTTTGTGAATCACCGGAGCCGAAACAACTTGGCGGTCTGATTTGCAGCGATCACACGTTGGACACGCCAAACAAAGTCGTAGGGAATACGGTAGGTACCGGAACCCTTTGGGAGATCAACCATGCAGACACGACAACAACAGCAAAACTCACACGCTGTTTCTCAGATTCATACCCCAGCGAATCAGCAGACACCTGAGCCATTGACAAGGTCAGCGTCTCCGACCGCACTCCTCCAACGCGCCATGGTAGATCCTCAGACGTTGACACGCGCTGGTGCCTTGCAACTGCATCGTACGATCGGCAATCGCGCAGTGGGCAGGTTGGTCAGTAGTGGAAGGGCGATGAATGCGGCAGGTCCGGGGAGACGTCAAGACGAACTGAAGAGAAAAAACACCACTGGCTTACCCGACCATCTGAAAGCAGGGATTGAAACGCTTGCTGGCTTGTCGCTTGATGATGTGAAGGTCCACTACAACTCCACCAAACCTGCCCAACTGCAAGCGTTAGCCTACACGCAAGGCGCTGAGATACATGTCAGTCCAGGTCAGGAACACCACATGCCACATGAAGTGTGGCATGTGGTGCAGCAAAGACAGGGTCGGGTGCAGCCAACGATGCGAGCAAACGGAGTGGCAATCAATGATGAGCAAGGCTTAGAGAAGGAAGCGGAGGTGATGGGACAAAAAGCCTTGCATGTCGGACCTACGGCTCCCCACGCTCTGGAGTCCGCGTGGCAGCCCGCGACGTCCCAGGGCCATTCGGTAGTACAACGCCGGTACGATTTCGAGCGCTTTTCTACCTATGCGGAGGCCAAGAACTCCACCTTGTACGCGCAAAAACTCCTCGACCAACAGACCCAACCCATCGAGGCATATGTGGGAAAGGGGTTTGACACTGGTCAGCGACAAGCCATCTACGAGATTAATAAAAAGGTGAACGAAGGCAACATTAAGTCTGACGAAAAAGACAACCGCACCCTTGCTCTCCAAGACTCCACCATCACGCCGCATATCGATCACCGCTTCCCCAAATCGCAAGGCGGCACCAACGACTACACCAATGCCCAGATCTTACCGGCCAAGATCAACATCGCCAAAAGTAACAAAACCCAGGAGTGCGAAACAGAGCCCACCACGGCACTGACCCCCTATACGCTGCTGAAGAACAATCAGGCCTTCGACTCCACGAAGATCGGAACATTTAGGGAGTTTACTGCGGATCAACGGACAGCCATCAAAAACGCAAACAAGGCCCACTACGGTGGCCAGTTAACCAGTGATGGGGATGGAACGACCCCTCTCAGCCCAGTAGACAGTTCGCAAGTCGCCAATGTGGATCACATCGTTCCTAAATCCAATGGAGGGAGTAACTTCTACTTTAACGCAGCAGTCCTGCCCATGGATAAGAACATCAAGAAGGGCGGCGTACGCGGAAGAGAAAAGAGCGAGGACGTACTGGACTATGAAATCGGCGAAATGACACTCAAGAAATACTACACGAATAGACGTAAACTCCAGGCGCCGAAACACGAGGGCAAGCCACCTTCGCAGGCAGAACGACTCACGAAAAAAAGGAGTGAGACACAGGAAACGATCAAGGCCAAGCGGCAAGGAAAGTTCTCAGCTGCCAGGACGAAGAACCCTGGAAAGAGCGAAGAGGAATGAGCGGAGATGACGCGTGAAAAGGAGACCACTCCGATTTTCGCAAGAATTCAACATTCACGACAAGAATTTCATAGACGCAGCCTAACGCGTGCGCATATTATACACGCAAAACTAATAGTGATGACGTTGCTTGCGTCCTCCTCTACCTTCTTCTTCCTCTACGCGACTGCAACTCATAAAGGTAGTGCGTGCTCAGCGATCTCGATAAAACGCTCGAAGCGTTACTCAAAAGTGAACTGCCCGCCGATCTCGTGGAGCAGGTAAAGATTAGTTTTGCGACACCGGATGCGGAATTTCCACCGGCGGCGGTCGCGCTGCCAGCTATTGACCTGTTTCTCTACGACATTCGTGAGAACTGGGAGCTGCGCAACAACGATTGGACGCGAGAGCGCACGAATGGCGTTATCATCGCGCACGGACCTCCAGTCCGGGTAGATTGTTCCTATTTAGTGACAGCCTGGGCCAATAAAAGTGCACCCGATCCGACGCAAGATGAGCACCGGTTGTTAGGTGAAGTGATCAATGTCCTTGTGCGTCATCGCACCATTCCCGCTGAGGTGTTGCAAGGCAAGCTCCAGGGGCAAGAACCTCCGGTACGAACGAAAGTGTTACAAACGACCAATCTGCAAGGGTTGGGAGAATTCTGGCAAGCGCTGGGTGGAAAGCCGAAAGCGGCGTTACACTATTCGATAACCATCAGCATTCCGGCGGGTGAACCGGTTGTGGTTGGACCACCGGTTGTCGATACAAGGATCTAAACACGTGGCAGTCACGTTTTTACCGATAGCTCCAATCCGGCATCAGGTCGCCATCGCTGGCCAGGTAACCGATGCGCAAACCGGGCAGGCACTCGCCGGCGCACAAGTGGTTATCTCGACTGCGCCAAGCGAATTTACCGTACGATTGCAGCTGCGAGCGAAGCAGAGCCAAACAATCTGGGAGACACTGGTGGAACGACTAGACCGTACCCAGACAGCACAGGATGGTCATTTCCATTTCATCGACCTACCCGTCGGGCAGTACACGCTGACCGCATCACTGCCAGGGGCAGGAAATCGCTACGGTACAGCAAACGTGCAGGTCAAAGTTTCTCTGTCTGACACTGCAAGTGATCCCGACAAGCGCGTGTTAACGACTGCCAACATCGCGGTACCGTCCACAACACTGACAGGGCACATTACCAGCGCAGGCACTACCCAGCCCGTGTTCTTAGCCAAAGTGCGCGTACAAGGAAGCGGTGAGCAAGCCTTTAGCGATGCCACAGGACGCTATCTGCTCGCTGGTCTAGAGATCGGAACGCGTACCGTCGAGATTGCTGCGCAAGGGTATAAGACGAATAACCAAATCGTTCAGTTACGCCAAATCGGCGCTGAACAGCAACTCAACATCGCACTGGAAAAAGAAGGGCAACCCCAAACCTCAGTGCGGTAAAGACAGAAGGAGGAGCTATCGTGCCACAATACCTGTCTCCCGGAGTGTACGTCGAAGAAGTCCCTTCTGGTGCCGCGCCCATCGCCGGGGTGGGAACCAGTACTGCTGGGTTCATTGGTGTGGTCGTTGACAACGTCAAACTGCCTGATCAACCGGGGAAATTCCAAGGGGACACGAGAACGCCAGTCTCGTATCCTCTGGCTACAGCGGGCGAGCCTCAACTCATCACCAGTTGGGGACAATTCAAGAACACATTTGGTGATATCCAAGAAGGCAACAAAAGCTTGGCTCACGCCGTGTATGGGTTCTTCAATAACGGCGGCACTCGTTGTTGGGTGGTGCGGATCGTTCCGCCAACGACCACGACAACCCAAGCCAAGAAAGGCGACCAAACACCCGCCGCCGCTCCCGCCCCTAACGCAGCGGCTACACTCGATACGACGGCGGTCAAAAACGCGCTTGATCTCTTCGCAGCGATCGACGAGATCGCGCTCGTGGCTGTGCCTGGCGCACAAGATGCCGCCATCCAGGGCGCCGTCATCGACCACTGTGAGAAAACCGGCGATCGCTTTGCCATACTCGATGGGCAGCGTACCCCTTCAGCGTTGACATCGGCGGCGATCAAAGGCGGGACGCGCGATAGCAACTATGCTGCACTCTACTATCCATGGGTTACCGTCTTTGATCCTGTCAGCAATGCAAACATCGCGCTCCCACCCAGTGGCCATCTTGCGGGCATCTATGCGCGTGTCGATACAGAACGCGGCGTGCACAAAGCGCCGGCCAACGTCGTCATGCGCGGCGCGGTCGATGTCGAGCGTCGCCTCAGCAAGGCCGATCAGGACGGCCTCAATCCCGATGGCATCAATGTCATTCGCCCCTTCGACGGCAGTATGACGGTGTGGGG
>Ga0209069_10001062_pt1 | contig 13675 bp, 9 predicted proteins | sample Str013_2_FD_187202 | JGI IMG/M metagenome (GOLD analysis project Ga0209069, IMG submission 187202) | Freshwater sediment microbial communities in response to fracking from Pennsylvania, USA - Straight Creek_MetaG_SC_2013 (SPAdes) (version 2) | ecosystem: Environmental > Aquatic > Freshwater >...
TCGCGACCCTGGTCGGCGGCAAGATCGAGCGCCGACGGGCGCCCGGCAAACTCGCGGCGCTCGACAAAGTGCTGCACGACGCGCCGCTGAAGGGCTCGACCGGGATCGGCCATACGCGCTGGGCAACGCACGGCGTGCCGAACGAGACCAACGCCCACCCGCATGTCTCCGATCGCGTCGCCGTCGTGCACAACGGCATCATCGAGAATTTTCGCGAGCTGCGGGCCGAGCTCGAGGGCAAGGGGCACAAATTTCAGACCGAGACGGATACCGAGGTTTCGGTGCATCTCATCACCGAGTATCTGAACCAAGGTCTGCCGCCGGAGAAGGCAGCGGCGGCGGCGATCAAACGGCTCAAGGGTGCCTTTGCGCTCGGCATCATCTTTACCGGCCAGGAAGGCCTGATGATCGGCGCGCGCCGCGGCCCGCCACTCGCCATCGGCTTCGGCAGCAATGAAATGTATCTGGGCTCCGATGCTTTCGCGCTGGCGCCGCTGACCAACAAGGTCGCCTATCTCGAAGACGGCGATTGGGCCGTCATCCGCCGCGACGGCGCGACGATCTACGACGCCAAGGATCGCCCTGCGAACCGCGAGATCCAGACCACCTCGATATCGGCGAGCCTCGTCGACAAGGGCTCGCACCGCCACTTCATGGCGAAAGAAATATTCGAGCAGCCCGAGGTCGTCGGCCACACGCTGAACAGCATCATCAATCCCGTGACGCAAGCGGTCGCCTTGCCGAAGTTGCCGTTCGATTTCGCTTCGCTGCCGAAAATGACGATGGTGGGATGCGGCACGGCCTACTATGCGACCATGGTCGGCAAATACTGGTTCGAGCGCATCGCGCGCATCCCGGTCGAGATCGACGTGGCATCCGAGTTTCGCTACCGCGAGCAGCCGTTGCCGCGCGGCGGCTTGGCGCTGTTCGTGTCGCAATCCGGCGAGACGGCCGACACTCTTGCCGCGCTGCGCTTTTGCAAAGAGAACGGGCAACACATCGCTTCGGTCGTCAATGTCGCCTCAAGCTCGATTGCGCGCGAGTCGGAGGTGGTTTTTCCGACGCATGCCGGCCCCGAACTCGGCGTGGCGTCGACGAAAGCCTTTACCTGCCAACTTGCGGTTCTCGCATCACTTGCGATCGCGGCGGGACGCGCGCGCGATTGCATCTCGCGCGATGCGGAAATTCGCCTGACGCGGACGCTGATGGAGGTGCCGAGGCATATGGTCGACCTCTTGGCCCAAGATTGCGTCTACCAGGGGCTGGCGCAGGAGCTGGCGAAGGCGCGCGACGTGCTCTATCTCGGGCGCGGGCTTGCCTATCCGATGGCGCTCGAGGGGGCGTTGAAGCTCAAGGAAATTTCCTACATCCACGCCGAGGGCTATGCCGCCGGCGAGATGAAACATGGGCCGATCGCGTTGATCGACGAAACGGTGCCGGTGATCGTGATCGCGCCCTATGACAACCTGTTCGACAAGACGATCTCGAACATGCAGGAGGTCATGGCGCGCAACGGGCGTGTGATCTTGATCTCGGACAAGCGCGGCCTCGAGCATGCCGGCGACAAAGTATGGGCGCGCATCGAGGTGCCGGAGGTCGATCCCTTCGCGGCGCCGTTGCTCTATGCCGTGCCGGTGCAGCTGCTCGCCTATCACACGGCCGTCGTCAAAGGCACCGATGTCGATCAGCCGCGCAATCTGGCGAAGTCGGTAACGGTGGAATAGCGGCCCGCTTAGTGGCCGACAATCGTGCCGGCGATCGCGACTTCGTTCATGATCGCAAAATAATGGCAGGAGGCGCCGATGAGGACGAGCCAGTGCCAGATCGCATTCTGGTAGGGCAGGCGATCCCAGAGATGGAAGATGACGCCGATCGAATAGATCACGCCGCCGGCCCCGATCAGAATTACGCTCGGCATCGACACCGACTGGAGCAGCGGATTGATTGCGACCAGGATCGACCACCCGAGGCCGACATAAAGCGCGATCGTGAACGTCTCCCAGCGGCGCGGGAACACGATCTTCAAGAAGACGCCACCGAAGGCGACGAGCCAGACGAAGCTCAAGAGACCCAAGCCCCACTCACCCCCCATACGGTTCAATAGGAACGGCGTGTAGGTGCCGGCGATCATGATGAAGATCGCGGCATGGTCGAGCCGACGCAGCAGCGCCTTGGTCGGCGAGGGCGGGCAAAGATTGTAGGCGGCCGAACAGCTCAGCATTGCCACAAGGCCAAGGCCGTAGAGGCCGGCGCCGAGGAGCAAGAGCGATTGGCCGTAGTGCGACGCCTCGACGAGCAGTGCGGTGGTGGCAACGACGCCAAGTGCCAAACCCAAGACGTGCGCCGCGAGATCGGCCAAATACTCGCCGCGCGAGTAGGACGGGAAAGCGTGGTCAGCGGCATCATCAGGCAGCGTCGTCATGACCGGCACTTCAGCTCCACACGAAGTCGAATTCGTGGCGGAGCGCGCTTCGAAATTCGAAGACACGCACATGTGAGAGATTACGGTAAATTCGTTCAGGATCGGTCAATGGCATCGCCGGTCAAAACGCGCGATGGTAAAAACGAGCTTAACCGACACGAATATTTGCGGCCGGCGGTGTCAGCCGAAGCGCGCGATCCGATTGTGCAAAGCATCACAAACGGCGGGCCATTCCTTCGCGACGACGCTGAAATAAATCGTGTCCCGGCAGAAGCCGTCGCGCAAAATCATGTGCCGGCGCAGCGTGCCTTCTTCTTGCGCACCGAGTTTCAAGATCGCCGCCCGGGAGCGTTCGTTGCGCGCGTCGCATTTCAACTCGACGCGATTGTATGTCAGCGTTTCGAAGGCGTGCGCGAACAACAGAAACTTGCAGGAGGGATTGATCGCCGAAGCCCATGTGTCGCGCGCATACCAGGTGTGACCGATCTCGAGCCGCTTATGCGCGGCCTCGATGTTGAGATAGCGGGTCGAGCCGACAACGCGATTGTCGCGTTTTCGGACGACGGTGAAAACGAGTTCGCGGCGTCCGTCGCTGACGCCTTTCGACCAGTCGAACCAGCGATCGAAATCGGCGCCGCTGAGATCCATGGGCATGTAATCGAAGAGCGCGGCGTCGCCTTTGGCCGCCGCGCGCAGGCCGTCCCGATGGGCCTCGTCCACAGGCTCCAGCCGGACAAACGCATTCTGCAAAACGACGGGCTCGACTTTCATTGGGGGTCAGTCTCTAAATCACGGTTATGAGCTATCACATGACATCAGACGACCAAAAGCGCGCGGCCGCCGTACGGGCCGTCGAATTCGTCGAGGCAGGCATGGCGCTCGGCCTCGGTACCGGCTCGACGGCCGAACATTTCGTGCGCGAGCTTGCGGTGCGGGTGCGCGCCGGGTTGAAGGTGCGCGCGACCTCGACATCCGAGCGCACCGAGGCATTGGCGAAAGAGTTGGGCATTCCTGTCGTGACGCTCGATGAGCTTGGCGCGCCGGACATTACGGTCGATGGCGCCGATGAAGTGGACAACCAGCTCAGGTTGATCAAAGGGGCCGGTGGTGCGTTGCTTCGCGAGAAGGTTGTCGCGGCGGCCTCCAAACGGATGATCGTCATTGCCGACGGATCGAAGCGGGTCGCCGCACTTGGCGCGTTTCCGCTGCCGGTCGAGCTCGTGACCTTCGCACCCCAAACGACGATGCGGCGGATTGCCGAGACCGTCGCGCGCGCCGGTTGTAGCGGAAACTTGATTCGATTGCGCGGCGGCGAGCACCCCTTTCGCACGGATCAAGGCAATTTCATCGCCGACGTCGACTGCGAATTCATTCCGAACCCCGACGAATTGTCGCGTGCTTTGCACGCAATCCCCGGCGTGGTCGAGCACGGGCTCTTCATCGGTATTTGCGGCACACTGATTCTGGGTCACGCGACGGAGGTCGAAATCGTCAACCTCTGATCGGCGACGGGCTACCGCCGATAGTATGTCTGGGTTTTGGTCGCGGAGGTTTGCCGCGGCGACTGTACAGCCGGGTTCCGTAAGGCGGCTTCAGGCAACATTCAGGCTGGCAGTGTTGATGTGATTAACCGCGCGGCACCGCGGTTCTGGTCAAGGGCGCCTCAGTTCGCTATCTAACTCCCGATGCAGGTATTTGGTTGAGCCGATGGATTGGAGTCCGCAAAGCTGGCGTTCGAAGCCCGTTACGCAAGTCCCGGTCTATCCGGACGGCGAAGCGCTGGCGCGCGCCGAGGCCAAGCTCAAGGGCTATCCGCCCCTGGTGTTCGCGGGCGAGGCGCGCAATCTCAAGCGTAACCTGGCAGACGTCGCCGCTGGCCGCGCTTTCCTGATGCAAGGCGGGGATTGCGCCGAATCGTTCGCCGAGTTTCACCCCGACAACATCCGTGACACCTTCCGGGTCATCCTGCAGATGGCGGTTGTGTTGACGTTCGCCGGGGCGATGCCGGTGGTGAAGGTCGGGCGTATCGCCGGGCAATTCGCCAAGCCGCGCTCGTCCGACAGCGAAACGCAAGATGGCGTCGAGCTGCCGGCTTATCGCGGCGACATCATCAATGCGTCGCCGTTCGACGAGGCGTCGCGCCGGCCCGATCCGGAGCGAATGATCCAGGCCTATGCGCAGGCCGCCTCGACGTTGAATTTATTGCGCGCTTTCGCGCAGGGCGGTTACGCCGACCTGCACAACGTCCATCGATGGAATTTGGGCTTCATCGCCGGTTCGCCGTCGGGCGAGCGCTATCGCGCCTTGGCCGACCGGATTTCCGAGACGCTGGAGTTCATGGAAGCGTGCGGGATCACGCCGGACTCCGCGCCGCAATTGCGCTCGACGGATTTTTATACGAGTCATGAGGCGCTGTTGCTCGGCTACGAGCAGGCGATGACGCGCATCGATTCCACGACCGGCGAGTGGTACGATACCTCGGCGCATTTGTTGTGGATCGGGGATCGCACGCGCCAGCCGGACGGCGCTCACGTCGAGTTCGCGCGCGGTATTCGCAATCCGCTCGCGATCAAATGCGGGCCGACGCTGAGCAATGACGACCTTATCCGCTTGTGCGATTTGTTGAACCCGGCGAACGAGGCGGGGCGGCTGACCTTGATCGCGCGCTTCGGCGCCGACAAGGTCGAAGAGCATCTGCCGCGCTTAATCCGCGCCGTGAAGCGCGAAGGCCGTACGGTCGTGTGGTCGTGCGACCCGATGCACGGCAACACGATCAAATCGACGAGCGGCTTCAAGACGCGGCCGTTCGATCGCGTTCTGAAGGAGGTGCAGACCTTCTTCGCGGTGCATCGCAGCGAGGGCAGTCATGCCGGCGGCGTGCACCTCGAGCTGACGGGACAGAACGTCACCGAGTGTACGGGCGGCGCGGCCGCCATTACGGACGCCGATCTTTCCAGCCGCTATCACACCCACTGCGACCCGCGGCTGAACGCCAATCAGGCGCTTGAATTGGCGTTCCTGGTGGCGGAGGGCATCCGGGCCGAACGGGTGAAAACGCTGCGGCCGGCGGCCGCGCAATAGCGCCACATTTGCCTCGCCGTCGTTTGCCGCTACCCTGATGTCGGGGGAATGATCTTTGGGGGAGATCATGCGCGCTTTTGGGGTGCTTCTGGCGTTCGTTGCGGCTTTGGCGGCGGCGCTCTTGGTCGGCAAGGCGAAACTCGACGCGATGGCGAATGTCCGCGCCGATGTCGCGGTGCGCGCGGGCAGTGAAACCTATTTCATTCCGGCGAAGCTCGTGCGCAACGACGGCTGGCGGACGGATTTGCTGCGTGTCGCTGGCTGCTGGGATGCGCGCGATGCGGCGATGGTCGCCGGGATCTCCTCGTTCGCGGGCTGCGACACCTCACATCGCGTGGCGCTGATGCTGCCGACGGCGATGTTCGGGCTCGACGTGGCGATGGGCGTGCACAAGCCCATGATCGCCGCCACATTCTGGCCGAACTATCAACCGCCTGCGGATCAGACGGCGCAGCTCGGCGAAGCGTGGGCCGGACGCGGCGCGTGGGCTGGGCGGCGTTCGATCCTGCGCGCGGACTGGCAAATGTGGCGGGTCGAAACGCCGGCGAGCCCGTGGGTCTATCTTCTGTCGAACGTGCCGCAGAAGGGCGACGCGAATGAATTGCGCCGGCTCTATGCCGGGCGTTGCTACCGGCCGGAGAAAGCGAGCGACGCGGGCATGACGTGCAGCTTTGCGCTGCATGTCGGCGCCAGCGCGGTGCTCGAGTTCAACCTCGCGGCGGACGAGATGATGAGCTTCGTCGCGTTGCGCGAGGCGCTGATGGCGCAGGCGGGCGAATGGCGCAAGGGGCTCAATGGAAGTTCCGCCCCTTCGGCATGACGGTTTGGGCGCGCGGGTGTTTGTAGAGGGCTATTTCGTCGGGCGGCGGCGCGGGCCGGGGCGCGATCGCGCTGCGCGGCTTGCGGGCGCCGGGCGATCTGCCGTCGACGGCCGGCGGATGCTTGACCTCGTCGGCGCGCGAGAGCGTGTCGATGGATATGGCATCGCTTGAGAGCGCGCCCAGAAGCGGCGTCAGATCCTCGATCTCGTCGGCGATCACATGAATGACCCCGCTTTCGCTTTGCAAACGCCCGCACACGCAGACGAAACGGCTGCCGAGGACGAGCGGGCGAAAACGTTCGAAGATTTTCGGCCAGACGATGATGTTGGCGATGGAGGTTTCGTCCTCGAGCGTCATGAAGATGACGCCGCTCGCGGTGCCCGGACGCTGACGCACCAAGACCAGGCCCGAGACCATCACGCGCTGATCGTTGGCGACCTTGATGAGGTCGCCGTTGCGGACGATGCGGCGCGCGTCGAGTGCGGCGCGCACGAAGGAGACCGGATGGGCTTTGAGCGAGAGATGGAGGTGGCGGTAATCCTCGACCACGTGTTCGCCCAAGAGCATCGGCGGCAGGGCGAAATCGGGTTCGCGTTCGCGGGCCGATTCAAAGGCGAGCAAAGGGAGGTCGTCCTTGTCGCCCGAACGGCGCAAGCCGCGCACCGCCCATAGGGCTTGGCGGCGATCGAGGCCGAGGGAGCGAAAGGCGTCGGCATCGGCGAGACGCTCCAGCGACGAGGGTTCAAGACCCGTGCGCAGCCAAAGGTCGCGGATCGAGTCGTACCCTCTGTCTCGCCGGCTCATGATTATTCGCGCATCGTCTTCCTTGAAGCCCGAGATCTCGCGAAGACCCAAGCGCATGGCGCAGGCCGTGCGGATTTCATCTTTCATGGATGCGTGGCGCGGGTGGAGGCGGCGCATAATCGACTCCCCTCTCTCTTCCGGAATCGGAAGGGAGCCGCCTTCGCTAGAAGCTACGGCGCCCCAATGCGCGAACGTTGCCCGCCTGAGCCTTGGCGTAGGCGGGAGGGGCCGGGGGTGAGGGATGGCTGTCGTACCGGAGCGATGACGCAATGAATCTTGCGCAAGCGTTTCGGCAACCTGACCTATCTGTAAATTGCATAGCGACCTTCCCTCACCCCCATCCCCTCTCCCTTCCAGAAGGTGGAAGGGCGAGGGGGGTTCCAGCGTGCTGTCCCAGTCGGAGTGGTTGATGTCGACGGCGCGCATTTCGACGCCGTGTTCTTGCGCGTCGCGGACGATTTGGGCGGGGGCGTAGAAGCCCATGGGTTGCGAGTTCAAAAGCGCGGCGGCAAAGACGTCGGGGTAGTGGCATTTGATCCACGAGGAACAATAGACGAGCAGTGCGAAACTGGCGGCGTGGCTCTCGGGGAAGCCGTAATCGCCGAAGCCCTTGATCTGATTGAAACAGGCGACGGCGAAATCGTGTTCGTAACCGCGCGCCGTCATGCCGTCGATGAACTTGGCCTCGAAATGATGGATCGTGCCGTTGCGGCGGAAGGTCGCCATGGCGCGACGGAGCTTGTCGGCTTCGGCCGGGGTGAAGCCCGCGGCGACGATGGCGATGCGCATCGCCTGTTCCTGAAACAGCGGCACGCCAAGTGTTTTGTGCAGAACTTCTTCAAGTTCTTTTTTGGGATAAGAGACTTTTTCCAAACCTTGGCGGCGTTTCAAATAGGGATGAACCATGCCGCCTTGGATCGGGCCGGGGCGGACGATCGCGACTTCGATGACGAGATCGTAAAATTCGCGCGGCTTCAGGCGCGGCAGCATCGACATCTGGGCGCGGCTTTCGACCTGGAAGACGCCGATCGAGTCGGCGCGGCAGAGCATGTCGTAGACGGCGGGCTCGGCTTTCGGGATGGCATCGAGGGCGAGAGGAAAGCCGCCGTAATGCGTGTCCAAAAATTGCAGCGCCTTGCGCAGACACGACAGCATGCCGAGCGCCAGAATATCGACCTTCAAGATGCCCAAGGCGTCGAGATCGTCCTTGTCCCACTCGACGAAGGTGCGATCCTCCATCGCGGCGTTGCCGATGGGCACGACCTCATCGAGCCGGTCGCGGGTCATGACGAAGCCGCCGACATGCTGGGAGAGATGGCGCGGGAAGTCGATGAGTTCGTTCGTCAGCGTCAGCGCCTGGCGCAACCGCGGATCGGCGGGATCGAGCCCGGCCTTGCGCACTTCATCGTCGGCCGGACCTTGCGACGACCAGCCCCAGAGCGTCGAGGCGAGGGCGCCGATCGCATCTTGCGACAGACCGAAGGCCTTGCCGACATCGCGGATGGCGCTGCGGCCGCGATAGCAGATAACGGTGGCGGCGATGCCGGCGCGATGGCGGCCGTAGCGCCGGTAAATATATTGCATCACCTCTTCGCGCCGCTCGTGCTCGAAATCGACGTCGATGTCGGGCGGCTCGCGCCGTTCGGCGGAGACGAAACGTTCGAAGAGGAGATCGACCTCGACGGGATTTACCTCCGTGACGCCGAGGCAGTAACAGATCACCGAATTGGCCGCCGAGCCGCGGCCCTGGCAGAGAATATTCTTTCCGCGGGCGTAGCGAACGATGTCGTGGACGGTGAGAAAATAAGGCGCGTAGTTCAAGTCGCCGATCAGTTTCAATTCGTGATCCAAGGCGTCGCGCGCTTTCTTCGGGACGCCGTCGGGATAGCGTTTGCGGGCGCCCTGTTCGGTCAAGGCGATAAGCGCTTCTTGCGGCGTCGCGTAACCTTCGCGCGTTTCCTCCGGATATTGGTAGCGCAACTCGTCGAGCGTGAATTGGCAGCGCGCGAGGAAGCGCACGGTCTCGTCGATCGCCTCCGGCGCTCTGGCGAAGAGGCGCGCCATTTCATCGGCTGTTTTCAGATGGCGCTCGGCATTGGCTTCGAGGCGAAAACCGGCGGTGTCGATGGTGACGCCTTCGCGGACGCAGGTCAGCACATCCTGCAGCGCGCGGCGTTCGGGCGCGTGATAGAGCGCATCGCCGAGCGCGATCAGCGGCACGCGATGACGGCGGCTCATATCGATAAGGCGCGACAAATGCCGGCGATCGTCGCCGCGATAAAGCATGGTCGCGCCGAGCCAGAGGCGGCCGGGGGCGAACGTTTGCAATTTCTGTAGTGCGGCTTCGGCGCGGTCGACGCGCGGGCGCGGCGGCATGACGATGAGGAGCAGGCCGTCATGCAACTCGGCGAGGTCTTCGAACTTCAGAATGCAATCGCCCTTCTTGGCGCGGCGGTTGCCGAGCGTGAGCAGGCGCGAGAGGCGGCCATAGGCGGCGCGATCCGAGGGATAGGCGAGGATATCGGGCGTGCCGTCGCTGAAGACGAGGCGCGCGCCGACGACCAAGCGAAAGTTCAAATCGCGCGCTTGGGTGTAAGCGCGCACGACGCCGGACAAGGTGTTGCGATCGGCGACACCGACGGCGGCGAGGCCCAGATCGGCGGCACGCGCGACAAATTCCTGGGGATGCGAACCGCCGCGCAGAAAGGAAAAATTCGTGGTGACGGCGAGTTCAGCGTATTTCATCGCTGCCTCGCTCTGAGTGGCGAAGCGGACGCTTTCCCTCTCCCTTGTGGGGGAAAATGGATCGACGCTGAACGTCAGGAGATAGTTTTTTCCTCTCCCTCCTCTTCGGAGGGAGAGGAAACGAGCGCATCTTCGCGCGAGTGTAGTGAGGGAGGGCGCGAAGCTGGGTTGAGCGTGTCGGCGTCGCCCACTCCCTCACTACGCTCGCTTCGCGAGCTGCCTCTCCCTCGAAGACGAGGGAGAGGAAAAATTTGGGCGATGGTGAAACTGTTCTCACGCAAACAGCCCGTGCAGGTACCAGCGGGCGCGTTCGATTTCGCGGCCGTAGAGGCCTTCGCGGTAGAGCCAGAAGCGGCGGCCGGTCTGATCTTCGACGCGGAAGTAATCGCGGGTGAGGGCGCGGCCTTGCGCGTCGCGCCACCATTCCATGGCGATGCGCTCAGGGCCGTCGGCGCGGGCGACTTGATGCTGCATGCGCCGCCAGGAGAAGCGCGCGGGCGGGCCGTCGGGCACTTCGGCGACCGCTTCGATCGCCTCGGGCCGCTCGAAGAGACGCAAGGGCCGCGTCGGGCCGACGCTGTCTTGCTGCGGCGGCTCGACGGTGGGCCATTTGATGTCTTGCGCTTCGCGAGCCGGCACGGCGGCGACGGCATATTCCGGAATGTGCGTTTCCTGCGGCACATAACGGATGACGCGGCGCAAGCCGAAGCGCGCGCCCAAGCGGTCGATCAGATCGGCGACGTCGTCGCTGCTTTCGCTGGGGGCGATGAAATGCTGCTGATCGGCGGCGAGCGAGTCGGCGTTGGTCACGGCCAGGCGCACGACATCGAAGCCGAAGCCCGGATCGAGTTCGTCGGTCAGGACCGAGAATTTTTCCTTGAACAAGCGGCAGAGAACGCGCGCATCGCGCAACGGCCGGCTCGTCGCCACCGATAAGCGCCTGACCGCGCCGTCGACGCGGAAGAGCGTCACCTGCAGCGCCCGCGCGCCGTCGCCGCGCTCTTCCATGCGCTGTGCCAATTCGCCGGCCAACTGCTCGATCGTCAGCAAGATGTCGCTTTCGAGTACGATCGGTTCGGGGAAAATCCGCTCGGCCATATAAGGCGGCACGGGCAAGCGCGGCGTGATCGGTTCGTCGAGACGGCCGAAGGCTTGATCGAGGCGCTGCAAAAGAGTGGCGCCGAAGCGCGCGGCGAGGGGCGAGCGCGGGCGATCGACAATGTCGGCGATGCGCTTCAGGCCGACGCGCGCGAGGGCATCGACGGTCTTGCCATCGAGACGGAGCGCGGCGAACGGCAGCGGCAACAACGCCGCGCGCGTCGCCGCATCTACGACGACGCCGGGCTTGCCGTAATGCGTGACCGCCCAGGCGGCGCCTGGCGTCGAGGCGATGGTGGCGCGGGCGATAAAACCTTGGGCGCGCAAGCGGCGCACGATGTCGCGCACCATCGCATCTTCGCCGCCGAACAGATGGGCGCAGCCCGTGACGTCGAGCATCATGCCGTCGGGCGCATCGAGGCCGACGAGCGGCGTGTAGCGATTGGCCCAATCGACGATGGCTTCGAGCAGGCGCAGATCGGCGTTGTCGTCGGCGTGCTCGACCGTGATGCCGGGATACATGGCGCGGGCATCGGCGAGGGCGAGCCCTGGGTTCAGGCCAAGCCGGCTCGCCGCTTCGTTCGCCGCAGCGATGCGAAGCGCGCTTTTGATTTCGCGCACGACGATGCGCGGGCTCTGCTCAGCCGGCGCGGGCGAGAGCTGCCGCTCGATCCGGTCGGTCGACAATCGTTCGAGCCACACCGAGAGAAAGCGCGGGCACGGCGAAACATTGCTCATGGTGATTCCACCCCAAAGTCCATCGGCCGCAGGGACCGAAACGGTTCTTCACAAGCTCAAGATCGAAGGCAGGCAAACCGATGCCGCCGAAGGCGTCCGCCTGGCTCGGCGCGGCGGCGACCTGCCAGCGCGTGGTCGCGGCGTTGGCATCGACGCTGCTCGCGTGGCGCAAGAGCAAACCCAAGCCGTCGCCTTGCTGCGCGGCGAGGACGAGACGGCGCGTCGCGGTCAGATCGAGCGCGCTCGCGTTTGCCGGAAACTCACCGATCACGGCGGCGAAGGCGCGGCACTTGAGCGCCTCGGCGAGCGCCCAGAGTGCGTCGTCGATATGGCCGACGCGCAAATGAATGAGATGCGCGCCACTCACACCCAGTTGGGCAAGGCCCGGGGCATAGGGTGCGCCGCCTTCCCAGGCGGTGAAATCGTGCTGGACATAGAGGACATAGCGGCGCGGGTTGCCGGCGCGCGCGGCCAAGCTCAAGGCAAAGCCGGTGGCGGCGCCAAGGTCGCCCGCGGCGGCGGGCACGATCTCGTGCACCGTCTCGCAGTTGAGACCGCCGCCGAGCGTGGCGTCGATTGCAGCGACCCCAAGGGCAATGGCCGGGCGTGGCTTCTTGCGTGGATCGCGGGCGCAGCCGGCCTCAATGGCGGCAATCGTCCGCCGCAGAGAGCCCAAATCCTCCGCCGCCACAGGGGTTGGCACGGGTCGCACCTGCCGGTTGGTTGTTCACTTTATGTTCTCATACCAACTCCTCTTGGGGGACGGAGTCAAGGTGGTTCTAAGCGGCTCAAATCGTTAATGATTGTGAATGGCAGGCGCCGCGGAAAAGGTCCTTGGCAAGCACATGACCGATCGGCCAGAAGGCGAGAAAGACGCCTACAAATCGATCTACGCCACTTTCAATTCGCCGCTCAGCCGTACGCTTCGGCAAGAGGCATATGGCGAAGATATCGGCCAGCACTCGTGGGTTACCGCCGACGAGTTGCGCGGCGACATCGCGCGGCTTCGCCTCTCATCGTCGCATCGTTTGCTCGATCTCGGCTGCGGGCCCGGAGGCCCGCTGTGCTTTGTCGTGCGTTTGATCGGTTGCCGCGGCACCGGACTGGAACTCAGCGACGCGGCGGTCACGGCGGCACGCGAGCGCGCTGCGTCGCATGGTCTCGGTCACTTGGCGACGTTTCAACAAGCCGATCTCGATGCCGCGATTTCACTCGACGATGGTTCGTTCGACGCCGTGATGTCTCTGGACGTCGTTCTTCACCTTCGCGATCGCGAAGTCTTGTTCCGCGAGGTCGCGCGCGTGCTGACGCCGGGCGGGCGCCTTCTCTTCACCGATGCCGGTGTGCTCACAGGTTCGATTTCAAGCGATGAAGTCGCGGCGCGGAGCGCCCACGGCCGGACGCAAATCGCGCCGCCGGGCTTCAACGAAAAGGCGCTGGAGCGGGCGGGCCTTCGCTTGCTCGAAAGTGAAGACCGGACGGCGAGCGTCGCGAAAAACGCCGAGGGACGATTGCGGGCGCGACTTGCGCATCGCGCGGAGCTCGAGCGCGACGAGGGCACGGCGAGTTTCGACCGCCAACAACGCTATCTCGAGTGCGTCGTCTCACTCTCGCAACGAAACGTGCTGTCGCGAATGATGTATCTGGCGGAAAGGCGTTAGAAAACCAATCGCTGCTACGACCCTTCAAGCGCTCGCAACGCGCACCAAGCGGCGGCCGAAGGTTTCGCCGGTGAAGAGGCCGAGGAAGGCTTTCGGCGCGTTCTCCAGGCCGTCGACGATTTCCTCGCGATAGCTCAGCTTGCCGTGACGGATCCAGTGCGCAAGCTGGGCGCGCGCTTCGTTGAACTTGGCGGCGTAGTCGTAGACGACGAGGCCTTCCATGCGCAGGCGCTGGGTGATGAAGGGCAGGGTCTGGCGGATGCCGCGCGGGTTCGTGGCGTTGTACTCGGCGATCTGGCCCGAGA
>Ga0209069_10001063_pt1 | contig 13674 bp, 9 predicted proteins | sample Str013_2_FD_187202 | JGI IMG/M metagenome (GOLD analysis project Ga0209069, IMG submission 187202) | Freshwater sediment microbial communities in response to fracking from Pennsylvania, USA - Straight Creek_MetaG_SC_2013 (SPAdes) (version 2) | ecosystem: Environmental > Aquatic > Freshwater >...
TTAAAACCATGACTTATGAGAAAGATCTTAAGTTTTATCTACTTATTTATCTTGTATTATATCCCGTTGCTGGCACAAAATACAATCACAGGTAAAGTAACTGACAGCAAAAACGGCTCACCGCTGGCCGGCGTAACGGTGAGGGTAAAAGAAGGAGGTGGCGCCGCTGTTGCAACAAAAGATGATGGAACATTCCAGATTCGGGGCGTTAGCAAACAAAGTGTTCTGCTCTTCTCATATGTTGGATACGCCACGGAAGAAGTGAATGTGGGAAACAGGAACAATATCTTGGTTGCACTTTCCACAGAAGAAAGAAAATTGCAAGAGGTTGTTGTTGTGGCATATGGATCGCAGGACAAAAGAAAACTCACAGGAGCGGTTGCCAAAGTTGATGGCAAGGAATTTGAAAACGTGCCGATGGCATCAGTGGACCAGATGCTGCAGGGAAAAGTGGCAGGGTTGCAATCCGCGGCATCATCCGGTCAGCCAGGCGGCTTACAGGAAGTCCGCATACGTGGTATCGGCTCTATCAATGCCTCATCCGAACCATTATATGTTATTGATGGTATCCCGGCAAACACAGGCGATTTTTCGAGGAACACAACTACTTCGAATGCGTTGGCTGGCCTGAATCCAAACGATATCGAAAACATTTCTGTATTGAAGGATGCATCGGCAGCATCTTTGTACGGATCAAGAGCAGCAAATGGTGTGATACTCATCACCACAAAAAAAGGTAAAGCCGGAAAAACAAAAATCAGTCTTGATGCCCAGTCCGGTTTCAGCGATCCTTCTTTCCTGAATAATCTCGGCAAGCCGCTGTCAAAAAATCAGTATACCGAACTGACTGCAGAAGGTTTAAGCAATGCAACAGGAGGTGATACGGCTACTGTTAATTTTTTCCTCAATTCATTAGGCTTTAACAATGGGCATAACTCGGATTGGATCGGCCTTGTAACCAGGCAGGGCATATCACAGCAATACAATGTATCCGCCTCAGGAGGAGATCCAAGAACTACTTTTTATATTTCGGGAGGATATTTTAAACAACAGGCAGTCGTCATAGCATCTGATTTCACAAGATATAGTGGCGACCTGAACCTGAAACATAAACTGAATGATAAATTTTCAGTGGGTATTTCAGTAAATGCTTCTCACTCCATACAGAATACACCAAGTCAATCTGCTAATTTCCGCAGCCCCGTTTTGGCGGCTTATTATCTGAGACCTTATCAATTCCCATATAATACAGATGGCAGTTACAACTATAGCACGGCTGATTTTGAACAAATTTACAATCCGCTCGCTATTGCTCATTACGACTGGTCGAAGCTTTCCACTACCAAGCTGCTTGCCGCCATTAATGGCGACTACAATATAATCAAAGGGTTAAAATTTTCCACGAGAATTGGACTGGATCATTTTACGCTCGAAGAACCTTCTTACAACAATCCTTTTTTTGGTGATGCAGTGACTAACGGCGGGAGGATGACCAATTTCTATACCCGGGTTTTCAACTGGGTTTGGACGAACACACTGGATTATTCCAGGGAAATTGACAAAGAAGGAAACCTTACAGGTAATTTAAAAGTCGGCTACGAAGCGCAAAGGTCGAATACTTATACCATCAGTGCAGACGGAACTGGCGTGCCGCAACTTACTACATTGCCATTACCGCCGACGAGCAACCCGGACCAAGCCATTGGAGGTGGCGCGGATTTTTCTTTTGCATCTGTTTTCTCCAACCTGCAATTCAATTATAAAAATAAAATTTCATTATCGGGGAGCCTCAGACGAGATGGATCATCCCGTTTCGGTATTGACAACCGATATGGAACTTTCTGGTCGGTAGGCGCTGCATGGAATATTGACAGAGAAGATTTCCTGACTGATTCAAAATATATCTCCGCATTGAAATTGCGTGCATCTTACGGAACAAATGGAAACGCGAATATCGGAAACTATAGCTGGCGTGCATTATACGGATTTGGCGCCGATTATAATAAAATACCCGGTAGCAGACCATCTAGTGTAGGCAATACGAATCTCACGTGGGAATTGAACAAACCATTTGATGTGGGACTTGAATTGGGAATATTAAAAAACCGGGTAACGATCGAAGCCGATTATTATATACGGAAAACAACTCAGTTGTTGCAGAATGTTCCTTTATCACTTACATCTGGTTTTGGAAGTTATCTCGATAATATCGGATCATTGGAAAATAAAGGAGTTGAATTGACTTTGAATGCGACACCGCTCATTATACAATCTTTCCGTTGGGACCTAAGCTTCAATATTGCATTCAACCGGAACAAAGTAACTGCGTTGAATAACAATGCAGATATTATTAGCCTGCCCTATATCATCCGAAAGGGAGAAGATGTACAATCAATCTACACCTATGCATGGGCGGGAGCTGATCCGCAAACAGGCAGCCCGTTATGGTATACCGATGGAACCAGGAAATCTACTACCTCGGATGTTACCAAGGTTGATAACACCATAATCGGAAGCGCTTCACCCAAAGGATTTGGCGGGCTCAACACTTCATTCACTTATAAAGGAATTTCGCTCAGCGCGCAGTTCAATTATCAATACGGCAACCTGCTCTACAATAATTGGGGCTTTTTGAACGAAAGCGACGGCGCTTTCTTTTCCCTGAACCAGGACCAGAAAGAATATGAACGACGCTGGAAAAAACCAGGAGATAAAACAGATGTGCCGCAATATATAGCGGGCAATCAATCCCAGTCGAATACTACATCGAGCAGGTATTTTTTCAAAGGTGATTATATCAGGCTCAGGAACATTTCGCTTTCTTACCAGTTTCCCAAAAGCCTGATGAGCCATGTCCATATAGATAACCTGTTGATTTACGTGCGTGGCACCAACCTGTGGACAAAGGCATTTGATAAAGGAATCACTTTTGATCCGGAACAGCCAATCAATGGATTCAATGATTTGCAAATCCTGATGCAGAAAACATTCTCTTTTGGCCTGAACCTGAATTTTTAACAATCAAACTCTTTAGGATATGAAACGCAGAACAAATATTATACTATCGGTTGTAATAATGGCTTCACTGTTGGGGGCCTGCAACAAAAAATTTCTCGACTTGGCGCCGCCCAGCAGCATACCAACCGGCCAGGCCATTGTGGATGAAAACTCCATGCTCACGGCAATGAATGGGGTGTACTCGGGTTTGCGCGCCGTTGATTTTTTCGGCCGTACATTACCGATAGATGGCGATTTGATGGCGGATAATATTTATATTGACCCGATCCAAAACTCTAACAGGTACCTGACTGATATGACGTACACATATACCGAAACTTACGGAACTATTCAAAGCACCTGGGCGGAAGCATATAATACGATATTGCGCACTAATAATATCATCAACGCCAATATACCGGGCAACGATGTGGTGAACCAGTTAAAAGGAGAAGCGCTTACTATCCGGGCACTTACTTATTTTGAGCTGGTCAATTTTTTTGCAAAACCATATCAAACGGGAGCCTCTTCACTCGGTGTGCCGATTGTATTGAAATACGATGCCTTTGCCAAACCTGCCCGCAACACAGTTGCCGAAGTGTATGCACAGATTGAAAAAGATCTTACAGATGCGTATGGGCTGCTCAATGACAACACCAAAAACTCTTCTTACGTAACCAAGTATGCTGCCGGCGCCCTGCTGGCAAGATTTTACCAATTCAAAGGTGACTGGGTCAAGGCTGGTAACGCAGCTTTAGATGTCGTGAGCGCCGGAGGTTATCTTTTGGCCGATAGCGCTTCGTTGGTAACGTATTGGAGCAATCCATTCCCCGTAACAAATAAACTGGAAACCATTTTTGAAGTGGAATTTGATAATATCGGCAACAATGGAACCGATAATCTTTCAGCTTTTTATGACCAGGCAGGTTATGGGGATGCCCTCTGTACGGACGATCTGTATGGAAACTACAGCCTGACCGATGTACGCAGGGCATTGATCATTCAGACCAATAGGGCAGGGAGGGGGGTATTGGTGGTTAACAAATACCCCAATACATCGAATGCGAACGGTAAAGATGCCACAAAGATACTCCGCTATGCAGAAGTATTGCTGATACTTGCGGAAGCGTATGTGCAGAACGGTGATGATATATCTGCTCAGAATGCCTTGAACGAGTTGGCAAAAAAGCGTGATCCCCAATTCAGCGGGTATACATCAACGGGAATCAATCTGTTGAATGATATATATTCGGAACGAAGAAAGGAGTTGGCATTTGAAGGTCACCGTTACTGGGATTATGTGCGCAATAACCTGGATGTATTCAGGGACAATAGCACCGGCAATTATGCTTCCTTTGTTCCGCTGACATTATCTGCAACGAGTACAAGAAGAATCTGGCCGATTCCACGGGCAGAACTCGATGCAAATAAAAATATGGTGCAGAATGATGGATACTGATGGTCAGAACCGGGATTGCTGGGATGAATGGGATTTATGGGAAACTTAAATACTCAGCGATTAAATTTTTCCCATAAATCCCATTCATCCCAGCAATCCCGGTTCTGACATCCTTTAATGATATAAAAACAATTTCTTCAATCGCTTCTTATCAGCCGAATCAGTAGTATCCCTGGACAAAGGATTGATCAGGGAACTATCGATCAATGCTTCCAGTCTGTTCACCGCAGTATAACTCAACACCCAATTCATCGGAAATTTCTTTATCGTGAGCGGAATATTCAGGGAAATAAATGTTGCTCCTCCAGGAAGATTATCGACGTATTGTTTTAAAAAATATTGGCCAATATCTGCACGCCCGCCTCTTGTATTATAGGTAGCATTGAAAATTTCCATGATTTCGCTGAAAGCCTTAATGCTTTTGAATGCAGAATCCGCCACACCAAAGTTGAACTGCATGATATATGGCTTGATGGGTTTGCCTTGCAGGGGCAATGCTTTCAATACCTGCAGCAATGTTTCTGCCCCTTTATTTTCATAATATCCCCCATCAACGAAATGCCGTCTGATTGGGCCGTCGTTGTCAGGCTGATTTCCATAAAAAAAAGCTGCCCCGGGGGAAATCAGCGGGAAGCGTGTGCTCAAACCGATTGCAGTACTATAAGGTAATTCTTTGCCGGTCCTTATGTACAAGTCGCGCTGCCTGCCAAAAGGAATGCCTTGAATATCGACATTGCTCCACACACATTGCAATCCTGTTTCTGCTTCGGTTGTATTGATGAACAATGCGGGAAACGAATCGCTAACGGTATTGTTGAATGAATTGTGCAGGATATTGGATGGGTTATTGCGATACACTTCATCCCAACCCAGTTCCCATGATTTTTCGAGCGCTATTGCACGGTCGAGCCGCGGGATATGCCAGGGAATAAAATAGTTGATGATCTCGCCGAATAATAATTTTCCCAGCCCCGCAGATAAGAAATCCTGCCTGAAAAATTTATTGGCGGACTCCTTATACTTCATGGTATCACCGTACAATGCATGATTCATCGACACCGCATTGAAATAATTTGCACCCAGTGTGCCACCGGATACGGTGCTGTAACAATAAATATATTTGTTGAAGCATGGAAAGGAATCCTGCAACGCAGATAAATACATTGCAGTAAATGCTCCTGTCCGCAAAGCACCTCCTTCAGCAGCAATAAAAATAACCGGTATGCTGTCATGCTTTGCAATGCGTGCACATGCATCGTTGCTGGCAGTATCGTGCACCAGGCTTTGTTGCAAATGATCAAACCAACGCGTAAAATGTGTGGCCAGGGCTTCTTTATGTACATGATTTTTTTCAGCTAAAGTTCTTACTGGATGGTCCTTATTAAAAATGGTCGTGATCAAAAAAAGCGCTAACAGCAACACCCGGAAGGGGAAAATATATGCTTTGTCCAAAAAAAGCAATGACGTATTGATGACTTGCCAGCATGCGATGGCCAGGCAGAGCAGGGCCGTTGAACCGACCCACATGTACCAGTCTTCCCGGATAAAAAAAGAAAATGCAATGATTAGAAAAAAAGATATCCCAACCAAAACAGATAACTGCCTGAACAAAGATGTATAAAAGGCCAATTTTATTTTGAACATCCACACATGCACATTCTGCGCCTGCTGCGGATTATCGGGGTAGGGAACAAAATATGGCGTGTCCGGCAGGTTCATGCCATCAGGCAATAATTGGTCGCGGGGAAGATCTTTGCCACTGTATGTTGCATCTGCGGCTGGAATACTTACGCGGACATCATTCAAAATGCCATATAATTTTTTCACCCAATAACTTTCTTTCGGGCTGATGGTGAGCCAGGAAAAATACTTATATTTTTTAGAAATCCTGCTGATCCAGTTTCTTATATATAATGTATACATCAACAAAACTTCCAGCAATAGCAATACAATGATCACAAAAAGTGTGATGATTACAATGCGCTTATCCGTACCACTGAGGTCGGAATAATTAAAAAAGAAAGCTTTGATGAATGCTAAAATCGTTAATGCAAAAGGATAAAATAAAGAAACCCGGGCAATGATTGTTTGCAACCTTTTACGGTTATCCACTCTGCCGGGCGATAAAGACCTTCCTGAACTATCCGAAAGATACATGATAAACCTCGTGCAAAATTCCGAAGCGATGCTCCAAAAAAGCAACACAATTAACAGGCATAATAACGGCACTATCCTTCCATCTGTAATAAACGCATGGCCAGTATCTTCTATGATGCTCAACATCATATCTGTTCCCTGCGGAGTAATAAACAAAGCAAAGAAAGCGAGTAAATTCAGGATCAGCAAAAACCAAATGCCACGAAGAGCAACGAGCAGGTCCGTGATATAATCAATCAGCGGAATTTTTTTTTCAGGCAGCATAGGAAAGGTTTTAGAAAATATCCGGTTATTCGAAATGGAAAATACAAAAAATAACCGAAAAAAAATTCAGAGATACGTGCGTAGTATCTCAGTTAGAAAATAGCTATTCATCCAACCTGTTATTAGCATCACTATGTGCGTCTATGTTTCTATGCTCCTATGTGTTTTATAGTTTTCTAATTAGGCATTTGCCACATAAAAACATAGATGTTGATATCTTCACTCTACACTCATCTTTTCAACAACCTGTTGTTGATGATCTTTTCCATGATTTCTTCCTTCTGGTACTTGCTCACAGGAACCTCGTGTTGCATTATATGCAAAATATTTCCCTCAATGGAATCAATCTTGTTCATGGCAACAATATAAGATTTATGCGGGTAGAGGAATCCCGGCGGTGTTAGTTTTTCTTGCAGCATTTTCAGGGTTAGATGTGTGATTATTTTCCTTTGATCTGTGTAGATGGCTACATAATTTTCCAATGCTTCAACGAAGAGTATATCTTCAAAATTAATTTTCTCCAGCCTGCTATCTGCCTTCACAAAAAAGTAATCCTGCTGAACCGGATTTGCATGTTGCAGACAGAACCATGCATGTGCTTTGTTGGCTGCTTGCAGAAAGCGTTCAAAAGAAATTGGTTTCAATAAATAATCAAGCACGTCCAGTTCATATCCTTTCAATGCATATTGCTCATAAGCTGTGGTAAGGATCACTTTGGGAAGCTCCTTCGTATGCTTCAAAAAATCAATCCCGGTGATTAAAGGCATTTCAATATCAAGAAACAGCAGATTCGCCGGCTGCTGCTTTAAAAGAGAATTGAGTTCGACTATATTTTCGCATACACCTGCCAGTTCGAGAAAATCGAGTTTCTCCACATATCCCGATAAACCTTTCCTGGCAAAGGGTTCATCATCTACAATGATGCATTTAATTTTTATGTTCATCAGTCGCCAATTGTAAATTCATCGCTGCAAAAAAACTATTTTCTTTTTTCTCTATTTTTAATGTATGCCGTCCGGGGTAAAGCAGGTCCAGCCTTCTTTTGAGGTTTTCTAATCCGATGCCATTGGCTTTTGCAGGAATACCCAGTGGTTGTACTGAATTCTCCACCAAAAAATCAATTTCATTGCCGTTTACAGAAGCTTTGACCGATATCCGGTAATCGCCACCCACATACTTAAATGCATTCTCCACCAGCGGAAGAAAGAGTAAAGGATAAACCTGCTGCCCGTTCAATTTTTCATCCAGCTGCACATCTATCTTCAATTTTTCCGAAGCCCTGATTTTCTGTAGTTCTATAAAATTTTTCAGGTATTCTATTTCCTGTTGCATACTCACCTGTTGTTGCTGATCATATAGTTGGTAACGTAGCAATTCGGAAAATTTCTCCACACTTCTTTTAGCACCCGCCACATTTTCATCCATCTGAAAATAAATTGTATTCAGTGCGTTGAATAAAAAATGCGGATGATACTGAGCTTTTAGAAATTTCAGTTCCGTTTGCAGTTTGTCATTGGTTATTTTTTCAAGCAGAACTTTGTTATCAATATAAGCACGTAAAAAACTGCTACTGCGAAAAATGCCATAATAAATGATGGCGTACAACAATGGAATTGTGTTGATATCGATAAAATCATACCATTGCAGGCCGTCATCAGTAAGTGCCGCCATGGGTGTCATAAATATGTTCTGTGATACAAAGTTCAGCAGGAAAATATACAACAGCTCTTTGGCAATACGTGCATAGCTGAAGGCCACCGTTCCTGATTTGTCAAGATATCGAAACAGCCGTCCGAATAGCCAGATCATAAAATATCCCATGGCCATAGATGTTGTCATTTCGATGGCATTGAGCGACCAGCTGCGGTGCCAGAATTTCATACCGGTAACGGAATCAAGCAATAGCCTGATCGTGAAATAAACCAGCAAACCATATATAGGTGGGAAGATATATTTCAGGAACCATTTCATATATACTGAAAAGTTACAACTTTTATAGCCTGGCAGATACACTGGTTTCTTCTTTAAATTCCGCTTCTGCTTTTGAAGAAGAATGAACAGGTGCTTGGATTTTTTTTGGTTTCATACCAAACAAAAACCGCATAATCGGATATGGCCGGATGAATAAATGGAAAATTCCCATCGACAATAAAAAGGAAACAGTAACGGTAAAAAAATATTTACTGCCGATTGTATCCGAAGTTTTCACCACATAGTATACGATGATTACGATAACGGTTTGATGCAAAATATAGAACGGATAAACCGCCTCGTTCAGGTATGCGAGTATGCGATGCTTTTTGTTGAGATATTTTTTTCCATAACCGATGGCTGTCAGCACCCATGTCCATGCACAGACTGACTGCAATGCAAGATAAGCGTAGGTGCGCCAGTCCCGTTCCCAATGTTCAATGAATTTCCATGGTTCTATGCTGTTCCATCGCAGGTAATTGATGATGAGCAAAGAGATGAATGCAAGAGCAAAAGAAAAGCGGCGATTTCTTTCCAGGCTATCCATGAGCGGCTGATGAGCGATGCAAAGAAATCCTGCTAACAAAAATAACAACCAGTAAGGCAGGAACCCCCAATCGTGAATAAGGTCATTGGTTTCAGGAAATTTCAGAGTAAGTGAAGTATAAGTGATTATGCCTGGCAATATCAACCAGTAGATGCGCCTTCTCTGGGCTAGCCAGTCAAATTTTTGCAAAAAAACTTTTCCCCTGGTGGAAATTAGCCATACGAATAGTGGTGCGCATATCACATCAAACAAAAATAAATACATGATGAACCAGAGATGGTGCCAGCTCAGGTTTCCTTTGGGATAAGTACCACTGTTAAAAACTGATGGATAAAAATTCCAGTAATTGCCTTTAAAACCCTGTGTCAATCGTTCCAGATATACCTGAGGCGGAACAATGATCAGCATGCCGAAAAGCAATGGCACGAACAATCGGCGAAAACGCAGCCCGATAAAACCGCCGCCGGTTCTTTTTTGCAGCATAAAAAAACTCACTGTGCCGGAAATAAAAAAAAGCAAAGGCATGCGAAAGCGATGGAGCCAGAAATTGAATTCAAGCAAAAGATTGCTGGTTTCCTTATTCTTGATATGCCATTCCCACTCAGCAACAAATGCCATGGCCGAATGAAAAAATAATACTGCAAGGATGGCCATGATGCGGAGCCAATCTAGATATGCCTGTCGGCCGGAGGGTTGATGCATATTTTAATTTTCAGTGAAACTATTAACAGTCTAAGGGGATATAAAACTTTATTGACTTATAGGCAGTTTCCGGTGACGAATAGAAAAACTAAAAACCAGGTCGACCACCTGGTTATAGAGGTGGTCGACCTGGTTGCATAACCTTTGGAAAAGTTAAATCGGTGGCTCAGTTTTTCTGCCTGAAAACTTGCTAACTTTATATAAATATTCGCTCCCGGCATTTCATTACCTGCAATCATTAAATTTTTTTCAATGGCTACTTTCAACCTCATGATCAATGATCATGCTTTTACGGTGGATGTCGAACCGCAAATGCCATTACTTTGGGTGATACGCGATTTCGTTGGCCTCAAAGGCACAAAGTTCGGTTGCGGCATTTCACAATGCGGTGCATGCACCGTTCACCTGGATGGCAACCCAATCCGTTCCTGCAGCTTCCCGGTTTCATCTGCAACGGGTCATAAAATCACCACCATCGAAGGAATTTCCGCTGCCATGGATCATCCTGTACAGAAGGCATGGATCGAACTGCAGGTGCCTCAATGCGGCTATTGTCATTCCGGACAGATCATGTCTGCCGTGGCCCTGCTCAAAAAAAATCCAAAACCCGGCGATGCAGCAATTGATACCGCCATGCGCAATAATATTTGCCGTTGCGGCACTTATCAACGCATCCGCAAAGCCATTCACCGCGCATCAGAATTGATGACCACGGAAACAAAAAAAGCATTTTGATCATTGAATAAAATTCTGAGCAATGCAAACAACTGAAAACATCAACCGGCGCAATTTTCTCAAAATAACGGGCCTTAGTGGCACCGCTTTTATCTTGGGTCTTTATGCATCAGGAAATGATAGTGTCGCTTCTGTAGTAAATATGAGCGGACTGGAAGAATCAGTCGCGTTGACTCCATATATCATCATCGAAAAATCGGGACAAATTACCATTATGAATCCCAGGCCGGAAATGGGGCAGGGGACCTACCAATCTCTTCCCGGCATCATTGCCGAAGAGCTGGAAGTATCCCTGGACCAGGTCACCATCAAACAAACTTCAGGTGAAAAAATATTCGGGCGCCAGTCAGCGGGAGGAAGCTCTTCGGTAAGAACCAACTATACGTTATTGCGAAAAACGGGTGCGTCTGCCCGTGAGATGCTGATCAGATCCGCATCTGAAACATGGAAGATTCCCATGGATGAATGTTATGCAGAAAATGGAAAAGTTTTTCACAGGCCGACTGGGAAAAATATTCCTTATGCATCGTTGGCCGAAGCTGCTTCCAAACTCGAAGCGCCGAAAGAACCTGTATTAAAAGATCCGAAAGATTTCAAAATTATCGGCAAATCTACTCCGAGGCCGGATATCCTTTTAAAAGTTGCCGGTAAAGCAGTCTTCGGAATTGATGTGGAAGTTGCCGGGATGGTATATGCTTCAGTGGAGAGATGTCCCGTATTCGGAAGCAAACTCGTCAGTTATGATGACAGTGAAACGAAAAAAATAAAAGGCGTGCAACAGGTGGTGAAGGCAGAAAGAATTGTATTCGGAAAAAATCATTATGAGGGCATTGCAGTGATCGCCGACAATTACTGGGCCGCCTTACAGGGAAGAAAAGCATTGAAAGTGGAATGGGATCACCAGGGATTTGATAAGTTCAATTCCAATCAATACGAGCAAAGCTTGCGTGAACTGGCGAAATCAGATGGATTCGTTGTGCATAACAGCGGCGACTTCGACAAAGCATTTGCAGAATCAACAGCAACATTGGAAGCATTTTATGAATCGCCGATGGTTTCCCATTCTACCATGGAGCCAATGAACTGTGTGGCGCATTGGCAGGCTGGCGATATGATCGAAATATGGGCATCCTCACAAGGGCCCTCATTGATCAAAGATGAATTGTCAAGATCACTCAATGTTCCGCAGGATAATATCAAAGTGAATATCATGTTCAATGGCGGTGGATTCGGCAGGCGCCTGCAATCTGATTTTGCTTCAGAAGCCGCATTGATATCTAAAGCTGCGGGCAAACCTGTGAAAGTGATATGGACGCGCGAGGATGATACACAGCTTGGGCCCTTTCGCCCCATGACTTTCTCAGCCATGAAAGGCGCACTTACTGCTGATGGGAAGGCGATAGCGTTCCAGCACAAAGTGATATCTCCGTCTTTGAGCGTAAACAGGACTGCAAACGACGATAAATCAAAGCCTGATAATTTGATGGTGGAAGGTATCAACGATCAAAAATATGAGATACCAAATATGAGAAATCATTATGTCTTTGCAGATTTTCATATTCCTGTATCTGCCTGGCGCTCTGTCACCAGTTCCACATTGGCGTTTGCACATGAATGTTTTATTGATGAGATGGCGGTAAAAGCAAAAAAAGATCCGCTCGTATTCCGACTGGAAATGCTGAACAAAGAATCAGACACCAAAAAAGTGTTGACCAAGCTCAGGGAAGTATCTGGCTGGGATAAGCCGCTGCCAAAGGGCCGCGGAAGGGGCGTGGCACAGTATGAATTTTTTGCCGGCCTATGTGCGCATGTTGTTGAAGTATCGCGCCAGGCAAATGGTTCCATCAAAGTAGACAAAGTGTTTGCCGTGATCGACCTGGGCACCGTAGTAAATCCCGACAATACAAAGGCACAGGTGGAGGGCGGTATCGTGATGGGGCTCGTGGCAGCAATCAAAGATGGTATTCGTTTTGAAAATGGCAAATCCATACAAACCAATTTTCATAATAACCGGATGCTGCGCATTGATGAAATGCCGCAAATAGAAGTGCATATCATTGCAGATGGAGGCAATACCATCAAAGGCGTAGGAGAGCCTGGACTGCCGCCACTTGCCCCGGCTCTATGCAATGCCATCTTTGCAGCAACGGGCAAGCGCATACGAAGATTGCCTGTGGATTTGGCGAAAGCCTGAACCGGGATTTTATACGATTATACTAATTTGCCTGACCAAACTATTGATGCAAAGATTATTCTCAAGAAAATCAGCAGAATCGTTTCAAATCCTGGTTCAGACAATGGCAAATCGCTGACCACTGAATTCGTCAAAATTAAATGAATTGCGAGGGCGTATGGCCGTGACTCAGCGGGGTCAGAAGACTTAAACTTCATCATCTTTTATATAAAAATACCAGGTGAATGCGCATAAAACCGCAATACAAATTACCCATATCATTGCGTCTGGATAACGATAGCCGAAAAATCCTATCAAAAATATACAGGTCACACATAGTAATGACTTAAAAATGGCAACGAATAATTTATTTCCTTTCATACTTTTGGTTTTAAAGGATGATAATTAATCAATTTCCAAATCTTTATTTTTTCTTCTCCGTTATATTGCAAGTTACGCTGTCGTAGCAATAGAAGTGACGAAAGAAAACGTTTAACCTTAGGAATAAAATCTACCCGCTTGGGAATCACTGCAATTGCGATCAATAAAAACATGCTGCTGCGGGAATCACGGTGCAATAAAAGGAAGGAGCCTCATATTAATTTTGGCAAATCGCTGACCGCTGAGTCCGGCAAATCTGAATGAATTGCGAGGGCGTATGGCCGTGAC
>Ga0209069_10001065_pt1 | contig 13653 bp, 14 predicted proteins | sample Str013_2_FD_187202 | JGI IMG/M metagenome (GOLD analysis project Ga0209069, IMG submission 187202) | Freshwater sediment microbial communities in response to fracking from Pennsylvania, USA - Straight Creek_MetaG_SC_2013 (SPAdes) (version 2) | ecosystem: Environmental > Aquatic > Freshwater >...
GCAGTGCAGGACGGCGATGAATGGGTGATCGAGGGCCACAAGTGGTTCATCACCAACGCGTCGGTCGCCGACATCATCCTCGTGCTCGCGGAGACCAACCCGGAGGGCCGGCCGCACAAGCACGCGTCAATCCTCATCGTGCCGGCGGGGACCCCAGGCATGGAGATCGTGCGCGACATCGGGACGATGGCCCATCCCGACGTCGAGTACGGCCGCCCGGGGAACCACGCCGAGTTGGTGTTCCGCGACTGCCGCGTCCCCGCCGACCACATGATCGGTGCGCCGGGTGACGGGTTCGTCCTCGCCCAACAGCGTCTCGGTGGCGGCCGTATCCATCACGCGATGCGGTGGCTCGGTCAGGCGCAACGATCGCTCGACATCATGTGCGAGCGCGCGGTGTCGCGCACGTCGCACGGCAAGCTGCTCGCGCAGCACCAGATGGTCCAGGATTACGTCGCGCTGTCGCACACCGAGATCCAGGCGGCCCGCCTGCTCACGTTCCAGACCGCGTGGAAGATGGACAAGTACGGGGCCAACAAGGTGCGTGCTGACCTCGGCATGGTCAAGGCCCACGTGTCGAAGGTCGTGCTCGCGGTGCTCGACCGCACGATTCAGGTCTGTGGGGCCTTGGGATACTCGAGCGATCTCCCGGTGGAGGAGTGGTACCGCGGAACGCGGTTCGGGCCCATCGGTGACGGGCCCGACGAGCTGCACAAGTCAGTGCTGGCGCGCACGATCCTGAAGGGCTACTCGCCGGTCGAGGGATGGCCGACCGAGCACATCCCCAGCCGTCGCGCCGCCGCCGAAGAGAAGTGGCGCGAGTTGCGCGTCGCCGCGGGTGTCCGATGAGCGGGCGACGCGCGGCCTTCTTCGATTTCGCCGGCACGCTCTTCAGCGATCGTTCACTGCGCGAAGTGCACCTCCGGCAGTTGCGCTTCGTCGGCGAAACCATCGGCGTGACCGCATCCGACGACGAGCTGCGAGCGAACTATCGCCACGGCATGGGCGTCGCCTACCGGTCCATCGCGATGCGACCGTACTATCGCCACCGCGAACTCTTCGGTGAGGCATTCGCGGCGATGGCGCGATCACTCGGCGGTGAGTTGACCGACGAACAGGTGAGCGACGCGGTCGACCGCCAGTACAAGGCCACGATCGACAATGTCGAGTTGCGCGCAGATTGTCTCGACACCCTGCGTTCGCTGCGCGAGCGGGGGCTGTACGTCCAAATCGTCTCGAACATCGACGACGAGCAGCTCGACGGGCTCGTGGCGCGTCTTGGATTGGCGGGTGCGGTCGACGCGTCGGTGTCTTCCGAGTCGGCGCAGTCGTGCAAGCCCGACCCGGGCATCTACCACTGGGCCCTACGGAACGCAGGTTGCGAGCCGACGGAGGTGCTGTTCGTGGGCGACAGCGTCGACCACGACATCGTTGGTCCCGCGTCACTCGGGATGTCGACCGCGCTGCTCGTCGCCGACCGCCCTGCGCCCGCGCACGCCTCCTCCGATTTCGTCATCGAGCGCCTCGGACAGGTGGTCGAGATCGTCGAACAGGAATTGGTCGGGTGAGCGAGCCCACCGAAGCGTTGCGCGAGTTCCTCGACGATCGCCTCGGTGACTCCAGCGCGATCAGCGTCGACGCGATGGTTGGTGGCGGATCCTGCGACATCTTCGCCCTACTGCGCGGACACGAGCGTTGGGTTCTACGCCGCGCCCCCAGCCACGCCAGCTCGGCGACGGCACACGACGTGTTGCGGGAGTTCCGCATCCTCGACGCGATCAAGGACGAGGCGGTGACGATCGCGCGGCCGGTGCTGGCGTGTGACGACCCCGAAGTGTTCGGCGCGCCCTTCTACGTGATGGCGCGCATCGACGGGGTCCCGGTGCGCAACGGGATCCCGGCCGCATGGACCGCGAAGCCGGAGGAACAGGCGCGCGCGCTCGAGCAGTTGGTCGACGCGCTCGTAGCCATCCACTCGGTCGATTGGCGGCGCTGCGGCTTGGGCGACCTCGCCCACGCCGGGCCGTACCTCGAACGGCAGATCGGGCGTTGGCTGTCGCAGCTCGATTCGTACGGTGGTCGGCCGTTGCCGTCGGCGCAGAGTGTCGCGTCGTGGCTCGACGACCACCGGCCCGCCGATCAATCGCCCGCGCTCGCGCACGGCGACTACAAGCTCGACAACGCGCTGTTCGCCGAAGTCGCACCGCCGCAGCTGCTGGCCGTTGTCGACTGGGAGATGGCCTCGATCGGGGACCCGCTGATCGATCTCGCCTGGGCGATGATCTTCCATCCCGGACCCGAGGGCACGATGCCGCTGGGAGTGGCCGGCGACCCGGGATTCGATCGGTCGCGCGTGCCGTCGCTCACGTCACTCGTCGCCCGGTACGGCGAGCGCTCGGGTCGTGACGTCGGTGGGATCGCCTGGTACGACGTCTTCGCTCGCTGGAAGCTCGCCATCGTGCTCGAGGGCAGTTACGCCAAGTTCCTGCGCGGTGAATCGAAGAAGCCGATCCACGAGTACTTCGGCAGACAGGTCGACTTACTCCTCGACAGTGCGACGAGCATCGTGGAGGCGTCCGTCTGATGGCCAAGCCCAACGACCTGGAGCTCGGTGCCGACGAGATCGTGGACGCCGCAATCGTGATCCTGCGCGAACGAGGCCTTGACGCGGTGAGTATGCGCAACGTCGCGGACCGACTTGGGGTCTCGCCCATGCCGTTGTACAGCCGGGTGGGGAACAAGGCAGCCCTGATCGACGCAGTCGCCGACCACCTGCTCGCCGACTTGGCGCCCACCGCCGGTCCCGATGAGCCGTGGCCGGTATACGCCAAACGCTGGTGCCGAGAGTTGCGGAGCCGGCTCAAGCTGGCCCCCGACAGCCGTCTCTATCTGGGAGCGGGCCGCGAGGCGTACGTGGAAGCGTCGCGACCGCTGATCGCAGCAATGCGTGAGGGCGGCCTCTCGACGGACGCCGCGGTGCAGGCGTGCCGGCTGCTCATGTGGGCGACGGTCGGCTTCGTGGCCATGGAGCAGGGTTCGAGCCTGCCCGCGGCCGGCGCGTTGAAGCGGCGCGACCGCCTGTCCGGAAGCAATCCCACCGGTGTGACCCGCGAAGAGGCAGACGAGTTGTTCGAGATCCACGTCGGTTTCATCACTGCCGGCGTCGCGCGTATGCGCGACGCCGAATCGCAACAGGGGGGAACAGAATGACGAAGGTCCGATGGGCGGCGCTCGGTGTCGTGATCGCGCTTGTGTCGGTTGGCACGATGGCATTTGCCGGCGCGCAATCGAGCGGCAAGGAGAAGCCCGCCGCGACCGAGGTCGGGATCACACCGACGGAGATTCACGTCGCGATCATCGCCGACGTCGACAATCCGTTTGCACCTGGGCTCTTCCAGGCGTCGGTCGACGGGCTCAAGGGAGTCGCCAAGTACATCAACGCGACCGGCGGATTGGCGGGGCGCAAGATGGTCGTCGACTTCTACGACTCGCACGTCAACCCGTCGCAGACCCGTGCGGCGGAGATCACGGCCTGTCAGGACGACGTAGCAATGGTCGGGACCTCGGCGGCGTTGTTGAACACGATCGCGGAGATGCGTGACTGCAAGGACTCCACCGGTGCGGTCACCGGGCTCCCGGACATTCCTTTCTACACCGGGTCGATCGACCACCAATGCTCGAGCGAGTCGTTCCCGATCGCGCCGCCGGCGGTGATCTGCTCCACCAAGGCCGACCATCCTCAGACCTACCAGGCCAACGTTGGCCGCGGTCGCTACTACCAGAAGAAGTATGGCCACGACCTGCACGGCATCTACGTGTTCGGAAACGACTCGCAGGCGGCACGCGACGCCACCTTCGCGTCGGTGGCGGCGGTTCGAGACATCGGGATCAAGTCGGATGGTGACATTGATCGGTCGGCCCGCGCGACCCAGAGTGAGTACACCGAGATCGTGCAGGCGATGAAGAACGCGAGCTCGAACTACGGGCAGTGCACGTCGTCGTTTCCGTGCACCGTCTTGCTGCGCAAGGAAGCCGCTCTCCAGGGCCTGACCGGGATCAAGGTCTGGGACTGCGGCAGTGCGTGCTACGACAAGCAATTCCTCGCGTCGGGCGGTGCCGACGTCGAAGAGCAGTACGTCGACACGACATTTCTGCCTTTCCTCGGCCAGGCCGACCAGAAGGCGAACAAGATGGCGGCGAACTTCGTGAAGTACACGGGGGCGAACAAGGCGGCAAGCTTTGGCGCCTACACCTGGGCGGCCGGAATCGCCTTCCGTGACGCGGTGAACACGGTCGCCAAGCGCGATGGCGTCAACGGAGTGACTCGCAAGTCGATCCTCGCGGCCTTGGCCAACATCCACAAGTTCGACGCCGAAGGCATGCTCGGTGCGATCGACCTCGCCGGCCGAAGGGTCACGAGCTGTGACGTCACGCTGCGCGTGAAGAACGGCAACTTCGTCCGGGTGAATCCGACGAAGCCCGGCACGTTCGACTGCTCACCCAAGAACGTCATCACCCGCAAACTCGACCTCGCCACGGGGTAACGCGAGCGGATCGACGAGAACCCCGCCTCCGCCGATCACCAACGTGGTCCTTCGAGCGCCTCGATGATGTACGTCTGTGCGAAACGATCGACCGTCACCGCATCCGGAGGTTCCACTCGACCTCCCGCGCCCTGGTGTCCGTTCACCGCGTGGAACACCGCCACAGATTTGCCCTGACCTTGCCGGAATTCGATCGTGCACTCGCCGGGACCGTTCTGTTGCGTGAACGTGAGGATGAGTTCGGTGACCACTTCGCCGCTCGGGCTCAACGTCGTGGAGACGACGGCGGTGTGCCCTGCCCGAATCAGGCGATCGGACATACGGGTGAGGGTGGGCGTGCCAACCTCGTTGGCCCACCGATCGAACCACGCCATGGCATCCTGGGCGCGAATCTTGTCATCGACTTCGGCCCGGAGCGCTTCCTCGTAGCGCGCTTGGGCCGCGGCGAGCGCTCGGTCGAGTTCGTCCATGCTTCGAGTCTCGCAGACGAGGACGGGCCATTGGGCGCGCCGACGACTGCCTCGGTCGTCGTCATTGATTCGCCGTCGCACGTTCGATTGCTTCGGGGATCTTGAACACGCGGAGCGCGTTCTCGCGCAGGAACTTCGGCCACACGTGGTCACGGAACGGGACGTTGGGCATGTCGGCGAACTGGCGCTCGAGCGTGAGGCCGGCGGGGAAGTAGCCGCAGAACATGATCTTGTCGGCGCCGCGCGTGTTGGCGTAGTCGATGATCGCCTTCGGATAGTGCTTCGGTGCGAACGCGCTGGTCATGTAGTGCAGACCGGGCCACTTCAGCATGAGCTTGACCGCGAGATCCTCCCACGGCTCGCCGCCGTGCATCATCACGATCTTGAGGTCGGGGAAGTCGTAACAGACTTCGTCGAAGCGGAACACCTGCTGCGGCCAGCTCGGCATCCGCGGGCCGACGATGCCGCCGTTGATGCACAGCGGAATGTCGAGCTCGACGCACTTCGCATAGACCGGATACATCTTCGGATCGTCGATCGCGACCTGCGGCACGCAGCCCGACGGGAACACCATCGCCGACACGATGTCGTGCTCGGTCTTCGCCTCCTCGATCCGACGGATGGCGCCCATCACGTCGTTGGGATCAACCGACATCCCGATGACGAACCGGTCGGGGTAGCGCCGCTTGGCCTCGATGCCATGCTCCGACGGGCCGACGCGCGCGATCCGGATGTTGAACGCGTCCATCTTCTCGACGACCCACTCGACGACATCGGTGCCCTCGGGCACGACGTCGGGAACGCCCTTGAAGATGTACTGGACGGGGAACTCCATCTCACGCGCGCTCTCGGCATCCTTGAGGTTGGCGCGGAAGAAGTCGTACGACGCCATCTTCTGCTCGACCGAGGTGTGCGGGAACCCGATCCCCAGGTCGACGATCTCGATGTCAGTGGGCATGACCATGCGGGGCATCATCGCGCTGATTCCGGAGCAAGTCCGGCTCGCCGCTCGAACTTCTGGCTCTCAGTACCGCTCACGCGTACGCACGGCCAAAAGTAAGGCGAGCGTGACCGCAAGTCAGGCGAACTCGGGCATGACCTCCCGCGCGAAGCGGTCGAGGTCTTCGGGATCGGTGGTGCCGAAGCGCAGCGTGATGTGGTCGACGCCGGCATCGGCAAGCAAACGCAGGTCGCCGATGACATCGTCGGGCGAGCCCATGAGACGCGGCCGGCCGTCGGGGGCCGTCCATGATGCGGGCGCGTAGCGGAACTCGGAACCGACGGGGGCGCGCGCGGTCGGAGACGGCCAACCACCCGACGGAGCTGCCGTGAGCCGCGTGAATCCCGCGCTGAACGAGAACGCGAACGGCGCGTCGACGCCGGCATCGTGCCGCAGCGTGAGGATCTCGTCGCGCGCCCGCGCGTAGTCGTCGGCGGGGAGCCACAGCGGGTGCCAGCCGTCACCCATGAGCCCGGCGCGCCGGATCGCGCGCGGGTTGTTCCCACCGATCCACACCGGTACCGGTGACGGCGCGGTGACCACCGAGAAGCCATCCGGCGGGGCGCGGAACCTGCGCACCCACTCCTCGGTGGTCGCGGCGCGAGCGTCGTAGTCGGCGCCCAGCACCTCGAACTCGCCCCGCAGGTACCCGATGCCGAGTCCGAGGATGAGGCGGTCACCCGCGAGCTGCGTCATCGTGGCGGTCGTCGCGGCCACCGCGAGCGGGTGCCGGTACGGCGCGACCAGCACGTCGGTGCCGAAGCGAATGCGAGTCGTGCGGCTGAGTCCCCACGCGCACGCGGTTAGGGGCTCGAGGAACGGACTCGACAGGTTCACCGTCGTGGCGTAGTCGGGGACGGCGATGTGATCGGGCCACCAGACCGAGTCGTACGGCAACTTCTCGGCGGTGTCGATCAGCTCGGTGATCGCGCCGCGGTCGATGTGCGCGCCGTACGCAGGGACGGCGAAACCGAACTTCACGAACTCGACGGGAAGTGGCGCGACTGGTCGCCGGTGAGGTCGACGTGGAAGAGCCGGTCGGCGAAGTGCCAGCCGTCGGGCCCACGGTGGTAGCGGTCTTCGTAGCGACCCGCGACCACGGCTTCGATGGGCGCGCCCGGCTCCACGCTCTGCAGCACGGTGTAGTAGCAGCGACCGCTCGCGTCGGCGGCGCCGTCGACGAGATCGATGACGAGGTTGTTCATGAGGTGGCGCGTGCGCGGGCTGCCGTCGTAGAGCGTGATCCGGTCGTAAACGGCGCGGATCTCGTCCGCGGTGTGCAGCACCGCACCGGTTGCTGCCGACCGCCAGGTGGCGTGGGCGAACATGGCGACGACGCCGTCGATGTCGCCGCCGTCGAGAAGCTCCGCGTAGCGATACACCAGCGCGGCGATCTCGTCGCGGTCGCCCATGTCAGCGCGGCGCCTGGATTCCCGGGCCGTCGATGTCGTGGCGGATCAGGATCTTCATGTGGTCGATGTCGCGGTAGTCGCCCGGGCGCAGGTGCGCGAAGACCTCGTCGACGCCGTCGAGCCCGGCGTAGCCCGTCACCAACTTCGACGCGTCGATGCGCCCGTCGGCGAGTCGCTCGAATGTGGCTGCGAACGGGTACTCGTCGCCGTCGGGTCCCATGCCGAAACAGAACTCGATGGTGACGTTCTTGTAGATGCCGACGATCGGGCGGATCGGATCGTCGACCATGCAGGCGCCCACCACGGAGATCCGCGTGTACGACGGCACCGTGTACAGCAGCGAATCGAGCACCCCGGGCTTGCCCGACGCCTCGTACACGAACAGGCGCTGGTCGGCGTCGGCGAGGTCGCGCCAGGCGCCGACCGGATCGTCGTCGGTGGGGTCGACCACGACGTCGGCGCCGAAGCTCCGGGCGACTGCACGACGCGTTGCCGACGGATCCGACACCACGATCGGGTGGATGCCGCGCTCGACCAGCGCGGCGAGCGCGCCGAGCCCGACAGGTCCACAACCGGTGACGACGGCGCCCGCAGGCGGTTCGATCTTGGACCGCCACACGCCGTTGAGTCCGGTGGCCAGCGGGTCGACGGCCGCGGCCTCGTAGGGTGACACGCCGTTGGGAATGGGCACGTGCCCGTACGGCGACACGACCACGCGTTCGGCGAGCGCGCCGGGGTAGTCGCTGGCGTAACCGACGCAGTGGACGACGCCGTCGGGGTCGACGACCGCGGGCGACACCAGCAGCAGGTCGCCGGGCGCGTACCCCTCGACGCGCGCGCCGACCTCGGTGACGCGCGCGGTGAACTCGTGACCGAACACGAGATCGCGGTCGGGATCGAACAGGAACAACGGTGTGCCACTCGCACGCGACGCGTGGAGGAACTCGTCCGCGTGGTCCATTGCGTTGAGGTCGCCGCCGCACACCCCCGCGGCGAGGGGTTCGACGAGCAGGTGGTCGTCGCTCATCGGCGGCTCGGGGATGTCTTTGAGCTCGAGCCGCCCGCGCAGCATGGTGACGGCCCTCATCGCACGCGCGTCATCGCACGCCGGTCCACGCCACCGGCATCTCGGCCAGTCCGTCGATGAGGTTCGAGTTGACCCGCGGGAGCGACGCGGCATCGCCGGCGAGCTCGAGCCCCTCGAAGCGAGTGAGGATCGCTGCGAACATGAGCTTCGCCTCCAGTCGCGCGAGGTGCGACCCCAGGCAGAAGTGCGGGCCTCCGGCACCGAACGCGACGTGGTCGTTCGGATCGCGCCGGATGTCGATCTCATCGGGGTTGTGGAAGGCGCGCTCATCGCGGTTGGCCGACGCGTAGACCATGAGCACGTGGTCGCCGGCCGCAATCGCCTGCCCACCGACCTCGGTGTCCTTCGTCGCGCGGCGGGTGAACGACATCACCGGCGTCGCGTGGCGGAGCAGCTCTTCGATCGCGACGGGGAGCAGCTCGGGATCGGCGCGCAGGTGCCGGAGCTTTTCCGGGCGCTCGAGGAGCGACAGCGTGCCCGTGGTGATGAGGTTGCGGGTGGTCTCCGAGCCCGCGTTCTGCAGCAGCATGAAGAACACCGCCAGCTGCATTTGCGTGAGGCGTTCGCCGTCGACCTCCGCGTGCAGCAACACACTCATCAGATCGTCGCGCGGTTCGACGGCCCGCTCCGCGCACATCGCGTCGGCGTAGGCGAACATCGACTGCGCGGCCTCGGCGCGTTGCTCGGACGTGGTGCCGGCCTCGAAGCCGAAGGTGAGCTCGGTCCACTCGAAGATCTGCTTGCGGTCTTCCTCGGGGACGCCAACGAGATCGGCGATCGCGTGCAGCGGCAGCCACAGTGCCACGTCGCGCACGAGGTCACACTCGCCGCGATCGGCAACCGAGTCGATCACCGAGTCGACGCGTGCTTTCACCTGCGCGGCGAGGTCGTTGATGCGGCGCGGCGTGAAGCCGGAGCTGATGAGCTTGCGGACCTTGGTGTGCTCGGGCGGGTCGAGGCTGATCATCAGCAACGACGAGCCGGATTGGTCGCCGACGTCGGCGGAGTCGGGGAGGAACGGGTTCGGCGCGTTCTCGAAGCCGTTCCAGTCTCGCGACACGCGTTGCACGTCGGCGTGACGGCTCACCGCCCAGTAACCGTCGGGCCAGCCGGGATGGTCGTGGTGCGAGACGGGGTTGGCGTCGCGCAACTCGCGGAACACCTCGTACGGGAACCCCCGCGCGTACGTCGCCGGATCGTGGAGCGCGGGACCTGAGTAGCTGCTCATGTGTTCCCCCTGTCGAGCCGTAGGTTACCGATGATGGCGTCTCGGCGATCCTTGCTCGTTGCCGTGGTGGCGGTGGTTGCGATCACGGGCGTGCTCGCGCCCGGATCGGCCGCCGGGGCCGTAACGCCGGTGGGCAAAGGGTGCGGCCGTGCCGCGACGTCCGGGATCACGACGCAGCACCTCACCGTCGACGGGTCAGACCGCCAGTACCTGCTGTCGATCCCGGCGTCGTACGACGCGTCGAAGCCCGCACCGCTGCTGTTCAACTTCCACGGCCTCGGTTCCAACATGCAACAGCAAGCTCTCTACAGCGGCCTGAACCAGAGGGCGGGCGACCAGGGGTACGTGGTGATCACGCCCAACGGCACGGGCACCGTGCTCCGACGGTGGTCGTTCCCGCCCCTGCCGGGCTCGACGGCCGACGTCGACTTCGTGAAGGCAATGCTCGCGACGACGCAACGCAACCTCTGCATCGACACGCGGCGCATCTTCTCGACCGGGATCTCGAACGGTGCGATCTTCTCGACATTGCTCGCGTGCACGCTGCGCGGTCGCCTCGCGGCGATCGCGCCCGTCTCCGGTGTGAACGCTACGCACGCATGCATCAACGGCACGCCGCCGATTGCGGTGCTGGCCTTCCACGGCACCGGCGATCCGATCGTGCCGTACAACGGTGGCGCCTACTTCTCCGGTGTCAACGCGCGGCGCATAGGTCGAGTGCAGGCGCGCCCGGTCGACGCCGCCGTGTCAGAGTGGGCGAAGTTCGACGGGTGCGCGACGCCGCCGCAGACGACCGCGGTCGCGAGTGACGTGGAGCACGTGGTGTATCCCGACTGCCCGCCGAGTGGCGCGGTCGAGCTGTACCGCGTGATCGGTGGTGGTCACACGTGGCCGGGTTCCTTCTCGTTCAACCCGGCGCGCCTCGGCCCGACGACAACGTCGATCGACGCCTCCGCGCTCATGCTCGACTTCTTCACCGCCCACCCTCGTACGGGGTGAATCCGACGCGACGGTCAGCCGGTGGCGGCTTCGTCGTCGCGCGCGGCGGGAATGAGCTCGGGAGTCCAGCGGTGCTCGCCGTCGTGTTCAGGCCTGAGGAGGCAGCGCAACCGGTAGTGCAGGCGCGTCGTACGGGTCTCGTCGCACGTCGACGTGCTCATGGTGCGCTGGTCCTCCATGACTCCAGTATCGGCGATGGGAGGCAGCGCGTTGAGGCGCATTTCGTAACGAGCAGGTGAACAGATCCTCACGAGTCTCTGCGCGCGCGTTTCACCAGAGTTCGTCAGTGTACCGATCGGTGCCGAAATCGGTCTGGATGAACGGCCCCGTCCACACGTGGGAGGCGAGCCCGCTGGCATTGATGGCGTCGCCGATCTTGGCGTAGCCGTCGGCCCAACCCTCCTCGGGATCGTGGTCGAGGAAGTGCAACTGCAAGAACCGGTTCGGTCCGGCCGCGGGCGGCGGGACGTCGGCGGGACGGTCGTCGAGCAGCGGCAGCGTCGTGGCGTCGAGCACGAGGTCGGGACCCCACGACTGCGCGCACGCGTCGGGCAGGTAGGTGTCACGGAACCAGGCGTCGACCTCGTCGTGGGTGTGGCCGTCCTTCACGTCGCCGGCGACGACGACGAGGCCGGGGAAGTTGTGGTCGAGCGCGAGCTCGATGGTGCAGCCGTCGTCGGCGCGCCGGTGGCTCCACCGCTTCTCGTAGAGCAGCGTGTGGATGTGCGTGCGGGCCTGGAACATGCGCCCGTTCGCGTGCAGCCAATTCACCTGTTCGACGGCCCACTCGTTCCAGTCGTCATGGTGACCGTCGAGCACCCAATAGATGGCGAGGTAGGAACCGACGAGGTTGTCGGCGGTCATGTCGCTGCTCGCGGGGTAACGCAGGTTCTTCAGGCGACGGGTGGCGACGAAGCGGTCGCCCGCGAACTGCCACTTGCCGACCATGCACCCCGAGTAGAAGTGGTCGTGCTCGTACCAGCGGTTGTACTCGACCTCGCGACCCTTCTCGGGCTCGACCATCGTGAACAGCAGGGTCCCGAGCTTGATCGGGTAGTCCTCCATGCCGGGGATCGCGTCCATCATTCTGCTCCCTCGTCGCGGTTCGGCGGGCGACGCTAGCTTGTTTCTGACGGACCGTCAGGTTCGGTGGCGCCGCACGAGGGAGCGACCTGCATGGCCGACGTCGAGCTCACCGGCGACGACGCGCGCTTCCGGCGCGACGTCTCGGACTGGCTCGCGGAGCACGTCGTCGGTGAGTACGCGGAGCTCAAGGGGCGGGGTGGCCCGGGCGACGAAGACATCGGCTTCGACGTGCGCGTCGCGTGGGAGCACGACCTGGGCAAGGCGGGGTTCATCGGCCTCGGTTGGCCCGTCGAGTTCGGCGGTCGGGGAGCGACGCTGCAACAGCAGATCATCTGGGGCGAGGAATACGCCCGCGCGCAGGCACCCGCGCGCGTCAACCACATGGGCGAGAACCTGCTCGCGCCCACGTTGATCGCTTACGGCACCGGCGAGCAGCAGCAGCGGTTCCTCCCGGGCATCCTGCGCGGTGACGAACGGTGGTGCCAGGGTTACAGCGAGCCCAACGCGGGTTCCGACCTCGCCAACGTGGCGACGCGCGCGCAACTCGACGGCGACGACTGGTTGATCAACGGTCAGAAGGTGTGGACATCACTCGCTCACGTGTCGCATTGGTGTTTCGTGGTCGCGCGTACCGATCCGTCGTCGGCGCGCCACCAGGGCCTGTCGTTCCTTCTCGTACCCATGGATCAAACCGGTGTCGAGGTGCGCCCGATCGTGCAGATCACCGGCGGCGGAGAGTTCAACGAGGTGTTCTTCGACGACGCTCGCACCGAGGCCGGGTTGGTCGTCGGTGAGGTCGACGACGGTTGGCGAATCGCGATGGGCCTGCTCGGATTCGAGCGCGGCGTCTCAACGCTGGCGCAACAAGTCGGCTTCGAGCGCGAGCTCGACCACGTGATCGAGTTGGCACGCGCCGCCGACCGATGCGAGGATCCGACCCTCCGCCAACGGCTCGTCGACGCGTGGATCGGGTTGCGGCTCATGAAGTGGAACGCGATGCGCTCGATGGCCGCCAAGGGCGTTCCCGGCCCCGAGGCATCGATCTCCAAGCTGTTCTGGGGGTCGTGGCACCGCGACCTCGGCAACTTGATGATCGACGTGCTCGGGCCTCAGGGTCTTGTCGGCGACGCGTTGCCCTACGAGCTCACGCTCGAGCAGAAGCTGTTCCTCTTCAGCCGGTCGGACACGATCTACGGCGGATCGAACGAGATCCAGCGCAATGTGCTGGGCGAGCGGGTGCTCGGCCTCCCCAAGTAGTCGGCCCAAGTAGTCGGAAAGGAGCGTTGGTCATGAGCGTCGAAATCGGTGGACACGTCGAGCCGGAGTTCAAAGGTGTGCGCGACGCGTTCGCGAACAACTTCGAGGAGCACGGCGAGGTCGGTGCGAGCTACGCGTTCTACGTCGACGGCGCGAAGGTCGTCGACCTGTGGGGCGGGGTGCGAACCGACACCGGCGCTCCGTACGACGGAGACACGCTGCAGATCGTGTTCTCGTCGACGAAGGGTGCGACCGCCGCGTGCGCGCACTTGCTCGCGCAGCGCGGACTGCTCGACATCGACGCGCCGGTCGTCGACTACTGGCCCGAGTTCGGTCAGGCGGGCAAGGGGCACATCCCCGTGCGCTGGCTCCTGAGCCACCAGGCTGGCCTCCCCACCTTCGACGCGAAGCTGACGCGAGAAGACGCGCTGGCGTGGGAGCCGGTGATCCGCGCGCTCGAAGTGCAGGCGCCGTTCTGGGAACCGGGCACCGCGCACGGGTATCACGCGTTCACGTACGGCAACCTCGTGGGCGAGGTCGTGCGCCGGATCGACGGTCGCAGCCTCGGCG
>Ga0209069_10001066_pt1 | contig 13647 bp, 9 predicted proteins | sample Str013_2_FD_187202 | JGI IMG/M metagenome (GOLD analysis project Ga0209069, IMG submission 187202) | Freshwater sediment microbial communities in response to fracking from Pennsylvania, USA - Straight Creek_MetaG_SC_2013 (SPAdes) (version 2) | ecosystem: Environmental > Aquatic > Freshwater >...
CGCGCTTTTTCACTCCCCTTGCATTCGCCACTCGCAGCTCCTTTCCTGCCTAGTGGGCATCTTCTCACTGTCTCACTTCCGGGGTGCAGGACACCCTCGGCTGTGAAACTTCCATCCCAACGAGACTCGTGTGGCACAGGCACTCCTGCCTGTGCGGTTTTGGGTTTTGCTTTTCCGATCACGGCGATCACGTTGCGATCTCGGCGATCCCGCGCGATTGGCCCGCTTTGCGGGCCCACCCCGTCATTTTTCCTCTTTTGTTGCAAACAAAGGGACTTGTTGAAATCGACCCTAGCACGGCCCAAGGACCATGCTTGGACGGAGCTTGGGCCGTCCAAGCCCAAGCCCCCCCACCGACCAAAAAGCTGAGAGGTCGCAAGTCCCGGTTTTGGTTTGCTTTTGCCAATAGCCAATAGCAGCCAATAGCCAAACGCCTTTTCGGACTTGGTTTGGCTCAAGGCTAATGGCTAAGAGCTAATGGCTGATTTTCCACGCGCTGCGTCATTCTAGCGCATTTCGACAGGAGAATAAATAAAGAAGTAGTACATCTTGACAAGCCTGGCTTGCGGAGGTGTTCGTTTTCACGCAGTTGCTTTCCCTCCGCGAGTGGCACGCGGCAAAAAAGAATCTGTTTGCACCTGCGGAAATCGTGTGGCACGGCGCTTGGCTGTGTGTCCCGAACAGCAAGCCTTCGCGCCAACTTCTGTCACCTTGAGCGGAACGCCGCGAGCAGCCGTCCTCTGCAATGATCAATGATCAAGGGCGCGGAGCACTCGGTGTCAATGGAAGAGCGGCCCCTCACGGACCGCGTTAGCTCAAAATGGTTCTTAACGTCTGTTTCGCGCAAACAGCTTCTTCCGGTTTTGTACCCTGAGACGGCCGCGTTGGCTCAAAATGGTCCTTAACCTCTGTCATGCTGAGCGGGCCCGCGGGAGCGGGAGCGACTAAGGACGAGTCGAAGCATCCCTGCATCTTTTCCCTCGCCATGCCGACTTAGGGAGTTCTCCCAAGACTCTCCAGTCCCGCCGGCAAATAATGAATGGTAGCTCGGGGTCTTCAGCTCCGACTTTCGCGAAACGAAGCGAAGGCACGTTTCCGAGGTGCACCGCGCGCCGGAAACAAATGCCGGGTGGAAATGACAAATGGCGGGCCAAGCGATGAAAAAATGCTTCTCGATGCTCCAGCGCCGGAGGCGCGGCCACAAGTTAGCCCACCCTGAGGCGAACGCACGCGAAGCCGTAAAGGTGGGTAGGCTGGCAAATGATTCTTTCCTTACGCCGTAGGCCTGCGCGCAGCGCAGCGGAGCGCGCCAAATTAGCTCAAGGGCTCCATGAAAGATATTTTTTGCATTTCGACTGCTCAGTCTTTCAACAACTGCGAATCAGGTGACCAGACACGTAGAAAGTCCCGGTAGCACACATGTACAGCTTCTTCCAATCCCGCAATCTTGAATTGCTGGCTTTGAACATTTAGAGCATCGAGCATGCAGCTGTGCGCGGTCAGCAGCGACGGGTCTACAATTTCCGGCTGTGCCTCAGCTTTCAGGCCTAGTTGGCCGTTCACAATCTTCAACCGCTCGGTCAAGCCCCCAAAAGTCGGATGAGCGTGACGCAAGGGCAAGTAGTAACCGGGGACAATAAGCTTACCCAGTTCACCCGTCTTTTTCGCCATTGCGACAAAGTCCATTTTGTTCCACGTATGATTCAAGCGCATCTTCGTGCCGGGATGTTTGCAAACGGGAACCATGAAATCTTCTTTGACTGCGGCAGCCTTGCTTCGTATCTCCGCTATCTGGTCGGCTGGTAAGACGCTTTCGCCAAACGTCTCAATCATGCGGTTAATCAGTTTGTCCTGCTGGACACGATGATAGTTCAGAAATGTTTCAGCTTCGTCCGGATGTTCGTGCAGGTAGCGGAGCGTGACGGCGTATTCGTACATGCTGCGGACGAGTTTTGATGCAGCCACGCCGTATCCGTGATAGCAGACCAACGTGATCTCCATAAAGTCTTCCAGCACGATCCTGCCGAAGAAGTAAACAAGCTTGCTCACAGCTCCATCCATCACCTGCACTCGCGTAAATGCGAGGTTCATGGCCCTGCCCAGATTCATCATAGTCTCGTTCCAGAGTGGATGCCGCTGCTCGAACCTATGACACTCATCGGGAAAGCCATAGAACACGACTTCGCTTGTCATCTGCAAATTGTCTCACGCTGTGTCGGTGAGAATGGTAGGGGAATTTGGGGCGACCGTTCACTTCTCAAGCGCCGATTAATGGGCAGTTGCCAATTCCTACAGTACTATCTCCAGCCCCTCACTCGCCGCTCTTACCTTGGGATAGTACTCGCGGGCCTTGCTGACAATGTCGTCAATGATGGCGTCGGTATGGTCGGGATCGTGGTGGAACAGGACTAGCTCTTTCGCGCCGCTTTCCATAACTACGTTCACGGCTTCACGCCAGTGGCTGTGTCCCCAGCCCAGGCGGCGTGCAGCATATTCTTCCGGAAGATATTGTGCGTCGTAGATGAGCACGTCCGCGCCTTCAGCCAGTTTGCGGACGCTCTTATCGAACACCGGATGTCCGGGTTCGTTGTCCGTGGCATAGACCAGAACTTTGCCTTTGCTTTCGATGCGGAATCCCAGGCAGCCCTGTGGATGGTTGAGCCACGTGGTCTGTATGGTGCAATCGTCAAACTCCATCTTGCCTTCTTCAATGTTGAAAAACTGGCGAGTGGCCGCCATCTCATCCATCTTCACCGGAAAATACGGATCGGACATCTGTTCTTCCAGCGCGCTTTGCAGTCCGCGCGTGCGGTTCGACGAATGAAAGTAAAATTTACTGGTGGGATTGTTGTACAGCGGAGAGAAAAACGGAATGCCCTGGATGTGGTCCCAGTGAAAGTGCGAAAGAAAAATATGCGCGCACAGCGGATGGCCGTTGGTTTCCTGCTGAAGTTGTTTACCCAGGTTGCGGAAGCCGGTGCCGCAATCGAGAATATAAATTTGCCCGTTGAGGCGCACCTCAACGCAGGAGGTATTGCCTCCATAACGCAAATTCTCCGATTGGGGAGTGGGCGTTGAACCACGAACGCCCCAAAACCTGATCAACATCCGCCTTCACCTTGTTTTTCACGCACTTGCCCCCACTCGAATGGGGGACGCGCCTACGCCGGCCTTTTTCCTTCAATCCGGAAAGGCCATGAAACTTCTCATGGGGAGATCTTTTGAAGTTTGCAAAAGTATATTCTAAAAACCGCTTGTTTTCTGTGACCAGACGGGTACGGTCAGTGCACAAGAGGTACCTGTCCCTTCGTTTCCGTTGGCCCTCCGGTAAACTCGGGCCGGGTAACCTGGTGCTTGCGGGAACTGGGGGCTTGCGGGAACTTGGGGCTTAGCCGGAAAAGACACCTAAGAAAAAGCTCAGTTAAGATGAGCTCGCCGTTAAAATGAACGCCCATGCTCTTCCCCGATTACAAAAATTTTGCCGCCCTTTGCGCTGATGCCACTCTGGTCCCCGTGGCCAAGACGGTAAGCGCCGATCTGCGGACTCCGGTTTCGGCCTTCCTCAGCATTGCCGCCGACGAGCCCAACGCCTTCTTGCTGGAATCCGTGGAAGGTGGTGAAAAGGTAGGACGCTACACCTTCCTGGGTGTGCGGCCTTATATGATCCTGCGTTCGCGCGGACGCGACATCACCATCCAGCAGCACGGCCGGACGCAACATCAGGAAGGCAGCATCTTTGAAGTGCTGGACCACATGCTGCGCGAACACCGCTCCGCCAAGGTCCACGGCCTGCCGCCGTTCACCGGAGGCGCCGTGGGATTCTTCTCCCATGACGTGGTGCGCCAACTGGAAAAGCTACCCACGCGCGCCAAAGACGACCTGAAGACTCCCGATTGCGCGCTCATGTTCTTTGACCGCTTGTTGGCTTTTGACCACGTGCGGCATGAGATCTATATCATCGCCACGGCGGACGTGCGTCGCGAATCCCCGCGCAAAGCCTATGACCGGGCCGTTCGCGACATCGAAAAGATTGAGCGCCAGCTCTCAGCGGCGCTGCCCGCCAAATATCTGCGCGCGGCCAAGCCGGCGAAGGGAAAGGTGAAGGTCAAGATCTCCACCAGCAAACCGGATTTCCTCAAGACGGTGGAAAAGATCAAGGACTACATCATGGCCGGTGACGTGTTTCAAACCGTGCCGTCTTTGCGGTTGGAATTCCAGCCGAACGTTGAGCCGTTCAATATTTATCGCGCACTGCGCCGGGTGAACCCTTCGCCGTATATGTATTTTCTGCGCATGGCGGGCGAAGGCGCCGAAGACTCGCGGACTGGCAGCTCGCCCAAGCGCGGTTCGCGAAGAGAAAGTACGCCGAGCGGTTTGCGAAGCGACAACATGACGGTGCTGGGCTCGTCGCCCGAAATGCTGGTCCGCGTCACCGGACGCCACCTCGAATATCGTCCCATCGCCGGAACCCGCAAACGCGGCAAGGACGAAGCCGAAGACCTGCAGCTCGAAAAAGAACTCCGTGCCGACGAAAAAGAGCGTGCCGAACACGTAATGCTGGTCGACCTCGGCCGCAATGACGTCGGTCGCGTCAGCGAATTCGGTACCGTGAAAGTCCCCAGCCTGATGTTCGTTGAGCGCTACTCGCACGTGATGCATCTGGTCTCGTCCGTGGAAGGCACTCTGCGCAAAGACCTCAGCGGCGTGGACGCCTTTGCCGCCTGCTTTCCAGCGGGCACACTCACCGGCGCGCCCAAAGTCCGCGCCATGGAGATCATTGAAGAGGTTGAGCCGGTGCGTCGCGGCATCTACGGCGGGTCGGTTCTGTACGCCGATTTTGCCGGCAATTTGGATTCGTGCATCGCCATCCGTACCATGCTGATGAAAGGCAAGAAGGCTTACGTTCAGGCCGGAGCGGGCATCGTTGCGGATTCCGTCCCCGAAAGCGAATACCAGGAATGCTTGAACAAGGCGCAGGCGCTGGTGCGCGCGGTGGAGCTGGCAAGGTCAGGCGAGTAAGAGATTTTTTCGCCGATGAACAAAGACGGGCGCAGTAAGCCTACCGCGGATTTACGCGGATGCTTGCGGATTTAAAACCTCCCAGCGATTATGCTGATGGACAGAGGTAGTCGGGGCAATCCAAATATTACAGAGCCTGTCATCCTGAGCGAGCAAGAGTCCCGGCAGCGCGGGGATGATGGCGAGTCGAAGGATCCCGACATTGTCGTTCTCGCCATGCTGCTTCAGGGAGTTTTCTCGATGCTGCGTGTGAGAATGCTCCAGTGCCACATTCATTGATGGGAAACACATGCGCGCTTGAGCGTGCAGGCTTCAGCCCTGAAAGACATATTGCTTCTATGAAACTTCTTCTTGCAATCATGCTTCTCGCGTCGACTGCCCTCGCTCAATGGACCAAGATTCCCGTCCCCACCACCGCCGGCTTTCGCGGACTGAGCGTCGTCAGCGAAAACGTCATCTGGGCCAGCGGGACGGAGAGCACCGTCATCCGCACCACGGACGGCGGCAAGCACTGGAACGTCATCACCGTCCCCGGCGGCGAGAAGCTAGACTTCCGCGGCATCAAGGCTTTTAACGACCAGACGGCCGTCATCATCAGCTCCGGTCCGGCGGAAAAAGGCCAGGCGCAGATCTATCGCACCACGGACGGCGGCAAGACGTGGAAGCAGGTCTTCGAAGAAAAGCGTGCCGGAATTTTCTTTGACGCCGTCGCATTCTGGGACGCGAAGCACGGCATCGTGCTCAGCGATCCAATTGATGGCAAGTTTGCGCTGTTCACCACCGAAGACGGCGGTCTGACCTGGAAACAACTTCCGCCCGAAGCCTTGCCCGCAGCTCTGCCCAATGAAGGTGCCTTTGCCGCCAGCAATTCCTGCCTCACCGTACAAGGCACAAGCAATGTCTGGTTCGCCACCGGCGGAGCCAAAGTCGCGCGCGTCTTCCGGTCGAATGATCGCGGGAAGACCTGGGCTGTAGCCGAGACGCCGATGCATCCAGCGAATGCGTCATCGGGAATTTTTTCGTTGGTGTTTCAGGGGTCCAATTACGGCGTTGCGGTGGGCGGAGATTATCAGAAGCCGGAGGGGCCTGATTTGCCGAATGTCTTGCGCACGACTGACGGTGGCAAATCGTGGCAAGCTGCGGAAGTTACAATTCCTGCAGGAATGTACTTGTCCTCCGTGGCATTTGTTTGGCATCCCGGAAAAGATTCTCTGATCGCCGCAGGAACCAAAGGCTTGTTGCATGGATTAGGTGGCGGTTCGCTCAACTCAAAAGAGAGTGAAGAAAGTCTGAATGCGGTTGGCGGAACCGGTCACGACACTCGGCTTGCCTGGTGGGCCGTCGGACCAAAAGGGCTGGTGCTCAAGAAAACGAAAGACTGAGGCTCCCTTCGTGTTCCTTCGTGTCCGTTGTGGTTATAGGGCGCCCTCTCTCCACTCGGGATGTGGGAAAATTTGAAGGCCCTCAAATCCTCTCGAACTTGAGGGCCACAAGTGATGCTGGACCTGTAAGCCGAATTTTGTGTACGGCGTTGCCGCCGTTGACGGTCATTCCTCTAGGCCGGCCATTACTGACAGGCTCAAGCGACCTACCCGGAAGTTTGGCGCACCGAGCCGGCACGCATGAGATGTTTCCATCTCATTCCTCCCCTATTTGGTCTTGCTCCGTGTGGGGTTTGCCATGCCCCGGACATTACTGCCCGGGCGGTGCGCTCTTACCGCACCTTTTCACCCTTACCGCAACCGAAGCCGCGGCGGTATATTCTCTGTGGCACTTTCCGTCCAATGGGCTTGAACCCACCGTCCCGGACGTTATCCGGCACACTGCTCTGCGGAGTTCGGACTTTCCTCTCTCCACGCCGCGCAGCCCAAGTAAGCCTTGGCGTTCACGGCAGGACAGCGACCATCCGGTCCAGCATCAACTATCTCTTATTATAAGATGTATTGCAGCGCGGATGGGTCCCTCAAATTTCCCCGCGTGGTTTGCAGGCAAGAGTCCACTTTCAAGGGCCATGACCCATGTGCCAGGAGCCAAAGTCCAGGAGCCAAAAGTAAATGACACGTAAAGCAATGGTGATAATGCTGTGCGCGGTTGTCCCCTTGAGCCTGTTCGGCCTTCTCATGCCTCGCAAGCCGACGCCAGAAGAACAAGTGGCCATCACCAAATACTCCCAGCACATCAACAAAATGCTGGACCAGTTCCGCGGCCCCGCCTGGGAAGAGAAAATGGATTTCGCCCTGGCCGATCCCATGGTGAACCCGAGCCCCAACCGGCCCTTGGAGTTGACGGAAATTTTTCAGCGGACTTATAATCTGCGCAAAACGTCAGCTCACTACAAGACCACGATTACGCCCTTGATTGCCAAGATGGAAAAAATCAAGGACCAAGGCGACAAACAGCTGCAGCATGCCCGGATTGAAGACCTGCTGCACGTGCAGATACGCGTGAACTGTAACGTCCTGGTCTCCACGCTGCATCCCGGACCGGTGAAGAAGAACGCCATCCTGGTTCCCGGATCGTATTCGGCGTACATAGACGAGGACAATCCCTACGGCTACGGCGCTTCGTACACGATATTGTTTGGCAATGCCAAGTCATCCCGCTGGGACCCGGCCGCCGGCTACTACTACTACAAATTTATTCATCCTTCAAATTCGCCGAACATTGAAAACATTGAGATCAGGATCTTCGGCGCCGACGATCGCATCAAGGAACTGTTGAAAAAGATTGACTGGAAACAAGTCACCCAGGCCTTGACGCCCTAAGGCGCACGGCGAGCGACCACCGCGCGGACGTCTTTCTGTAACCGCCGCCTCGCCGCACACATCCAATGGCAGTGGCGGTTCGTAATAGCCAGTGCGGATGAAGCTTAAGCCCGGTAGTTCCGCAAGGTAGAATGAAATTGAAAGAAGATAGATAGAACAGACTCATGTTGCATCTCGTGCCAAGTCTTGCGGCGGCCATGCTGGCTTTATGCGGCATGGGGTTTTATGTGCTGTGCCTGTGGAGCGCGCGCGTGTTTCTGCGCAGCCGTATTCCCGCCACCTTGGCCACCACGCCCGCGGAATTTGCGCCGCCAGTTTCCATCCTGAAGCCGCTGCGCGGGGTTGATCCCCAGATGTATGAAAGCTTCCGCAGCCATTGCGTTCAGGATTATCCCGAGTACGAGATCATCTTCGGCGTGAGTGAAGCCGATGATCCCGCCGTGGCCGCGGTCCAGCGTCTGATGCAGGAATTTCCGCAATGCCGCATCCAGCTTTTTGTCTGTCCTGAAGTGCTGGGCAACAACCGCAAGGCCAGCAACCTGGTGCAGATGCTGCGCCATGCAAAGTACGACCACGTCCTGATCAATGACAGCGACATTTTCGTGGAGCCTGATTACCTGCGCCGCGTGATGGCCCCGTTTGCCCGTCCACAAGTAGGGATGGTGACCTGTCCCTATCGCGGGATTGCCGCCGGAACGCTGGGATCGCGACTGGAGTCGTTGGGGATCAGCACGGATTTCATCGCCGGTGTTCTGGCCGCCCGGCAGATTGAAAACGGAATCCACTTTGCTCTTGGTTCAACGCTGGCTATGTCGCGTGTGGCGCTGGAAAAGATCGGCGGTCTGGAACCGCTGGTGGATTATCTGGCTGACGATTTTGAACTTGGCTATCGCATCTCCAAGGCCGGTATGGAAGTGGTGCTGGCCAAGGTGGTGGTGGAAACGCATTTGCCGGCGTACAGCTTCAGCGGATTTTTCAATCACCAGATGCGCTGGGCGCGCAGCACGCGCGATTCCCGCCGCATGGGCTATCTCGGTCTGCTGCTCACGTTTGGGTTGCCCTGGGCCATGCTGGCTGTGGTGCTCGCTTGGGGAGCGGGTTGGTCATGGATTTTGCTGGCCGGCGCCGCAATGTTGCGCGTTGCCGTGGCCTTGCAGGTAGGCGTGGGGGTGGTTCAAGATCGCGCCGTTTGGCGATACCTGTGGCTGCTGCCTTTGCGCGATCTCATCGCGTTCTGGGTATGGTTTGCCAGCTTTGCCGACCACACGGTCCACTGGCGCGGCGAAATTTTCATACTGGAAAACGGCAAGATCCGTCCGGCATTCCCCGCGGTCCAACCGCTGGTCAGCGCGACGGAACCCAAGCCGGACAAGCTTTCAGCTCATTGGTAGCATCAGTTTGGTTGGCCTGAATCTGAGTCAGTACCAGCTTGCCACCCCACTTGGCCATTACACATCCCGTCGAACTATTCACATAGTCCGGTAAACGCTCGCGCTGTGGACAGTCGGCGTCTTTACCGCCTTTCTTGCCAGTCGCCTGTTTCGCTCTGCCATCCACCAAAAGGAAAACCGGTTTGTCGCCGCGCCAGAGTTTTTCAAACGAAGCATCATCGTCAAAGATCAGCGGTGCGTCCGGGAATGTGGACCCGTACCAGATGTTGTTGCAACGTCCGTTCAAGATGCGGATCTGGCGATGCGTGTAGTAATTCACGCTGGACGCGGCTTCGTAATCGCCGTTGTCTTCGATGATTGCGCCTGGTTCCCAGTGCGCTTCAATCGCCTCGGCCAATACTTTCGAGGAGAGGACGGGCGAAAAAATGCTAAGCCCCTGGTGTGCCGCTTGCAGCAACACCATGGTTATCACGGCCAGCACCAGGTTCGCCGGCATGGTGCGGTTTCCGCGCCGCAGCCACCAGTTCAGGATCGTGCCCAGCGCAAAGGCGAAACCTGTAAGCAGTAAAGGCGTCTTGAAGGCGCCCATGGCCTGCGGCGTCAGGTCCAGAATGTGGCCGAAAGAGAGCGCGTAGTCCTGCGGATTTTCTTTGAGCAGTTCGGCAATGTCGTAGTTTGCCGGAGGAGTCTTGGCCTGCGAAGCCAGCGTGAAGCACACCACACACACCGCGACGCCGATCACCATCAGAACGACAGACGAGATTCTCCCCGTTCTGCGTTCCCCACTATCAATCGGAGAAGTAGTTTCGCGCGCCAGCCATCCACCCAGCAGTAACGCCAGCCCTGGCAGTCCGGGGAGCACGTAATATTCCTGGCGGCTGGAGAAACTAAAGAACACCAGTATCAGCAGGGCCCACAGGGTGAAAAGCAGTGTGCCGCGCTGCTGGGCATTCAATCCCGCACGGAATTCGGCCAGCTTAACCGGCACCTGGCGCGCAGCTTGAACAATGAACGCCGTCCAGGGCATGAGCCACACCAACGTCAGCCCCCAGAAGAGCCAGAGTGGGACGGTGTCATAGTCCGCGGGAAAACGTTTGTTCAAATAACGGAGAAAATGTTCGTTGATGAAATAGAACCAAAAAAAGCCCTTGGCATTTCCTTGCGGAGGATTGCGGAACCCGGCGAGCATGTGCCACGGCGCCGCAATGATCAAGAAGACCAGAAAACTGGAAAACAGGCGCAGCTTGAATAGATGCCGCAGATTTTTTGTGAGCAACAGATAAAGGATGATGGTCCCAATAGGAAAGACCAGCCCGATCAAGCCTTTGGCCAGGATGTTCAGGGCCATGGTCGCGGCCAGCCCCCAGCAAATCCACAAAGAGGGCTTTTCGCGGCGTTCGCTTTGTGCGAGCGTCGTAAGAAAAAAATCAAAACCCAACGCCAGCCATAGACCCACCATCATGTCCGGGATCAGAAACCGCGTATAGATAAAAGGACCAAAGCCGGTGGCCAGCACCAGGGCGGAGTACAGCCCGGTTTCTTCGCCCTGATTTCCGGAATTAAACACTCTGCGCCCCAGCCGGTATGTCACCAGCAGCAACGCCAGCACGCCCAGCGCGATCGGCAACCGCGCAGACCAATCGCGCACGCCGAAAACTTTGAAGCTGGCGGCCACCATCCAATACATCAGCGGGGCTTTTTCCAGATAACGAATCCCACCATCTATATGCAGTGTGACCCAGTCGCCGCTGGCAGCCATTTCGCGCGCGGCTTCCGCGTGGACCGTATCGGCGTCGTCCATCAAGGGTGGCTGAAAAATGCTGGTCAGGTAAATGGCGGCCCAAACAAGCACGATGAGCGCGAGAAAAAACCTGCGCCGTTGAAGAAGGTTCCCGTCAGATGGATTTTGAATCGAAGTGGGGTCGGACATGAGCGGAATTCATTATATCCACGCGCCCCAGTCTTCTCGTCGCTGTGCGCCGCCGGTGGTCCCGCATGTTTTACTCGGCGAAGAGAAGTTCCGCGACGGTAACTTACAACCAATAACCTGTAACGCTGTCTGGCCCAAAGAGACTATTCTTTGGATGAACTTTCTCTCTTGGGATGATCGTTCGCAACGTCAGCAAGAAAAATGGAGGTAACCGCAAATGAAGAATCGCGTCACTCGCCGCCGTTTCCTTATAGGCGCCAGCGCCGGAGCCGCCGCCACCGTGCTGGGCTCTTCCGTTTTCAACCTGGATTCAGTATTCGCTTCGTCGTTTACCCGCAGGAACCTGGGCGGGATGGCGGCCAGCGATCCTGTTCTCGTGTCGTATCGCAAAGCCATCAAGGCCATGAAACTGCTGCCTACGGCCAACCCGCTGAGCTGGGACTACCAGGCAGCCATCCACGGCACGCTGCTTTCCGGCTCACACACCGCGTGGAACACGTGCGAACACGGCACGCCTTATTTCTGGTCGTGGCACCGCATGTACCTCTATTGGTTTGAGCGCATCATCCGCAAGATGTCCGGGGACAGCACATGGGCCCTGCCTTATTGGGATTACATCTCAGCGTCGCAACGTTCCTTGCCGGTTCCTTTTCGTGATCCCAGCAGCGAGCTTTATCTGGCCAACCGTGGTCCAGGATGGAACGCCGGAACTTCGTCGTATCCGGCATCGCACGTCGATCCAACGGCTGGCTATGCCTACGTGGATTATTTCTCCGGACAAAGCCAGCTCGAGAGCAACCCGCACGACAACGTCCACATAGACATGGGCGGACTCATGGGTTCGCCCGGAACGGCCGCGGCAGACCCGGTGTTTTACGTCCATCATTCCAACATTGACCGGCTGTGGAACCTCTGGCTGGCGCAAGGCGGCGGACGCGCGGACCCACTCGGCACCGCTACGTGGAGGAACAAGTCCTACACGTTCTTTGACGAAAACGGCAATCCCGTGGTCATGAAGACCTGCGATATCCTCCGCGCGGCCGAGCAACTGAACTACACTTATGAGAGCGAGCCGGCCCAGGTGAAGGAGTATTGTCTGGTGCGTATCCCGTTCCCCATTTATTACCTGATTCCAATCATCCTGATCCACTGGCCTGGACCACCGGTAGAGCTGAACGAAGGCGAAATCTCGGTGGAAATCAACATCAAGGAATTTCAGCAACGCCTGGTGGCCGTGACAGAAAGCCGCGAGGAATTTCTCACTCTGGATCTTGAAGGCGTGCAAGCTGCGCGCGCGCCGGGTGTGGTCTGGGAAGTCTATTTGGGACTGCCTCCGAACGCCGCGGCCAATCATGAAAGCCCGTTCTTTGTGGGCACCATGTCGCTTTTCTCCGCTGGTATAAAGGAACATTCTCACGGAGATTTCAAGCCTGCGAAATTCAGCTTCCGGGCCAACCGGGCCATCCAGGCGGCGCTCAAGTCGCGTGCGGAAAAACTGCGCCTCACGTTTGTTCCCAGCGGACCGCTCATGGAGGGTAAGCCGGTTCGGCCCAAGGTTGAATCCCCGGTTCGAATTGGCGCGGTGAACATTTCCGTTGCCCGGGAAAAGCGCGAAGAACCAGGCAAGGGGGAAGGCGAAATCCAGGAGCCTAAAATTGATCCAAAGATTGAGCCCAAGCGGCCCAAGTAAACCGATCAATTTTCAGCACCCAAAAACCTAATCACACATAAAATGTGGGGACGATCAAAATAACGATCTTCCCCGCATTTTGTTTTTTGGTATGTCCGCGCCGGTAACGTAAGGCGTTCTGCTAGGCTGATTTGGAGATTGGGATCACCGTGACCACATTAACCAACATTGCCACCAGGGAAGAAGCCCAAAGTTATCCCCGCAACCGAGCGGAATCGCTCGCCTCCGAATTAAGGTTGACCATCACCGGCGAAGTCCGTTTTGACGAAGGCAGCCGCGCACTCTACGCCACCGACGGATCGAACTATCGCCAGGTACCTATCGGCGTGGTGATTCCCAAGACGATTGATGACGTGGTGAAGACCGTGGCGCTGGCCAACAAATACGGCGCGCCGATCCTGGCCCGCGGCGGCGGTACCAGCCTCGCCGGGCAATGCTGCAACGTCGCCGTGGTGATTGATTTTTCGAAATATCTGAACCAGATCATCGAAGTGAATCCGCAAGAAAAGTATGCGTGGGTCCAACCCGGCGTGCGTCGCGACCAGCTCTGCAAGGAATCCTACAAGGATGATCTGGTCTTCGCGCCAGATCCTTCCACGCACGAGTACTGCAACCTGGGCGGGATGATCGGTAACAACTCCTGCGGCGTCCATTCCATGATGGGTGGCCGCACGGTGGACAACGTTCTGGAACTCGACATCCTTACTTATGACGGCTTGCGCCTGCGCGTGGGGCCGGCGACTGACGCCGAGTTGGACGCTATCGCTAAAGAAGACGGGCAGCGCGGACGCATCTACACACGCCTGCGCGCGCTGCGTGATCAGTACGCCGTGCTGGTACGCAAGCGCTATC
>Ga0209069_10001067_pt1 | contig 13644 bp, 13 predicted proteins | sample Str013_2_FD_187202 | JGI IMG/M metagenome (GOLD analysis project Ga0209069, IMG submission 187202) | Freshwater sediment microbial communities in response to fracking from Pennsylvania, USA - Straight Creek_MetaG_SC_2013 (SPAdes) (version 2) | ecosystem: Environmental > Aquatic > Freshwater >...
CTATTATTGCATCATTACAAGGTACTTATTGAAGTCTTCCCTTCTCCCATAGGGAGAAGGTGGCGCGGAGCGCCGGATGAGGGGAGGAGGAATATCAGCCATCGCCATTTCATTGAATTCCTACCCCCTCATCCGCCCTTCGGGCACCTTCTCCCCATGGGAGAAGGGGAAAGAACCGCGAGTGCGGGGATTTGGCCAGGATCAAATCGCCTGGAACAGCAGCGCGCCGCAGCCGAGACTCCATACAGCCGCGATGAACACTCCGGCCGCGGCCAGGCTGAAGCTGTCGTCTTCCATCGTGAAGATGTTGCGTATCAGGATGGATGGGCCCGCGACCAGCCGCAGCAGGATGTGCAGCGGCACGTAGACGGAGCGGCCCGGCTCCATGGCAAATCCCAGCGGCTTGCCGGTGACCAGGAAGTGCCCGCTCATCAGTACGCCGCCAATGGCAAAACCCATCGCCGCCGTGATCATGTAGTTCAGGAACGACAACGCCATACGCCTACCCACTCAGTTCTTGTTCTGCCTGCCCGGCACAGAGGCAAGCCCCGCGCCAGCCAAGGCGCAGCGCCGGACGGAACTTAATAGTGGGTTAACTGGGCCGCGCAAGCGCGAATGGGTTAACGCACGATTGCGCCTCGCCTGAAGCTGGAATATCCTCAGAAATCCCCGGTTTTCCGGGCCTGCCGAGGATCGTAACCATGTCCGCCAACCCCCTTCCCACCCACGCCCGCGTCGTCATTGTCGGCGGCGGCATCATCGGCGTCGGGCTCGCCTATCACCTGGCGCTGGAGGGTTGGAGCGATGTGGTGCTGGTCGAAAAGGGCGAACTGACGTCGGGTTCGACCTGGCACGCGGCGGGGCAGTGCCCGCATTTCAACGGCTCGTTCTCGCTGTCGAAAATCCACCTCTACGGCACGCAGCTTTACCCGAGACTCCCTGAGTTGACCGGGCAACAGGTGAGCTGGCACGGCTGCGGCGGCATCCGCCTCGCCCTCACCGATGAGGAGGTGGACTGGTTCCGCCATGTCCACGACATGAGCCGGCTCATCGGCTACGAGGCGCACATTCTGGCGCCGGAGGAAATCCGTCAGCACCACCCGTTCCTGGAGACGTTCGGCGTCAAGGCCGGGTTCCTCACCGTGACCGACGGGCATGTGGCTCCGGTCGATGTGACCAACGCCATGGCGGCGGGGGCGCGCAAATTGGGCGTCACGTTTTCACGCCGCAACCGCGTCACCAATATCGCCCATCTGCCGTCCGGCGAATGGCGCGTGAGCAGCGAGCTGGGCGAGATCACCTGCCAGCATGTGGTCAACGCCGCCGGCTCCTATGCGGATGTGGTGGGCGGATGGACCGGCCACAGCGTGCCCATCGCCAACATGCTGCACCACTATGTCATCACCCAGCCGCTGCGCGAGCTGATCGAGTTCAAACGCGAGCTGCCGGTGGTGCGCGATCCGTACTCACACAGCTATCTGCGCGAGGAGACAGATGGCATCCTGGTTGGCCCCTACGAGACCGTGGGCGCGCACGCGGTGTTCGAGGACGGCATTGCGTGGGACTTCGAAAGCGAGCTGCTGCCGCCCGAGCTGGACCGGCTGACGCCATGGCTGGAAAAGGCGACTGAGCGGTTGCCTCTGTTCGGCAAGGCGGGCATAAAGTCCATTGTTTCCGGGGCGATAACGCACACGCCCGACGGCAATTTCCTGGCCGGTCCCGCTCCCGGCGCGCCCGGCTATTGGCTGGCGGCGGGCGTTTCCATCGGCATCTGCCAGGGCGCGGGGATCGGAAAATACCTCGCCGAATGGATGGTGCATGGGGCGGGGGAAATCAACATGGCCGAGTTCGACCCGCGCCGCTTCGGCAATTGGGCGACCAAGGACTATGCGCGCATAACCTCGGTCAACGACTACCAGCATATGTACACGTGTATGCCGCCGGGCAAGCAGCACGAGGTGGGCCGCAAGCTGCGGGTGACACCGCTCTATGACCGGCTGGCGGCGGCGGGCGCGCAGTTTGCCCAGGTCGCTGGATGGGAGCGGGCGCGCTGGTTCGATAAGTCCGGGCGGGGCGAAGCCTACAGCTTCCGGCGCGGCAACTGGTTTGAGGCGGTGCAGGCCGAATGCCTGGCCGTGCGGACCGGCTGTGGGCTGATGGATCTCTCCACCTTCAGCAAATATGATGTGAGCGGACCGGACGCGCGGGCGTTCCTCGACCGGGTGCTGGCCAACGCCATGCCCCGGCGCGACGGCGGCATTGCGCTGGCTCATCTGCTTGACAAGGGCGGGCGGATCGAGAGCGAATTCACCGTCACGCACCTTGGCGGCGACCGCTTCTATCTGCTGTCGGGCGCAGCGGCGCAGGTGCATGACCTCGACCTGTTGCGTCAGCATCTCAAGCCCGGCGAGCGGGTGAGGATCGCCGATGTGACCGAGGATTTCGGCACGCTGGTGCTGGCGGGGCCATGGTCGCGGGAGGTGCTGGCGCGGCTGACGGACGCGGACCTTTCCAACGCCGCCTTCCCCTGGTTAACCGGTTTTGTGATCACAGTCGCCGGCATCGAAACCCGCGCCCTCCGCGTCAACTATTTGGGTGAGCTGGGATGGGAGTTGCACATGCCGATGCGGCATCTGCCGCAGGTGTTCGACGCTGTCATGAATGCCAACATTAACCCTGTCTCCGCCTTCCACAGTCCACATGTTCCCCAGTTCAGTCATGCTCAAACCCCGGTCGTCACACTGTTTGGCACATACGCCATGAATTCACTGCGCATGGAGAAAGCCTACCGCGGCATGGGCGCTGAATTAACCAACGAGGTCACTTTGATCGAGGGGGACATGGAACGGTTCGCGCGTCTTGGTAAACCGGACTTCGTTGGCAAGGCCGCGACGGTTGCCTCCAAGCAGACGGGTCCGCGCACGAAGCTCGTCTATCTGGAGGTCGATGCCGTGGACGCCGACTGCCTGGGCGGCGAACCTGTGTATGCTGATGGAACGCTGGTTGGCGTCACAACTTCCGGCGCCTACGGCTTTGCGGTGAAAAAATCCCTCGCCTTCGCCTACCTGCCGCCCGCCATCGCCGCCGCCCGCCCGCAGCTTGAGATCGCTATCCTCGGCCGCCGCTGCGCTGCCCGCATCCTGACCGAGCCAGCCTGCGACCCCGCCAACCTCCGGCTGAGGGCCTGACCCCCTGATGGCCCTCCCCATCCTCGCCATCGGCGGCGCGGTCGTTGACCGCACCTATCTCTGCGCCAACCCACCGTCGCTCGCCACCAGCAATCCGGTAACGTCGCATCGCGGCCTCGGCGGTGTCGCCCGCAATGTCAGCGAGAGCCTCGCCCGGCTCGGCGCGCGCACCCGGCTGATCACCGCCATCGGCGGTGATGGCGGCGGGCGCGCCATCTCGGAATCGCTGGCCAGCGCTGGCGTCGATATGCGCGGCTTACTGACAGTCAGTGGAGGCTGCACCGCCGAATACACCGCCGCCTTCTGGCAGGGCGAGCTGTTCGCGGGCTTTGCCGACATGGGCATCTTCGAGGCGCTGACGCCGGACGCGGTGGCCGAACGGCTGCCGCGCGATCTGGCGGGCTGGCTGGTGTTCGCCGACTGCAACCTGCCCGCCGCGACCCTGGCCATGCTGGCCGCCCGCGCCGCAGCCGAGCCCTTTCCGCTGGTCATCGACTGCGTGTCGCTGGCCAAGTCCGAGCGGCTGCCCAAGTCGCTGGCCGGTGTGTCGCTGCTGACGCTCAATGGCGACCAGGCGCGCCAAGTCGCGGGGATCGAGGCGTTGCCGCAGGCCGTTGCCGCCATCCTGGCGCGCGGCTGCGAGCGCGTGACGCTGACGCTTGGCGCCAACGGCCTCATCGCCTATGAGGGCGGGGCCAAGACCGAATTTGCCGCGCCGAAGGTGCCGGTGGTCAACGTCAGCGGCGCGGGCGATGCGCTGATCGCGGGCACGCTGCTCGGATTATCTGAAGGCGGATCGCTTTCCGCCAGCATTCTTTTTGGACTTGCCGCAACCGAACTAACGCTGCAATCCATCGAGTCCGTGCCGCCCGGCTTGAACCGCGCCCTGCTGGAAGCGACCATGAAGCAGCGGCAGACCATAAGCGGAGAACCCGATGCCCACTGACCAACTCGTCATCGCCCCCGCCGTCAAGACCGCGCTCGCCGCCAAGCGCCCGGTTGTGGCGCTGGAATCGACCATCATCACGCACGGAATGCCGTACCCGGCTAATGCGGAGACGGCGCGCGAGGTCGAGGCGGAAGTGACGGCGGCGGGCGCCACGCCGGCCACCATCGCCATCATCAACGGCGCGCTGCATGTGGGGCTGGAGGCCGATGAACTCGATGCGCTGGCGCGAGACAAGACCGCCGCCAAAGCCTCGCGCCGCGACATGGCGCTGCTCGTCGCGCAGGGGCGGTCGGCGGGCACCACGGTTGCCGCCACCATGCTCATCGCGACGCGGGCCGGCATCCCGATCTTTGCCACCGGCGGAATAGGCGGTGTGCACCGGGGCGCGGAGCTGACCTTCGACATCTCGGCCGATCTCATCGAACTGTCGCGCACGCCGGTCACGGTGGTCTGCGCCGGGGCCAAGTCGATCCTCGATCTGCCCAAGACGCTTGAGGTGCTGGAGACCTACGGCGTGCCGGTGATCGGTTACCGCACCAGCGAGTTCCCCGCCTTCTTCTCGCGCGCCTCGGGCCTGAGGCTGGAACACCGGCTGGACGATCCGGCGGCGGCGGCGGAGGCGATCCGCACCCACCGGATGCTCGGCCTGACCGGCGGGCTGCTGATCTGCAATCCGCTGTCCGAGGCCGACGAAGTTCCAGCCCCTGAAATGGCGCCCCGCATCGAGGCCGCGCTGGCCGAGGCCGCCGCCAAGGGCATTGCCGGCAAGGACGTGACGCCCTATCTGCTGGGGCGGCTGGTGGAGCTGACCGGCGGCAAGAGCCTTGCCGCCAACCGCAAGCTGATCCGCGCCAACGCCAGGCTGGCGGGCGAAATCGCGGTGGCGCTGGCGGAAACGCCGCAAGGCGGCCCGTTCGGCTTTCTTGCGCGAAAATGAGAAGTAGGTTGGGTCAAGCCTCCGCGCGACCCAACAATGCCGCGCACGGGTCCTGACGTTGGGTCGCGCAAGGGCTTGACCCAACCTACGTATTCCATATGCGCGCGAAGCACTTTAGAATGGCGCGACATCAAACCAGGGTCATACACAATGCTGATCGGCATTCTTGAAACCGGCCGCCCCAACGAGGCGCTGGAGGCGCGCGGCTCCTATCCGCAGCTGTTCGAGCGGCTGCTGGGGGCCGAGGCCAAGGACTTCCAGTTCCGCACATTCGCCGCCATCGACGGCGCGGTGCCGGACGATCCGCACACCTGCGACGCCTGGCTGGTCACCGGCTCCAGGCACGGCGCCTACGAACGGCTGCCCTGGATGTTGAAGCTGGAGGAGCTGCTGCGCCGCGCCGTGGCGGCGGGCGTGCCGGTGATCGGCATCTGCTTCGGCCACCAACTCCTGGCGCAAGCACTTGGCGGCAAGGTGGTGCAGTCGGACAAGGGCTGGGGATTCGGCCTGCACGATTATCAGGTGACGGACGGACCCACGGACAAGCTGACCATCTCGGCCCTGCACCAGGACCAGGTGGTCGAGGTGCCGGCGGGCGGGCGCGTGCTCGGCGGCTCCGATTTCTGCCCCAACGCCATCATCGCCTATGGCGACACCGCGCTGTCGTTCCAGGGCCACCCGGAATTCGACGTGCCCTGGATGCGCGATGCCGCAGCGCACCGGATGAGGGGCATTGCCCCCGAGCAGGTTTTGGCAGACGCGGAAAAGTCGTTTGAAACCAAACGCTCCGATTCCCCTGTCGTGGCCAAGTGGATCGTGCAATTTCTGCGCGACAAGGCAAACGCGACACGTCAGGCAGCGGAGTAATACGCCATGCGCATCGACGCCATTACCATCGGCAACAAGCCGCCCGATGACATCAACGTCATCATCGAGGTGCCGGTGGGTGGCGAGCCCATCAAATACGAGATGGACAAGGCCTCGGGCACGCTGTTCGTCGACCGCTTCCTCTATACGCCGATGGTCTATCCCGGCAATTACGGCTTTGTGCCCCATACCCTGTCGGCCGACGGCGACCCCATCGACGTGCTGGTGTGCAACACCCGCGCCATCATTCCGGGCGCGGTGATGAACTGCCGGCCGGTCGGCGTGCTGGCGATGGAGGACAATGCCGGCGGCGACGAAAAGATCATCGCCGTGCCGAGCCAGAAGCTCACCCGCCGCTACGACAAGGTCGCGACTTACAAGGACTTGCCCGAGATCACGGTGCAGCAGATCGAGCACTTCTTTGCCCACTACAAGGATCTGGAGCCCGGCAAATGGGTGAAGATCGACCACTGGGGTGGCGTCGATGAGGCGCAAAAGCTGATCATGGAAGCCATCGCCCGGGCGGCGAAGGGGAAGTAGCGGCGGCGGGCGGGCGCCCGTGCTCAATTTGTACGCAAACAATACTCGAGCGAGAAAACACCAAGACGCTTCCCGGAATTTGACGCGCCTCTTTGCGCGGCAAATATCCGGGACCCTTACCTGTTGCCGTGACCATCAGGCTGTCCCCGAGTGCGAGGAGAACGGCTTTGCGGTCAGATCCTCGGCCACTTCAACAGGTAAAGATCCCGGATATTCGGCGCGCGAAGAAAGATCGCGCCGAATTCCGGGAAGCGCGGAGGGCGGCCTGCTAGACCTGAGTTTGAGGCTCTGTCCGGCAGCGTCACCCGCGCGCCATCGCATTTCCGGCCGCATCAAAGAAATGCAGCGCCGCCGGATTGGGCGTCAGGCGGATGGTTTCGCCCGGCTGCACCGTGGCGTCGCCCGGCAGCGAGGCGGTGACGGTTGCCCCGCCCGCCAGCGTGGCGTTGACCAGCGTTTCCGGCCCCAGCCGCTCCACCACCTCGACCTTTCCCGCAAGCGGACCATCAGCCGATGACTCAATATGTTCCGGCCTCACCCCAATCGTGACTGGCGCGCCCGCAGCCGCGCCCGACAGCGTCACCGGCGCGCTCAGCCGCACGTCTCCGGGCAGCGATATTATCAGCACGCCCCGTTCCGTGGACGCCACCGTCCCCGGCAAAAAATTCATCTTCGGCGAGCCGATGAAGCCGGCCACGAACAGGTTGGCGGGGTGGTGATAGAGTTGCATCGGCGATCCGATCTGGCGCACCTCGCCCGCCTCCAGCACCACGATCTTGTCGGCCAGCGTCATCGCCTCCACCTGGTCGTGCGTCACATAGATCATGGTCGCGCCGAGGTCGCGGTGCAGCTTGGCAATCTCGACGCGGGTGTTGACCCGCAGGGCAGCGTCGAGGTTGGACAGCGGCTCGTCGAACAGAAAGACCTTCGGCTTGCGCACGATGGCCCGGCCGATGGCGACGCGCTGGCGCTGGCCGCCCGAGAGCTGCGACGGCTTGCGGCTCAACAGGTCTTCCATCTTCAAGATGCGGGCCGCCTCGCGCACCTTGGCGTCGATCTCGGCTTTTGGGGCCTTGGCCAACTGCAAGCCGAACGCCATGTTGTCGTAGACGGACTTGTGCGGGTAGAGCGCATAGGACTGGAACACCATGGCGATCTCGCGCTCCTTCGGCGTCTTGTCGTTGCAGCGCGCGCCGCCGATGGATATGTCGCCCGCGGTGATCTCCTCCAGCCCCGCGATCATCCGCAGCAGCGTCGATTTTCCGCAGCCGGACGGCCCGACGAACACGACGAACTCGCCGTCGGCGACGTCGAGGCTCACGCCTTTGATGATCTGGGTTGCGCCAAAACTCTTGCGCACGTCTTTCAGGGCAACGCTGGCCATCTTCCCGAAGTCCCTTGTTCTATCCGTTAACTCCCTTCCCCCATGGGGAGAAGGTGGCGCGAAGCGCCGGATGAGGGGAACAGAGTCACCGTCCCTCTCAATTCATTCATCCCGGCACCCCTCATCCGCCCTCTCGCCTGGGCGAAGCTGAAGCTTCGCTTCGGCGTAGCCTGGCCGGGCACCTTCTCCCTATGGGAGAAGGGAATAAGGCATCAGTCCCCCGGCATGTGGGCGAGATCCTCCGGCGGCACCGGGATGCCGTAGGCGCGCGTGTCGGTGCGCAGCCGCCCGTCCGGAAGCTGCCAGAGCCGCATGGGATCGCTGATGGTGCCGCCGAAGCCGCCGCCGTCCGGCAACTCGTTGAGGAAGCTCATCAAATAGAGCCTTCCGCCTTCGCCTGGCACCATGCGGCCCGCATAAAGCCGCCACTCGGGATCGCCCGCGAGGAACCGGTCCTCGCACATCTCGAACGGACCGTTAGGCGAGCGCGCACGCAGATAATGCGTACCCGAATGCCGGTACGCGCCGCCGAACGGCTGATAGCTCGCCGCCTGGTTTTTCGCGCCGTTGCAGAACAGGCAATACCACCATGCGCCGATCTGGAAGAGCTGCGGCACCTCCATCTCGCCGAAATGGCCGATGCGGAAGAACGGCTCGCCCGCCGTCCAGTTGAGCAAGTCTGGTGAGGTTGCTTGCGCGATCACGCCGCGCCCCTTGTCCGGCCCGGCCTTCTCGCGCGCCGTGAACAGCATCCGCCAGCCCTTGCCCGCCGGGTCCGGGTAAACCCACGGATCGCGCCAGGCCTCGTCATGCCACGGACGTTCGTCCTTGGCGGCGAAATCATACACCTCGTACCAGCGCGGATCGGTGGTGAGCACCGGGTTCTGCGGCAGCTTCTCCCAGTTGTGCAGGTCGCTCGACAGCGCCGCGCCGATCCGTTGCAGGTTGATGCCGCCCTGCCGGGTGGTGCCGGTGTAGAACATCATCCACTGGCCGTCAGGGCGCTTGATGGTCGAACCGGTCCACGTCGTGCCGTCATCCCAGGCGGGTTTGGGCGAAGGGCCGAGGCAGACGCCGTGGTCGGTCCAGTTGCGCAAATCGGCGGACGTGGCATGGCCGATCACCGCCAGCCCGTGCCGCTCGTCCGGGTGCGGAATGTCACGCGGGGCGTTGAGATAGAACATATGCGTGGTGGCGTCATCGCGCACCGTCCAGAAATCCCACAAATAGCGGCCTTCGACTGCGAAGCTCATGAGTTGCGTCACCCTTTCACGGCGCTGTTCACCACCGATTGGATGAACCAGCGCTGGAACAACAGATAGAGGATCAGGACGGGCAGGGACATCATGACCGAGAAGGCCATGAGCTGCCCCCACAGATAGGGCGGCGTGCCGAAGAATTGCGCCAGCGCCAGCGACACCGGCCGCGTTGCTGGCCCGCGCGTCACCATCAGTGGCCAGAGATAGGCGTTCCAGTATTCGAGGCTTTGCAGGATGGCCACGGTGGCGATGACCGGCAGCGACAGCGGCAGCACGATTTTCCAATAGACCTGGAACGGCGTCGCGCCCTCGACAAAGGCTGCCTCGTCCAGCTCCTTGGGCAGCTTACTGAAGAACTGGTAGAACAGGAAAATCGAGAACGGGTGGGCGATGAAGGGCACGATCTGCGCCTGGTAGGTCTCGAGCTGCCCCGCCCGCGCCGTCATCAGCAGCAGCGGAATGGCCAGCGCCTCCATCGGGATGATGATGAGGGCGACAATCAGCGCCAGGATCAACCCGCGCCCCGCGAACCGCAGCCGCGACAGCGCGAAGGCGCAGGCCGAGTTGACGAAGATGCCGATAATGACAATGGAGGCGACGATCAGGACGGTGTTGAACATGAAGCGCAGGAACGGCGCCTGCTTGTCGGCGAGCACGATGCGGTAATTGTCGAGGCTCGCAGCCCACGGCCACACCCAGAAGGCGCGCCAATTGCCAAAATCGACCAGCACCTGCTGCTCATCGTTCTTCAGCGAGATGGCGACCATCATATAAAGCGGGGCGACCACCAGCACACAGATCAGCAGCGCCAGGAGGATGCGCGGAATGGAAAAGCCGGACCTCATCGCACCTCCTCGTCCGAGCGGAAGACGAAGCGCTGCGCGATGGAAATGGCCAGCACGACAAGAAAGAAGATGACCGACGCCGCCGCGCCGATACCCACACTACCGCGTGAAAAGCCCTGCTCGTAGATGTAGCGCACCACCGTCTGTGTCGCCCCGTTCGGGCCGCCTTGCGTCATCATGTTGACCTGGGTGAACAGCTTGAAGGCGAGGATGGTGGTCGTCACCAGCACGAAGATGTGGGTGTTGCGCAGACCCGGCATGGTGACGCCCCAGAACTCGTCCCACGGCTTGGCGCCATCGACGCGGGCGGCCTCGTAGAGCTCGGGGTTGATCTGCTGGAGCCCCGCCAGATAGACGACCATCTGGAACGGGAAGCCCTGCCAGGCTGACAGGAGAATGATGGCGGGAAGCGCCAGCCAGGGCTGGTGCAGCCAATCGACGGGGCCGGCCGCGCCCGCCGTCAGCAGGCTGAGCAGCTGGTTGAACACGCCGTCGATCCTATAGAGCGCGAACCAGATGACCGATACCACCACCATGGTGATGACGGTGGGCAGAAAGAAGATGCCGCGGAAGACGTTGCGCGCGGGCAGCCGCGAATTGATGAGGATGGCCGCGCCGAGCCCCATGGCCGATTGCAGCGGGGTGACGATCAGGGCAAAGAGAAACGTGTTGCCGAAGGCCTGCAGGAACTCCGGCTGGCCGAGCAGGCGCAGATAGTTCCGCAGGCCGACGAAGCCGGTGGGCGCGTTGAGGTTGGGCACCAGCCGCTGGTCGGTGAAGGACAGCGCCACTGCCAGCACGAAGGGCAGGATGATGAAGCAGGCAATCAGCAGCAGCGCCGGCGTCATGATGGCGGCGGCGGCGGTTGTGTCCCGGTTGCGGAGTGTGGGCATGTGACGGCTACTGATCTTCCAACTTGAAAAGAGTCCTTGTGACGCACCCCCACCCCGGCCCTCCCCCCTCAAGGGGGAGGGAGAGGGCCTGAGTTTGAGGCGGGTTGACGGTCCCACTCAAAGGCCAAGCCCCCTCCTCTTGAGTAGGAGACTGGAGTTATCCTGCGAAACATCAAGCGGCTGTTCGTTGGCTATACGGCGCCGGGCGGCCGGCTCCGCGAAGCGGAGTCGCCCGGCGCAGGCAAATGATTCCGGGGCGCGCGCTCCCAAATCCGCGCACGCCCCGGAACCGGCCTCCCCCCCGGGAACCCTGCGTCTACTTGCCGAAGGGTGGATAGCCCTTGTTGTCGGCGATGTTCTGGTCGATGTCGGCGGCGGCCTTGCCAAGCGCGGCCTTGACGTCCTTGCCATCGACGATGTCGGCGACGGCCTGGGCGAACGAGGCCGTGATGACCGGGTACGCCGGATGCACCGGGCGCGGGAAGCCGATGCCCTGCGAGAGCTGGTCCGCATACACCTGCAACTTGCCGCCCTGGCCGTAGAGTTTCGAGGCCGCCGTCACCGACTTGGTGCCGGGAGGGCCGCCTTGGCTCTCCATGAACGGCCCGAGCACCGGGTCGGACAAGAGATAGGCGATCAGCTCACCGACGGCTTTCGGCTCCTTGGCGTTCTTGGTCACGCCCCAGCACCAGCCGCCATTGCCGGTGAGCTGCTTGTCGCCCCATTTCGGCATGGGGATGAGCACCAGGTCGTCGCCGAGGCCCTTGGAGTGCGCGGGCCACATCCAATGGCCGACGAACGACAGTGCCGCCGTCTTCTTGCCGTAGAACGCATCGTCGCCCGCCGAGGCGGGAACGACGTAGCCCGCCTTCACCCAGCTCTGGAAGTGAGTCATGGCGTTGACCGAGGCGTCGCCGTCGAGCGTGCCCTTGGCTTGCCAGGTGCTGCGGTTGATCAGGTCACCACCCATCGACTGGACGATCGGCGAGAAGCCGTAGGTGAACCACTCGCCCTTGCCGTAGTTGAGCTTGACGTCGAGCGGCGTGGCGATGCCGCTGTCCTTCAGCTTCTTCAGCGCGTCCTCGAATTCGGCCAGCGTCCAGGCGTCCTTGGTGCCGGCGGGGATGCGCACGCCGGCCTTGGTCAGCATGGCCTTGTTGCCCCAGATGGCCAGCCCCGAATCGCCCATGCCGAGCGAGTAGAGCTTGCCGTCGGGCCCGTAGGTGCCTTGCGCGATCAGCGAGGGGATGACGTTGTCCAGCGTCGCCTTGGGCACGATGTCGTTCAGCGGGATCAGATAGCCCGACCAGACATAATTGGCGTAGTTGGGGCCGTCGAAGTCGAGCAGGTCCGGCAGGTTGCCGGCGAGCGCGGCCGCCTGCACCTGCTCGTTGTAGGCGCCTTCCGGCAGGATCTCGAGCACGGCCTTGTTGTCAGGGTGGGCCGCGCTCCAGGCGGCCAGCATGCCCGCGATTTTCTCGCGCTCGCCGTCGCCGCGCCCGCCGTGGTGATAGACCTTGATGTCGCCCGCAAAGGCGGGACTCAGCAACAGCGACGCCGCGCCCGCTATAAGCAGGCCATGCGTCAGTTTTGACAACGTTGACATAGGCATTTTGAACGTTCCTCCTTCAATGCAGTTTCTCTGTTCTATCGTTTGCCTGGCCGCCGCTTCGCGTTGGAGGCGGGTGGGGACGTGGAGTGGCGCAGCACCAGCGGGCACGGCGCGAGCACGGGGTTGCGCGGCGCGGGACGGCCGGCCATGAGGCCATTGAGCAGGCGCGTCGCCGTCCGCCCCATCTGGTAGTAGGGCAGCGCCACCGTGGTCAAGGCCGGGCGCAGCGCCTCGGTGATGGTGTGCTGATCATCAAAGCCGTTGACCGAAAGATCGCCCGGCACGCTCAGCCCGCACTCGGCCGCCGCGACCATGACTTGCAGCGCGATCTGGTCGTGGCCGCAGATGATCGCGGTGGGCCGGTCCGCCCGGCTCAGCAATTCGTGCGCCGCCTCATGGGCCACCAGCCGCTCGCCGCCGCCCGTCGCGCCGACCATGCCGGGGCGCACCAGGGTCTCGTCCAGCGCCACGCCAAAATCGCGGTGCGCCTTGACGATGCCGTCGCGGCGCAGGTCGGCGGCGCGGATGATGGGGTTGAGCGAGATCAGGCCGATGCGCCGGTGCCCCAGCTCAAGCAGATGCCGCGCCTGGGTGTGGCCGCCGCCGAGATCGTCCGGCAGCACGGCAGCATAGCGGCGCCTGCGGTCGAAGCAGTTGACCAGCACCAGCGGGCCGTTGAACTCAACCTCGCCAAGGTCGACGGGCCGGTGGTACATGGTGGCATAGAGCGCGCCGGCCGCCTGGTGGGCGCGGAACATGCGCCAGTATTCGGCCTCCTGCTCCGGGCTGCCGCCGGAATTGGCGATCAGCATGGTGCGCCCCTCGGCCCGCAGCTCCTCCTGCACGCCGCGCACGATGTCGACCGAATGGGGCGTGGTGGCGATGACGTCGGTGAGGAAGCCGACGGTGCGCGAGGATTGCGTGCGCATCGCACGCGCGGCGTCGTTGGGCACGTAGCCGAGCTCGTCGACGAAGCGCTGGACGGCGGCGCGCGTCGCCTCGGCCACCAGCGGATCGCGGTTGACGACCCGCGACACCGTCTTGGCCGAAACGCCGGCGCGCTTTGCAACATCCTTCAGCGTCGTCATGCGGGGGAACTCGCGGAACAGCTCAACATCGCGGTGATGACATCGTTGTCATAGCAACGGAGTTGCGGCGGCGTCAAGGGTG
>Ga0209069_10001068_pt1 | contig 13623 bp, 12 predicted proteins | sample Str013_2_FD_187202 | JGI IMG/M metagenome (GOLD analysis project Ga0209069, IMG submission 187202) | Freshwater sediment microbial communities in response to fracking from Pennsylvania, USA - Straight Creek_MetaG_SC_2013 (SPAdes) (version 2) | ecosystem: Environmental > Aquatic > Freshwater >...
AAATGCGCCGAGGCAGGGCATCGCGCCAGCGACAGCGGCACGCCCCAGTGATTGTTGAAGGATGCGGCGGAAGCATGGGTTTCGCCTTGCGCGGACAAGACATGCCGCAACGCTTCCTTGGTCGAGGTCTTGCCGACCGAACCCGTGACGGCAATGATCTTTGCGTCGAGACGCGCGCGCGCGGCGTGTGCCAGCGCGACCAAACCTGCGAGCACGTCGTCGACCACCAGAAGCGGGGCGTCCGCGGCGAACCTGTCGCGCCGGGACTTTTCGACCACCGCGAGCCCCGCCCCCGCCTTCAACGCGGCGGCGACGAAATCATGGCCATCGTGAACGTCGCCCTTGATCGCGAAATAGGCCTGGCCCGGCGCGATGGTGCGGCTGTCGATCGAAAGGCCGATGATACCTTCCGGCAGGACGCCGCGGACCTGCGCACGCATCGCCTCCGCCATCGCAACCGACGTCCACAGCGGAAGCGCGGTCATGCGACCCTCGCTGCGAGCGCTGCTGCGACCGCATCATGATCGCTGAACGGTAATGTCTTGTCGCCGACGATCTGACCGGTCTCGTGGCCCTTGCCGGCGACCAGCAGCACGTCGCCCGGTTGCAGTCCGGTGACAGCGGCCTGGATCGCGGCGCCGCGATCGCCGATATCGCTGGCGCCCACCGCGGCGGCCAGAATCGCGGCACGAATCGCTTCCGGCTTCTCGCTGCGCGGATTGTCATCGGTGACAATGACGCTATCGGCGTTCTCGGCAGCGATTGCGCCCATCAACGGTCGCTTGCCGGCATCGCGGTCGCCGCCGGCGCCGAACACGACGACGAGCTTGCGTTTGGCATAAGGACGTAGTGCCTGCAGCGCCTTCGCCAGCGCGTCGGGTTTGTGCGCGTAATCGACGAAGATCGACGCGCCATTGTGCTCGCCGACCCGCTCCAGGCGGCCTTTGGCGCCTTCGAGATGTTCGAGGGCTGTCAGCACCGCCTCTTCCTCGCTGCCGGTACCGATCGCCAGGCCCGCGGCGACCAATGCGTTCTCGATCTGGAATTCGCCGACCAGCGGCAGCCGGATCATGTGCCTTCGCCCGCGACGTTCGAGCACGAGCCGCTGCGCAAACCCATCAATGGCCGCTTCGACAAGACGGATGCCCTCGCCCGCGCCATTCGCCTCGCGGCCGACCGCGATGATACGCAATTTCCTTGAGCGCGCGGCCTCGATGGCTTGTTGTGAACACCCGTGATCGGCAGAGATTACCGCCGCGCCATCCGTCGTAACGAGATCGCGGAGCAGGCGCAGCTTGGCCGCGAGATAATGCGCGACATCGGGATGATAATCCATGTGGTCGCGTGACAGATTGGTGAAGCCGCCGGCGGCGATGCGTACGCCGTCGAGCCGGTACTGGTCGAGCCCGTGCGAGGAGGCTTCGAAGGCAAGATGGGTGACGCCATCGCCCGCGATTTCGTCGAGTTGCCGGTGCAGCGCGACCGGATCCGGCGTGGTCAGCGAGCCGTAAACGGTGCGCTTCGGCGAGACCAGTCCGATGGTGCCAATGCTGGCTGAGACATGACCGAGCCGCTGCCATATCTGGCGCGTAAAGGCGGCGACCGAGGTCTTGCCGCTGGTGCCGGTCACCGCGGCGATCGTCCTGGGTTGTCGCGGATAGAACCTGGCGGCAGCCAGCGCCAGCGCCCGCCGCGGATTCGACGTGACGATAAAAGGCACGCGGCGATCGTCCCGCGGAGGCTGGTTTCCCGCGACCGCAGCAGCCCCGGCTGCGATGGCAGCATCGATGAAGTGTGAACCATCGGTCTTGCTGCCCGAAAGCGCGAAGAACAGATCGCCCGGCTTGACCGCGCGACTGTCGACTGCAAGGCCGGTGACCACGACCGCTTCCGCCTGCGGCTCGATCTTGGCGTCATCGCCGAAAAGGTCGCGAAGTCTCATGATCTTCCAGTCCGGCCGGCAGGACTCCCTCGTAACGCAACGCCTTACTGGGTTGTCCGGGATGCCGCAAGAATAAGGCGGTCGGACGGCGGCAGATCGAACCGCGGCTCGATACCCAGCAGCGGAGCGATCCGGGCAATCACCTTGCCGCCGGTTGGCACCGCGTTCCAGCCCGAAGTAATAAAGCCGTGAGTTTCCGGCAATGCCTTTGGCTCATCCAGCATCACCAGAAGCTGGTATTGCGGATTATCCGCCGGAATGATGGCGGTAAACGAGTTGAGCACCTGCTTCTTGGAGTAATGGCCGCCCACCACCTTTTCCGAGGTCCCGGTCTTGCCACCGATATAATAGCCGTTCACGTCGGCCTGTTTGGCGGTTCCGACCTCGGCGTTCAGCCGCATCAGATAGCGCATCTTCTCCGATGTCTCCGGCTTAATCACCCTTTTGGCGATCGCCCGCGCTTCCTCGTCCGATCGCTTGAGGAAAGTCGGCGGGATCAGATAGCCGCCGTTCACGACCGCATTGATGCCCATCACCGCCTGCAACGGCGCCACGGCGATGCCGTGTCCAAAGGCGATGGTGATGGTGTTGAGTTCGCTCCAGCGCTTTGGCAGAATCGGCGAGGCACTTTCAGGCAGTTCGGTGCGCAGCCGCTCGAGCTGGCCGAGCTTTTTCAGGAACGCCTTGTGTGCCTCGACGCCCTGGCCCAGTGCGATCCTTGCCGCGCCGACGTTCGATGAGAATGTGAAGACTTCCGACAGCGAAATCGAGCGACCGAGCGGATGGGTATCATGAATGGCGAACTTGCCATACTGCAGCGCGCCGCGCGCGTCGTAGAGCGTGTTCAACGTGGCCTTGCCGGAATCCAGCGCCATCGCCAGCGTCAGCGCCTTGAAAGTCGACCCCATTTCGAACACGCCCGTGGTCAGGCGATTGATGCGATCGGGGTCGTGCGCCTCCTTCGGATTGTTCGGATCGAAATCCGGCAGCGATACCAGTGCGACGATCTCGCCGGTCCGCACATTGGAAACCAGGCCCGACGCCGCCTTGGCCTTGTATTTGTCCTTGGCCTTCAACAACTCGTCGCGCAGCGCGTGTTCGACGCGCAAATCGATCGACAATTCCACTGGCCGCTGCAGGCGGTCGGTGGCGAATCCCGCGCGATGCAGATCAGCCAGGCCGTTATTGTCGAGCCATTTCTCCATCCCGGCGATGCCCTGGTTGTCGATATTGACCAGGCCGATCAGGTGGGCGACCGACGCGCCGGTCGGATAGACGCGCTTGTTCTCGCGCAGGAAGCCGATGCCGGGAATTCCGAGGCGACGGATGTCCTGCTGTTGCTTCGGCGTGATTTCACGCTTCAGCCAGACGAAGCCCTTGCGAGACGACAGGCGGGCACGCGCTTCTGGCGTGTCGAGGTCCGGCAGCGTCGCGGTCAGCAGTTCGATCGCTTCATCCTTGTCGATGATGCGCCGCGGTTCACCGAACAGGCTTGGCGCCTTGACGTCGGTCGCAAGCACCTCGCCATTACGGTCGATGATGTCGGGCCGCGCGGTCGCGATCGCGTCCTGCGATGCGGCGCGGCGCGCGCCATGGCCGTCGGAGCCGACCGCGAACATGACCAGGCGCCCGGCGAGCACGGCATAGACGACGGCAAAGGCCAGAATCGCAAATCCAACGCGGGCGCGCGCTTTCACCGCGCGATCGACGTTGCGCCCGTAGAGCAGGCTGCGGATCAGTCGCTGCCGCCAAGGCTCCGCGGATTTGACGCTTTTGCGGCCCGGCCCGGTCATCGCCGCTCTCCCGGCACCGACCCGGTGACAGTGGTGGCATCGGCAACCGCCTCGATGGTGCCGATCATCGCGCCAATCGGGTCGGGATCCCTTGGCCTGACAAGGCTCGGCGGCCGTTCGGGCAGGTTCTTCAACGAATCATATTGGGTCGCGTTGAGGGGCTTCAGCGGCAGATGGCGGTCGGCGAGCCCCTGCAGTCGAAGCGGCGCATCGAGCTTCGCCCATTCGGCGCGCAGGGTCGCGATGGCGTCGCGCTGCTCGCGAATTTCCGCGTTCAGGCGCAGCACGCGCTCGGTCCGCGAGGTCGATTCCATCTTGATCCGGTAGACATAGGCAGCGGCGAAGATCAATGCACCGATGACGAGGAGATGGATGATCCGCATCGATCAGCCTCCCCGCAACACGTTGGCGAGAACCGGCCATGCCGGCAGCGCGCCGGCCCGATGCGCCGGGGCCGCGGTGCGTTCGGCCGCGCGCAGCTTTGCCGAACGCGCCCGCGGGTTGGCCGAAATCTCGGCCTCTCCCGCTGTTACCGGACGCTTGGTCAGAATCTGAAAACTCGGCGCGACCTGCACGACCTCAGGCAGATGCCGCGACCCGCCGCCGGCCTTGCCGCGTTCGACGAGGAAATTCTTGACGATGCGGTCTTCCAGCGAATGGAACGATACCACCACCAGCCGACCGCCCGGCTTGAGCACACTTTCCGCCGCTGACAGTGCCAGATGCAATTCGTCGAGTTCCGCATTGACGAAAATTCGTAACGCCTGGAACGTGCGGGTTGCCGGATGAATCTCGTTCGGCTTGGAACGGACGACCCTGCCGACGATATCGGCCAGGGCCCGCGTGGTCGCGATCGGCGTTTCCTTGCGCGCGGCGACGATGGCGCGGGCCACGGCGCGAGAGTGGCGCTCCTCGCCGAAGATGTAGATGATGTTGGCGAGATCGGTCTCCGATGCCGTCGCGATCACGTCGGCCGCGGTTGGACCGTCATGGCCCATTCGCATGTCCAGGGGACCACTGAGCCGGAACGAGAAGCCGCGCTCGGCCTGGTCCAGCTGCATCGAGGAAACGCCGACATCCATGACAACGCCGTCGACCGCCTCAACACCCCGCACCTTGCAGATTTCCGCAAGTTCGGAGAATCGGTCCTCGACCAGGGTCAACCGGCCGCCGGCGCGGTCAACCAGATCGAACCCGCCTGCAATCGCCGAGCGGTCGCGGTCGATACCGATGACGCGGGTATCAGCCGTTTCGAGGATCGCGCGGCTATAGCCCCCGGCACCAAAGGTCGCATCGACATACGTGCCGCCGACACGTGGCGCGAGCATCGCGATCGCCTCAGGACCCAGGACGGAGACATGACGCGGGCTTGTCGCAATCATGCGCCGGTTCCCGGCTGAAGCCCGCGGACGGGAAGGAAACGCGACACATACGGGCCCATCACGCCTCAAACCCCTGTGATTTGCCGGGCTTTTCCGGTCGAAAAGCCGTGGCGAAGCCCGATCGCCGCTAGCCGCCCCTGGCTGCAGACCCCGATTTCCGGACGGAACTTGCTGGGCTGCCATGGCATTTCGAGCGTCAAACGGGGCCTCAGCCGTCCCCAAACAAGGTTCGGCTCTTCACCAGTTAGTAACGGCGCTCAGCGTTAAGAAAGCGTTGAAGATACGTGGCGACATTTTTGCGCTTTTTGGGTTCCATTTGGCGAAGTGATGCGCCCTGCACACACTCCCCAAAAATGAGGGGCCAAACGGGACTGCGGATTGCGCTCGCGACAAACCTTAAGGGATAGTAAACGAGATTCGCCCAGAGAGCGGAGTGTTGCCGTTCCTTTGACCATTTTGAGTTCCAAATGCCGTCCAGTCCGTTTGCGTTTCCCGATTCAAAGCGTCCACGCGTGATTCCCGTGCCAAGGTTCAACACGGACATGAAGGCGTTCAGTCCGGATTCCTCGATCGTCTCCGATGTCATCCCATCGGCGAATTACGGCGATCGCAACAAGGGCCGCCCGCCCGACATGATCGTACTGCATTACACCGGCATGCCCGACGTCGAGGGTGCGATCGCGAAACTCTGCACCGCCGGCACCGACGTATCGGCGCATTACATTGTCCTGGAAGACGGCCGTATCGTCCAATGCGTACCGGAGAACAGGCGCGCCTGGCATGCCGGCGTATCCTGCTGGGCCGGCGAAGAAGATATCAACTCCTGCTCGATCGGTATCGAGATCGTCAACCGCGGCCATGATTGGGGCTATCCGGATTTTCCGTCGCGCCAGATTGCCGCTGTGATCGCGCTGTGCCGCGGCATCATGCTCCGCCGCGACGTGCCGCCGCATCGCGTGCTCGCGCATTCCGACGTCGCACCGTCGCGCAAGAAAGACCCCGGCGAAAAGTTTCCGTGGCACTCGCTGGCCAATTCAGGCGTCGGCCACTGGGTGCACCCGGCACCGATCGTGCGCGGCGAATCGCTGAAGCTCGGCGCCATCAACAATAACGTTGCCAGCGTGCAGGCCGCGTTCGCCCGATATGGCTACAACATCCCGACCGACGGCAAATTTGACGGCGCCACGATGGAAGTCGTGACGGCGTTCCAGCGTCATTTCCGGCCCGAACGGGTCGACGGCGTCGCCGATCATTCGACCATGAGTACGCTGCACGAACTGCTGGGCAGCCTGCCGGACGAAGCGGTCACCACCTTATCCACCTAGCTCAGCGGTTCTTCTTGCATAAAACCGCCTTAGCGGCGCCAGTTGGGTCGCCGCCGACGCCGACCGATAGGCCTCGCGCGCGGCGTCAAGCCGGCCAAGCCGCCGCAACAGGTCGGCACGGACTGCCGGCAATAGTTCGTAGCCTCCAAGTCCGCCGCGGGCTTCCAAGGCGTCGATCAGGTCAAGCGCCCGCGCCGGCCCGTCGACCATCGACACCGCCGCGGCATGGTTGAGTTCGACCACCGGCGACGGGCTGATGCGCAGCAGGACTTCGTAGAGGCCCGCGATCTGCGGCCAATCGGTGTCTCGATAGTTCGGCGCCTGCGCATGCAGCGCCGCGATCGCCGCCTGCACGGCGTAGGATTGCGGCCGGCCCGGCACCCGCAACGCGTCCTCGACCAGTTTCAGGCCTTCAGTTATCTGGACGTGGTCCCATAGCGTGCGATCCTGTTCCTCCAGCAGCACGATGTCGCCGCCGGCGGTCTGGCGTCCGGCACGGCGCGCGTCATGCAGCAGCATGAGCGCGAGCAATCCCTTGACCTCACCGCGCCCGGGCATCAGCGCATCGATCAGGCGGGCCAGGCGGATCGCCTCGCGCGCCAGGTCCGGCCGCATCAGGTCTTCGCCCGAGGTCGCGACATAGCCTTCGGTGAACACGAGATAGATCACCGCGAGCACCCCGCGCAGTCGCGGTTCAAGCGCGTCGCGTTCCGGCACCTCATAGGGAATGCCGGCAAGCCGGATCTTCTGCTTGGCGCGAAGCAGCCGTTGCGCCATCGCCTCTTCGCCGACGAGAAACGCGCGCGCAACCTGGGCGCTGGTGAGGCCGCACACCGTGCGCAACGTCAAGGCGACCTGCACCTCGGCCGAGAACGACGGATGGCAACACGTGAAGATCAGCCGCAGCATGTCGTCATCGAGCGCGACGTCCGTCACCTCGTCCTGCCCTGACGCATTGAGCAGCAATTCATGCGCGAGCGCTTCCTGCTTGCCACGGAACGCAATCTGCCGGCGCACCCGGTCGATCGCCCTGTTGCGGCCGACATTCACCAGCCATGCGCGCGGATTGGATGGCACACACCCGTCAGGCCAACGCTGCAATGCCGCCGCGACGGCATCCTGCAAGGCGTCTTCCGCAAGATCGAAATCGCCGACGAGGCGGATCAGCGTGGCCAGCGCCCGCCCCGCCTCGTCGCGAAATATTTTTTCGATCTCGACCGGAGTCATCTGATTTAACGCTTCGAGCCGACCAGTTCAGTCATAGATCATGACCGGCCTGACCTCGATCGAGCCCGTCCTGGCGCCGGGAATCCGCGCCGCAATGCCGAGAGCTGTATCGAGATCCTTGGCTTCGACCAGATAGTAGCCGCCGAGTTGCTCGCGCGTCTCAGCGAACGGGCCATCCGTGGTCAACATCTTGCCGTCGCGAACCCGCACGGTGGTCGCGGTCGTTGTCGGCTGTAACCCGTCGCCGGCCTTGAAATGGCCACTCTGAACGATGGACTGGGTGAATGCGCCGTAGTCCGTCATCATTTGCTGCCGCTCGGCAGCGCCCATTTTGCCGAGTTCGGCTTCGTTCCGATAGATCAACAGCAGATACTGCATTTCATTACTCCCTTTGGTCGGCTGGATCGCCGACACCCAGTCGAACGGAGCCAACGCCAAACGACATGTTCAGGATAATTTATTTTGACCGCCGCCATGAGCCTTAATCGGCTTGACGCCACGCCCCCCAGCCCCCATCGGTAGGGCGTCAGTCGGCCGGACGGCCGCTCCCGCTGGGGCCGAAAGGCTGCGGGGGAGGAAAGTCCGGGCTCCATCGACATACGGTGCCGGATAACGTCCGGCGGGGGCGACCCCAGGGACAGTGCCACAGAGAACGAACCGCCCCGTCTGCGGACGGAGCAAGGGTGAAAAGGTGCGGTAAGAGCGCACCGCGGGTCCGGCAACGGAACCGGCATGGCAAACCACACCGGGAGCAAAACCGAATAGGGACGGCAACGCGGGCTGTTCGCTTTGAGCGATAACGCCGCGGGGCGATGTCAGGCTCGCCGTCCGGGTAGGTTGCTCGAGGCCATGTGCGAACATGGCCCCAGAGGAATGGCCGTCACGTATCGTCCGCGCAAGCAGGCGATGCCCTACAGAACCCGGCTTACAGGCCGGCTGATACCTTTGAGCGAAAGCGTTTTCGAAGAAAACGCGTCTTACAGAGAATGAGGGGTTCGGCGCAACCACGCCGGACCCCTCGCCAATATCACGACCGTGACTCCGCCACGATCGTCTGCAACAACGCCATCAACGCCTCCGGCGCGGTGACGTTGGGCGAGTGGCTGGCGTCGATCTCGTGGTAGCGCCAGCCCGGTTCGCTTTTCGCACGGATGGCAAACCGGCCGAAGGTATCCGCCGGCGCGATCCGCGTGGCGTAGATATAGCTGCGCGGCAGCGTGAGCGCGCCGCCTCGCAGCCTCAGTTTCGTCTCGAAACATTTGACTGGCATGTCGACGCGGCGCGCGGTGAGCCATTCGACGTCAGCCGGCGAGGTATCCGGCGGGGTCGGCATCGGCGGCACGCGATAGCCGTCGCCACTCTTCGCGGTGTCCTGCAAGGCGCGCCGCCCGGATTCGTTGAGATCGAACAGCGACTGGCCGTCGTCAGGCACGAAGGCGTCGAGATAGATCAATTGATTGATGCGGCCGCGCGCACGGTCGGCGACGCCGGTCGCGACCATGCCGCCATAGCTGTGGCCGAGCAGCACGATGTCATCGAGGTCTTCGTATTGGATGACGGCGAGCACGTCCTCGATATGGCTTTCCAGGTCGATCGAAGGGGTGGCGAGATGCGCGCGCTCGCCGAGACCCGTGTAGCTCGGGGTAATCAGACGATGTCCGGCCGCCCGCATCAGCGGGTGCATCTTCTTCCACGCCCATCCCGCCGACCAGGCGCCGTGGCAGACCAGAAAGGTTCTGGGAGAGCTTGAATTCATCGGGCCGTTTCCATGCGTTTGTTTTGAAGGCTTGCTCGGGATAGCATGCGGGGGGCACAAGACGGTGCCTGTTCCGGTCTCGCTAGGCCGTCGCCCGATCGACCAGCGCGGGATTTTCAGCGATCAATTCGGTCTGGATCGCCTTCGACTGAACGGCACGCAACAGGACCCGGGCGGTCTTGAGATGATTGGCCTTCATGCTCAACCGGATGATCTGGCCCACGGCAACATCGCGCATCGCATCGTCGGAAATTTTCATCGCGATTTCGAGCGCCCGCTTGACCGCAGCCTGATACCGCTCGTTCTCCCCGGCCTTGTTTTTTTCGCCGGAGCGGTTGTCGACCGCCGCGATGGTTTCCGCGATCGACGCCGCGGAGGCGCAGATCTCGCGAATCTTCTGGGCCGCGCCGATATCGCCGAAAATCTGGTCGTCGGCGCACTCCCAGACATCAGGCCGCCGATCCCTTTGAAACCAGCGCATCGCGAAAGCCTCCTTGATGCCGGAAGCTTAGTCCGACATCGAGCAATTCGGCAACCGTGGCGTGAGTCCAAAATGATCGTTGGGCGCATGATCTTTTTCCGGAGACCGATATCCAATTTTCGGGACCATCTTCAGTGCGCCGGACCGCTCGGCAGCGCGGCGGGCTTTTTCAGCAGCATCACCAGCAAGGTGAGGCCGAAATAGAACACCGTCAGCATGAAGAAGGCATCGCCATAGCCCATCACCGCCGCCTGGCGATGAACGATCTGCGACAACTGCTTCATCGCCATCAGCGCGGCGTCGCCTGCGCCCTGCAGGCGCTGGGTGAACATGGTGAGCGTTTCAGTGGCGGTGGCGTTGCCCCAGTGCACGCGCTCCTGCAGCCGCGCGATATGCAGGTCGGTGCGCTCGTTCAGCACGGAGTTGATGACCGCCAGCCCGACCGCGCCGCCGAGATTGCGGGTGAGATTGAACAGCCCGGAGGCATTCTTCACCCGTTCCGGCGCCAGCGTCCCGAGCGCGATGGTATTGGTCGGCACCATCGCCAGCATCATGCCGATGCCGCGCAGGATCTGCGGTACCAGCAGTTCGTAGAAATCATAATCCCGGGTAATCCACGTCATCTGCCAGGAGCCGAGCCCGAAGATGACGAGGCCGGCGGCGATGATGATGCGCATGTCGATCCGGGTCATCAGCCGCCCGACGATCGGCGCGGTCAGGAACATGGTGATGCCGGAGACGAACATGGTCTCGCCGATCATCAGCGCGCTGTAGCCGCGCACTTCCGCGAGATAGCGCGGATAGATGTAGGTCAGCCCGTAAAGCCCGATACCGATGCAGAGCGAGATCAGGCAGCCGACGCCGAAATTGCGGTCGGCAAAGGTTCTGATATCGACGATCGGCTCTTTGGCGGTGAGAACTCGCCAGAAAAACGCGATCGCGGAGATCGCGCAGACGGTGGCGCAGACCGCCACCGAGGTGTCCTGCAGCCATTCATATTGCGGGCCTTCCTCAAGCACGTATTCGAGCGAACCCAGAAAGCCCGCCATGAAGATCAGGCCCCACCAGTCGAAATGCTCCAGCAGCCCGAAATTCGGCCGGTCGAAATCGACCAGCACCAGCACGCCGACGGTGATGCCGATGCCGGGCACGATGTTGATGAAGAACAGCCAGTGCCACGACAGCGCGTCGGTGATGAAGCCGCCGACGGTCGGCCCGATGGTCGGTGCCAGCGTCGCGACCAGGCCGATGATCGGGCCGACGATATAGAATTTCGAGCGCGGAAACACCGTGTAGGCGGAGGCGAACACCGTCGGGATCATGCCGGCGCCGAGAAAGCCCTGGATCACCCGCCACACGATCATCTGCTCGATCGAGGAGGCAAAGCCGCAGAGGAAGCTCGCGATGGTGAAGCCGGCGGCGGAAATGGCAAACAACAGGCGGGTGCCGAGCGCGCGCGACAGGAAGCCGGACAGCGGAATCGCGATCACCTCGGCGATCAGATAGGCGGTCTGGACCCACGACACTTCGCTCGAACTCGCCGACAGGCCAGCCTGGATGTCGGCGAGCGATGCCGAGACGATCTGGATGTCCAGGATCGACATGAACATCCCGAACACCATGATCAGGAACGCCAGCAGCCGACGCGGCTCGATTCGCTCGGACGGGGCTGCCGCGGCGTTCATCAGGGTCGGCGGAGCTGCGGTAGCGTCGGTCATGATCGGCTCGGCTATGGCGGATGGATCATTGCCGGCGAGTCGAGATCGGCCTCGTTGTCAGCGTCGGTGGCCCCCTCGCGGGTATCGACGGTGGCAGTGACCGACATGCCCGCGCGCAGCAGGTTCTGCTTTGCGACTTCCCTGGGCACGCGAACACGAACCGGCAGCCGCTGTACGATCTTGGTGAAATTGCCGGTGGCGTTATCTGGCGGCAGCAGTGTGAACACCGAACCTGCCGCCGGCGAAATGCTGTCGACCACGCCGGCGAACTTGCGGTGGCCGTAGGCGTCCACCGAGATATTCACCGGCTGGCCCGGGCGAATCCGCTTGAGCTGGGTTTCCTTGTAGTTGGCGTCGATGAAGACATCATTGAGCGGCACGACGTTGCCGAGCCGCTGGCCGGCCTGGATGAAATCGCCGGTGTTGACGAGACGGTTGGAGAAGGTGCCGTCGACCGGCGCGCGCACCGATGTAAAGGCGAGATCGCGCTCCGCCTTGGCGAGCGAGGTCTGCAATTCCAGCAGCTGCGCGCGGGCCTCGGCCTGCTGCGCCCGGACGACCTCGACATTGTCGCGCGCGGCGTCAAAGGCCGCCTGCGCCGATTTCACCGCCGCTGCGCCCTGATCGCGCCCGGCTTCGGAAACCTCGAAGGTAGCGCGGGAGGCAAATCCCTTGGTGCTCAGCGCCTGCTGGCGATCGAAATCGAGACCGGCCCGCTTCAACGCCGCTTCCGACGAGGCGAGCTGTGCCCTCGCCTGTTCGACCGCGCTTTCCATCGCGGCGACCTGGCGGCCGATCCGGTCGATCGTAGCCTGCTGGGTCGCGATTTTGGTGCGCGCCGCATCGACCGCGATGCGGTAGTCGCCGTCATCGATCCTGAAGACCACGTCGCCGGCGCTGACCACCGTGTTGTCGCCGGGCAGGATCGCCGCGACATGGCCGGACACCCGTGCGCCCAGCGTGGTGTTGTTGGCGCGCACATAGGCGTCATCGGTGCTGATATAGAAACGTCCGACGACGAAGTAATGTACGCCATAGCTGATGGCCGCGAGCGCCAACAATCCGACGACACCCACCATCACGAATCTGCGTTTGCCCGGTTTCGGCCTGGGCGGACTCGGTGTGTCGGCAGACGGGGCGGCAGGCGCTTGGGCCGGCGTCTCCGCGGGACCGCGTTTGATTTCGTCCGCGACGCGGGTCCGAAGCTGGTCCGCCGGATCGGCGGACGTCTCGCGCGCGACCTCGCTCTCAGCCAAATCGGGCTCGGAACGAATGATGCGTGCGGCCTGGTCTCTCGTCGCGGCCATCCGCGGCCTCCTCTTGAAACGTCGGGACGCGACAGGTCCGAACGGCAGACCTGCATCATCAGCTGGCGTCAAATTTATCATTGACCGAACGGTTCGGTCAATGCATATTATCGCACATGGAACGTTGGAAAGCTCCGCCCGCCGGTGTCGCAGGCTGAAAATCTTACCGGGAAGCCAAACCAATGGTTGCAGCTACCCCGCCTCTCCTTCAAATCGTCGGCGACGAGGACAGTTCCAAGCGCCGGCAGATCCTGGATGGCGCCCGCAAGGTGTTCCTCGACCTCGGGTTCGACGGCGCCAGCATGGGGGAGATCGCCCGCTGCGCCGGCGTCTCCAAGGGCACGCTCTACGTTTATTTTGCCGACAAGAGCCGGCTGTTCGAGGCCATCGTCGAAGAGGAAACCATCGAACAAGGCAAGACGGCGTTCAATTTCGATCCGGCGCGGGACGTCACCACGACGCTTCTGGAATTCGGCCAGGCCTACATGCAGTTGCTGTGTCGCCCCGGCGGCGGCTCGGCGACGCGGACGGTGATGGCGATCGCCGAGCGGATGCCCGAGGTCGGCCGGCGCTTCTATGACAACGTCATCGCGCTCACCATCGCGAGGCTCGCGGCCTATCTCGACGCGCGGGTTGCCGACGGCGATCTCGGGATCGACGACACCCGACTGGCGGCGACGCAGTTCATGCAG
>Ga0209069_10001070_pt1 | contig 13619 bp, 12 predicted proteins | sample Str013_2_FD_187202 | JGI IMG/M metagenome (GOLD analysis project Ga0209069, IMG submission 187202) | Freshwater sediment microbial communities in response to fracking from Pennsylvania, USA - Straight Creek_MetaG_SC_2013 (SPAdes) (version 2) | ecosystem: Environmental > Aquatic > Freshwater >...
GATCGGCATGCCCATGTCGCGCGCCAGCGGGCGGATGGTCGGGTGGGTGACCATGTTGGGGCCGGAAACGCAATGGCCGGTGGCGTAGTGCCAGGCGGCGCGCTCGGCTTCGGTGGCTTCCTGCACGGGCAGCAGGAAATGCTTGAGGCCGAATTTCTCGGCGAGGTTGGAGGCGATCACCACATCGCGGACGGTGGCGGGGGCCTCGACCGTGACGAAGGTCAGGTCCTTGATGATCGGCTTGTAGGCGGCGAGGAGGAAGCGCGTTTCGTTGCCGCCGGTCAGCGCCACCACCACGCGGCCGCGATTGAGCAGCGCCTCGGCCTGCTTGCGCACGATCTCCGCGACACGGGCCGCGCTGGCCTCAAGGTCGCCAGCGTGGGTGAATTCGCGGGTGGGCCAATGACGGCACGGCTCAAAAGTGGAGAGATCGAGATAATGGTTGCAGAGCAGTCGCTTGACGCCGGAATGGGCGGTGAGGCCGGAGGGGAACCAGCCTTCGCCGGGGACATCCAGCGTGGTGTAAAGCCCGGTGTTGAAGCGGGCGCGGTAGGCATCGTCGTCGAGCAGCAGCCCGGCGGTGGAGGCGGCGGCCTGTTGGGCCGGATCGTAAACCAGCGAGAGCGTGCCATCGGCATCGAGGTAGACGCGCTCGAAACCGTCAACAGCGAACACGCAGGCCCATGAGCCGCCGAATTTGTAGATCGCCTGTTCGATGGCGGCTTCGCGTGCTGTCGCATCGGCGGGCCAGTCCATGCGCAAGCGGCCTTCCTGCAGCTTGCCGCCCTGGTGGTCGATGGCGATGCCGATCAGGTAGCCGATGGGCCGCCCAGCCCGGTCGATGATCGCCTGCGTGGGGCAGCTTTCCGCCGCGCTCACCTGCCAGCCGCCAATGCCGGGCAGTGCGCGGAAGCCGGGCTCGCGCGAGGCTTGGCGGCCGATCCGGAACTGGCCGGTCCAGGTTTTGGCGGCGGGTATCTTGGCGGCAGGTATCTGGGCGGAAAGCATGGCGCCGGTCCTTCACGCGCGGGAGTTTCCCAGCATATCGCGTGATTCGCAGGCGCACGGCCAGCGGGCGCAGTGTCCCGCCTACGCCTTTGGCGGCGCGGCGGCTGCGGCGGCCTTCTCGGCCTTGGCCTTCTCGCGCGCATCGAACGCCGTGCGCCAGCCGCCGATGCCCGAGCCATCATAAAGCGCGGGATCGGTCAGGGTCTTCTCGCCGCCTTCGGGGGCGGAAAGCTGGCGGGCGATCTGCGGGCCAGGTTTCGGCGGCTCGCCGGCGGCATAGCCATCGAGCACGGCGTCGAGGCTGGCCGGGGTAAGATCCTCGTAGGCGTCGTAGCCGATCAGCACCATCGGGGCGTTGACGCAGGCGCCGAGGCACTCGAACTCCTCCCAGGAGAACTTGCCGTCCGCCGACAGCTCGTGGGCGTGGGGGGCGATGCGCTTTTGGCACAGCGAGATCAGTTCGCCCGCGCCGCGCAGACGGCAAGGCGTGGTGCCGCACACCATCACATGCGCGACCTTGCCGACCGGCGAGAGCTGGAACTGGGTGTAGAACGTCGCCACCTCCAGCACCCGCACATAGGACATGCCGAGGAGCCGCGCGACGGACTCGATGGCGGGCTTGGAAACCCAGCCTTCCTGCTCCTGCGCCTTCCACAAAACCGGAATGACGGCGGAGGCCTGCTTGCCGGCGGGATATTCGGCGATCTTGGCCTCAGCCCAAGCCAGATTGGCGGGCGTGAAGGCAAAGCTGGCGGGCTGCACGGGGTCGAGGCGGCGAACGGACATTGCGGCTCTTGCGGCTGGGGCGGGAAAACTGGCGTCGGGGTAGCCTATTTCTGCTCCAGGCACCAGGGGATGTCGAGCATGCCGGGGCTGACATAGGCGTCCAGCGCCAGGAAGCAGGTCGCCACCGCCGAGCCCTTCTGGAGGGTGACGAGCGCTGCGTCCTTGTCCGGCTTCTGGGCGACGCGCGAGGAGACCTCCTGCGGCACCAGCGTGACCGACTTGATCTCGTAGCCCGAAGACACCAGCGCGCTCATCTTCACCCGCTGCGGGGCGGCGGGCGTGGCGGCGGTTGTTGCGGCCGGCGCCGCGGGCTGTGATGGCTGGTTGGCTTGCTGGGCGAGCGCGGCTGAGCCCGTCGCCGCCAGAACCAGCGCCGAAAGAATGAGAGACTTCATGGCAACCCCCTTTTGCAATTGAACCGCTCGCCCCCGCAACACAGGGTTTCGCCTGCGCCCCAAGACTCCCTCTCCCCTTGGCGTTCTTCGCGCCAAGGGGAGAGGGTCGGGGTGAGGGGCCGCCCGGAATTCTGCGCTGCCCCTCACCCTAACCCTCTCCCCCTGAAGTAGGGGGAGAAGGGATAGAAAGCCCCATGCAAAAACCAAACACTGCATCGGCGGCAGAACCGTTCCCGGCTTATCGCGCGGCCCACCATCCGTCCGCAAGCGTCCGGCCAGCGTTATCCAGACCAAACCGGCATCAGGCCGTGCGACTTGGCAGGCTGAGCTTGTCAACGTAGCCGCGCCACAATCCGGAAATGTGCTGTGACGCCGTGGCGGGCGACATGGCCGCCAGCACGCCGTCGGAATGCTCGACCACGAGGCCCGTGGCCATCAGCCGGCCAAGCGCATCCTCGGTGTCGAAGGCCACATCCACCTTGAAATGATCGGCCAGGAACTCCTCGATCGCCGCCTGCGCCTCACCGAGCTCGCTGCGGTGGATGCTCATCTTGGCCAGCAGCGTATAGAGCAGCAGCTCTTCCTTGATGTCCTCTTCCTCCGCCCGCTCGGTCAGCAGCGCCAGCGCGCCCTGATTGTTGGAGATGTTCTGGAAATAGAGGTTGCGCGTCAGCTTCAGCATGTATTTGGCGCGGCGGTGGACCACCTGGGCGACCTGCTGGCTGGCGGCGCCCGCCAGCCCCAGCACGGCGAGCACCGCGCCGATGGGCGACAGCGCGGCGGCCACCGCCTTGGTGATCAGGCCGACGACCGCCATGCCGACGCTGCCGCCGCCCGAGGCCCCGATGGTGATCTTGTCGGCCTGGCGCAACAGCACGCGGGTATTGGGGAACATGATCTCGAGGTCAGGCCGCGGCACGTCTTTGAACAACTTGACGAAGATGTGGGCGTCGTCGACGTCCTCGGGCATCATTTTGCGCTGCTTGGTGACCGTCTTGCGCGCCTTGGCCTCGTCGGCCCCGTCGGCGATCATCACCTCTTTCACCCGCGCCTCCAGCGGCTTCAGCGTGAGCAGCAGGAACACCCGGTCGAAGACGGTGATGGTGATGGGCTTGCGCCCCTTAAGCCGGTTGTAAAAATCGGGCAGGACCTCCTGGGTGCTTTCGCCGCGCACGAAAACAAGAATGTCCTCGAACTCGCCGAGATTGACATCGAGGCCGAGGCCGTAGGGGTTGAACTCGTCGATCATGGCCTGGAGGTTGGCGCGCGGGATCTCGTCGTAGTTGGCACGCTCCAGCATGGCCCGCACCGCGTCCAGGAAGGCGGCCTTGTGGGCGGCGTCGGTGTCCCCGGCAGCCAGCGCCGTGTCGGCGATGTCGCGGTCGGGGTTGAAGGGCAGGTAGCTCTCGATCAGCTCCTCCTCCCGGTCCGCGTAGCTCAGATGCCGCCATTGCGACATCAGCGAGAAGCAGGATTTGACCTCGGCGGGATCGAAGCCCGGCCACATTTCGGGGGCCGACAGGGCGCGCAGCAGGGCGGAGCGGGAGACCGGAATGAAGCGGTCGAGCTGCTTATAGAGCGCGGGTTCGGCGGCGGCTGGTGCGGTGACCGTTGCACCGCGCACGGCTGCGGCGCTAGCTACTGCTGCACCCGCCACTCCTGCATCCAATGTGTGCGACATACGCCCACTCCACCCTTGGCTTGGTCACGCCCCGGGGCGCGCGCGCCCGGCATGTCCATGCATCCCTTGAGGCGCCCCCGCCTGCCTGCCCCGTCCCAGGCGGCATCCATAGCACGCCAGGCGGTGATGACCAATCATCGGCCACCGCCGCAGTGTCGCGCTATAATTGGGTCAAGTTGCCGTCATGCCGCGCAGACGCTCGGAGCGCCGCCGCATGAGTTCCGCCCCCACCAGCAGCACGGTGGAGAACACCACCAGAACTGTGGCCGCCGCCGTGATGGTGGGGCTGATCTGCTCGCGGATACCCGAGAACATCTGCTTGGGCAGCGTGCGCTGGTCAGGTCCGGCGATGAACAGGGCAACCACCACTTCGTCGAACGAGGTCACCCACGCGAACAGTGCGCCAGAAATCATGCCGGGCAGGATGAGCGGCAGCATGACGCGGCGGAACACCGTCACCGGCGATGCGCCAAGGCTGGCCCCGGCGCGGGCGAGGTTCCAGTCGAAGGTGGTCAGCGTCGAGGTGACGGTGATGACGACAAAGGGCGAGGCGAGCACCGTGTGCGCCAGCACCATGCCGGGGAAGGTGCCGATGAGCCCGAGCCAGGCATAGAACAGGTAGACGGCGACAGCGGTGATGATCACCGGCACGATCATCGGCAGGATCAGCAGGGAAAGGATGAAGGCGCGCCCCGGCAGCGTCATGCGGGCAAGGCCAAGCGCGGCCAGCGTGCCGAGGATGGTGGCAAGGATGGTGACGCAGAACGCCAGCTCCAGGCTGAGCACGACCGCCTTGGTCCAGCGGTCATTGGTGAAAAAGTCCTGATACCACTGCAACGACAGCCCCGGCATTGGATAGCTGAAATAGGGCTCGGAGTTGAAGGAGAGCGGGATGACAGCGAGGATCGGGGCCATCAGGAACAGCAGCACCAGCCCGGTGAACGTCCAGGTGGCGTAGTAGGCGATGCGTTCAAAGGGGGTGGCGTAGGAGGGGGGGTGCATGGTTGGGATTGGGGATTAGGGATTAGGGATTAGGGATTAGGGATTAGGGATGAGTTTAGAGGGGATGAGGGATGAGGGATGAAGGAAGATCACTTAGGCTAAGGGCTTATTGGTACCGGGTGATGGGGCAGCTTCATTTCCTGATCGCATCGCAATCTCCTATGCCGCCTCTTCGCTCAGTTTGGCACGTAGTACATTTAACATCCGGCTGATTTCATCTGTGAGGGCAAGTGTTGGGGCGCAGGCTGATGTCTCAAGCAACTTCACGCGGATGCAAAGGTTGACATGGGTCTCCAGTTCGGCGGCTGAGCCACGCGCAATACTGACAAACCGCGCATAGTCCTTGCGTGATCCACGAGCATTACCTTCGGCGATATTTGCTGGGACCGAGGCCGCAGCTCGAAGCATCTGGCTCGTCAGCCCGTATTGCTCGGTTTTTGGCATCACCTTGCAAAGTTCATAGGTAAGCACGGCCAAATCCATTGCCTTCTGCCAAACCAACAAATCCCTATGCGAGTTCAACGAAGTCATCCCTCATCCCTCTTCCCTCTTCCCTCATCTCTCTTCCCTAGTCCCTTCTTCCCTCACCCCAACTTCACCTTGTCGATGCCGAGAACACGATTGTAGACGTAGAAGAGTATCAGCGTCGCCCCGAGCAGCACCGCCCCCAACGCGCAGCCCTTGCCCCAATTGCTTTCGAAATTCAGCGCGTCGGCAATGGTTCCCGAAATCATCTGGTCGGCGGGGCCGCCAACGAGAGCCGGGGTGATGTAGTAGCCCAGCGACAGGATGAACGTCAGCAGGCAGCCCGCGCCGATGCCGGGCAGCGTCAGCGGGAAATAGATACGGGCGAACGAGTAGGCCGGGCCGCCGCCGAGCGAGCGGGCCGCGCGCATGTAGGATGGCGAAATGCCCTTCATCACCGAATAGATCGGCAGCAGCGTGAACGGCAGCTGGATGTGCGTCATGGCGATCAGCGTGCCGGCGCGGCTGAAAATCAGCTTCAACGGTTCGGTGATGCCGATGAGATGCGCGACGTTGTTGATGGGGCCATTGTCCTGGAGCAGCACATACCAGGCGGTGGTGCGCACCAGCAGCGAGGTCCAGAACGGGATCAGCACCAGCAGCATCAGCATGTTGGCGAGCCAGGCCGGCGAATTGGCGAGCATGAAGGCGACGGGATAGCCCAGCAGCAACGTCAGCAGCGTGACCGTCAGGCTGATGAAGAACGTGCGCTTGAGGATGTCGATGTAAACGGCGCGTTCGGGGTCGGAGGGCACGACGGTGCCCGCGTCATTGCGTTGCAAGTCGAAGGCGCTCAGCAGGTAGAAGGGCGTGAGCGAGGAGCCCGCCTGCCGGATCTTGGCCCAGGTGGACGGGTCGTTCCAGATGTCGTTGGCCGCCAGCAGCTGCTCCTTGTAGGGCGGGGCGGTGAAATCGGCGGCGGCGGCGGCGCTGGAGATGATCTCGGAGCGGATGCCGCTGATCTCGTAGTTCATCCGCTTGCCAATCTGCGGCGCGGTGTTGTTGGCCTGCGCGTCCTTGAGGTCGGCGGCCAGCGCGGCGAACACGGTCTCGCCGGGGATGTCCTTGCCGTCCCAGGCTTGCAGCGCGGCGATGGTGCGCGGCAGATTGTCATGCACGCTGGCGTCATAGACCGAGCGCGACAGCATCAGCGAAATCGGCGCCACGAACGAGGCAAACAGGAACAGCAGCAGCGGCGCGATCAGCCCCAGCGCCCGCCAATGGCCGCCGCGCTCAGCCCGCGCCAGCCGGCGGCGCAGCCTTGCGCCATCGGCCACGGTGACTTGCGGGGAGGGTGCGTCTGCCATTGGCGGCCTTGATGGAAGCAAATCGCCCTCTCCCCTTGGCGGACTTCACGCCAAGGGGAGAGGGTCGGGGTGAGGGGCGGCAACGGCGTGCAGAGCTTGCCGCCGCCCCTCACCCTGACCCTCTCCCCCTGAAGAAGGGGGAGAGGGAATGTTCAGCAGCCAGACCTACTTGGCCAGCCAGGCCTTGAAGCGCTCGCGCAGCGCGTCGCCGTGGTCTGCCCAGAACTTGACGTCGACGATCAGCGCCGATTTCATGTTCTCGGTCGCCGTCGGCAGGTTCGGCAGCACGTCCTTGTCGACGTTGGGGATCGCGTCCTTGTTGGCCGGACCGTAGGAGATGTAGTGGGTCTGGTCGGCCATACGCTTCGGGTCGCTGGCGAAGGTGATGAACTTGTAGCCGGTGTCCTTGTGCGGGCCGCCCTTGACGATCGCCCACCAGTCCCAATCAAAGCCCTGGTTGTCCCAGACGATGGCAAAGGGTTTCTTGTCCTTCTTCACCGCATCAAAGATGCGCCCGTTCCAGGCCGAGGTGATCGCCACCTGGCCGTCGGCGAGCAGCTGCGGCGGCTGGGCGCCCGCTTCCCACCACACGACATCGGCCTTGATGGTGTCGAGCTTCTTGAAGGCGCGGTCGACGCCGGCCTTGGTCTTGAGCACCTTGTAGACGTCGGACTGCTTGACCCCGTCGGCGATCAGCGCCCATTCGAGGTTGACGAACGGGCTCTTCTGCAAGCCGCGCTTGCCCGGGAACTTCTTCAAGTCAAACAGGTCGGCGGTCTTGGTCGGGCCGTCCTTCATCTTGGTGGTGTCATAGGCCAGGATCGTCGCATAGACGATGTTGGGCACGGCGCATTCTTGCAGGTTGCCGCCGATGAACTTGCCGCGGTCGAGGCCGAGCTTCTTCCAGTCGATCTTTTCCAGCACGCCCTCGGCGCAGGCGGCCAGCGCCGTCTGGGTGTCGATGTCGATCACGTCCCAGGTGACGTTCTTGCTCTCGACCTGGGCGCGGATCTTGGCGATCTCGCCGTTGTAGTCCTCGGTGGTCACGTCATTGCCGGCCTTCTTGAACGGCTCGACGAACGCCTTGTTCTGGCTCTCCGAATAGGCGCCGCCCCACGACACCACATTGAGCTTGTCGGCGGCATGGGCCAGCCCCGGCAATCCCGCAACGGCAACCGCCGCCGCCATCACTCGCATCAGTCTCATGCTACGTCCTCCACTTGTTGATCGCATTCGCCTTTTACCTGGCGTCTCCTTGACGGGCGCGTTTGAGGTGTTTTTCAGTTCGCATCGAGCGCCCGGCAATCCTTGGTCCGCCAGCCGACCGTCACCGGCTGGCCGGCCTTCAACTGAACAGTTCCATCCTTGTTGGGCGCCTTGACGACGAAATCGTCGCTACCCGGGATATTCACCCGCACCCGCACATGGTCGCCGAGATAGATCGTCTCGGCGACGGTGCCACTAAGCCGGTTGGCGATGTCGGGCGCGGCGGGGTCGATCTCCACCCGCTCGGGCCGCACCGACAGCGTGGTGGCGCGCCCGGTCTCGGCGACATTGACCTTGATGGCTTCGAGCATGTGCCCGCCCGTGATTTCGACGCCGCAGGTCGAGCCGTTGAGCGAGCGCACGGTGCCGGCAATGCGGTTATTCTCGCCGATGAAGCGGGCGACGAACGCGCTTTGCGGCTTTTCGTAAAGATCGGCCGGGTTCGAAAGCTGCTCGATGACGCCATCATGGAACACGGCGATGCGGTCCGACATGGTCAGCGCCTCGCCCTGGTCGTGGGTGACGTAGACCACGGTGACGCCGATCGTGTCGTGGATGTGCTTGATCTCGTATTGCATCTGCTCGCGCAATTGCTTGTCGAGTGCGCCCAGCGGCTCGTCCATCAGCACCAGCTCGGGCTCGAACACCAGGGCGCGGGCGACGGCGACGCGCTGCTGCTGGCCACCCGAGAGCTGGGCGGGTCGGCGGTTGCCCATCTGCGGCAGTTCCACCATCTCCAGCACGCGCTTGACCCGCGCCTCGGTCTCGGCCCGGCCCATCTTGCGCACCTGCAACGGAAAAGCCAGGTTCTCGTTAACCGTCATGTGCGGAAACAGCGCATAATTCTGGAACACCATGCCGATGCCGCGCTTGTGCGGCGGCACCCGGTTGATCGGCTTGCCCGACAGCGTGATCTCGCCATGGGTCGCGGCCTCAAAGCCCGCCAGCATCAGCAGCGTCGTGGTTTTGCCCGAACCGGACGGCCCCAGCAGCGTCAGGAACTCGCCCTTGGCGATGTCGAGATTGAGGTTCTTGACCACCAAGGTGCGGCCATCGAAGCTCTTTTGCACGTCGATGAAGCGGACATGGGGCTCGCCGCCGCCAGACGTCCGCGTGTCGTTTGCTGCCGCCATACCCAAATCGCGTCCTACGCCAAAACACTTCCGGCAAACCGATACAACACGCCGCAGCGCGATTGGCGGCCCAGGCTGGTCCCCGCTCCGCACATGGCAGACGGCCAGAACTTGCAGAGCATTGCCCCCGTTTGTCAATGCGCAAGTGAAACCGCAGGCAGCGGTAATTCCGCGTGTCCGCAAGATTTGTGACAGCGCGCGCCTGTCCCCGCTCCCCGCCAAAGCGCCTGAAAAATTAACGCTGTTCCGTTGTGGCAAGGGCGGAATTGCGCGCCCGGCCGGCGCACCCGTGCGTTGGCGGATGATCCGTTGTGCGACACTCGGACAACACTTTGTCAGACTCGATCACGGAAAAGGACCACATTTCCGCCACATAGCGCGTGAGGTTGACACGCCTCTTGCATATCGGCTAGCCAACCTGCTCTTGCCTGTGGGTTTTCCCTAAACAACCTCGATTAGTCGCGTCTCTTGCGTTCCGTGTGAGTACGAAAGGATCGTCCATGTACAGAGTGATATTGTCTGTTGTCGCGGCCGCCATGCTGGCAGCCACCCAGTTCGCCGGTTCGACCGCCGCCCAGGCTTCGGGCGGGCTCGCCTCGTTCTACAGCTGGGACTTCGCTGGCCGTCAGACCGCCAATGGCGAAATCTTCAATCCCAACGCCTTGACCGCCGCCAGCCTGTCGCTGCCGTTCGGCACCATCGTTCGCGTCACCAACCGCAACAACGGCCGCAGCGTCACGGTGCGCATCAATGACCGTGGCCCCTTTGTGGGCGGCCGCGTGATCGACCTGTCGACAGCCGCTGCCAGCGCCATCGGCATGGTTGGCTCGGGCGTCGCCCCGGTCGACATCCAGATCGTGGGCGCCGGCTCGCGCACCCAGGTCGCCTCGCTGCACCGCAAGCATTCGTCTGGCAATGTCCAGGTGGCTGCGCGCAGTCATCGTCATCGCGGCAACACCCAGTTGGCCTTTGCCGCGCCGCGCCACAAGCATGGCCGTCACAACACTCTGATTGCCAGCGCCAAGGTCAAGCATCGCCACAACGGCACGGCGATCGCGACCGGCGTTTCGGTCAGCAAGGCGACGGCCGAGGGCTTTGCGCCCAGCGCCGGAACCAACTAGCAGTCCTCAATCGGGATGGCCGCGAATTTCGCGGACAGGCCCGAGAACTTGGGCAAGAAAAGGCGCGCTGGTTCCCAACGGAGCCGGCGCGTTTTTCGTATGGTCAGCGCACCGCCGCGCCATCGCCACCGAATTTGGCGCGCAAGGGGCTGGCCGGATAGGTGCCGAGCACGCGCACCTCGGTCGAGAAGAACCGCAGCTCCTCCAACGCCAGCCGAACGCCGGGGTCGGCCGGATGGCCCTCGATGTCGGCATAGAACATGGTGGCGTTGAATGTGCCGCCGAGCTGGTAGGATTCCAGCTTGGTGATGTTGACGCTGTTGGTGGCAAAGCCGCCCATGGCCTTGTAGAGCGCGGCGGGCACGTTGCGGACGTTGAAGATGAAGGTGGTGATGACGGGGCCGTTGCCCGGCTTGGCGTCGTCGGGCCGCGCCGACAGAATGACGAAGCGCGTGGTGTTGTGCTTCTCGTCCTCCACGTCCAGCGCCAACACGTCCAGTCCATAGATGCTGGCGGCCAGCGGCGGGGCCAGCGCCGCCTTGCTGCGGTCGCCCCATTGGGCCACTTCGCGCGCCGAGCCCGCCGTGTCGCCCGCCACGTGGCCCTTGGCGCCCAGCTTGCGGATGATCTTGCGGCACTGCCCCAGCGCATGGACGTGGCTGTAGACGTCGGTGATGCCGCCGAGCTTGGCGCCCTTGACGCCCATCAGGTGAAACCGCACCCGCAGAAAATGCTCGGCGGTGATGTAGAGCCCGGCATTGGGCAGCAGATGGTGGATGTCCGCCACCCGCCCCGCCACCGTGTTCTCGATGGGGATCATGCCGAACTCGGCGTCGCCCGATTTGATCAGGGCCAGCGCCTCCTCGAAGGTCGCGCACGCCACCGGCTCGCAATCGGCAAACACCTCCAGCGCCGCGATGTGCGAATTGGCGCCCGGCTCGCCCTGATAGGTGACGCGCGGGCGCGGCGGCTTGGTTGGCTGCTTGGCCATGGCGTTGACTTTCACGACGGAATTTCAGGGGGATTTGGCGAGTTCGCGCCGGGCCCGCTCAAGGTCGGCGGGAGTATCGACACCGAGCGGAACCGTGTCAACGATGGCCACGTCGATGCGCATTCCGTCCTCCAGCGCGCGCAACTGCTCCAGCTTCTCGCGCATCTCCAGGTGCGAGGGCGGCAGCGAAACGAAGCGCTCCAGCGCCAGCCGCCGGTAAGCGTAAATGCCGATGTGATGGTAGAGCGGCCCCTCGCCATAGGGAGCGCCCGCCCGGGTGAAATAGAGCGCGCGCAGCCGCCCCGGCGCGCCGCGCACCGGCGTCCCCACGACCTTGACGATATGCGGGGCCAAGCGGTCGGCCTCGTCCTTGATCTCGGCCGCCAGCGTGGCGATGTCCGGCCCCTTGGCCTCCAGCGGCGCCAGGCACGCCTCGATCAGGCGGGGCTCCAGGGTCGGCAGATCGCCTTGCAGATTAACCACGATCTCGACATCGCCGTCGGGATCGAGCTTGGAGACGGCCTCGTACACCCGGTCCGAGCCGCTGAGATGGTCCGGCTTGGTCAGCACCGCCTCGCCCCCCGCCGCCCGCACCACCGCGGCGATCTCATCGGTGTCCGTCGCCACCACCACCCGGCCCAGCCCCGCCTCCATGGCGCGCCGCCAGACATGCACGATCATGGGCGTCCCGGCGATGTCCGCCAGCGGCTTGCCGGGCAGCCGGGTCGCGGCCATCCTCGCTGGAATAACGGTCAGAATCTGGGCCAAGTCAGGCACCCCTCGCTGATGCATCAGGTCGCATGGCGCAAGGTGGTAATAAGAGTAGGGATTGGGCGCAAGCGTCGCGCGAAGGTGCGTCCGGGCGGCCAGTTCTGGCCCCCTCCCAGCCGACATGGACTTAGAGCACGTAAAGCCAGCGGGGCGGTTCCGCGCGCCCCGCCAAGCCACTGAGGGACGGCGATCTATGCATTCTGGAACTTTCAACAAGTGGCTCGGCGCGATCCTGTCGGCGGCGCTGCTGATGTTTGGCCTGCGCACCATCATTATGGAATCAAGGCCCGAGGGTCCGCCCGCCAAGGCCGGCTTCGAGGTCGCTGAGATGAAGGAAGGGGCCGCAGGGGCGGCCACGCCCGAGGCGGCTCCGGTCGCCGATCCGCCGGTGGCCGAGCTGCTGAAAAAGGCCGATTTGGACAATGGCAACAAGCTGACCAAGCCCTGCCTGGCGTGCCACTCGTTCGACAAGGGCGGCCCCAACAAGGTCGGCCCGGCGCTCTGGGGCGTGGTTGGCCGCAAGGAAGGCGCGGTTGACGGCTTTGCCTATTCCGAAGCCATGAAGGGCATGGGTGGCAATTGGGACTACGCGGCGCTGTACAAGTTCCTCGCCAATCCCAAGGCCGCGGTAGTGGGCACGAAGATGGGCTTTGCCGGCTACCCCAAGTTCAGCGACCGCGCCGACCTGATCGCCTATCTGCGCACCCTGTCGGACAGCCCGGTGCCGCTGCCATAGCGCCGGAACGTGATTTCGTGTGATGCCAGACCCCGTCCGCCAGCCCGGCGCGGCGGGGTTTTGCTTGTGCGGGATGACGTAAATTTAACTGGCGGCGCAGGTCCCCGGCCCGCATTCTGCCGCGAGCCGCTGTAATGAATTGAGCCGCGATCTGCTTTTTCGCCGATTAAGACCAGGACCACCATGCGAAACCTGACTGCGATTGCCCTGATGTCCGGCGCGCTGATCCTGGCCGCGCCGCTTGCCCCCGCCGCCTTTGCCGCCGATGAGTGGCATCACGCCCTGTCGCTGATCGGCACGCCGCAATACCCGGCCGATTTCAAGCATTTCAACTGGGTCAACCCGGACGCGCCCAAGGGGGGGAGCGTGACGATGGCCGACATCGGCGGCTTTGACACGCTCAACACCCTGCCGCCCGGAGCCAACTCCGCAAGCGGGCTCGGGCTGATCTATGAGTCGCTGATGATTGGCAGCCTCGACGAGCCAGAGACTGAGTATGGCCAGCTCGCCGAATCCGTCTCATATCCCGAGGACAGATCGTCCGTCACCTATCGGCTCCGCAAGCAGGCGCGCTTCAACGACGGCACCCCTGTCACCCAGGACGACGTGATCTGGAGCTTCGAGAAATCGAAGGAGATCAGTCCTTTTTTCACTGAGTACTACAAGAACGTCGCCAGCGCAGAGAAGGTGGGCGAGCACGATGTGCTGTTCAAGTTCAGCGTCAAGGGCAACCACGAGCTGCCGCACATCGTCGGTCAACTGACGGTGTATCCGAGGCACTGGTGGGAAGGCAAGGACGCAAGCGGCAGGCAGCGCGACATCTCCAAGTCGCTGCTGGAAGCGCCTGTGGGCAGCGGCCCCTACCGCATCAAATCCTTCGATGCCGGACACTCCATC
>Ga0209069_10001072_pt1 | contig 13602 bp, 10 predicted proteins | sample Str013_2_FD_187202 | JGI IMG/M metagenome (GOLD analysis project Ga0209069, IMG submission 187202) | Freshwater sediment microbial communities in response to fracking from Pennsylvania, USA - Straight Creek_MetaG_SC_2013 (SPAdes) (version 2) | ecosystem: Environmental > Aquatic > Freshwater >...
AAACTCCGAATTTGCCCGGGAGGCGGGACCCCTCCCGGCGCCGGAGCCTGTCATCGGGCCGGCCAACGGCCGGACCCGTTGGGCGCCACCCTCCCCCTTTCAGGGGGAGGGATTATCCGGCCCGTTCGATCCTCGCCGCCTTGTCGCGGTCATACCACCAAGTCTCGGGAATGCCGCGGGCGTAGCGCGGTTTTGTCGCGGGATGCCCGAACATGTCCCAGTAAGCGATTCGGTGCGCCGGATTGTACCATTGCGGAATCCAGTAGCGGCCGGCGCGGAAGACCCGGTCGAGCGCTTTACAGGCGACGATGAGGTCTATGCGCGTCGGGGCAGCGATAATCAGCTCGATCAGCGCATCCACAACCGGGTCGGCGATCCCGGCGAGATTCTGCGTGCCCTTGATGGCGGCCGCCTGCGCGGTGAAGTAGGTCCGCAATCCGTCGCCTGGCGTGGACGAGAAGCTGAAGCGGTCGATCGCGATGTCGAAGTCGAAGCCGTCGACGCGGGCGTGATGCTGCACCGGATCGACGATGCGCAAGGTCGCATCGATGCCGAGCGTTGCGAGATTCTTGATGAACGGCAGATGGTGGGGTTGGAAGCTCGGCTCGTCGTTGAGGAACTCGATGGTGATGCGCTCGCCTTTCGGCGTCACGCGCTTGCCGTCCTTGAGCACGATCCCGGCCGACTGCAGCAGACCCGCGGCCTTGCGCAGCATGGTGCGGTCCTGCCCGGAGCCGTCGGAGACCGGCGGCATGAACGGCGCGCCGAACACCTCCTCGGGCACCTGGCCGCGAAACCGATCGAGCAGCGCGAGCTCCTCGGCGCTCGGCATGCCCTCGGCCATCATGTCCGAGTTCTGGAACACCGAGACGGTGCGCTTATAGGCGCCGTACATGATGTTCTTGTTGGTCCATTCGAAATCGAAGGCATAGATCAAGGCTTCCCGCAGCCGAGGATCGCTGAATTTTTCGCGCCGCGTATTGATGAACCAGCCCTGCGCGCCCGAGGGGGTGTCGTCCGGCAGCTCTTCGCGCTTGACGCGGCCATCGCGAATGGCCGGAAAATCGTAACGCGTTGCCCACACCCGCGAGGTGAATTCCTCGCGGAACAGATAGCTCTTGCCGCTGAAACCCTCGAAGGCCACGTCCCGATCGCGGTAGAACTCGAACCGCACGACGTCGAAATTGTTCAAACCGCGCGAAACCGGCAGGTCGGCGCCCCACCAATCCTTGACCCGTTCGTACTCGATGTAGCGGCCCGCCTCGAAGCGCCCGACCTTGTAGGCGCCCGAGCCGAGCGGCACGTCGAGGGTGGTTTCGTCGAAGGATTTGGTCGCGTAATAGGCGCGCGAAAAGATCGGAAGCTGCGCGACGAACAGCGGCACATCGCGCCCGCGCTTTGGCGCGAAGCTCACCACGACGGTCGCGTCGTCGGCTACTTCCGCGCCGATCATGTCGCGCAGGAGTTGGTGGATGATCGGGTGGCCCTTCTCCTTCAAAAGGCCGAGCGAGAATGCCACGTCCTGGGCGGTGATGCGGCTGCCGTCGTGAAACTTCGCCTCCGGCCGCAGCAGAAATCGATAGGTCAGGCCGTCCGGCGAAATGACCACCGCACGCGCGGCGAGCCCATATAGGCCGTCAGGCTCGTCGCTGGCGCCCGCCATGAGGGTGGCGAAAGTGAGCTCCATGCCCTGGGCCGCGTCGCCCTTGAGAATGAAGGTGTTGAGTGAGTTGAAGGTGAGGAAGTTCTGATTGTACTGCTTGCTCGGTCCGACCTGAGAAAACAGGCCGCCTTTGGGCGCGTCCGGATTGACGTAGTCGAAATGCTTGAAATCGGCGGCGTATTTGAGATCGCCGAAGGCCGACATGCCGTGGCGCCCGGCCGCCTCCTGCGCGCGCGCAGCCGGCACCATGAGGGGCGGCACCATGATGGTCACAACCGCACCGGTGCCGAGCGCGAGGGCTTCGCGGCGGCTGACCACGCCCGCGGTTTCGATCCCGCTCGGCAGCCGGAATGTCACTGGCGCGAACCCGTCACTGGCGCGAGCCCGTCTTGGCCGCCTTCGCCTGATCCCACCACCAGATCGTCGGGAACAAATCCCGGCCGTATTTCGGCATCACCTCGGGATGGGCGAAGCGATCCCAGCGCGCGGTACGGACTTTGCCGTAGGTCCATTGCGGCACCACGTAGTTGTTCCATAGCAGAACCCGGTCGAGCGCCTTGGTGGCGGCGACGAGATCGGCGCGGTTTTTCGTGAAGATCACCCGATCGACCAGCGCATCGACCGCCGGATTCTTGATGCCGGCGTAGTTTTGCGAACCGGCCATATCGGCTGCCGCCGATCCCCAGTAGTCGCGCTGCTCGTTGCCGGGCGACAGCGACTGCCCCCAGCTGTGGATGATGAGGTCATAGTCCCATCGCCGCAGCCGATTCTCGTATTGTGCCTCCTCGACGGTGCGCACCGTGACCGCGACGCCGAGGCGCTCGAGCTGCGGCTTGTAGAACAGGACGACGCGCTCGAAGGTGGGTTCGTTGAGCAGGAACTCGACGCCAAAAGGCTCGCCGGTCTTGACGTTGGTCAGCTTGCGGTCGCGGATCTCGTAGCCGGCTTCCTTCAGGAGCCGCACCGCCTCGATGAGGTTGGCTCGCACTTTTTCGGGACTGCCGACGCTGGGATTGGTGTAGGGCGCCGTGAATATTTCGGGCGGAACCTTGTCGCGCACGGTGTTGAGAATTTCGAGCTCGGCGCCCTCCGGCAGGCCCGATGAGGCGAGCTCGGTCCCGTCGAAATAGCTCGTAATGCGATGGTACTGCCCGAAGAAGAGCTGCTTGTTCATCTCGTCGAAATCGAAGGCGAAATTGAAGGCGCGGCGCAGCCTTGCATCCGCGAATTTGGCACGCCTCGCGTTGAAGACGAACGCCTGCATGATGCCGAGATCGGCGATCGGAAATTCCTCGAGAACGACGCGCTTGTCCCTGACCGCCGGGAAATCGTAGGCGGTGGCCCAGTTCTTGGCGATGTTCTCTATCCGCCAATCGGCCTGGTCGCCCTTGAAGGCTTCGAGCGCGACCGTCGAATCGCGGAAATACTCGTAACGGATCTCGTCGAAATTGGCGTTCCCGATCGCAACGGCGAGGTCTTTGCCCCAATAGTCCTTGACGCGCTCGTAAACGATGCTGCGGCCGGCCACGAATTCCTTGAGCCGATAGGGGCCGCTGCCGAGCGGGGGCTCGAGCGTGGTCGCGCCGATATCGCGCTTCTTGCCGGCAGCGTCCGTTCCTTCCCACCAATGCTTCGGGAACACGCGAAGCTGGCCGACGATCTGCGGCAATTCCCGATTGCCGGGACTGTCGAACGTGAAGGTCACCTCGCGCTCGCCGGTCTTCTCCGCCTTCGTAACGTGCCGGTAATAGGCGCCGAGCTGCGGATTGTACTTCTTCTCGGCGTCGAACGAGAAGATCACATCGTCGGCCGTCACCGGCTTGCCGTCGTGCCATCTTGCTTGCGCGCGCAATCGATAGACCACGAAGGAAAAGTCCGGCGGGTGCGTCACCGCCTCGGCGAGGAGGCCGTACATGGTCGAGACCTCGTCGAACGCCTCCGTCATGAGCTCTTCGGTGACGAGCGCCGCGCCGACCGCAAGCGTGCCCTTGACCGCCCCGACCACGGGGTTGAAGTTGTCGAAAGTCGTCGCGATCGCCAGCAGGCGCACCGCGCCGCCCTTGGGCGCGCTCGGATTGACATAGTCGAAATGCTGGAAGCCGGCCGGATACTTGAGCTCATCGAACAGCGACAGGCCATGCTGCCATTCCGGCGCGCCTTGCGCAGCCGCCGGCGCGCTCACGGGCAGGCCGAGCCGGCCGAGCGCCGGCGCGGCGGCGGCAAGAAGTCCGGTGCGGATGACGGTTCGACGGCTCAGGCGCACGGCAGGCCTCCGGGGCAGTAGTTAGGACCGCAATCAGCCAAGCACTCTGTGCCCGGTTCGCGGATTGATTATGTCCGATTTCGGAAGTCCAAGAAACCTCCTGCCTCGAGAGCCTGTTCGCAACCCCGTCCCTGGCTTCACATTCGCGTGGCCGATCCCACGCGCGGAAACGGCCGGGCAGCAGGCCCGGCCGTCAAAAGTCTCATCTAAGCCCGGGCCTGCTACTGCGCCTTGGCGCCGCCGCCGGCATCCGCCGCCTTCGGCAGCGGGGCGGGATTGTCCGACAAAGAGTTCAGATAGGCGATCACGTCGGCGCGGACTTGCGGCCGGGTCAGGCCCCCGAAGGTCATCTTGGTGCCGGTCACGAAAGCCTGCGGCTTGGCCAGGAACTGGTTGAGTTCCTCGAGCGTCCAGGCGCCGGCCATGCCCTTCATGCCGGTCGAATAGTCGAAGCCCGCCATGGAGGCGTGCGCGCGTCCGACCACGCCCCAGAGATTGGGCCCGACCTTGGCGGCGCCGCCTTTCTCGAAAGTGTGGCACGCCTGGCAGACCTTGGCGGCATCTTCGCCGCGCTTGGCATCGGCTCCCGCCAGCAATTGCGCGATCGGCGGTTCCTTTTCGGCCGGCGCCTGCTGCTCCTTGCCGGTCGCCGCCTTCGGAACCACGATGTTGTAGCCGGGCTTGGCGGGCTTCTCGGGCGCAAAGATCGCACCTGAAGCGATATTCAGGGCGACTACAACCAGGGCCGTGCCCAGGATCGCGCCGAGGATCTTGTTCATTTCAAATGAGTCCATCGTATTCGGGCTCCGGACACAATCGAGGAATCGGGCTGCCGGGACGTGCGGGCAACCGCGCTGCGGCGCAGAAATAACCGGTTTGCCTCGCCTCTGGCAACACGTATAACCGCAAGCTCACGATACTTTTGCAGCGGGACTTTTCAAGCGGGCTTGCCGGGCGGACCGGCTTGGCACTGACCCCGGCAGACTCCCTCGACGGATCGGGCCCCGGCGGCCGCTTCCCGGACCCCAAGTTTCCTGGATCCATGTTCCCCGAATGATGGCCCACCGCGACGTCCTGATCCTCATTCCGGCCCGGATGGCCTCGAGCCGCCTGCCCGGCAAGCCGCTCGCCGATATCGCGGGTGAGCCCATGATCGTGCACGTCATGCGGCTCGCGCAGGCGGCCGGCATCGGGCCGGTTGCGGTCGCGACCGATTCGGAGGCGATCGCGGCCTGTGTGGAGCAGGCCGGCGGCCGGGCGGTGATGACCAGACCCGACCACGGCTCGGGTTCCGATCGCATATTCGAGGCCTTGCGCAGCGTGGATCCGGCCTGCCATGCGGAAATCATCGTGAACCTGCAGGGCGATCTTCCCACCCTGGCGCCGGCCGACATCGTCGCGGCGCTGCTGCCGCTCGCCGACCCGGGCGTCGACATTGCCACGCTGGCGGCGGAGATCACCGATGCGCGGGAACGCGCCAATCCCAATGTGGTCAAGGTGGTGGGCTCGCCGGTCGCGCCCCGCCGGCTGCGGGCGCTCTATTTCACGCGCGCGGATGCGCCCGGCGGCGAGGGCCCGTTCTACCATCACATCGGGATCTACGCCTATCGGCGCGCCGCGCTCGCCCGCTTCGTGCGCCTTCCCGCCTCTCCGCTCGAGCAGCGCGAGCGGCTCGAGCAGCTACGCGCGCTCGAAGCCGGCATGCGCATCGATGTCACCGTCGTCGACGCCGTGCCGCTCGGGGTCGACACGCAAGCCGACCTCGAACACGCGCGCGCGCTCATCGGCGCGCGGCGTTGACTTGCACGGCCCAGTATGCGTACCGGGGCGGCCAAAGGAACAATCATGAGCACAGCCAAGCGGATCGTGTTTCAGGGAGAGCCGGGGGCGAACTCGCACCTCGCCATTGCGGAGGCCTATCCGGATGGCGAGGCGGTGCCCTGCGCCACCTTCGAGGATGCCTTCGCGCTGATCGCGGCGGGCGAGGCCGATCTCGGCATGATCCCGGTCGAGAACTCGGTCGCCGGCCGGGTCGCCGACATTCATCATCTGATGCCGGACTCCGGCCTGCATATCGTGGCCGAGCATTTCATGCCGGTGCGCCATCAATTGCTGGGCGTAAAGGGCGCGCGGCTTACCGACATCAAGACCGTGGAGAGCCATGTCCACGCGCTCGGCCAGTGTCGCAAGATCATCAAGAAGCTCGGCATCAAGCCGGTGGTCGCCGCCGATACGGCCGGCTCGGCGCGCGAGATCGCGGAAGCCGGCGACAAGACACGCGCCGCCATCGCGTCGCGGCTCGCCGCCGAGATCTACGCGCTCGACATTTTGGCGCAGGACGTCGAGGATGAAGCCCACAATACGACCCGCTTCATCGTGCTGGCGCGCGACGCGAGCTGGGCGCCGAGCGGCCCCGCCCCGGTCATCACGACTTTCCTGTTCCGGGTGCGCAACGTGCCGGCCGCCCTCTACAAGGCGCTCGGGGGCTTTGCCACCAACGGCGTCAACATGACCAAGCTCGAAAGCTACATGGTCGAAGGCAATTTCTTCGCCACCCAGTTCTATGCCGACGTCGAAGGCCATCCCGAGGACCGCAACCTGGTGCTCGCGCTGGAAGAGCTGGCGTTCTTCTCGAAGGAGATGAAGATTCTCGGCGTGTATCCGGCGCACGCCTTCCGCACAACGTTCGAGGAGACGGCGGAGTCGTAGGATATACAATCAAATCGTCTGATTGTATTCCCCGACCTCGGGATGCGTGCGCAGCACGGAGTCCACGGCCTTGAACATGTCGCGCATGCGCGCCTCCGACACCGGGCTTTCCACCACCACGACCAGCTCCGGCTTGTTGGAGGAGGCCCGCACCAGGCCCCAGGTGCCGTCCTCGACCGTCACCCGCACGCCGTTGACGGTGACGAGGTCGCGGATCGATTGGCCGGCGACCTTCTGGTGCGCGGCCTGCGCATCCTGGAAGTGCTTTACCACCTCATCGACCACGCCGTATTTGGTCTCGTCCGCGCAATGGGGCGACATGGTCGGCGACCCCCAGGTCTTGGGCAGCGCGTTCTTGAGATCCGCCATGCTCTTCCCCGGATTGCGATCGAGCATGTCGCAGACCGCGAGCGCCGAGATGAGGCCGTCGTCGTAGCCGCGGCCGACCGGCTTGTTGAAGAAGAAGTGGCCTGATTTCTCGAAGCCGGCGAGCGCGCCCAGCTCATGGGTGCGGCGCTTCATGTAGGAATGGCCGGTCTTCCAGTAGTCGGTGCGGGCGCCATTCTGTTGCAGTACCGGATCCGTCATGAACAGGCCGGTCGATTTCACGTCGGCCACGAATACCGCGCCAGGATGCAGCGCCGAGAAATCGCGCGCCAGCATGACCCCGACCTTGTCGGCGAAGATTTCCTCGCCGGTATTGTCGACGACGCCGCAGCGGTCGCCGTCGCCGTCGAAGGCGAGGCCCACATCGGCCTGCGTGCGCCGCACCTCTTCGGCCAGGGCATGCAGCATTTTCAGATCCTCGGTATTGGGATTGTAGCGCGGAAAGGTGTGGTCGAGCGTGCAGTCGAGCGGCACCACCTCGCAACCGATCGCTTGCAGCACCTGCGGCGAGAACGCACCCGCAGTGCCGTTGCCGCAGGCGCAAACCACCTTGAGGCGGCGCTTGAGCTTTGGCCGGTTGGTGAGATCGGCCATGTAGCGGGCCGGAAAATTCTCGACGAAATTCAACGAGCCGCCGGCGCGCAAAGCAAAGCGCGCGTTGAGCACGATGTCCTTCAAGGCCGTCATCTCGTCGGGCCCGAAGGTGAGCGGACGGTTGGCGCCCATCTTCACGCCGGTCCAGCCGTTGTCGTTGTGGGAGGCCGTGACCATGGCGACGCAGGGCACGTCGAGATCGAACTGCGCGAAATACGCCATCGGGGTGACCGCAAGCCCGATGTCGTGCACCCGGCAGCCCGCCGCCATCAGGCCGGAGACCAGCGCGAGCTTCACCGAGGCCGAATAGGAGCGGTAGTCGTGAGCGGTCACGATCTCAGGCTTGGCACCGAGCTCGTGCAGCAGCGTGCCGAGCCCCAGCCCGAGCGCCTGCACGCCCATGAGGTTGATCTCGTCGCCGAGCAGCCAACGTGCATCGTATTCGCGAAAGCCGGTGGCCTTCACCAGCGGCTCGGATTCATACGCATAGGTATTGGGGGTGAGCGAAGGCTTCGGCTTGGGGAACATCGGCTCTCTCGACGCTGGCGACCGGCGCCGAGGACATAACCCAAGCCGGCGGGCGGGGAAAGGCTACTGTTCGAGAACCATCTTGCCGTTGCTGTACTCGAAGCGGCGCAGCCGCGACAGGAACGACAGGCCGAGCAGGTTCTCGCTCAGCACCTCGTCCGGCGACACCAGCGCCGCCACATTGCGCACCGTCAGCCCGCTGATCTCCACCATGCCGAGCTGCACCGGGGCCGCCCGCGTCGATCCATTGGCGGTCTTGACCTCGACGGTGAAATCCCGCGCGACCGGATGAATGCCCAGAGCCGCGGCATCGCGCGCCCGCAGCGCGACCACCGAGGCGCCGGTATCGAGCATGAACCCCAAGTGACGCCCGTCGACCCTGGCATCGACCACGAAATGTCCGCGTGCGTCGCGCGGGATGGTGACGCTGCTTCCGTATGAATTTTGCTGGACCGGGGCCGACGGCACCGCCAGCGCGGCGGAAGCGGGCGGCACGGCCGGCGCCTGGGCGGTTTGGTCGGCGACCTTGGCCGCCACGACGGCCGCCGCAACCACCATTCCGGCAAAGATGATGATCTGGCGCATGATCCTCCGCCCGTTCTCTTTGAATCCGGGCGAAATCAAATCACAGGCGGAACCAAGAACGTTCTAACGGGTCGCGGGCGCGCGACGCATTCGGGCGGACTGGTGAGGGAATGATCAAGGCGAAGATTAAAGTTGTCCGGACGCGCGATCTCCAGCGCCCGGTCGCGGTCGGAGCCGCAACCGCAGGCGTGCTTCCTTACGCCGCCTTGCGCGCATAGGCGGTCGAGCAGAAATCCGCCAAAACCTCGGCCAGGCGACGCGTTGCCGGGCTCGCGTCGGCGGCAGCGACCAGCGCAATTTCCGTGCTGCTGATCGAGGGAAATCCGTCCGCAGGCTCGATCACGCGATGATCCGCCAGGATCGCGACCTCGGACAGTATGCTGACGCCGAGACCGACGGACACCGCGGCCTGGATGCCGGGCAGATTGGGGCTCGTATAGGCGATGTGCCAGCCGCGGCCGGAGGCCTCGAGGGCGTGGATCATGCGATTGCGATAGAGGCAGCCCTGCTCGGACGCCGCAAGCGGCAACGGATCGCGATGGAAATCGATCGGATGCCGTTGGCTGGTGACCCAATGCAAGCGCTCGGGCCAGGCCGCGATCCCGCCCTTTTCGCCGGCGTCGCGTTTGAACAATGCGAGATCGAGCTCTCCGCGCTCGAGCGCGCGGCGTAATTGCACGCTGAGGCCACAGCGCACGTCGAGGCGCAGGCCCGGCCGCGAGCGGACGAAGTCCGACAAGAGCTCGGTGAGCCGATAGGCGGCGAAATCCTCCGGAAGGCCGAGCCGCACCACACCGTCGCCCGCGGGCCTCGCGACCACATCGCGCGCCTCCTCGGCGAGCGCCAGAATCCGTCGCGCATAGGAGAGCAGCCGCTCGCCTTCCTCGGTCGGCGTGGCCTGCTTTCCATTCCGGTGCAGCAGCGGGTGGCCCAAGGTCTCCTCGAGCCGCCTGATCTGCTGGCTCACCGTCGACTGGGTGCGATGGACGCGCTCGCCCGCGCGCGTGAAGCCGCCCGTATCCACCACCGAAACGAAGCTACGGAGAAGATCGAGGTCGAACATTGTCCATGCCCGCCATATCATTCGAAAATCAACTCATATTCATTTTATCATTTAATTTCCAAATGACAAGGAGCGCGCCTATGTGGACCGACAGAAAGGAATTTCCCATGAGCTCCGCCAATATTGCGATTCCATCCTCCATCTCCCGTATCCCGTTACCGCTCTTGGTTGCGGCGTTCTGCCTGCTCTGGAGTTCGGCCTTTGCGGTCGCCAAGCTCGCGATTGCGGATTGTCCGCCGCTCATCCTGCTTGCGATGCGATTTCTCATCGCCGGCGTCCTCATGCTCGGCGCCGCCGCCGTCCATGGCGTGCCGTGGAGCCTCGGCCGCCGCGATCTCCTGATCTTCGCCGCGCTCGGGATCGCCAACCAGGCGGTCTATCTGGGCCTCGGCTATGTGGGCATGCTCACCGTCTCGTCGGGCCTGTCGGCGCTCGTCATCAGCGCCAACCCGGTGCTGACGGCCGTGCTGGCGGCGGCGTTCCTCGACGAGCGGATGACCTGGCGCAAGACGGCCGGCCTACTGCTCGGCATCGGCGGCGTTGCCTTTGTGGTCGAAAGCCGTCTCGTCGGCGGAGCGGAACATTCCGGCGGAATCGTCTTCACGATCGCGGCGCTGATCTCGCTGGTCGGCGGCACCATCCTGTTCAAGCGGCTGGCGCCCCATGGCGGGCTCTGGATCGGCAACGGCGTGCAAAGCCTGTCTGCCGGTCTCGCGCTGTCTCCTCTCGCTTTCGCCGTCGAAAGCGTCGGCGACGTCGTGCCGAGCTGGCGCCTGCTGGCGGCGTTCATGTATCTCGTCGCCTTCGTCTCGGTATTCGCCTATCTGCTCTGGTTCCACCTGCTCACCGTGTCGAGCGCGACCGCGGCGAGCTCCTATCACTTCATGATGCCGCCGCTGGGCATGCTGTCCGGCTGGCTCCTGCTCGACGAGCAGGTCGCGTTCACCGATCTCATCGGCGTCGTGCCGGTTGCCATCGGCATCTACCTCGTTACGCACGCGGCATCATCGCGACGCGAAATGTGACGCGGAATCGCTCCCGCGCACCCATCCATCAAAGATCTTGCAGAAGCGACGCGCCGAAGACCAAGAATCATGCTTTTCCGCCGGCTTGCCGGACGTGCCAGCGCACTCCGCCGGGGTCAAAGCGAGTCATCGGCCATAGCCTTTAGTCAACTATAAACCATGAAACGACGCATCGCGTATGGTTTGACCCAAATCAACCACGGCTATCCGAATTCCCGTTTGATGGCGTGAGAAGGCCCCACAGCGAAAAACGCACATAGAGTCATGCAGGTTGCCAACGTGCCAGCTCTGATTCCTTTCCCCGATTCAAGGGTCGGCCGGGAAGCATCTTTCTTGGCCATAGGAGGAGAACCTCCGATTGTTCCTGGGGTAAACCTCAGCGGTGGCATTGGCTCGCCCCTTGCGGGCATCATTCTACTCGCCCACATCGATCCTGCCGAGCTCAGCACCGTTCTTGAGGACGCGCCGGATCCGGCGGTGCCGATTGCCGACTTCGGCAACAATGACACGCTCCGCCGTGATTTTGTCGGCTCAAGCTTTGACGCCGCGAGCGCGCACGAGATCGAGCACAGCTTTGCCCCAATCTGGCGACGGCTCGCCCAGTTTCCGTTCAAAGCCGAGCGAGAGGGCCGTTCGGAACTAACTACTTTGCGTCTGGCCTATTCGCGCGACACAGCGATCGAAGCAATTTTTGCTGCGAATTCGAAGCGCCTTGTCGAATATCCGCTTCTCGGGACAGCGGCGGGCGACCGCCGGCAGTTGGAAATGCTGGCCGGTCTCGACTTACTCCGCCGCCGACACTTCACTCGGACCCATGCCTGCGCGAAGTGCGAGTCCGCGCGTCTGCATGCCTATGAGGCGTGCCCCGGATGTGCGGGAGCCGACCTACGGGAAGAAACCCTTGTGCATCACTATCGATGCGGTTGCCAGGAAATCGAGTCTCGCTTCACTCAAGGCGAGCTTCTGGTGTGCCCGAAATGTCATCGCGAATTGAGACACTTCGGCGTCGACTACGGAAAACCCGGGAAGACAACGGTGTGCGCCGCCTGCGGGGCGACGAATTCCGAGCCGTTCGTTCAGTTCGCTTGCCTCGACTGCTCTTCGGTGACGTCCACCGACGAAGCGGCGACAATGGATTGGTATCATTACCATCTCACCGACGACGGCATTCGTGCGCTCCAGCAGGGACGACTGCCGCAATTTGACATTACTCCTCTTCTTGAAAGCCCCACCCACGCTCATTCGCCACGCGAATTCCGCCTGCTTGCCACGCATGAATTGAAGGTCGCGGCACGATTCAATCGGCCGTTTACGGTCGCACGCTTTACGGTTCTCAATCTCGAAGCGCTTATGCGCCAACGCGGACCGGTCGCAACTGATGCGAGCTTCCGACGCGTTACCGACGCGGTCGTGGCCGCATTGCGTACAAGCGACTTTGTGGGCGTTGGCACGAAGCATTCAACCACGATCGGATTTCCGGGGACATCGGCCAAGGAATTCGACGCGATAGAGAGCAGGATTCGCCGCACCATCGATGCGAACGCAACCTCGCATATCGAACTCGGCGTCGAGGTCGCCGAAGGCGACGCCATCGTTGAGATGCTGGCCAAGAGTTGATCATCATGGAGGCGCTATCCCTTCTCACCTCGCTCGACATGAAAAGTCTCGTGCTGCTCTTCTGGTTCACGACTTTGCTCGAGATTCCGCGCTATACGATCGGCACCCTTGTTGTGCCGACAGTAATGCTTTGGCCGCGGCGGCGATCCCCCCTCGATCCGAGCCTCACCCTTAGCGTCGTTCTCGTCGGACACAACGAGGAGAAGCCACTGCGCGCTTGCGTTGAATCACTGGCAGAACAGACATTCGCCTCCCAGCGTGGCCGCATGCAGGTCGTCGTCGTGGATGACGGTTCAACCGATCGGATGAGCGAAATTGCGCGCCGTCTGCAGCACGAAGGGAAGGTTCACCAGGCGCTGCGCCTGGAACAACGCGGCGGCAAGAGCGCAGGCGTCAATCTCGCTCTTTCCGTCTGTAGCGGAGACATCATCGTCATCTCGGACATCGATACCACGCTTGACCGCAACGCGTTTTCCGAATTGCTCAGCTATTTTTCCGATCCGCGTGTGGGAGCCGTCAGCGGAAATCTCGGAGTCCGCAACGGATCTGTCAGCCTGCTGACGCGCTTTCAAGCCATCGAGTATGCGATCGGCCTCTCGCTCGGTCGCTGCATTGCCGACGCGCTCGGCACTCTTTCCGTCATTTCAGGCGCCTTCGGCGCGTTCCGGCGTGCCGCCATCGAGAGCGTCGGCGGTCAGGACGTGGAGGTCGGCGAGGACGCCGATCTGACGATGAAACTTCGGCGCGCCGGCTGGCGGCTTCGTTTCGCACCCGAGGCCCATGCGCTCACCGATGTCCCTGAGACCGTTTCGGGCTTCATCGCGCAGCGCCTGCGTTGGGACCGCGGGCTAATAACCGTTTGGGCGCGCAAATTCCGCGGTGCGGTTGATCCACGGCAATCAGCCTTCCGAATCGCCGATGCGATGACGGTCCTCGACGTGATATTCTTTCAGGTGCTGCTTGCGATGGCCTTCCCGGTCTATCTCGTCTGGCTTGGCTACTATTTCGGTGGATTCGCCGCAAAGATCGTTGGCGCGACGCTCATCGTCTACGGAGCGCTCGATCTGCTGGCCTTCATTGCCGCGGCCGCAATTGGAATCAGTACGCCCATCGGGCTGATTCTCTACCTACCGCTTTACACAATCTTGCAGGTTTCGCTCGTGCGCAC
>Ga0209069_10001073_pt1 | contig 13599 bp, 11 predicted proteins | sample Str013_2_FD_187202 | JGI IMG/M metagenome (GOLD analysis project Ga0209069, IMG submission 187202) | Freshwater sediment microbial communities in response to fracking from Pennsylvania, USA - Straight Creek_MetaG_SC_2013 (SPAdes) (version 2) | ecosystem: Environmental > Aquatic > Freshwater >...
GAATAAAACAGCTCGTTATGTCTTTCTTGATTGCGGTGCTCGTCGTGAACGGGTGCTTCTTCGATCCATCGGCGCGGGCACAGCAGTCAACGCGCAAGGCTGGCGAATCGAGCGCGATTGAGGTTCCGAGCCTGGATGACCTCAAGGTTCCGCCGAGCGAAATGGAAGACCTGATTGTGCGGTACTCGATTGATCGGAACACGGCCACGCGCTCGGTCCTGTTGCCTCCGAACGCATCTGAAGAAGCAGGGATCGCACACGATGGCAGTCAGCGACAAGCGGACCCCGGTCATTGTCGGCATCGGCACCAGCGACGCCCCGAAGGCGCCGCACCTGAACGACTTCATGCACGAGGCGCAAGCAACGCAGCGTGCGCTGATGGACGCAGGACTCGAGAAGTCCGCGATCGACGGCTTCTTCTCCTCCATGATGCCCGGGGGGATGAACGATCCGATCACGATGGCCGAGTACCTCGGTATCGACCATCGTGCGGTCGGTGGCACCGGCATCGGCGGAGCCGTCTTCGAGTTCATGACCCAGCACGCGATCGCCGCGATCCGCGACGGACAGTGTGACACGGCGCTGGTGTCGTATGGCTCGGCACTGCTCACGAAGTCGGGGCGATCACTCGGCACGACAAGCATGCTCAAGGACGGCGAGGCCGTGAGCGGCCCGCAGCAATTCGAGGCCCCGTTCGGTCCGGGCATCATCCCGAACTACGCGATGGCTGCTCGTCGTCACATGCACCAGTACGGCACGACGAGCGAACAACTGGCGGAGATCGCCGTGGCCGCGCGGGCATGGGCCGCGATGAACCCGAACGCGATGTACCGCAAGCCGCTCACGGTCGAGGATGTGCTCGCTTCCCGCATGATCGCCGACCCGTTGCACCTCTTCGACTGTTGCGTGATCTCCGACGGCGGCGCCGCAATGATCATCACCACGGCGGAGCGCGCGGCCGACCTGCGGCAACCGCCGATCTATGTGTTGGGCGCCGCCGGATCGCAGACGCACTGGAACATCAGCGAGATGCCCGACTTCACCACGACCGCGGCAGCGGTCTGCGGGCCGCGAGCATTCGCGCAAGCCGGCCTCGGACCCGACGACATGGACACGGTCCACCTCTACGACAGCTTCACGATCACGGCCCTGCTCCTGTTGGAGGACCTCGGGTTCTGCCCGAAGGGCGAGGGTGGGCGTTTCGTCGAGGGCGGCTGCCTGGCACCCGGCGGTTCGCTCGCCGTGAACACCGACGGCGGTGGGCTCTCGGCGCTCCACTCCGGAATGCGTGGGTTGTTCCTCATGGTGGAGGCCGTGAAGCAGCTCCGCGGTGAAGCGGGCGAATCGCAGATCCCCGACGCCAGGTTCTCCGTCGCGTGTGGTTCCGGCGGCTCGCTCTCCGGAATGGCAGCAGTCGTCCTCGGATCGGAGGCGCCGTGACCGGAACCTCCGTGCACGGCGCGTTCGGCGTACCGCGTTGGGCTGCGTTGCGCCCCGACGCCGACGCGATCGTGAACGAGGAGGGCCGTACTTCGTTCTCGCAGCTCTGGGCGGCTGCGTCACGTGGCGCGCAACTCCTGACGGAGCTCGGAGTGAAACGCGGCGACCGGGTCGGGCTGGCGATGCGGAACCGGGTGGCGTACCTCGAGATCAATCTCGCGGCATGGTCGCTCGGCGCAATCATGGTGCCCTTCTCGTACCGCTCGACGCAGGAAGAGCTCGACTACTTCGTCCGCGACGCTCGGATGTCGGTCGTGTTCACCGAGGAGGACGGCGCCCGTCCCACCAAGGATGTCCTGTCCCTCTCATGGGTCGAATGGACTGAGCGCTCGGCTGCATTCACGTCAGCAGTGCCCACCGTCGATGCCGAGCAGCTCGAGGAGCGGGTCCTGCCCTACACCTCGGGTACGACCGGACGTCCCAAAGCCCTTCGGCGCGCGGGGTTCGAACAGGGGATCAGTCCACAAGACCCCCAGGCCTGGCTCTCACAGTTCCCGATCGCCACGAGCGATGGTGTGCACCTGTGCGTCGCGCCGATGTATCACGCGCAACCGCGGCTGTTCACCCACGCGGCCCTCGACTGGGGTCACACGGTCGTGATGATGCGTGCGTTCGACGCCGAGACGGCGCTGCAACTCGTCGAGCGCGAGCGCGTCACGTGGATCTCCATGGCCCCGATCCACTTCGTGCGCATCCTCAAGCTCGGGCGCGCCGCGATCGACTCCTACGACCTCTCCACGGTGAGGTTCGTGGTGCACTCTGCGAGCCCGGTCTCGCCCACCGTCAAGCGCGAGATCATGGACATCTTCCCCGACTCGGTCTGGGAGATGTACGGAGGCACGGAAGGCACCTTCACGATCATCGGTCCTGACGAGTGGCTGGCGAAGCCCGGAAGCGTCGGTCGCACGACTCCGGGCCGCGACCTCGCGATCCTCGACGATGGAGGGAACCCGCTGCCGGCGGGTGAAGTCGGCGCGATCTTCCGCCATGAGCCGAACCCGGCACTCCGCTTCGAGTACTCCGGCGCTCCGGGCCCGACGCTCAAAGCGTGGCGAGGTGAGTTCTTCACGCTGGGGGAGATGGGGTACCTCGACGAGGATGGCTACCTCTACCTGACCGACCGCGAAAAGGACATGATCGTGCGCGGCGGCGTGAACGTGTCATCGCAGGAAGTCGAGGCGGTGCTCATCGACCACCCGATGGTGCGCGACGCCGCAGTCATCGGTATCCCTGACGACGAGTACGGCGAAGCGGTGCTGGCGGTCGTGGAGGCGAGCGACACGTCCGATGCCGACGAGATGCTGGCGTTCTGTCGCGAACGACTGTCGCCCGAGAAGTGCCCGACGAGCATCGTCTTCGTCGACGCGCTGCCTCGCGAACCCACGGGGAAGTTGCGCAAGCGTTACCTGCGTGACACCTATTGGAAGGACCACGACCGTGCACTGTGACCGGCCGTGTCGACGAGAGGACCAAGCAAGGTGACCATCACCCGGCCCACCCGGCCGCTGCCGCTCCCTGACCAGGACACCTCGGTGTTCTGGGACGGTACGCGAGACGGCAAGCTTCTCATTCAACGGTGCACCGCATGCGGCCGCACACAGTTCTACCCGCGCTACTTCTGCACGTTGTGCGCCGCTGACATCGGGTGGATCGAGGCGTCGGGCCTGGGCACGATCTACACATTCTCGATCGTGCGACAGAACGGCACACCGCCCTTTGACTCCCTCGTCCCATACGTCCTCGCCATGGTCGATCTCGACGAGGGCGTACGCATGATGGGCAACGTCGTCGACGTGGATGTCGACGACGTCGCGATCGGCCAGCGAGTCCGGGTCGACTTCATACGTGAGACCGAAGAGATCTGGCTGCCGATGTGGCGCCGGGTGCCAGACGACGCGGAGATGGCCCGATGACCGCCCTCTCTGATGTGAAGGTCCTCGACTTCACCCGCATGCACGCCGGGCCGTTCGCATCGATGATCCTCGGCGATCTCGGTGCCGACGTGCTGAAGATCGAGCCGCCGATCGGCGATGAGACACGCCGCATGACGAAGTTCCACTACGGACCGATGAGCGCGTTCTACGCGGCATCGAACCGCAACAAGCGGTCGCTCGTCCTCGACCTCCACGATCCTGAATCGCGACCCACGCTCGACCGACTCGTCGCCGAAGCCGACATCGTCATCGACAACTTCCGTCCCTCCACCCTGCGCCGTGTGCGTCTCGACTACGAAGAAGTCGTCGCGATCAACCCTGACGTGATCAGCGTGTCGATCAGCGGGTACGGCGAAGGCTCGCCCGAGGAGAACAGTCCCGCCTACGACCTCCTTGCACAGGCCCGTTCGGGCGTCATGAGCCTCACCGGTGATCCCGACCGTGCACCGCTGAAGGCGGGCGTTCCCATGGGTGATCTCGTGGCCGGTATCTACGGCGTCGTCGGTGGCCTCGCCGCGCTGCACGAACGCGAGCGCACCGGCAAGGGCCAACGCGTCGAGGTCGCGATGCTCGATGCCCAACTCGCGATGGTCCACTACCACTACAGCTACTTCGACGCGTCCGGCGTGGTCCTTCCTCGCGTCGGGTCGTTCCACCAGAACATGGTCCCCTACGGCATCTTCCAGTGCCGCGACGGCTTCCTTGCCATCGCCGCAGTGCCGGAACCGCCGAAGTTCTGGCTCGAGCTGTGTGCAGCCCTCGAGCATCCGGAATGGATCGACGACGAGCGCTTCGCGACCGCCGACTCGCGTCACCTCAACCGCGACGCGCTGAAGGACGCCATCGAGGCCGTCCTCGCCGGCGACACGAAAGCCGAATGGTTCCGGGTGCTCAGCGCACGGGGGATCCCCGTGGCACCGGTGAACGAGCTCTCGGACCTTCCCAACGACGACCAGATCCTCGCGCGCGGCATGCTCGTGCAGGTCGAGTCACCCGACTACGGCGCGATCACCCTCCCGGGCAACCCGATCAAGATGCCGGGCGCGCTCGCCGCCGACGAGTGGATGGCCCCACCGATGCTCGGCATCGACGAGCCTGCGGTCTGGCGGGAAGCAGTCGACGCGGCCGAGCAAGTTGTCGCTCCCTTCGACGCTCATCTCATCGGCCGCCGGGAGCACGCCGCGCCGGGAGCGCCCGACTGGGTGCTGCTCGGATACGCGTGCAACGCCTGCGGACGCACCGCGCTGGGCGCAGCCGATGCCTGCCCCACCTGTGGTTCGACCGACGGTCTTGTCACGTCCCTGAGGGACGAGGGCGTCATCGAGACGTGGTCTCGCATCGTGACCAAAGAGGGCGCCTATATCGTGGGCTATGCCCTGCTCGGATCGGCGGCCGACGCCGATGCCGGCGTCAGGGTGTTTTCGAGGATCGCGGCGGACGACGAGGCGTCGCTCGCGCTCGGCATGCCCGTGCACGTCGAGTTCGTGATCTCGGACGCCACGGGGCGACCGCGGGTCGAGCACACCTTCGTTCCCGTTCGAGAGAGGTAGGCCAACATGTCGATCGACGACGTCTATGTCATCGGCTGGGGCATGACGACCTTTGGGCGCCATGCCGAGTCGGGCGTCGCGCTGGGCGCCGACGCGCTCACTGACGCGATCGCAAGCTCCGAACTCGACCGGTCCGATGTCGACGCGCTCTACGTGGGCCACGTCTACGGCGGAATGGTCGCGGGGGAGCGGGTCGGTGCACTCGCGGGCCTGGCCGGTATCCCGACGCTGAACATCGAGAACGCGTGCGCGAGCGGTTCTTCAGCCGTGATCGAGGCCGCCTACGCGATCAGTAGCGGCCGCTACGACGTCGTCGCAGTCTGCGGGTTCGAGAAGCTCAGCCAGAGCACCGAGATGATCGCGCCGGCCGACGACGACTACGAGGGCCAGCTCGGCTTGGTGTTCCCGGCCTGGCACGCGATGCGGGCCCGTCTCTACATGAACGAGTTCGGCGTCTCGCGCGACGACCTCGCCGGCGTCGCAGTGAAGAACCGTACCCACGGGTTGCAGAACCCGCTGGCGCAGTTCAGCAAGCCCATCACCGTGGCTGACGTCGTGGGCTCGCGCGAGATCGCGTCACCGCTGCGGCTCCTCGACTGCTGCCCTCGCGGCGACGGCGGTGCTGCAGTGATTCTGGGCGGCAAGCGCCATGCCGATGCCGCGCGTCGTCGCTTTGGTGCGGTTGCGAAGTTGGTCGGCGCGGGCCTGACGTCCGGCGGTCCTGACGGCACCTACTCGCCGCTCTTCGAGGACATCACGATGCGTACGACGAACGCTGCGTTCGCGGGCACCTCGGTGACCCGTGCCGACGTGAAGTTCGCCGAGGTGCACGACTGTTTCTCGATTGCCGAGCCGTTCCGTGTCGAAGGACTCGGGCTGTGCGAGCAAGGCACGTACTTCGACCACCTGCGTGATGGGCGTTGGAACGTTGGAGGCGCGGTCCCGGTCAATCCCAGCGGCGGTCTCCTCTCGAAGGGGCATCCGCTTGGGGCCACTGGCGTGGCGCAGGTCTGTGAGGTGGCGACGCAATTCGCGGGGAAGGCCGGAGGGCGCCAGGTCGAGGGCGCGGACGTGGCGCTGACCCACACCCGCGGTGGCTCCGTGCCCGGGACCGAGGGCGGGAGTTGCGCAGTGATCGTGTGCGAGGCGGTCTGATCGGAGCGGCTGGAGACCGAGCGTCGTCAGGGACGAAGGTCCCTGGCCGTGCGCGTTGTGTCGGGCATATCGTTCCGGCGACCGAGAGAGCAAACGGGGGAGAGACGTGTTCCAGGACTTCACGATCATCGTCGGCACGGTCGGCGACGGCATTTGGCGGAGCACCGACGGCGGTACGTCGTTCGGCCGCGCGAGGAAGCCCGACGACAGCCCGCTGAACAGTGTCGACACGATCGTCAAGGGTCTCGGTGTCGACCCGTTCGACCCCCGGCACGTGATCGCCGGCATGGGCCAGAACGCGACGCCTTACAGCCCCATCGTGGGCTCCACCCATGCGATGTGGGAGACCTACGACGGCGGTGCGACCTGGTCGCCGATCGAGAACTTCCCGGTCACCGAGGTGTGGCGCATCGTGTGGGACACGACGACCCCGGGGCGCTACTTCGTCGGGACGCGCCCGGCGGCGATTCATCGGACCGAGGACGGCGGCAAGACCTTCGAGCGGCTGCCGATGCAGGCCGAGGAGTTCTGTCGCGGCATCGGTATCACCCGCATCACCTCGATCACGCTCCAACCCGACGACCCGTCGACGATGCTCGTCACCGTCGAGATCGGTGGTGTCCGCGTGAGCTTCGATCGCGGCGACTCGTGGGAGCAGGTCATGACCGACATCGCGTCGCCACCACCCAACGGCGCCGTGTTCGGCGTCGACGGTCGGATGGACTGTCACTACTCGCGCATCATTCCCGGTCGTGGCGGTGATCCCGACTTGTATCTCGTGTCGACGCCCGACGGTCTCTACTCGAGCGAGGACCGCGGCAAGTCCTGGGCCGACTGGCCGGTCGAACAGGTCTTCCCCGCGCAGTACCACCGCGACATCGCCGTCAAGATCGACGACCCGGACACCATCTTCGTGGGAGTCGGCGATCACACCGCGGGCCAGGAAGGTGCCATCGTCATCACCCGGGACCGCGGCAAGTCGTGGGAGGTCGCCGAGCTCCCCGACGAGTGCAACTCGCCCGTCTGGGCGTTCGGGCTGCATGCCTCGAACCCGGAGGTCATCGTGGCTGCCACGCACCAGGGAATGGTCTTCGGATCCGAAGACGGTGGTCACACCTGGGAGAAGTACCGACGCGAGTTCACCGAGATCCGGCAGCTCTGCTGGCTGCCGAACTGATCGGCCGCCGGCCTCGTCGGCACCCGAGCGAAAGGGCCCATGGAGATGGCAGCACCAGAACTGGTGGCTACGGACTTCTCTGATCGACGTGACGAGTACGTCGCGCCGAACTGCGCGACTCGAGGCACCGCGCGTAGCGCGCTGTTCGCACCGCCCGGGTACTCACTGTGGCAGGTCGACGGCGAACTCGACGTCGGCACGGAGCTCGAATGGGGGACCGCCCACGGCGACGAAGCCTTGTACGTGCTCGAAGGCGCCGTCGTCATTGACGGTACCCGCGTGACCACCGGTGGTGCGGTGCTGATCGAGGCCGGTGTTCCTGCGGTGGTGCGCGCGGTCGAGTTGTCGCACGTTGCACATTTCGGTCCGACCGAACACGAGCCCCCGGGCGACGGACCCTTCGGGGCGCCGGCCGTCGAGGGTCGTGGGGTGCACATCATCCCGACCAAGAGCGACTCGATGAGCGCGCCGCGTCTCACGACCAAGGCACTCGAGGGTTCGTACTACGGCGACGGCGCATGCCCCACCTGTCGGATCACGCTCTACGAGGCCGACGGCCGAAAGCTGCGGAACTTCGTCGCTCCGTCACACGTGCACTCGGCCGACGAGATCCTCTACCTGCTCGACGGCGAGATGCGCTTCGGTCGGTTGCTCGCCAAGAAGGGGATGGCGCTCGCAGTGCCTGCGAATCGGCGCTACGCGTTCCGTGCCAAGGAGGGCTTCTCGTTCCTCAACTACCGCCCCGACGCCGCGTCCGTCACGCGGGCGCCGGGCTCGGAGCCCGTGCTCGAAACCGTGCAGGGAATGATCGAGCACCACGCCGCCGCCGAGGCTGCTGCAGCGGCCGAAGCGCTGGCGCCTGGGACGGCCGTCCCGTAGCATCGGACACATGTCCGACCCTACCGGCGCGCCGGGCTCGGGAGGTCCGCTCGCGGATGACTCCTCAGGTCCGGAGTGGTCCCCGAACCAGCAAGCCGCGCGGGCACGCATCGCCCGGGCCGCGGCCGCGCTCATCATGCGGGAGGGCATCGGGGCGTGCACCGTGCGGGCGGTGGCCGACGAGGCCGGTACGACGAAGAGCACGGTGCATTACTACGTGCACGACGCCAACGAGTTGGTCGATCTCGGTGTGGAGAGCTTCCTCCGTCTCCTGGCCACCGAGACCCGGGCGCGGATGGACGACGAACCCGACGCGGTCGCGGCGTTGCGCATCCTCGTCGATGCGTTCATGGATCGCGAGAAGCGGGTGGTCACGCTCGAGGACCCCACCGTGTGGGCGGCGTACACCGCGCATGCGTGGGCGCGAGGCGCCAGCGAGCAACTCGTCGTCTGCTTCGAGTTGTTCGGCGGGCTGTTCGAGCACGCGCTTGCTCGCTGCGGTGTGGAGGATGCGGCCGAGCGTGGATGGTCGATCTACATGTACCTCTTGGGCGCCGCGCAGCGCAATGTCGTGCTGCCCGTCTCCGCCGGTGAGGTCGAGCGCGCGGTCTCGGCGCTTGGTGGCGTCGCGCTGGCCCCAGTTCGGCATCGGTCGCGGTCCCGCGCCTGATCGGCGCGCCCCTGCTTCGCTTCGTTCGCACACAGTTTCGTTCGCACACAGAAGGTGAGACACAGACATGTCGAGGCTCGACGGCAAGATCGCACTGATCACGGGCGCCGCGCAGGGCCAGGGTGCGGCCGAAGCGCGCACACTGCACCGCGAGGGAGCATTCGTCTACGTGTGTGACGTGAAGGATGGCGGACCGGTCGTCGCCGAACTCGGCGAGCGGGCCGAGTTCCTGGACCTCGACGTCACCGACGAGTCGGCGTGGGCCGCGGCGGCGACCCGGGTCCGGGAGCAACACGGGCGCCTCGACGTGCTCGTGAACAACGCCGGGATCACCGGGCGGCTCTCGCATTTCATGGAGCTCGAGGCCGACGACTTCCGGTCGACCTTCGAAGTGAACGTGATGGGCCAGTTCTTCGGGATGAAGGCGTTCGTGCCGCTGATGGGAGAGGGCGGTTCGATCGTGAACATCTCTTCCGTGAACGGCATCGTCGGCAAGGCCAAGCTGGCGCACTACGCGTCGAGCAAGTTCGCCGTGCGCGGTCTCACCCGGACCGCGGCCATCGAGCTCGCCCCGCTGGGAATCCGCGTGAACGCCGTTCTCCCCGGCGCGATCGACAGTCCGATGACCGAGCCGGGCGACCGCGGGTACGACCCGCGCCCGATGCTCGCGGAGCTCTCGCCCTTGCAGCGCATGGGGCGGTGTGAGGAAGTCGCCGGGATGGTGTTGTTCCTCGCTTCCGACGAAGCGAGCTTCTGTACGGGGAATGACTACATCGTCGATGGCGGCTGGAACGCCTGAGCGCGACGTCACGCCTCCCGGACCCTCTCCCGCGAGCATCAACCAACGATTGGAGTTGAGGATGGCGACCAACGACGCCAGCGTTCAGGGCGCGGTGCACGGCGAGACCCGGCTGCTCATCGACGGCGCGCTCGTCGAGGCAATCTCGCGGAAGCGGTTCGACAACGTCAACCCTGCGACGGAAGAGGTCCTCGGTGAGGTTGCCGACGCGGCCGCCGCCGACATGGATCGAGCGATCGTCGCCGCGCGTCGTGCGTTCGACGCGACCGACTGGTCGACGAATCACCAGTTCCGCAAGCAGTGTCTCGAGCAGCTCCAAGCGGCGCTCGAAGCCGACAAGGAGTCGATGCGAGCGGAGCTGGTCGCGGAGGTCGGAACGCCCATCGCCCTCACGTACGGCCCTCAGCTCGAGGCTCCCCTCGAGGACGGGCTGGTGTGGCCGGCCCGCGCGATCGACACCTTCGAGTGGGAGCGCGAGCTTCCCGACGGGCACGCGTTCGGTGCACACGCGGCGCGCAAGGTCGTGAAGGAGGCGGCGGGCGTTGTCGGGGCGATCGTGCCCTGGAACTTCCCGTTCGAGGTGTCGATCCAGAAGATCGGCCAGGCGCTGGCCACCGGGAACACCGTGATCTTGAAGCCCGCTCCCGACACGCCCTGGAACGCTACCCGCATTGGTCGCCTGGTTGCCGAACACACCGACATCCCTGCCGGTGTCCTCAACGTCGTGGCGTCGTCCGACCACCTCGTCGGCGAGCAACTCGTGATCGACCCGCGCGTGGATCTCATCTCGTTCACCGGGTCCACGGCGACCGGGCGGCGGATCTTCGAACAGGGCGCCGCGACCATGAAGCGCCTGTTCCTCGAACTCGGTGGGAAGTCGGCCGACATCGTGCTCGACGATGCCGATCTCGAAGCCAAGATGGCGGGCGTCGCCGGTGTCTGCGCACACGGTGGACAGGGCTGCGCGATGCCGACGCGTCTCCTGCTCCCTCGGTCGCGGTATGAGGAGGCGATTGCGCTCGCGGCTTCCGCGTTCGAGAACTTCCCGTATGGCGACCCCACGGACCTGTCCAACCTCCAGGGGCCCCAGGTGAGTGCGAAGCAGCGGGACCGCGTGCTCGCGTACATCCGGCAGGGCGTCGAAGAAGGTGCACGCGTCGTGGTGGGCGGTCGGCGACCGCCCCATCTCGAGAAGGGCTGGTTCGTCGAGCCCACACTCTTTGCCGACGTCGACAACACGATGACCATCGCCCGCGAGGAGATCTTCGGTCCGGTGCTCGTCGCCATCCCCTACGAGGACGACGAGGATGCGGTGCGAATCGCGAACGACAATCAGTACGGGCTCGCGGCCTACATCACGTCGGGGTCGGTCGAACGCGCGATGGCGATCGGGAAGCGGCTCCGTGCCGGCACGGTCGGGATCAACGGTGGAGTCACCTATGGCGCGGACGCGCCCTTCGGTGGCTACAAGGCGAGCGGGATCGGTCGCCAGAACGGCATCGAAGGATTCGAGCAGTACCTCGAGACCAAGACCGTCGGGGTCGGAATCGGCTGAGTGACGCCGATGTCCTCGAGTGAGTAGGACACTCGTCCGGATCTACTGGACGAGTGTCCGACATCCCCGTACACTGCCCGCCATGCGACTCGACTTCCCGCGCGAACCCATCACCGACGACGACGACACGATCCGGGCCGGGCTGGTCGGTATCCCGGTGATCCCGTTGCTGACATCGGTCGCGCACCTCACCGGGGAACTCGGGATCCTGACCGAGGACCTCCGGCCCGACCCGGAGAAGGTCGGCGTGCTCAAGGACGACGGTTACTCCGCCGCGCAGATCGAGGACGCCTACCGTCTCGCCGCCGATGCGCTCATCGCGTACCGCGACCGGGGTTCGGTACCCGGGCCGACGCTCGACGCCGACCAACTCCGCATCCTGCTCGAGTTCCTCGTCGGCGTCACCGTCGACGACACGTACCTCGCCCTCATGCAGGAGGAGCTCGCCCTCGACGGCGCGGATCTGCGCGCCCCCGGATGGGAGCGCCTCGAGGTGAGTCCCGACCGCGAGTTTCGAGTCGTGATCATCGGCGCGGGGCTCTCGGGCCTCGCGGCCGCGTACCGGCTGCGCCAAGCGGGAGTGGATACCCACGTCTTCGAGAAGAACCCGGATGTCGGGGGCACCTGGTTCGAGAACGACTACCCCGGATGCCGGGTCGACATCCAGAATCACTTCTACAGCTTCTCGTTCGCGCAGTCGTGCCACTGGCCCCAGCTGCACTCGTCCCAGCCGGTGCTCCTCGACTACTTCCGCTCCTGTGTCGCCGAGCTCGGCTTGACCGACGCGATCTCGTACGAGTCGGAGGTCGTGGAGGCTCGGTGGGACGACGACAGCAAGCTGTGGAATTTGTCGGTGAGCGGACCGGAGGGTGCGCGCACCGAACACGCGCACGCAGTGGTGAGCGCGGTGGGCCAGCTCAACCGTCCGCACTTCCCCGAGATCGATGGCATCGAGACCTTCGGTGGGCCGTCGTTCCACTCGGCGCGGTGGGAGTACGAGGTCGACGTCACCGGGAAGCGTGTCGCGGTCATCGGCACCGGTGCGAGCGCGGCACAGTTCGTGCCCTGGCTCGCCGAGCGCGCGGCTGAGCTCACGGTCCACCAGCGGACGCCGCCGTGGCTCGTGCCGATGGTGGGGTACCAGGACGATGTCCCGGGGAACCTGCAGTGGCTCCTGCGTCACGTGCCCGAGTACGCGCGCTGGGACCGCCTGTTCATCTTTGCGAAGCTGCAGGAGGGGAACCTCCCCAGGACCATCGTCGATCCGGACTGGGACCGATCGCGGAATTCGGTGAGCGAGTCGAACGACACGGTCCGTCGGCTGCTCACCGCCTACTGCGAGCGCACGTTCCCGGATCCCGAGTTGCAGAAGAAGATGCTCCCTGACTATCCGTGGGGCGCGAAGCGCATGGTGGTGGACGACGGCTCGTATTCGGGTGCGCTGAAGCTTCCGCACGTCACCGTCGAGACCGGCAGGATCGCCGCGATCACTCCCGCAGGCGTGAAGATGGACGACGGCCGCGAACTCGGATACGACGTCATCGTCTACGCAACCGGCTTCCGGGCATCCGACTTCCTGATGCCGATGAAGGTCGTGGGCACGGAGGGCACCGACCTGCACGAGCGGTGGGGGGGCGACGCTCGCGCGTATCTCGGGATCACCGTGCCCCACTTCCCGAACCTGTTCATGATGTACGGACCGAACACGAACATCGCCATCACGGGCAGCGTGACGTACTTCTCCGAGTGTCAGGCGCGTTACATCACCGAGAGCGTCAGGATGTTGCTCGAGCGCGGGGTGCACGCCATGGACTGCCGCGAAGACGTGCACGACGCGTATAACGAGCGCATCGACGCGGCGAATGCTCTGCGGGCGTGGGGGGTGGCCGACGTGCACACCTGGTACCGGAACGCAGCCGGTCGGATCGCGCAGAACTGGCCCTTCAACCTCTACGACTTCTGGGACCAGACCCGCGAAGTGAACCCGGACGACTACGTCCTGTCCTGAAGCCGCGACGCGGACGTCCGTCGCGAACCGGCACGTGTTGGTATGTTGGTCATATGGTCATCGAGTCGGGCGGACAGCACCGGGATCTCGGGCGCCGACGATGAGCAGTCCCTTCGATCTGCCATTGTCGAGTTACGACGCGGGTGCGTTCTTGCGCACCGGTATCGGCCTGCTGGGGTTGGCCCGCAAACCGGAGGTCGGGGCGCGGTGGAACGAGGCGAGTGCGCTCGAAGGCATGTCGGTGGGTGCCGTGGCGGCTCACGGGTTGGGGATCTTCGAGCAGATCCTGATGGACGTGGAACGCCCGGAGCCGGCGACGCCGAGGCTTCTGGGGATCGTGGAGTACACGCGTGCGGCGCGGCTCGACAAGCG
>Ga0209069_10001074_pt1 | contig 13597 bp, 13 predicted proteins | sample Str013_2_FD_187202 | JGI IMG/M metagenome (GOLD analysis project Ga0209069, IMG submission 187202) | Freshwater sediment microbial communities in response to fracking from Pennsylvania, USA - Straight Creek_MetaG_SC_2013 (SPAdes) (version 2) | ecosystem: Environmental > Aquatic > Freshwater >...
GCTTTCAGTGTTGGAACCCTTCTCTTGGCCAATCACCACCACAGGCTGGCCATTGAAACGGCCAAGGCCACCCACCACCGCTTCATCTTCAGAAAATTTGCGGTCCCCCGCCAAAGGCACGAAATCGGTGATTAACGCATCGATATAATCCAGCGCATGGGGGCGCTGCGCGTGGCGGGCCACTTGGGCTTTCTGCCAAGGCGTGAGATTTTGATAAATATCGGCCAGCGCCTTGGCAGATTTCTTCTCCAGCGAGCGCACATCATCAGCAATTGAAATTTTGGCATCGCCTTGCGCCATGGATTTAAGGCCGGCGATCTTGCCTTCTAAGTCTGCAACCGGAGCTTCAAAATCTAAAAACTCAATCATGGAACCTCAATGGCTTATTTGCGCGGTTTCTGGCGTCTGGCGGGGGCAAAGTCAACCCGCCTTTGCGCGCCGTTTGGATGACAAGGGATGATAGGTTTCAACCGCTTCCTTCAGGCGTTCTGTCTGAACATGGGTGTAAATCTGTGTTGTTGCAATATCGGCATGGCCCAGCATCTGCTGCACACTGCGCAAATCCGCCCCCGCCGCCAGAAGTCGAGACGCAAAGACATGGCGCAAAACGTGCGGCGAAACCTTGGCCGAATCTATGCCAGCCTCCAGCGCCAAACTCTTCAACTCCAACGCAAAATGCTGGCGGGTGAGTTGGCACTTGGCACCATGGGATGGAAACAGGAACTTGGGTTCCCCGTCTTTGGCTTCGCGCAACAATTGCACATAGTCTTTGATCACCAACCGGGCAGAATCAGACAAGGGCACCATGCGCTCACGCCCGCCCTTGCCTTTGATAGTTATGAACCGATCAGTGCTGGTGGCGGCATGCAGCGGCAATGACACGAGTTCTGACACACGCAAGCCCGTGGCGGCCAGAACCGACAGCAGGCAATGAATGCGCATGGCCCGAAACCGAGCAGAACCTTCTGCGTTGGCTGCACGGCCAGCCGCACATTCCAGCAATTTGGCCACCGCATCATCATGCAAAATCTTCGGCAAGCGCTGTTGGGCGCGCGGGCCCTCAACAATCACTGCCGGGTTTTCTTTTGCCAGGCCCTCAGCATGCAGAAATCCGTGAAACTGCTTGATCGCAGACAGCCGCCGTGCCGCAGTGGCCCGCGATAAGCCCAGGCGCTCACTTTCCGATTGAAACGCCTTCACGTCTGCGGTGCAAGCCGAAAGTGCTGTACTGCCCCGCCCCGCCAAAAAACCGCTCCACAATTCCAAATCCTTGGCATAGGCGGCGATGGAATTCTTGGCAGCGCCGCGCTCAGCACTCATCATTTCGAGAAATCGCTCGCGCAGACGGCGGTCTTGCTCACTTGCCGCGGAGTTTGACATGCGGCAATGGCCTGGTGATTTCCGTCTGCTGTGGTGGAAATGACGCCAGCACAAGCGCGGCACTATAAATCACACCCGCAATGGCGGCGACGACAAAGGCAAATTTTACAGTATCTGGCATTAAATGGGATCCCTTCAGCATCTTAACTGTGGCCTGTGCAAAAAGCCAATGCCAACTGCTTTGCGCTTGCCAGAAGCTTGCTCTAAAAGCCCCCCAAATGTCGAAACACGCCATCACCACAGAAATTGCCGATACCAAGGCCGCCCTTGGTAACCGCGCCATTGTGCTCGTGGGCTTGATGGGTGCGGGCAAAAGCAGCGTGGGGCGCAGGCTGGCAGAACGCCTCGAACTTCCCTTCGTGGATGCTGACCATGAGATTGAAGTGGCCGCCGGCAAATCCATCCCCGAAATTTTTGCCGACCATGGCGAAGAATATTTCCGCGAAGGTGAGCGCCGCGTGATTGCGCGCCTGTTGGAAAACGGCTGCCAGGTTCTGGCCACCGGAGGTGGTGCCTATATGAATCAGGAAACTCGTGACCAAATTCGCAGCCACGCCGTTTCAGTTTGGCTGAAAGCTGATTTGGATATTTTGCTGAAGCGGGTTTTGAAACGCAATGATCGCCCGCTGCTGCGCCAGGACGACCCTTCCGAGGTGCTTCAAAGACTGATCGATATTCGCTATCCTGTTTATGCCCAAGCCGATGTCACGGTTGAAAGCCGCGATGTGCAACATGGCCAGATGGTGAATGAAGTTATTCGCGCCTTGGCTGCCTGGCCCGGCCTTAAAGCAGATGAACATGCCCAATAAGATGATGACAAACCAAACCGTGCACGTCGACCTTGCAGGCCGAAGCTATGATATTTTGATCGGCGAAAATATGCTGCCCCAGGCCGGCCAAATATTGGCTCCGCATTTCAAGCGCAAATTCGCGGCCATCGTCACTGATGAAAACGTCGCCAAGCTGCATCTGGCCACCCTGACAGCATCGCTGGAAGCGGCGGGCTTCATCACCAAATCCATCACTTTGCCTGCTGGTGAGAAAACCAAAAGCTATGCGCACCTCGCCCAAACCTGTGATGGGTTGCTGGGCGCAGGTGTGGAACGCAAAGATCTCGTCATTGCCTTGGGCGGTGGTGTGATCGGTGATCTCACAGGCTTTGCAGCTGCCATTCTGCGGCGCGGCGTAAATTTCATCCAAATCCCAACGTCGTTGTTGGCACAGGTGGATAGTTCAGTGGGCGGCAAAACTGGCATCAATTCCAGCCATGGCAAAAACCTGGTGGGTGCCTTTCATCAGCCGGTTGCGGTGCTGGCTGACATCAGCCTGCTCAAAACCCTGCCACAGCGTCAACGCGCGGCAGGCTATGCTGAGGTGGCAAAATATGGCCTGCTGGGCAATTTGGATTTCTTCAACTGGCTTGATCAGAATGTCGATGCCATCATGGCTGGTGACTCGCTTGCTACAGCCCATGCGGTCAAAACTTCCTGCCAGATGAAAGCCCAGATCGTGGCCGAAGACGAAACTGAAACCGGCGTGCGCGCCCTGCTCAATCTGGGCCACACTTTCGGCCACGCGCTAGAGGCCGCCACTGGATATTCCGACACCTTGCTACATGGCGAAGCGGTGGCGATTGGCACAGTGCAAGCCTTTGGTTTTTCCCAAATGCTGGGCCATTGCGAACAGGGCCTGAACCGCAAGGTGGCCGCGCATATGCGCCGCGCTGGCTTGCCCACCCATATCAGCGAGATCAAAGCCCAATTGCCGCCGTCGCAAGCCATGCTCAAACTCATGTATCAAGACAAAAAAGCTGAGGGCGGAAAGCTCACTTTCATTCTCGCTGAAGCCATCGGTAAAAGTTTTATAGCCAAGGGCGTTGATGAAAAGCAGGTGCTCTCTTTCCTAGAAGCCGATGCCGCACTGCGCGGAGTTGCCCAGCCATGAGTGACAACACCATCACCCCAGCCGATTGGTATTCGCTGGCCACCGTTATCCTATTAATTGTGATCTCCGCGTTCTTTTCAGGTGCTGAAACGGGCCTCACGGCCTCCTCACGCGCACGGCTAACAGAGATGGAGCGCCAAGGCTCTTGGCGCGCAGGCATTGTTTTAAAACTCACCGAAATGCCAGAACGTTTGATTGGCGCGTTGTTGCTGGGCAACAGCCTCGCCAATATTTCAGCCTCTGCGATTGCCACAGTCGCATTGGTGCGCATTTTTGGTGACAGTGGCGCGGTGATAGCATCGGCCGTGATGACCGTTTTAATTTTGATTTTCGCCGAAGTCATGCCCAAGACCTATGCGATTTCAAACCCTGACAAGGTGGCGATCAAGACTGCCCAACTCATGCGTTTTTTCGTGGCAATCTTCGGGCCCGTCGTGATGTTGGTTGAATATATTGTGAAGAAAACGTTGCGCCTGTTTGGGGTTGATGTGGAGAATGTCAAAAGCATCCTCTCTGCTCATGAAGAGTTGCGTGGCGCCATTGATCTGCATCACCGCGAAGGCGACATCGTCAAAAAAGACCGCGACATGCTGGGCGGCCTGCTTGATTTGAAGAACCTCGATGTCTCAGATGTCATGGTTCACCGCACCAAGATGATTGTGGTGGATGCGGATGAGCCCATTGCCAAGATCATTGATCTGGTGATGACCAGCGGCAAGACGCGTCTGCCAGTCTGGCGTGATGACCCCGACAACATCATCGGCATTCTTCATGCCAAGAGCATGTTTCAAGCTATACAAAAACATGATGGCGATGCCACCAAAGTCAAGATCAATGACGTTTTGACTGACCCGTGGTTTGTGCCCGACACAAGATCTCTTGTTGATCAGCTCAACGCCTTTCTGCGCCGCAAAACCCACTTTGCCATCGTGGTTGACGAGTATGGCGAGTTACAGGGCCTGATCACTCTGGAAGACATCATCGAGGAAATTGTAGGCGACATCAAAGATGAGTTTGATGCTGTCTCCAACGGCGTGCGCAAGCAGAAAGATGGTTCCTATATGGTGGACGGCGGCGTGCCGTTGCGTGACCTCAACCGCGCGCTGGATTGGGAGCTGCCAGATGACGAAGCCACCACTTTGGCGGGCCTGGTAATCCACGAAGCCCGCATGATCCCTGAAACCGGGCAAGTGTTTAATTTTCACGGCTTTCGATTTGAGATTCTAAAAAAGCGCCGCCAACAGATCACGGTGTTGAAGGTGGCTAAATCAGCCGCACCATCAACAGTGATCGATCCAACCGCCTAAATCACCTCAATGGCCAGCGCATGCACTCGGGTTTTGAGTTCATGCGCCAAAGCATCATTCACCAGGCGGTGCTGCATCACGCGGCTCTTGCCTTCCAGTACCTCAGCAGAAATGCGTAAGCGAAAATGGCTCTCGCCTGACTGGTGCGCCCCAGAATGGCCATGGTGTTGATTGCTTTCATCAATCAACTCAACAAATGTGGGTTGCAAAGCGGCTTTGAGCTTCTGTTCGAGGATGTGACCCACTGGCCCCAAAGTTTGCATCATTTTTAGCCTTCGTTTTGGTTGAAATGTTTACTGCGTGAAACTATAGTCAACGACCTCATGAATCTCCATTCAAAACTCTTCGACAAAATCCGCGTCAAACCAGAACCCACCGCCAAGGAAAAGGCCGCTGCGGCCATTAAACCTTGCGAATGGCCGGGCTGTGACAAAGCTGCCAAGCACAAAGCGCCCAAGGGCCGTGGCGCTGAGGGACAGTATTGGAATTACTGCACCGCCCATACGCAGGAATATAACAAAACCTACAATTACTTTGACGGCATGAAAGACGCTGAACAGGCCGATTTCCGCAAAGATGCCCAAACTGGCCATCGCCCAACTTGGAAGCTCGGCCAATCCGCCTCGGTCTTCACCGGTGCACAACGCCGCACCGCCGCCAATGTTGTAGATCCGTTAAACTTGATCATGAAAGCCAAGATCAAGACCAACGCAAAACATGGCCGCGCGCTTCGCCGCAACGAAATCGAGGCCTTGCAGGCCTTGGCCTTGCCGGAAGATGCCAAGCCAGAAGAAGTGAAATCAAAATACAAAGCTTTGGTAAAGCGCCTGCATCCTGATGCGAACCAAGGCAGCCGTGCCAATGAAGAAGCGCTGAATGCGGTCATCCGCGCTTATGACACGCTGCGCGCCACAGGTTTTGTCTAAAACTTGCCCTTCGCGGCCCAAGTCTCTAAACCATTTAAATTACAATTCTGAAAAGTTGAGTTCATGTCACAGACCCCAAGTCTCATCGGCCTGCCGGATAAAAAAGTTTCGGTTCAGCAGCTCTTCGATTTTGATTCCAACATGGAAGTGTCGGCTTTCGCTGAACGCAGCGAACATGTGCCGGATGTTGATCCGGATTATCTGTTCAACAAAGAAACCACCATGGCGATTCTGGCGGGCTTCACCCACAATCGCCGCGTGATGATCACTGGTTATCACGGCACAGGAAAATCAACCCACATTGAACAAGTGGCGGCGCGGTTGAACTGGCCCTGCATCCGCATCAATCTCGATAGCCACATCAGCCGCATAGATTTGATCGGCAAAGATGCCATCGTGCTTCGTGAAGGTAAGCAGATCACCGAATTCAAAGAAGGCATTCTGCCCTGGGCCTATCAACACAACGTCGCCCTCGTGTTCGATGAATACGATGCTGGCCGCCCTGACGTGATGTTCGTGATTCAGCGCATTCTGGAATCCTCCGGCAAGCTCACGCTGCTGGATCAATCTCGCGTCATCCGCCCGCATGCAGCTTTCCGCCTGTTTGCCACTGCGAACACCGTGGGCTTGGGTGACACCACGGGCCTCTATCACGGCACGCAGCAGATCAATCAGGCGCAGATGGATCGCTGGTCGATTGTGTCGGCCTTGAACTATCTGCCCCATGCCGAAGAAGTGGGCATCGTTCTCGCGAAAAACAAATCCTACAACAATGACAAGGGCCGCAAATCCATTGCCAACATGGTGCGTGTGGCTGATCTCACCCGCAACGCCTTCATGCAGGGCGATCTCTCCACAGTGATGAGCCCGCGCACGGTGATCACCTGGGCGCAGAATGCCGAAATTTTCGGCGGCGACATCGGCTTTGCTTTCCGTCTCACCTTCCTCAACAAATGCGATGAATTGGAACGCGCAATTGTGGCGGAGTTCTATCAACGCTGCTTTGGCGAAGAGCTGCCAGAATCCGCCGCCCGGATTCAGATCGCGTAGGCCCCGATGGCCGCCAAGGAAGACCGCGCCGAGAGGTTCAAAGACGTGCTGGGCACCGCCATGAAATCCATGGCGCTGGACCCCGAGCTGTCTGTTACTTTCGGTTCGGATCAACCCCAACTCGCCGGCCACAAGGCGCGGCTGCCGCAAATCTCCGGCGGGGCCAGTGCCAAAGATGTGGCCATCACGCGTGGGTTGGCCGATAGTTTCGCTTTGCGCCTGGCCAACCACTCAGAACAGGTGCACGGCAAATATCTGCCGCAAGGCAAAAACGCCCGTGCGGTTTTTGATGCCGTGGAACAGGCGCGTGTTGAAGCCATCGGCGCGCGCGCCATGCCGGGTGTGGCCAATAATCTCTCTGCCATGCTGGATGATCGCTATGGCCGCATCACCGTCAACCGTCCATCCAACAACCGCAAAGACACGCCGATGGAAGAGGCCGTGGGCCTCATCTTGCGTGAAAAGTTGACAGGCCTTGCTCCGCCCATTCCCGCCCAGCCTTATGTCAATCTCTGGCGTGATTGGGTGGAACAGCGCGCCTCAGAAAAATTGCAGAACCTTGAATCAGCTTTGCATGATCAGCAGGCCTATGCCCGCCTGTCGCGTGAACTGATCGCCGCGTTGGATATGGCCGATGAATTGGGTGATGACCCTGATCAGGCCGAAGACAACGAAGAGCAAGAAGCATCAGAAGACCCCGGTGAAAAATCGGAGACCCCAGACGGTGAAGATCAAGAAAGCCAGCAATCCGCCGCTGAGGAGATGGAATCGGCTGAGGGAGAGACTGAAACTTCTGACATGGAGGCCCAGCCCACCCAATCCGAAGAAGCACCTGATGATATGGACGGCGAGGAGATGGACGACGGCGAAGAGCCATGGCGGCCACAACTGCCGTTCTCGTCTGTCTCCAATGAAGATTTTTACCGCGTCTATGCCCATGCCTTTGATGAAGTAGTTGGCGCAGAAGATTTATGCGATGCCGAGGAGCTGACCCGCCTTCGTGCCTATCTCGACAAGCAATTGGCCAATCTGCAAGGTGTTGTGGCACGTCTTGCCAACCGCTTGCAGCGCCGCCTGATGGCGCAGCAAAATCGCTCATGGGATTTTGATTTGGAAGAAGGCGTGCTTGATGCGGCCCGCCTCACCCGCGTTATCACCGACCCGCTGCACGCTTTGTCATTCAAGCAGGAGCAAGACACCAAGTTCCGTGACACGGTGGTGACCTTGCTGCTGGATAATTCCGGCTCCATGCGTGGCCGCCCCATCACGGTGGCTGCCACTTGCGCCGATATTCTAGCGCGCACGCTGGAGCGTTGCGGCGTGAAAGTTGAAATTCTGGGCTTCACCACCAAAGCCTGGAAGGGCGGCCAAGCGCGTGAAAAATGGCTGGCCGATGGCAAGCCCGCCAACCCCGGCCGCCTCAACGATCTGCGCCACATCATTTATAAATCTGCTGATGAACCTTGGCGCAGGGCCCGCAAAAACTTGGGCCTAATGATGCGCGAAGGCTTGCTCAAAGAAAACATCGACGGCGAAGCGTTGATCTGGGCGCATAACCGCCTGCTCGGCCGGCCAGAGCAACGCCGCATCATGATGGTGATTTCAGACGGCGCGCCAGTTGATGATTCAACCTTGAGCGTCAACAGCGGCAATTATCTTGAGCGGCACTTGCGCCAGGTGATCACTGACATCGAGGCCCGCTCCCCCGTTGAATTAATCGCCATCGGCATTGGCCATGATGTGACGCGCTATTATCAGCGTGCCGTCACCATCATTGACGCTGAAGAATTGGGCGGTGCCATGACCGAAAAACTGGCCGAGCTGTTTGAAGAACACGGCGAAGAGCCGCGCAAGAAAAAGCGAAGAGCTTAAGGCGGGCCGAGTCTGCGCGAAACCAATCCCATAGTTTTCGTCATTCCCGCGCAGGCGGGAATCTGCGTTTCCACGGCCACAAAACACAGATGCCCGCCTTCGCGGGCATGACGCAGTATGGGCGACCCACCATGCGAGACTATTCCCTGCAACAAGTAGGGAATGCCCCAATACGCATCACTTCACTTCGTGGAACATGTCTGTCTTCGGGCGGCGCACTTTCTTGAGGTTCACCAGCCAATCATTAGCGGCATCGCGGCTGCCCAAGGCCATGATGGCAACACTGCGCAGGCCCTTTTCTTTGAGGCCCAGAATCTCGTCAAACTGTGCGGGGTTGAAACCACCCATGCCGGTTGAATCCACTTTCAATTCAGCGGCGGCGGCCAAGCCAAAGCCAAGGCCAATGAAAGCCTGCTGGGCAGCATGGCTGAAATTCTCCGCGACACTTTTGTGTTCAAAGCCCGCGATGGATTTGTTGCGGCGTTCAGTCAGACTTTCGCTATTGCCGCGCACAGCAGCAATCTGGTCAAAAACTTTGCCAAGATTGTTGGCGTTGATATTTTCCCATGCGGCAAAAACCAAGATGACAGAAGCTTCCGTCAGCTGTGGCTGGTTAAAGGCCGCCGCTTTCAGTTTTTCGCGGATTTCCGGATTGGTGACAACCATCACGTCATAGGTTTGAAAACCATTGGATGCCGGCGCCATGCGAATGGCTTCGAGGATGAGCTCCATCTTCTCAGACGGAATTTTCGCGGCAACATCATATTTCTTGGTGGCATAACGCCAATTCAGATTTTGCAGAAAGCTCATCAATTTCTCCTAATGTATCAATGGCTGTTACTTATTCACACCATGTCATTTTTCAAGCAGCAACTTGCCATTTAGCCAAGAATTCTTTGGGTGAAAGTGCACGCATGTCTTCCACCGCCAGGGCCAGCTTATCATGCGGCCAATCCCACCAGGCCAGTGCGATAATCTTGTCGCGCACGGGTTTTGGAAAGCGCCACTTGATGCGCTTGGCCGGAATCCCGCCAACAATTTCATAGGCCGCCACATCCTTGGTGACAACAGCGCCCGCCGCAATCACAGCGCCATGGCCGATTTTCACACCGGGCATGATCACCGCGCCATGCCCAATCCACACATCATGGCCGATCTCAACAACCGCTCCACGCCGCGCTTCACGAAATTCCTTATCCACCTTGGCGAATAGAAAATACTCATTCGGCCGGTAGGTGATCTTGTGTTGGGAAATCCGGTCAAGCGGGTGGTTCAGTGCATTGATGCGGGCATTGGAGGCAATGGCGCAAAATTTTCCGATGCGCGTGTAAATGGCTTCGGCCCCGCGCTCCACATATGAATAGTCGCCAAGTTCACACTCGGCCATCACCACGCGTTCAGCCACATCGGTGAATTGGCCCAACACACATTCACGCAATTGCGCGGTGCCATGCACCCTTGGGCTGCCATCGCGTGGGGCATTGTTATTGTGACGTCCGGGGTTTTTGCTCATGCGCGTTGACCATAACAAAAAAGGCCGCACACTGGCGGCCTTTTTCGAATTTCAAAAATCGCTTAGGCAGCAACCTTCTGGGCTTCAACCTTCTTGGCGATTGAACGCTTCAGCTTGGCAACCTTCAGAGACATGTTTTCGGTGCGGGCCTTGAGCAGGAAAGCGTCAAGACCACCAGCATGTTCCACGCTCTTCAAGGCAATGGCCGAGATGCGCAGGTTATAAGACAAGCCCATGGTATCGCTCATCAAGCTCACTTCACACAAGTTTGGCAAAAAGCGCGTGCGCTTCTTATTGTTGGCGTGAGAAACAGTGTTGCCCTTAAGCCAGCCTTTGCCAGTCAATTCACAGCGACGCGACATGTCGAAACTCCATAAGTAAAGAGAGCCGGAAAACAGGTTCCGGCCTTGTTGGGCGTTCGGTAGCGGCAGCGGGCAGCAATGTCAAGCACAAGGCCAAGCCTTCATTGATTAAAGCACAATTCCAACTCTGGCACAGGTGGTTAACAGCCGTGGGCGTTTTCCACTGGCTTTCACCAACGGATGGCCGTGCCTTGGTGTCTGACGCGCGTCAGCACACCACCTATGGCGTGAACAAAGCATGAAAATTAGTCAATCCGCGATTCGGGCGCGTATTGTTCCGCCGGGGAACGCTTCGTTAATTTCTGCGCGGCCTCAAACAATTGTGGTGCAAGGTCTTGTTAACACTCTGGCGAAACAAGTTAACGCCGGGGCCGAAACCAGTGCCCATTTAGAGCTCCCTGCGCGAAAGTTATCCACAGGCCAAAGCCTAAAACCAAAGGAACAAAAACTGAATCTGGCTCCATCAGCGATTCGGGCCTGATATGTTCGCCTTTGAATCCATTACTTGCCCGGCTGTGTCAAAACGCAACTTCATGTCAGCAGCCTTGACCAGACGGCCCGCAGCCGCCAATTAATGCCCATGCCCAGCCTTCGCCCTGTCACTGCCATTCTGGGCCCCACCAACACTGGCAAAACCCATTACGCTGTTGAGCGTATGCTGGCCCATGGCAAAGGCATGATCGGCCTGCCCCTGCGCCTGCTGGCGCGTGAGATTTATGACCGGGTGCGCCTGAAGGTGGGAGACAACCAGGTTGCCTTGGTGACGGGCGAAGAAAAGATCATCCCGCCCAAGCCCAATTATTGGGTCTGTACGGTTGAGGCCATGCCGCCGGACATTGAAGTTCCATTTCTGGCCATCGATGAAGTGCAGCTTTGCGCAGATCTTGAACGCGGCCACATTTTCACCGACAGGGTTTTGCATCGCCGGGGGCTTGAGGAAACATTGCTGCTGGGCTCTGCCATCATGCGGCCTATTCTTGAGCACCTCATTCCGCACGCCCAATTCACTTCAAGACCGCGCCTTTCCAAATTGAGCTATGCAGGCCAGAAAAAACTTTCGCGCCTGCCGCCACGCTCAGCGATTGTGGCCTTCAATGCCGAGATGGTCTACGCCGTGGCCGAACACATCCGGCGACAGCGCGGTGGGGCCGCTGTGGTGATGGGGGCGCTCAGCCCGCGCACCCGTAACGCGCAAGTGGCGCTCTATCAATCCGGCGATGTTGACTACATTGTTGCCACCGACGCCATTGGCATGGGCCTGAACATGGATGTCGATCATGTGGCCTTCGCCGCGACACGCAAGTTTGACGGTTTTCAATTCCGCCAGCTGAACCCTTCAGAGCTTGGCCAGATCGCCGGTCGCGCGGGCCGCTATATGAATGACGGCACCTTCGGCGTTTCAGCTGAAGCTGAACCCTTCGACCAAGAAGTCATCGACCGTCTGGAAAATCACAACTTTGATTCCGTGCGCGTATTGCAATGGCGTAACCGCGAATTGGATTTCCGTACATTGGATGGTTTGCGCAAATCACTTGGCTATCTGCCCAAACAACAAGGTTTGACAAGGGCGCAAAGTGCAGCTGATCTTCTAGCACTCGAAGCGGTGTTGCGTGATGAGGCAACAACGCGTCTCATCGCCAGCGAAAAAGATGTGACACGCGCCTGGGAGGTTTGCCAACTTCCCGATTATCGCAATATCTCTCCGGCCGAACATGCCCATCTTGTGGGCCGCATCATTCAATACCTGCAATCCGGCGATCATTATGTATCTGAAGATTGGTTTGCCAAACAACTCGCCCATTGCGAGAGCCTGGAAGGCGGAATCGATGCATTATCCACACGTATTTCCCACGTCAGGTCTTGGAGCTTCATTGCCAACCGTTCTGATTGGCTGGAAGCGCCGCGTTACTGGCAATCACGGACCAAAGAGATTGAAGACAAGCTTTCAGATGTGTTGCATGAAAGACTAACTCAGCGTTTCATTGATCGCAGAACCAGTGTATTGTTGCGCCGAATTGCCAAGAAGGAAGGTTTGATGACGAATATAGAAGCGGGTGGCGAAGTTCGGGTAGAGGGCGAATTCGTCGGCCGTGTAGAAGGCCTTCTCTTCAAAGTGGATGGTGCTGCTGCAGGTGCTGAACAACAAGCGCTCAAAGCCGCAAGCTTGGCTGCTGTCACCACTGAGTTGACAGCACGCGCTCATGCCTTGGCCGCAACGCCGGATACTGAGCTCAAACTCTCACGCCTGGGTGAAATCATGTGGCATGATGCGGCCATCGGCCAAGTGCATGCAGGCGATCATGTTTTGCGCCCGCGCGCCGAAGTGATTGCTGATGATTTGATTCCAGCGCCCGTGCGTGATGAAGTGCGTGAGCGGTTGCAGAAATTTGTTCAGCGCCACATTGCCAGTTTGCTTGAGCCATTATTCAAGCTGGAAGATGCTGAAGGTTTTGAGGCTGAAGCCCGCGGCATGGCGTTCCGCTTGGTGGAAAACTTTGGCGTTTTGCCGCGTGAGCAAGTGGCCGCTGAAGTCAAAAACCTCACCCAAGAAACCCGCGCCAAGCTGCGCGGCTTTGGTGTGCGCTTCGGCGCTTACAATTTGTTCCTGCCAGCTCTGCTCAAACCAGCGGCCACTGATCTGCGCTTGTTGCTGTGGTGGCTGTCGTCACACAAAGGCGAGGGCCAAGTTCCCGCCGCCCCTCCTAATGGCCTGACCTCGACATTGGCCAACCCAGACTTGTCCGAAAGCTTTTACCGCATCGTCGGTTACCGACTTTGCGGCCGCCGTGCGGTGCGGGTGGACATGATCGAGCGATTGGCTGATCTGATCCGTGACCGGGTATTCTGGAAACCGCGTATAGACACTGAACAACGCCCCCAAGGCAGCGTGGAAGGCGGCGGTTTTACCGTTGTGCCCGATATGATGTCTCTGGTTGGCTGTTCGGGTGAAGAGTTTGACGAGATCCTCGTCAACCTTGGCTACAAGGCCCAGAAGCGCCAGCTGCCTAAGCCTGCACATCTGGTAGCCGTTGCCCCAGCGGTGGCTACACCACCAGCTGCGCCAGCAGAAGCTGTCGCGCCAGCTGAAGGTGAAGCGCCTCTGACTGAGACGCAAGAAGCCGTCGCCGCGCCCGTTGTCGAACTGCCCGCACCGAACACCCGCCTGACCGCCGCGGCCAACGCCGATGGCCGCGCTACCTGCGGCGGCGGCAGCGGCTCCAGCTCCAGCGATTCTGGCTGCAT
>Ga0209069_10001075_pt1 | contig 13589 bp, 11 predicted proteins | sample Str013_2_FD_187202 | JGI IMG/M metagenome (GOLD analysis project Ga0209069, IMG submission 187202) | Freshwater sediment microbial communities in response to fracking from Pennsylvania, USA - Straight Creek_MetaG_SC_2013 (SPAdes) (version 2) | ecosystem: Environmental > Aquatic > Freshwater >...
ATTCTTGTGCGATCGGAAATGAGTTGGTGAGAATTTGCATGCGGTGCTTTCGCAGATACTCAACCATAAACCAAGTTGTTGAACCGGCGTTGATGATGATTGAGTCGCCATCAAGGCACAGTTCAGCTGCAGCTTTTGCCACTGCTCGCTTGCGCTCGGCATTTAATGTTTGGCTCACTCCAAAGCTGCGCGTAGCCAAATGTGATTGTTCTTCTGCCGCCACAGATTCAGCTCCGCCATGAACACGGCGCAACTGACCCATCTCCTCAAGTCTAACTAAATCGCGGCGCAAAGTGGCAGCCGATGTGCCAGTCGATAGCGTAAGCTCACCAACGCGAACGACGCCGCGCTTGCGCACCTCCGTCAAGATCAATTGCCATCTTTCTCGCTCATGCATGATCAGAAACTTGCATGATCGCTCATGATGGTCAATCTAGAATCGTTCATGTTGCAGCGCAAATCGTCATTGCAGCGCAATATCTTTGTATTTTCTGATTGACCATGAGCGATCATGATCATAATTTGAAGATCATGATCAATGTCCTTCTTCAATCCCTTTGGGATGATAACAAAGCAAAATCACTCGATGAGCCAGGCTTGCTGCTCTACCGCTCAAACCTTTTAGGCAGCGATTTGCGCATCACCAATTTTGGCGGCGGCAATACATCTGCCAAAGTGATGATGAAAGACCCGCTCACAGGTGCGGATGTCAAAGTACTGTGGGTCAAGGGTTCTGGCGGCGATATTGGCTCAATGAAGCTGGATGGTTTTGCAACTGTCTATCAGGACAAGCTCGAAAGTCTGAAAAGCCTCTACCAGAGCATTGATCAAGAAGATGCCATGGTGCATGCGCTCAATCACTGCGTCTATAATCTCAACTCACGAGCCCCCTCAATTGATACATGTTTGCACGGCTATGTGCCACATGCCCATGTTGATCACGTGCATTCCGACGCAGTGATAGCCATAGCAGCGACGAAAGATTCTGAAAAACTCACTAAGGATATTTTTGGCGCCGAAATTGGTTACCTGCCATGGCAACGCCCCGGTATTGATCTCGGTATCAAGCTTGGCAAAATGGCAACCGACAATCCGAAACTAGTGGGTGTTGTGTTGGGCAGTCACGGACTGTTCACTTGGGGCGAGACTGCAAAGACTTGTTATGAAACCACGCTTCGCATCATCAACAAAGCCTCCGAATGGCTTGATGTACATGTCAAGAAACCGGTGTTCGGCGGCGAAATTGTAAAATCATTGAATGCAGATGAGCGCAAAGCGATTGCCAATCGTTTGCTCCCTGAAATTCGCGGCTTAATTTCTGCGGAAGAGCCAAAGCTGGGACATTTTACCGATGCGCCGGAGGTTTTGGAATTTGTAAACTCCAAAGCTTTGGGCACCCTTGCGCCACTCGGCACATCTTGCCCTGATCATTTCCTGCGCACCAAAATAGCGCCGTTGATCATCCCGTATGGTTCTACCAGCGATGACCTGAAAAGCCTGCTTGCCGAATATCGAAATTCTTATGAGGCCTATTACAATCGTTGCAAGCATCCAAACTCCCCCGCCATGCGTGATGCTAATGCGGTGATTTATCTGGTGCCTCAAGTTGGCATGTTGTCATTTGCGAAAGATAAGGCCACCGCCCGCATTGCCTCCGAGTTCTATGTGAATGCCATAAATGTGATGCGTGGCGCATCTGGTGTCTCGCAGTATCGGGGTTTGCCTGAACAAGAAGCCTTCAACATTGAATATTGGTTGCTCGAAGAAGCAAAGCTTTCGCGCATGCCAAAGCCAAAGTCACTCGCGGGCCGCATTGCTTTGGTCACAGGCGGGGCAAATGGCATAGGTGCTGCAATCGCTGCTAAGCTTCTATCAGAAGGAGCCTGCGTTACGATTGCTGATATCGACACCAATGCGTTGTCCGAGACGACTTCGGCATTTGGCCAAAAATATGGAAAAGACAATATTCACGGCATCCATATGGACGTGACAAGCGAAGACGCAATCATCAATGGTTTTGCTGAGATTGTTAAACAGTTTGGTGGCCTTGATATCCTGGTCAACAATGCTGGCATTGCCATTCCAGCCGCTGTCGAAGAAACAACTATTGAAGTGTGGAACAAGCAAATGGCCATACTTGGTACTGGCTATTTCCTTGTCGGTCGTGAGGCTTTCCGCTTGATGAAGCGACAAAATCAAGCCGGATCAATGGTCTTTATCAGTTCTAAAAATGGCCTTGTTGCATCTGCGGGCACCAGCGCTTACGGCGCCATGAAAGCTGCAGAAATTCACATGGCCCGCTGCATGGCATTGGAAGGTGCGCCGATTGGCATTCGCGTCAATACTGTGAATCCAGATGCAGTATTGCGTGGTTCAAAACTAATGTCCGGTGGGTACCGCGCAAGTCGCGCAGAGTCACTCAAGATCAAGCCAGATGAATTGGAAGAACATTACCGCAAACGTTCTCTGTTGCAGCGTTCAGTCTTTCCGGAAGATGTTGCCGAAGCAGTTTATTTCTTCGCGTCCGATGCATCAAACAAGTCCACTGGCAACATCTTGAATGTTGATGCTGGCCACGTTGCTTCGTTCACAAGGTAATTCATGAGTTATTCAATCACATCAGATTTTATCGCTACGCAAAACAGTAAAACTGTGGACGCACATAAGGAAGATTACGCGGCTCTATCAAGGCAACTCGAAAGACGCAAAATAGACATCGAAGAAATGACCTCGCGCGCAATGGGTTATGCTGTTGCTGTTCCCACTTGGGGTGTCGGCACAGGCGGCACAAGATTTGCGCGCTTTCCGGGCCCCGGCGAACCACGCGGGATTCATGAAAAGCTAGAAGATTGCGGAGTCATCAATCAACTCACCCGCGTTACGCCAACTGTCTCACCCCATTTTCCATGGGATAAAGTTTCCGACTATAAGGCACTTCGCCAAGAAGCCGCATCTCATGAACTTGGCTTTGATTGCGTAAACTCCAATACATTCCAAGATCAGGCGGGCCAAACCCTTTCCTATAAATATGGGTCACTAGCCCATGCCGAACAAACAACACGCCAACAAGCGGTTGAGCACAATATCGAATGCATCGAAATCGGCAAAGAATTAGGGTCAAACGCCATTACAGTTTGGATTGCTGATGGTAGCAATTTCCCCGGCCAATCTAATCTCGGCAAGGCCTTTGACAGTTATATGCAATCTCTGCAAAAAATTTACGACGCGCTGCCCAAAAACTGGCAGGTATTCCTCGAACATAAAATGTATGAACCGGCCTTTTATTCAACGGTGATTGCCGATTGGGGTTCAAGCCTGATGGCCGCGACAGAGCTTGGCGACAAAGCAAAATGTCTGGTCGATCTGGGTCATCATGCTCCTAACACGAATATTGAGCAAATCGTATCGCGTCTCATTCGTGTGCAAAAGCTTGCTGGCTTTCACTTTAATGATTCCAAATATGGCGACGATGATCTGGATTCAGGCTCGGTTGATCCGTTTAGACTGTTCCTAGTCTTCAATGAATTGGTCGATGCGGAAATGAGAAAAGCCAAAGGTTTCAATCCGGCTTACATGATTGATCAATCACATAACGTCACTGATCCCATTGAAAGTTTGATTTCATCGGCGATGGAGATACAACGATCTTTCATCAAAGCCTCACTTATCAATCGCAATGAACTTGCAAGCTTGCAAGATCAAAGTGATGTCATGGCAGCACACCGCTTGGTGAAACAAGCATTCAACACTGACGTAACTCCCATTTTATGCGAAGCGCGAATGCGCAAAGGCGGTGCTCTGCATCCTTTCGCCACCTACCGCGCAAGCGGTTACCGCAAAGAAAAAGCCAAGGAACGCCCTGCTGTTCAAGGATCAAGTTCAGGTATCGTCTAGGAGAGCCTCATGTCTACATTCAACGGCAAGCGCGACAAGCGAGGCGATTGGCATGATGATGCACCTTTAACTTATGCCCCCGTTTTTAAATGGCCATTTGAACCACTATCAATTTTAAAATGGCTATTTGGCTATCCCGGATATTTTCTGCCCTGGGGGCTGATCTATATGGCCGTTCCAATTATCGTGTGGAATTATTTTACACCGGCCTTAGACACGATGAAAGCTTTCAGCTTTAACTGGATCGCGTATATTTTCATTCGCAACCTTATCATGATTGCTGCAGTGGCAGGCGCTTGGCATTTGCGGCTTTACATTATCAAATACCAAGGTACTGATTTCAAACACACCAACAAATGGCTGGCGCGTGACAACCCAATCTTCCTGTTTCGCAACCAACTTTATGACAATATTTTTTGGACTGTGTTCAGCGCAGTACCAATCTGGACAGCCTATGAAGTTGTAACACTTTGGGCCTATGCCAATCATTTCATTCCCTATGTCAGTTTCAGTGATCACCCGATTTATTTTGTCTTGTTGATGTGTTTCATCCCCATCATCAGGGAGTTGCATTTCTATACGGTTCACCGCGTAACACATTGGGGGCCGCTCTATAATTATGTTCATTATCTGCATCACAACAACGTAAATGTCGGGCCCTTCTCAGGTCTGGCCATGCATCCCATTGAACATCTGCTTTATTTTTCGGGCATTCTTGTCCACTGGATTATTCCATCACATCCCATTCATGCGCTGTTCCATTTGCAGCATGCGGCCATAACACCCGCTCAAAGCCATTCCGGCTTTGATCGTGTGGTGATTGTTGATGGTGTTGAAGTGAAAACCGGCGACTTCTTTCACTATCTCCACCACAAATATTTTGAATGCAATTATGGTGCAGATGGGCCGCTGCCACTCGATAAAATGTTTGGCACTTTCCATGATGGTACCAAGCAAGCACAAGAGCGTATGGATGAGCGTTTTCTGGCCCGAGCTAAGCAGAAAGCTGCTGCTGAAAGCGAGATCTAGGTGAAATACCGCAGCTTCGGTCGCACGGGTTGGCAAATCAGCGAGATCGGATTTGGCGCATGGCAGTTGGGCGGTGATTGGGGCAAGGTTGATGATGAAGCATCCATTCGAACATTGCATCATGCCTTTGAGAAAGGGATAAATTTCGTCGACACTGCTGAACTTTATGGCAATGGTCACAGCGAAGATGTTGTCGGTCGCGCCATTGAGATGTGGAAAGGCAACAAGATTTATGTTGCCACAAAAATTCGACCCATCATCTGGCCTTCGCCAGATGATGATGCCCCGCAGATGCGCGGCCGTTTTCCGGAATGGTATTTGCGAGATAATGTCGAAAAATCGCTGAAGCGGCTTCGCGTTGAACGCATTGATTTGTTTCAACTCCACAGTTTCATGCCAAGTGCCATGGTGGAACTTGATTGGTTGGAAACGCTGATGAAGTTGCGGCTTGAGGGTAAAATCGATCGTATTGGTGTGTCACTGCGTGATAATCGCCCACAAGAAGGTGTCGATCTGGTTGCGGCAGGCTTGGTCGACTCAGTGCAAGTGATTTTCAATATGTTTGAACAGCGCCCGGCGGCCAAATTATTCCCTGAAGGTGCACGCACCGGAACTGCCTTCATCGCACGCGTGCCGCTTGATTCTGGTTCATTGATTGGCGAGTGGACTAAAGACAGTTACGCTCAATTTGAACCTGGTTCTCAGCAATTCAATATGTTTCGCGGTGAACGGTTTGCTGAAACATTGGCCCGTGTGGAAAAGCTCAAAGCAATCTGTAAGCCCTATTATCCCAGCCTCGCAGAAGCAGCCATGCGCTATGTGATGAGTGCGCCAGAACTCTCTGTTCTCATCCCCGGCATGAAAAATCCAAGCGAAGTGGATAAGAATATCGAATATTCAGATGGAGCTGCCTTTCCACCTGAACTGAAACACCAATTGCCTCCGCATATCTGGATCAGGGATTACTATCGTTGAACGAACAATTCTCCCATGTGCAATTTGAGTTACTATTGCCCCATCAATTGCGCGAGATCGTGGCTAGTCGGCCCGTGGCCTATGTTCCGCTTGGCACGTATGAGTGGCACAGTGAACATTTGCCAGTTGGTCTTGATGCGTTGACTTCGCATGGTCTTTGTCTGCGTGCTGCCGCACAAGATGGCGGCGTGGTTCTACCACCGCTCTACTATGGCACGGGTGGTGGGCATGGTGATTATCCTTGGACAATCATGATGCCCGGTGCGTCTGAGATTGAAAACCAATTGGATTTTACAATCAGTAAACTCAAAAAATTTGGCTTCAGGCTTGTCGTATTATTTTCTGGTCATTTTCCGCCAGAACAACTGGATATGATTGACCGTCTTGCTGCAAAGTGGACACAAGCTGATCTCTCTGTTTTTGCAACAGCCGTCAGCAGGATTGAGGGATTAAAAATCGCGCCTGATCATGCTGGCCTGTTCGAAACGACTCTGCTGGCGGCGATGTGGCCCAGTCTCGTTCAGGTGGATCGTCTTCCCTCTCTGAGTGCCGCGCCATTGCCACCGAGCGAAAATAATTTCGGTGAGACACGTCATGATCCAAAACACCCAATCTACGGCGTATTTGGGCCTGATCCGCGAAACTTCGATCCTGCAAACGCACTGCCACTGTTGGAAGCAAGCGTAGCTTGGCTCATTTTACAAGTCAGTTTGATGATGTAGTACCATGCCGTGACGTTGCCAATCTAGGCTGTCGTAGGATGCCAGCGCTTTGCGACTTTGTTTCAATTCACAATTTTTGCCTGAGTTGCTGCGCGCAATTCTGCTTCAGTTACACCTTCCGCCAACTCGACTATTTTCAATCCGCCCGGCACAACATCTAAAACACCCAAGTTTGAAATGATGCGGTTGACAACGGCCTTGCCGGTGAGTGGCAATGAACAGGATTCCAGAACTTTGCTTTCGCCGGCCTTATTGGTGTGGTCCATCACCACAACAACACGCTTAACACCGGCTACCAAATCCATGGCGCCGCCCATGCCTTTGACAAGTTTGCCGGGGATCATCCAATTGGCCAGATCGCCTGTCTCCGAAACTTCCATGGCCCCCAAAATGGCCATCGCAATTTTGCCGCCGCGGATCATCGCGAAAGACTGCGACGAGTCAAAATACGCCGTTTGCGGAAGTTCAGTCACAGTTTGCTTACCAGCATTAATGAGGTCTGCATCTTCTTCACCCTCAAACGGAAAGGGCCCCATGCCAAGCATGCCGTTTTCTGATTGCAGTGTTACTTCAACACCCTTTGGAATGTAGTTTGAAACAAGTGTCGGAATGCCGATACCAAGATTAACATACCAACCATCTTGCAATTCCTTGGCGGCCCGCTCGGCCATTTGATTGCGATCCCATCCTTTCACTTCAGAGGCCATTATGCAGTCTCCTTCTTACGCGTGGTGCGTTGTTCGATGCGTTTTTCATGTTCGCCTTGAATAATCCGGTGAACATAAATGCCCGGTGTGTGGATCATATCTGGGTCAAGCGAACCCAGTGGCACAATCTCTTCAACCTCGGCCACACAAATCTTGCCACAGGTGGCAGCGGGCGGATTAAAGTTTCGTGCCGTTTTGCGATAAACTAAATTGCCTGAGGGATCGGCTTTCCACGCTTTGACAATTGAAAGATCAGCCACAATACCGCGCTCCAGCACAAAGGTCTGGCCATCAAACTCCTTGGTTTCCTTGCCCTCGGCGATCACGGTGCCAACGCCAGTCTTGGTATAAAAGCCTGGAATGCCAGCCCCGCCAGCGCGCATGCGCTCAGCCAATGTGCCTTGTGGATTGAACTCAACTTCCAATTCTTTTGACAAGAACTGGCGCATGAATTCAGCGTTTTCGCCCACATAGGACGACATCATTTTCTTGATCTGTTTGGTGTCAAGCAATTGCCCAAGGCCAAAACCATCAACGCCACAATTGTTGGAAGCAATTGTCAAATTCTTGGTGCCAGCTTTTTTGATAGCGCTAATCAACAGCTCAGGAATGCCACATAAGCCAAAGCCGCCAGCTGCAATCAACATGCCGTCAAACAACACACCACTCAGTGCATTTTCAGCATTGTCATAAATCTTCTTCATCATGTCTCCCTAACGAGCATCGCTAAACCTCTGTCTAGCAACGCTTCAGCAAACAGTGCAAGTCGTGTTTTAAAGGAGCGCGCTTGGGTATCAACCGCCCAGAAACTGCGCGATGAATTCCTTGCTTGGATAGGAGTCAGCAGGATAATTCATTTTGATTTGCTCTGCTTTCACCGCGGCTCTGGTGCCTGCGCCAATTTTGCCGTCTGATTTTCCGACATCATAGCCAAGGCTCGCAAGTTTGTTTTGCAGCGCCACCACTTCTTGATAGCTTGGCACATTCACAACTGCCCGACCAATGCTAACTTTTGGTGCTCCGGCAATGCGTGTCGCAAGATAAGCTGCTGTTGTTGAATAGACTAAGCTTTCATTCCATTTGAGATAGGCGGTGGTAAAATTATTATAGGCCAAAAATGCGGGGCCATTCTTGCCCATAGGCAAAAGCAATGCCGCGGGCGTCGCATCAGCCTTGATGGATTTGCCACTGGCTGCCATCACGCCCCATTTGGCCCATTCTGCTCTTGTGTGTTTGATTGCGAGATCAGCCTGATCCCATGGCAATTCAGTGGTTAGTTTCACTTCTTGCAACCAGGGCTGGCCCGCCTGCCATCCACCTTTTTTGAGAAGATTTGCAGTCGACGCAATCACATCTGGAATAGAGTCGCGTAAATTTCTGCGGCCATCGCCATCAAAATCAACAGCACTTTCATTATAATCGAACGCCATGAATTGGGTCTGGCCAATTTCGCCAGCCCAGGCACCTTGCATTTCTTCAGGTGAAAGATCACCGTTCTGAACCAGTTGCAAAGCCGGAATAATCTGCGGGCGGAATTTTTCGGGGCGGCGACAATCCCAACCCAATGTCACCAAGGCTTGAATGGTGGGTGAGTGGCCAATGTCGGCGCCAAAGTCAGTTTCCAGCGCCCAGAACGCTGTAATGACTGGCGCTGGCACACCATATTGTTTCTGAACAGCATCAAAGGTTGCCTTGTTTTGCGCAATCAGGGCGCGGCCCTTGGTAATACGCCCGTCGGTTGCCATACGGCCCGCAAATTGCAGAAAACTCTGCGCGAAAACATTTTGGGCGCGGTCGCGCTTGATGATTGCTGGATCATATTGAACAGTGTCGAGTTGAGCTAACGCTTGCCCGTTTACGCCCGCTTTAGCGGCTTGCTTTTTGACACCCGCCAAAAATCCTGAAAAACCTTGCGCGGTATTTCCGCATGTAGCAGCTTGTGCTGAAGTAACAGCAAGCAACGCCAGCGACAATGTCGCAGCATAAATTTTCATTCGCATTCAGGAAACTCCAATTGATTCGCCGTGTTAACACAGTGGAGCGTTATTCTTCGACTTCGTCAATTTCAAGTCCGTGGCGAATGGCGTGTTTGCAATCGGCAATGCTGCGGCCATAACCCACCAACGGTTTATGGATACCAAAGCGGATCAATTCACGGCGCACTTGCACAGTCGCACCCGTCAGGTAAATCGCAGCATTCAACTTTTGCGCCTTTTTCAGAAATCCATGCAGGGCATGGGCAGCCGAATAATCAACAAACGGCACATTTGAAAGATCGAGGATAAAGCCTTTCGGGTTGCCGTTAATCTGTTCCAGAGTTGCAGCCACCGTACTGGCCGCACCAAAGAAAAACGCGCCTGAAACATGTTGCACAATGATATCTTGGTCGGGATCGTCTTCCTCATTTGCCTTTTGCACAGTCACCGCCGCCGCCATGCGGTGCATAAATACCAACGCACCAAGGGTGACGCCCACCACAATACCCGTCGTCAAATCCTTGAAAATTGTGAGCAGGAAGGTTGCCAATAGAACTGCTGCTTCTCCGCGCGATGCGGTTAGCAATGATTTGAACTCAGATTTTTCGGCCATATTCCAACACACAATGGCGAGCAAACCCGCCAATGATGCCAGTGGAATATAACCAGCAAGTGGTGCTGCAACCAAAATGAACACCAGCAAAAACAGCGAATGGAATATGCCCGCAATGGGGCCGGTGGCACCCGCCCTCACATTGGTGGCCGTCCGCGCAATGGTGCCGGTTGCAACAATTCCGCCAAATATAGCACTGCCCACATTGGCAATACCTTGTGCAACAAGTTCGGTATTGGAGCGGTGTCTTCTGCCTGTCATTGAGTCTGCCACTACCGCCGATAAAAGCGATTCAATGCTGCCCAATAGTGCAATGGTCAAAGCATCGGGGAGCAGTTCTTCAAATTTGGAAAGACTGAAACTTGGCAGATGTGGCATCGGTAAACTGCGCGGAATGCCACCAAATTTACTCATGATCGTATCGGCATCGAGTTCCAATAAATATGCAGCAGCAGATGCCAATGTAACTGCAATCAAAAATCCCGGCCAGCGTGGCTTCAGTCTGCGTGTCAGTAGAATAACTGCGATGGTGCCAACGGCTAAGGCAAAGGCATCAATATTGAAACTCGATCTTGCCTGCCAAAGTGATGCAAGTTTCGGAAGCAATGCTGCGGGTTCAGCTCCTGCCAGGTTGAGACCCAGCAAATCTTTTATCTGACTGGCAAAGATGATGATGGCGATGCCAGAGGTAAATCCCACGGTCACAGGATGTGGAACATATTTAATGTAAGAGCCAAACTTCAAGGCGCCGACCACGAATATAATGAAGCCTGCCATCAATGTTGCCATCACCAAACCATCAAACCCATGGCGATCAACAATTGATGCAACAACGACGATAAAGGCACCCGCAGGCCCACCAATCTGGAAGCGGCTGCCCCCCAATGCTGAAATCAGAAAGCCTCCGATGATTGATGTAAACAAGCCTTTGTCGGGTGAGACATGCGATGCAATGGCAATGGCCATTGAAAGTGGCAGGGCGACAATTGCAACGGTCAGTCCTGCAAGTGCATCAGCGCGCAAATTTGCAAAGGAATAGCCTTCGCGCAATTGCGCCACGAGCTTTGGCGCAAAGCCGCTTTCATGTTGCGAAGCCATTTTTGCTTCAATCGCCGGAGAAGTCATAATTCAAGGTTACAAGGAGCCTGCGGTCACCCGCAAGCCCCCTGCCCTAGGCCCCCGTCGAATTCAGATCCGTACATAAATGCAGCAGCGTCGGACCGGGGGCGATACCGACACCGCGCAAGCACAGATCTTTTCATTTCAACAAGAGCCAGACCAACGGAATATATGACTTTTTGGTCAAAACTTATGCGCAATCTACAGGTGAAACTTAAGAATACAATAAATAGTTGAAAAAAAACAATGCGGAATGCCGCTTCTGCTCAGCCTAAGTTACAATTGCTCGATTTAGCATATTCAAGAGATTGCGCATGTTCTTAAATTCAACTGAACGTTTGCTGAGCGCAAACACCGCGCAAGACGCCAAGATCAAACCATCATCAAGAATCCGAAGTTGATTGGCTTTGAGCGTCGCACCACTTGTAGTAATGTCGACGATAAGCTCAGCTGTTCCAGTTGCAGGTGCGCCTTCGGTGGCGCCCTGGCTTTCTACGATTCGGTATCCGGTAATACCCTTCTCAGCAAAAAACCTTCTGGTGATATTGAGATATTTGGTGGCTACGCGCAATCTGCGCCCATGGCTTGCATAAAACTGTTCGGCCACATCGTCCAAATCCGCCATCACAGCCACATCAAGCCAACATTCTGGAACCGCTACCACAACATCAGCCGAACCAAAATTTAAGCGCAACGCCACATCTGCAACGTCATTGCCCGGGGCAATCGTTTCGCGCAGCAGGTCTTCACCGGTAATGCCTGCATCAATTTTTCCATCACGTAATTGCACCGCAATTTCTGAAGCTGAAAGAAAAGCGATTTCGATATTTTCAATGCCAACCAATCGCCCGCGATAGCCACGATCAGTTCCAAACCGCTCAATCTTTAATCCAGCGCGTTCAAACAAATCATTCGCTTGTTCCATCAAACGGCCTTTGGACGGGATGGCAATGGTGAGCATGTTCATGACATCACCGCCAACAATCGGTCCGTATGAATGGCGCAGCCAACGGCTGGAATGTGAACGCCTGCACCCAAATCCTCCAGCAACCCATCATAGCGCCCACCGCCGGCCACAGACAGCGGCGCATTGCGGGCTTCAACTTCAATCTGAAAAACCAGACCCGTATAATATTCAAGTTCGCGGCCAAAATCAGCGCTGAAGTGGAAGCGACGCGGGTTCAATCCTTGATCTTCAAGGGCTGCAATGCGCTGTTCAAATTTTGCAACAGCAGTAACAAAATTCTTTGAGCTACTCACCGCGTTCAATTGCATCGTCACATCAGTCAGCGAACCAGATATTTGCAAATAGTTTTCAATCATCTGCACCATGGCCCCAGCCAATGGTTGCTCAGACCGATCAGCCAGTTTTTCCGAAAGGCGGGCGGCAATGTCTTCAGCACTCCGCAGCGTCACCAGTGAAAGATTTTTCGAGGTCAAGAGCTGTGTGGTTTCAGCAACCGCATCTTTGCCGTCAATGGCATCAATATTCGCTGAAATACTGCTCGTCTTTGAGCGCGCAGGTTTTGCAAAACTATTCAGTAGATTCCGAAACGCCGCAGGCCGCCAAAATTGATGGCGCAAACGTCTGCGCCAACGCTCCGGCATCGGCATATCTTCAAGCAGCGCGTTGAATAAACCTAAATCACCCAGTGAAACTTTGAGCCCTGTCAGCCCAGCCGCTTCAAGCGCGCTCACCGCCAGCTTAATCACCCGCGCCTCAGCTGCAATGTCGGCCTGATCGCCAAACCATTCAAGGCCCGCTTGCGTGAACTCTTGCGGCGATAGCAACTCATCCGGAAACCGAAACGCTGGCCCCAAATAGCAATATTTGGTTTCAGCTTCTGGCGACTTGGTGTGGCTTAAATGATAGCGGCAAGCAGGCACAGTCAAATCAGGCCGCAAGCACAGTTCATTGCCCGCCGGATCATTAAACACAAAAGTCCGCGCCCGAATATCCTCGCCCGAACGTTCGAGAAAAATATCGGCTGGCTGAATAATATCTGGCGCAATCTGGTCAAACCCCGCCCGTTCGAACACCGCCATAATAGCCGCATTCTGGCGCTCGAGTGCCGCGCGGTGTTGAGAGGTTTTACCAGCCACAGCATTGCCTGCTAATTTTTAGGCCGTCTTTTAAGAGAGGTGCGAATGATTGGGCAATCATTTTTGCCTCAACATCTCACGAACCGTCTCAACCATTTTATCCTCAGCCACAGAAACTTGTGCCAACCTCTGGCTCGCATATTCCTCACGCGATTCAATGCCAGCGGCCAGTTTCTCGCCAAGTCGCAAATCCTTGATGGTCACTTCGCCCTTGGCCTTCTCATCACCACCCTGAATGATCACCAATGGGCTGCCACGCTTATCAGCATATTTCATCTGCTTTTGCATATTGGCAGCGCCCAAACTCATTTCCGCGCGAATGCCAGCGGCGCGTAAGCTTTGCACCATGCGCCAATAATCACCTTGACGCTCCTTATCCATCACGGTCACAACAACCGGAGCCAACACATCAGACTCCTCCGCCTTGCCCACCAATTTCAGCGCCGCATAG
>Ga0209069_10001076_pt1 | contig 13587 bp, 11 predicted proteins | sample Str013_2_FD_187202 | JGI IMG/M metagenome (GOLD analysis project Ga0209069, IMG submission 187202) | Freshwater sediment microbial communities in response to fracking from Pennsylvania, USA - Straight Creek_MetaG_SC_2013 (SPAdes) (version 2) | ecosystem: Environmental > Aquatic > Freshwater >...
GTTTACGTGGTTTACGGTTTGCCCGGCGGATTCACAATTCCTCTGTGGACCGTCTCCATCGAAGAACAGTTTTACCTGACGTGGCCCCTGGCTGTTCGACATGCAACGGTTCGCGGCATGGCCTGGATCGCCGTCGGAGTTTTGCTAATAGCAAACGCGATGCGTATCTGGCTGGCTGTGGCTGGAGCCTCGCTGCAACCAATGGAGTACAACACGTTTACACGGCTCGATCCCATTGCTCTGGGAATACTGCTGGCGCTGTTCGCACACAAGGTGCCGCGAATCACCGGATGGCAACGTGTCGTGCTCGCCATTTCCGGGCTCACCGCACTCGTTGGCTCCGCGGCGTTCAACGGATGGCGCAGTGCGGAAAATCCTGAAACGTGGCGGCTGGCGATCACGCATCCGCTCATCGCGCTCGGTAGCGCCGCGATCCTATTTGCCTTCATCGATGCGGAAAGCCGGTGGCTGCGTAACCCGGCCCTGATCTACCTGGGGAAAATTTCTTACGGACTCTACGTGGTCCACGTGCTTGGGCTATGTATCGCTGCGCGTTTGATTCAGCCGGTGACGATCTCCGCGGTCGCCGTCCAATCTGTTGTCGGCTTTGTGATCACAGTCGCGATAGCCGCTGCATCCTATCGCTGGTTGGAAACGCCATTCCTCAAACTGAAAGAACGCTTCGCGCACGTTCAGTCGCGGCCGGTGTGAGCCGGAGCGATTCTTGAACGTAAGCCTAGTCAGCGGCTGCATCCGGCTTGCTGGCGTTCTCGAGTGGTATCTCCGTTATGTGTTTGCTGCGCAAAAGTTCCACGATTTCATGAAACAGCCGTGAGCGAATTTCATGCCGGTCGTTAGCCCGCGCGATATACCGGACGATCACGTTCACACCCAACTGCGTAGGACGCACATTGATGGCCGGCGCCGCGTTGAAGGTATGTCCACCCAGGCCAGGAACCACGCGCTGCCATTCCAACTCGGCTTGTTTCATGTTGGCCTCGGTTTCCGTCAGCACGGCTTTTTGCACGGCTTCAGCAATCGGATAGGGATCAACACCGGCGGGAATAGGCACTTCAATCTCGTCCCAGAGCCACTGGCCAGTAGTTGAGAAGTTGAAATAGTGGCCTTCAATGGCAAAGCTGTTCACAAAAGTAACTTTACGGCCTGTTGGATGTCCCGCGTCAGACCAGTTGCCGGTTTCCAGAAGCACGGTGTGCAGCAGTCCGACTTCCAGAACTTCACCGCCTACGCCGTTGATTTCCACCCAATCGCCCGGACGTATGCCGTTACGTCCCATTAAAATGAACCAGCCAAAGAACCCGACGATGAAATCCTTCAAAGCAACAGTCAACCCGGCGCCAGCCAGAGCCACTACAGTCGCGAGCTGATTGGGTGGACCGAAAACTACCAACAATATCAACGCCACGGCCGTTACTTGCAGCCCAAAGGCCGCAACGGTGTGAATGGTTCGTCCACGGCGATTGTTCGGAACCAGTTTAGCCAGAATCAAACGCAGCAGCGGATTCGCGAATAGCACCAGTACCAGGAGCAGCAGGATCCAGAAAACGCCTTCCGCCAGAGCCATAAACGCCGTATGTTTGCGTTGTTTTATCAACCCGTCCCACTGGCTATAAATGGCGTCAACTTGCTGCAGGTCCTGTATGCGTTTGTCTAACTCTGCAAGGTTCTTTTGGTCTTCGGCAACGCGCTTCAGCGCGGAAACAATTTCCTGTGATTGCGTAAGGCCGCCCACGGGTGTTGGTGTTGGCTGGGCCGGTTCCGCGGAAGCGTTTCCAGTGTTGGATTTGGCCCCGTGGCGCTCCTCGGAGAGGGACGCGCCGCGGTCTTTGAGTTCCTGGCGGGCCTTGGCCAGTTCCGTTTCCGTGGTCGTCAATTCTCGCCAGGTTCGCCATTGCACCAGCACGGTCCGTGAATTGGTTTCCTGCGGTTTTGCGGCAGCCGCGGTGGCGGACGGAGGGGCGTTTTGTGTCTGGTGTCCGGCGTCATGTTGCTCCATGAGGCGCTGCACGGTGCTGCGCGGATCGCCGCCCGCCCGGATGAGTTCCTGTTTGGCTGCATCCAGTTCTTCCTGGTCCACTTCCAGGATCACTTCCGCCAATTCAATTTCTTCGGCCAGATCGGCTTTGCGGCGATCATCCGCCTTGGATTCCTGCTGCTTAAGCCGGGCAATCTCCGCTTGCTCGGATTTTATGCGGTCCTTGGCAGTCTCAATTTGTACGAGGATTGGACGGGCCGCAGCCGACGGTGGCGCAGGATGCCGGGTGGCTTTGTACAAGGCCGCGGCAAATTCCAGATCAACTTCGTGGTCGGCGATCAACAGTGCTTGTTGAGCGAACTCGTGTTCCTCAGAGCTTGATACCAGGGAGGCCAGGTGCTGCGCGTTAGTGAGCGGCTGTTCATCCACCAGGGCTTTGTTCGGTGCGTTCACCGGTGCATGTTGCGCGGCGGGCGCGCTGAGCCAGTACCGGGCCAGCACCATTCCCACCAGCGCCAACGCTACCAGGGAGATGCCGACAACGAAAACTGCGCGATGATAACGCTTCATAGAAGGCCTGCTCTCAACTTGGATGCCGGTCGCCGGCGTAACGTAGCGGCTGTGTTTTTCGCCGCAACTAGACCGCGCTTGATCGGCGACTCTCCCGAATCAGGGTGTTCTTTTTCCGTCGGGATTATTCTTTTCCGGCGTCCATAACCGGCTTGAAACTTTCCGCCAGCGCTTCTTCGCAGGTGTGCTCAATCACGGAACGGTAATGTTCGCCCAGAAAGACGCGCATCTTCGCCGTGTCCATCGCGCTGGAGCCAAGCATGTAGGGGACGGCCTCGGGCGGAACGTCCGATACGCCCAGGTCCCAGAGCAGGCGCACCGCCTGCCGGCACAGCGCCTTGCTGGGGACGCGTTTCACTTCAATCTTCGCGATTTCAATGCAGCGCCGCAACGAGAGAGCATCGCCGCGGCCCGCCACGTTCAGGATCGTCAGTCGGGGATCGGCTTCCTTACGACGAAGGATATAGGCGATAAGCTTAGCTACATCGTCTACGTGAACGAACTGAAAACGGTGTTCCAGATAGTTGCCGCGCGAAGGCAAAAGCAATGGCAGGCGAACTCCGCGGCGACGCATCCGGGCGCCCAGGCGGCCTTTTCCTCCCGGGATGCCGCGCAGTATGCCAAGCTGATAGTTCTGCACGGTGGCGCCCGCATAAACCGGAGGACGCAGGACGTAGGTCTTGCATTTGCGCAGGCCTTTTGCGCGGGCTTGCACGGTCACATCGGCTTCCTGCTGTTGCAGGGCGTAAGGCAGGCTTTCCGCGCCGAGAGGAGCGTCTTCCGTCACAGTCTTCTCCAGTTCCGGGCCATAGACTAGCGCGCTGCTGGGGAAGACGAACTTATCAACGCCGCCGATCATCCGGTTGTGTTCGGCAATGGCTTCGGTAACACGGCTGGTGCCCGCCACGTTCACGTTCCACATCTGTTTGCGGTTGGTAACGCCGGAGCGCAGCGGGTCCACGATGAACGCCAAATGAACCACGGCTTCCGGATGATACGCTTTCATTAGCTCCAGAAGCTGGTCGCAGGACCGTTCTTCCGCCAGATCAATTTTTTCAAAACGGAATAGGTCCTGGGGGTTGGCGGGTTCGCGAACGTCAGCTCCGATGACTTGAAAGTCACTGAGCTGCTTCAGCAGACGCTGTCCCAGGTTGCCTGAGACTCCGGTTATGAGGACTGTCGTCTTGGAAGCCATGCCTGTTCAGGTTGCTGGTTTGCTCAAGCTATTTTAGTGCTCTAGTAATGATAAGGGACTTGAAGAAGCTAGTCATCCTAACATAAACAATCGGCGGCCTAAGAGTGAGGGTTGCGGGACAAGTGAAACGAAGGTGCGTGACTGTTCGGCGCAGTTGCAACGTCCCCGCTTGGCTGCGGCAGGAACTTTGCGGTAACGGCAAAACCCTGTAGGCCGTGAGTTTTTCTGGATAGTATTCAGGGAAACTTGAGACAATGAGGCTTGTGTCCACTTCAGAGCTGAACCCAATTCTGGACAACATGCGCGCGGAAAAGCGTTCCGTGGCGCTGAATTCCGTGTTGGCGGCGCTGGGAGTGACCATTCTCAAGGTTATCGTGGGCATTTTTACCGCCAGCCTGGGAATTCTTTCTGAAGCTGCGCATTCCGGCCTCGACCTGGTAGCCGCTTTCATTACGTTGCTTTCGGTGCGCGTTTCTGACAAGCCGGCCGACGCTGATCACCAATACGGCCACGGCAAGGTGGAAAACTTCTCGGCGTTTATTGAGACCGGGTTATTGCTGCTGACCTGCGTCTGGATCGTGTGGGAAGCCATTCGCCGCCTTCGCGGACAACACCCTGTACATATTGAGCCCACGCCGGCGGCTTTCGGTGTCTTGCTAGCTTCCATGGTGGTGGACTACTGGCGCTCCCACAAGCTGAAAAAGATCGCCTTGAAGTATGACAGCCAGGCCCTGGAGGCCGACGCGTTGCATTTCAGCACCGATATCGTCTCCAGCGGCGTGGTCATTCTGGGGCTCGCCGCCGTGTGGGCTGGAAATCATTGGAACCTCAAATGGCTGGAGAAAGCTGACACCATGGCGGCCCTGGTGGTTGCCGGCGTGATCGTCCAGGTTAGCTGGCGCCTTGCCCGCCAGACGATTGACGCCTTGCTGGACGCAGCTCCGGTGGGGTACCGCAACAGCATTATCGACGCCGCTCTCAAGATCAATGGCGTAATTGAAGTGGAGCGCGTGCGCATACGCCGTGCAGGGAACCGCTACTTTGCAGACCTTACGGTTGGACTCGCCCGCAACGTAACTTTCCAGCGATCAGGACAGGTGGTGTCTGAAATTTCGAAAGCCGTGCACGTGATTCTTCCGGACTGTGACGTAGTGATCCACTCCGTGCCGCTGGAGACTGGACGGGAAAGCATTTTTGATCGCGTTCGCGCTGTGGCGTCACGCAATAACTTCAGCGTTCACGATGTCAGTGTTCAAGACCTGGGCGGACGCCTGCACGTGGAACAACATCTGGAACTGGACGAAACCCTGAGCCTGAAAGACGCCCATGACGTTGTGACTCGGCTGGAATCGGAGATCCGCAACGAAGTCCGGGAAATTTCCACCATCCTCACACATATCGAAAGTGAGCCCTCGACCATTGAACCCGGCGATCTGCCGCACTCTGACGACGTGCTTGAAAGAAAACTCAGGCCCATCGTGAAGGAATTCCCGGAAGTCCTGGACATGCATGAAGTCCAGATCAAGCGCGTGCGCGATCGCGTTTACATGTCCTGCCACTTCACCATGGCCGACGACTTGCCGCTAGCGCGCGTTCACGATGTCTGCACTGCTCTGGAAATTCGCTTCAAGCAAGCCGATCCTGAGCTGTTTAAAGTGCTTATCCACCCCGAGCCCATGACGGATAACCGGCGGTAAAGTCATACTCCATAAATCAGCCATAAATTGTTGATTATAAGCATGTTATACTTAACACTCTCCGCGTTTAAAAAGGCCGAGCCCGAAGGCCCGGCCTCTCACCAACCAAAGGAATGAATGGAGATTAGTCCTTTGGAGCTTCGTTGCGGCGCATTTCGAGCATCAGCGGCTCGCCGGTTGGAACAATCGTCTTAAATCCGGCTGGTACCTGGAACAGGCTTGCATCCGGCTCGCCCCGCTTGATGTCGGTAAGGCGGAACACGGTTTCACCAAAACGTGGATCACTGTGTTTGTGCAGGACCATGGTGTGCAGGTCTTGCGAGTACCAGGCTTCGGAAGTGATTATGATCGGCCGGTCATTTCCCATTTCGCCGGCGGCAATGGTCACCGTTTCACGGTTGCCTTGCGCCGTTACTCCTTCAATCACCTGAATGCCAAGGTCTTCATGCTTCACCTGCTTGGAATCCTCTGAGCCCATGACGTGGCGCATAGGGAGAGCCTCTTGGCCATTCAGCGTTCGCTCCCGCACCACAATCGTGGCTCCAGCCTCGGTCTTGATTTTTTGTCCGCCTTCACCGCTATGCACAATAGTCATGGTTTTCAGGACGCGCGCACTCTGGTCGTCCGGGTTCAAAATGAACTGCTTGTGGGCCGTGGGATCGCTGATGAAGACCGCTTTCTTGGGCTCCATGTTCAGAGCTCCAAGTTTGCCGAAGGTCTGCTCACGGCGGATACGTCCCTGGCCATCGCGAGCGATGAAGTCAGAACTTTTGTTCACGATATGCGTGCCGTCAGAAAGCGTCTGCGTGCTTTCCGTCAGGGCCGTGGCCGTGTAGGGCGCGTCCTTGACCGGTTCGCCCATGCCGCCGAAGTCCGCGGAGAGGAACGCAAGTTTTCCTTCGGGCAAACGCTCCCAACTCTGCATCATCATCGCCGCGCCGGCATCTCCGGTAAACGGACTGCGCATGGGCGCCGAGTGCATCGAATCCTGGGTAACTTGAACCTTGATGCGTTCCTGTGCGGCCGCGATTCCTGACAGCAAGAGTATGGCTACGACGGCGGTAAAAAATCTGTTCATGGGAAAGTCTCTCCTTGTTTTTCTGTAGTGCGATTTCGGATGCGTTGCTTGATCTTCTTTCGGTCTTATTCTGTCCTTCTAACGCCGAGCAGATGTACGGCATAAGGCGTGCCATCATGGCCTACCAGAAAATCCGCGAGTACGCGACTCTGCCCGCTATCGCCGCTCATGGGCGCGCCCACCAGGCGCAAAGCGCTGCTGGGCAACTCCACGCGGACCACGCTGGTGTCTTCCAGCCGGACCGTGGAGTTGTAAGCCGGCAGGGCCTGGAACTCAACGGTGTGTGACGCTAAATTCCTTGTTCCGTCGTTTTTCAACGAAGGCCGGGCGGCACGGAACTTAGGCTTAGGCTTGGAAATCTGGTTCGGGCCGGAATGGTCCTCTGCGGCTGTTGTGGATGGTTGCGGCAAAACTGTTTGTACCGGTGAATCCTTTGGCGAAGACTGCGCCGATGTAGGCGAAAGAGACTTCTTTCTAGCCAGCAGCCCACCGAGCATCACAGTTGCGACCAGGCATGCAGCCAGACCAGTCACCAACAACCTGCGTGTTGTGCGGCGCCGCGCGTGGTGACTCCGAAACTTGCCGGCCAGCACGTTTCCAATTTCTGACGGAGCGCCGCCAGCGGATTCTCCGGCAACGGTGCGCAAGGCGCGAGCCAATTGTTCGTCGGATTTTGTGGAGCCGGATTCTATTTCACGCATTTCTGCCCACTCAATTCGTTTTCAAAAGCTTCGTTTTCAGGATTTTTGTTTTCAAGAGCTTTGTTTTCAAGAGCGACCGCGCACGATGGAGTCGGGAAGCCACCGTCCCTTCCGAACATTGCAAAGCTTCCGCGGCAGCGGCGTAACTCAACTCTTCCAGATCGCAGAGTACTACGGCTTCGCGGTACAAATCTGGCAGAGTCAGGATGGCGCCGCGCAACGCTTCCACGGTTTCCGCGCGCGTCATATCTTCGAGAATGTCCAGATCACTGGCAAAAGCCAGGCCGTCGCCCTCATCGGCATCGTCAGCGATGGGAACGTTCAAGTGGCCGCGCAGCATGCTTCTCCGGGTTAGATTGCGCGCGATCCCAAACAGGTATCCGGCAACGCTGCCTTTTTCCGGCTGGTACGATTTGGGTGACGTGATCAAGAGCATAAAAGCTTCCTGCGTAACTTCTTCCGCTGTGGCGCCATTGCCGCTCATATGCAGCGCAAACCGGTAAATCGGATCCTGATAACGGACGTAGATCGCGCGGAAAGCCGCTTCATCGCCGCGGACAATCTGCCGGACCAACTCCTGGTCATCACGAGAGAGTTCTGCCATGCTTCTGTTTCTACCCGGCGCTTCCGCCTTGGCGTCTACTCTCCATTGCCGGGATTGAACGGTTTCTTCCAATTTATTTGGCTGTTTGCAGGCTTTTGGTGAGACTGTCGATGAGGCATATTAGTCAACTGATAAAGCCGTCCAGGCACAATGGTAGGCTATGCGAGGCGACACCCAGGTTCTGAGCATCGCAATCCTCTTTCTGAAATCCAGGCTAGAATGCACTAATGAACTGCCGACTCTGCGAATCTCCAACTATGGCTCTTAGAACTTGGCTCACCGTGCAACCCCAAGACGTGGAAGCAATACTTCCTGCGGAATCTTTACAGGCACGCGTGCATCTATGTCCTATTTGTGGATACATAGAGTTACAGTATGACGGGATTGCTTCTGAGTTCGTCAAACGGCGAAAGGAGATGGCAAAAGGTTTATCAAAGTGGAAAAAGAGGCGGATATGATCTCTAGGCTACGGCGAGCAAATTCACAGCAGTCTGGTGAATCTCAAACGGACTTCGACGAGAAACCCTGAGGATACCAATAGCTGGAAGGCACTAATACCGGGACTGGTACCGCGCGGGTTCTGAGTCGTTGCCCTTGTGGATTGTCCAGCCGTCTACGAAGGAATCGCGGAAAACTAATTTCTCATCTGCCATCTTCCAAAGCTCTTCTTCGAGTCCAGCTTCGTCAATCCCTTCCATGAACTCTCTATGCTCGCTCACAAGAGCAGCATGAATTCCGCTCGTCTTCACAAGTTCGTTTGGCTTAAGGGATCTCAGAAGAGCCAAGATCGCCGTGCGACGGCTCCTTATGGCTTCTGCCGACTGCGATTCCACGAGAATTTCAAGGCTCGCGCAGACTTTGAGGAACAACGGGTTGAATGAGCTAAAGAGATAGCGGGGTGCTAGACAACGGAGACCAACTTGGCGATTTCCAACTTGGACAAACTGCTGCATTGCGGTGTACTTCTTCGACCCAATTGTTACGTCGTAGACAACTCGCTTACCGTCGATTTTTTCCCTGACCTCGCCGTTAGGCGTAGCCTTTACCAAATAGCGGCCAGAGTCAACCAATGCGTGTATTTTGGATGCTTTCTCGTCCCTGTTCTTGCTGTACAAACATTCGTTGATCCAAGCATCCAAAGATGACCAGACAACTGCATAGCTGCCCCAGGCACGGATTTCTACTTTCGGGTATTGAGGGTTAGTGTAAGTTGCTCCATCGGAATTCTCTGGGTCTCTGCGATCCCAAACGGACGGATGATCGAAACGAAATCCAAACCGCACGTTAACGTCCGCAGTCAATTCGGCAGCCGCTGCCGACACGGCGTCCGGTATCCGTCGAAAACGACGATATAGCTTCTGAACGGCTTCAATGAACTGCGGTGCCGTCGTAAAGACAGCCACGGTTCCAGCAGCAAGTGAACTCAAGAGCACCCAGTGAACGCGAATGTAATCAACAATCCTAATAGGCTTTTCCAATCCTCCGGGGTTGAAGAGCCGCCTCTCTAATAATTCACTGGCCCCTTCCTAACATATTGTACCCTCTGTGTGATTTTTCATCGCAAGTTCAGAGCATCTCCGCACGACAAATTCTTATCCAACATGCAATTCATTTAGCTTACATGCTCATTGAATTTCCCGGCGGCCTTGGATGACCGGCTGGTATCCTAGAATCTCGTATCCTGGAGTAGCTCTGATGGTTGAAGCCAAAGTGAAATGGGTTGACGGCGAACGCTTTGTCGCCAGCGCCAGCAGCGGGCACGCCTTCATGGTCGATTCAGACCGCAAGCGCAACACCGCATCCGGTCCCATGGAACTCGTCTTAATGGGGTTGTGCGCCTGCACGGCAACGGACGTGGTCAGCATCCTGCACAAGAAGCGCGAGCCATTCAGGTCACTGGAAGTGCATGCCGAGGCCGAGCGCGCCGCCGAACCACCCACCGTTTATACTTCCATCAAACTGATTTACACCGTGAGTGGCAAGGTGACGCCCAAAGCAGTGGAAGACGCTGTCAGGCTGTCTGAGGAAAAATATTGTTCTGTTTCCGCGATGCTAAAGAAGACAGCGAAAATCACCACGGAAATCCGGTTCCAAGCGGAATAAATGGCAGATCAGGCCGTGAAATAGTGAAGCATTCAGGCTGTGGCGCGAATCTTATCCTCAGAAGAGAAGAAAGAGGAGAAAAGAATAACAATGACTGACAAAAAGATTGTGGTCTTCAGCCAACCCGGTTGACCGCCTTGTGACTGGGCCAAGGCCTACCTTTCGGAGAAAGGTGCACAGTTTGAAGTCAAGGACGTCAGCAAGGACCAGCAAGCGGTCTTTGAGATGGTCCGTACATATAACAGCCGTTCCACTCCCACTATTGTTGTTGGCAACAAAGTCATGATTGGCTTCGATCCTGACCAACTGGACCAGATGCTTGCCGAGTAATCCGGATTCAGACGCAGCTTCAAGCCCCGCGGCGGCCCCGGCGCATCCGTGGCGGGGATACTTCCTGATTGCCATGGCCACGCTTTGCTGGGGAGCTGCCGCTACCGCAGGCAAAGCCGTTTTTAGCGGACAAGTCTTTCTCGGCGCCGCCAGAATCTCGCCGGTAATGCTCTCACAGGGACGCACCACTTTTGCCCTCCTCGTCCTCGTCATCTTCTTGTTGGTCCGTCGTGGACCGAAGTTCTTCCAGATCGGCAAGCGCGACGCGGTCCTGTGCATGCTGGTGGGCATCTTTGGGTTGGCGGGTTCGAACTTTTTCTATTACTACGCAATCCAGAAATCCACGGTGGCCGTGGCCATTACGCTGCAATACACAGCCCCGGTTTGGGTGCTGATCTACATGGTATTGCGCGGACGCCAACGCGCCACGCTGTGGCAGGTTGCGGCCGTGCTGATGGCTTTGCTGGGTATCGCGCTGACCATCGGGCTTTTTCACGCGGGTGCGAACCTGAGTGGCGTGGGAGTGTTGGCCGCGTTGATGGCGTCCTTTTCATTTGCGTTGTACAACATCGGAGGGCAGACTCTGGTTGGCCGCCACCACCAACTGCAAGTAATGGCTTACACGCTGTTCGGGTCGACCCTGTTATGGCTCGTGGTAAACCCGCCGTGGAGAATCGTAGCGGAACACTTCAATGCGTCGCAGTGGACATTTCTATTCGTGTTCGGCTGTTTGTCGACTCTGGTGCCGTACGTTTTCTATTTCACCGGGTTCAAGTATCTTGATCCCACACGGGCAGTTGTGACCAGCTGTCTGGAACCGGTATTTGCGATCCTGTTTGCCGCGATCTTTATTGGTGAGGGCGTGAGCATCGTTCAAATTTTAGGCGTGGCCGCGGTGCTGGCAGCAACGGTGATGGTCCAGGGCGGAGCACAGTCGCCGGCTTTACTGGACGCGGGGTAACGCCTGATCAAAGAGAAACCTGCATGCAATAAGAAAGGCGGCCCCTAGGCCGCCCTTGTTGTGTCTCCAGGAGACTAGTAGGCGCTGGTTGGAGCCTTGGAGGCGCTAGGAGTAAAGTCCTGGCGGAAGCTCAGGTTGTTGATGTCACGGAACATCGGCGTACCCGGAGGCAGCTTATTCGGGTCTTGGAAGTCCGTGTCAAATTGATAGTTACGGGCCGGCGGGTGATAGACAGCGTCGTTACAGCACTTGAAAGTGCCGGTTCCGTAAGTGGAGTAGAACAGGCTGACCATGGATCCGCCGTAGTTCAGGGTTTGTCCGCTCCAGTCTTCCAGGAAGCGCAGGAAGTTGTGAACGCCGCCGTCGGTTCCGAAGCCATACAGAACGCCGGTGGCGTATGAGGGATTCGGGAACGTGATGTTCTTGCCCGCGGCAATCGCCGTCCGGTAATACGTGGTGGAAGCCGGGCGGTTGGTGGTGGCGCCGGTCGGAGTCTTCAAACTCGCGTAGTCGGTCCAGCTATTGGAAAGCAGGGTGACAGCATCGGCGATCACGGCGGAGTCAGCGTGCGGGAACTCGGCAGCGATGCCCGCTGGGGTGGTCGGGATGGTCGGCCAGGAAGTGTCACTGGCGTTGGTGTTGTAGTTGCCCAGAATGTAGACCGGGTTTTCTGAGGCCACGGTGAATCCGCCGCCGGTACCATTCGGCTTAACCGGCAGAGCAACGACTGCGGCGGCAGCGGTAGTGCCGGTGGTGGTTCCATCCACCAGGCGCAGTACGTGGCGAGCGCCGCTCACCCAGTTTTTGCGTCCCGGCGGGTTGGCCAGCGTAGCGTTAGCCGCGGTGGCGGTTCCGTTCATGCCGGCATTGTTGAAGCAGTTCGGCATGCGGGCAGTGCCGTAAACGTTCAAAGGAGCTGTGGTATTCATTCTGAACCCTGCGCCCAAATTCCATGCGCCCCAGTTGTCGAGGGTGCCATCCTGGTTTACGTCCTCAGGAGAAAGAGCAGGATGTCCCGGCGTTGCCGGGGGAACCGGCTCCAAAGCCTGGTCGGGAACACCGGTGGTGCTGGCGGCGTTAATTACGTCTTCAAAGCCCGCGTCGCCGGTCTTAAGGTTGCCTTGATTGGCATTGGGATGCATGCCACGACGATCAGAGAAGTACAGAATGTAACCGTTGTGATCAGTGAAGGTGACCTTGGGGCCGCTGCCGGTTACGTCCAGTAACCAGCGCTTGAGGTTTGCCACGTCAAGCTCAACAGCATTCATTACACCGGCCACGGTGCAACTGGGACCGGCGACGTCCTGGTCACGGGTTTCGCCTTCACGAGCATCGTAGAAGTTGATGGGATACCAATTGTTGCGGGACAAACTGGTGGCGAGCAAACTGGAGCCATACAAGCCCGCGGCTTGTGCCGGCAAAGCGGCCATTACCAAATCATTGGGAGTGTCCGCAGGGCGGTCAGCGCAGGTGGGGCAGGCAAGGGCATGGGCTTGAAATGGATCAAGAGTACCGTTGCCATCACGATCGGCCGGCTTTTGCAGCAGAAGAATCGCTTTGGGATTCACGGTGTTGGGCGCCGCCGGGTTCGGAGGCAGCAAACCGCGGGCAAAGCCGAGCTCCAGCCATTCCCTGGTGATAGGAGTATAAGCGCCGGTTGCATCGCGATATTCAACGCGCAGGTAACCATCAATCAAGTTCCACGTTGTTGCCGTAATAAATGGAGCAGCGGGTGTGGCGCCGATGGCCGTCGTCGGCACGAGAGTGGCATGGCCTGCGGGCGGCGCAGCTGGCGTGGTGGGCCAGTCCGCGGGCAGGGCAACTTTCGTGGTGCCCAGGACCATTCCTGTTGGATCAGGAACCGCTGTGCTGGCTTCCGCGAAATAAGAGTTGTAAGTAACCCCAAGGCCCAACGACGGGTACGTGGCGGGAACAGGGACTGGCACGCCGCGCGTGTAGTCAGGGGCTCCAGCAACGGTCTGCACATTGGCCAGACGGATGTTCGCGGGATCAGCTACTCCGCCGGGAAGGTCCGCTGGATCGTCCGACAAAAGTACGCGGATTTCAGCCTGGTTGTACAGACGGGCCTGAGCCAGGGCCACGGAATCGGCTGGCAATGCGCGCCGAATGATTTCAAAAGTCTTGGGCAAAGCGCCTGCGGGTCCGCCGCCTGAAGCAGCGGGCGATGCTTGCTGCGACGCGTGCGCTCCCAGAGGGTGTCAGGGGTTGCGTGCAGATAGAGCACCGTGCCGTTCTGCTTGAGCGCGATGCGGTTGTCACGAAGCTGGGAGGACCGATATTGGCGCGGCTGATTGTGGTTTCCAATCGGGTGGCCGTCCCGAGCCGAGATGG
>Ga0209069_10001077_pt1 | contig 13585 bp, 16 predicted proteins | sample Str013_2_FD_187202 | JGI IMG/M metagenome (GOLD analysis project Ga0209069, IMG submission 187202) | Freshwater sediment microbial communities in response to fracking from Pennsylvania, USA - Straight Creek_MetaG_SC_2013 (SPAdes) (version 2) | ecosystem: Environmental > Aquatic > Freshwater >...
CCCCTCGGACCCTCCCCTTCCATGTTCGGCCTCCCCCTCTCCGAGTTCGCCGCCCTGGCGCTCGCCCTGGCCGCCGTCGGCTGCGTCTCCGGCTTTCTGGCCGGCCTGCTCGGCATCGGCGGCGGCATCGTCGTCGTGCCCGCGCTGTACTTCGTGCTCTCGGCCTTCGGCATCGCGCGCGATCTCCAGCCCCATGTCGCCGTCGCCACCTCCCTCGCTACCATCATCCCGACCTCGTTCCTCTCCATGCGCACGCACTACGCCAAGGGGGCGGTCGACACCGATCTTCTCAAACGTTGGGTCTTATGGATCGCGCTCGGCGTGCTAGCCGGCATCGCCATCGCCGCTGCGGTGAAGGGCGCGGTGCTGACCGCCATTTTCGGGATTGTCGCCGCCGTGGTCGCCGCCCACATGGCGCTGACGCCCGAAGGCACGCACCTTCTCGCCGATCTCCCCGGCGCGCCGCTGCTGCAACTGATGGGCGCGGGCATCGGATGCCTCTCCACCCTGATGGGCATCGGCGGTGGTACCCTGAGCGTGCCAGTGCTTTCGCTCTGCAACTATCCCACGCGTCGCGCCGTCGGCACCGCCTCGGTCATCGGCCTGATCATCGCGCTTCCAGGCACGCTTGGCTTCATCTGGAGCGGCTGGAGCGCCACCGGACTGCCGCCGCTGTCGCTGGGCTACGTCTGGCTGATCGGATTCGCGCTGATCGTGCCCTCCAGCATCCTGTTCGCCCCCTATGGCGCGCGCGCCGCGCACACCATCAATGTTTTCTGGCTGCGCAAGGCCTTCGCGTTGTTCCTCGGTCTGACCGCGCTGAAGATGCTGGTTTAGGGGTCAGACCCCTTCGCTGAAGGGGTCAGACCCCACTGCAGCGACCGGCACAGGTTGCTCCGAGTAGGCCGACCACCATCTGCACCCACAACCTAGAATGGGGTCAGACCCCTTGAGCCAAGGGGTCTGACCCCTAAAGGCTGACCCCTAAAGGCTTGCCGCGCCCGCCCTGTCAGCCTATGCCATCGTTACGAAATCCATCCCCGAGGACGTTCCCATGAAACTGCTCCGCTATGGCCCGGCCGGCCACGAGACGCCCGGCATGCTCGATGCCGCAGGCGCAATCCGCGATCTCTCGGGCGTGATCGGCGATCTGGCCGGGGCGAACCTCGCCCCGGACGCGCTGACAAAACTGCGCGCCGTCGATGCCAAATCGCTCCCTGTGGTATCGGGCACTCCACGCCTGGGTCCCTGTGTGGGACACACCGGCAAATTCATCTGCATCGGCCTCAATTACTCCGACCACGCGGCCGAGACCGGCGCCACCGTGCCGAGCGAGCCGATCATCTTCATGAAGGCCACCAGCGCCATTTGCGGGCCGAACGACGACACCGAGATCCCGCGCGGCTCGACTGCCACGGACTGGGAGGTCGAACTGGGCGTGGTCATCGGCAGCACGGCGAAATACGTCTCCGAAGCCGACGCCATGACACATGTTGCTGGCTACTGCCTGATCAATGACCTGTCGGAACGCGATTTCCAGACCAAGCGCCAGGGCCAGTGGACCAAGGGCAAGAGCTGCGACACCTTCGGGCCGATCGGCCCCTGGCTGGTGACGGCCGACGAGGTGCCCGATCCGCAGAACCTGAAAATGTGGTGCGATGTCGACGGCAAGCGCTACCAGAATGGTTCCACCAAGACGATGGTCTATGGCGTGCGGCACCTGGTGAGCTATCTCTCGCAGTTCATGTCGCTGCAGCCGGGCGATATCATTTCGACGGGCACGCCACCGGGCGTGGGGCTGGGCGTGAAGCCGGTGCCGGTGTATCTCAAGGCGGGACAGCGCGTGACGCTTGGGATCGACGGCCTGGGCGAGCAGGCGCATAAGATGGTGCAGGCTTAGACTTCCCTCTCCCCCGCTTCTTTGCGGGGGAGAGGGTGCCGCCCGAGCCGCCATAGCGGTGAGGAATCAGCGGCGGGTGAGGGGCAAGGGTTTGCTTAGGCCCTGTGCGTACACGAACGGAGCAAGCCCCTGCCCCTCACCGACCGCGTGGCTCTTGCCGCCGAAAAGGGCGGCTGCGAGACGCGGTCTCCTCTCCCCCTAAGAAGGGGGAGAGGAGGTCCCGGCCATTGGCAATTCGACGGAACGGACCCCACCATATGGCAGCCTCAGCCCTTATGAACGTCATGGTCGGCGCGGCGCGCAAGGCCGGCCGCAGTCTCGCGCGCGATTTCGGCGAGGTCGAGCAGTTGCAGGTGTCCCTCAAGGGGCCGGGCAATTTTGTTTCGGCCGCCGACCACAAGGCCGAACAGATCATCTATGACGAGCTGTCCAAGGCTCGCGAAGGCTACGGCTTTCTCATGGAAGAGCGCGGGGCCGTCGAGGGCGCCGACAAGACCCATCGCTGGATTGTCGATCCACTCGACGGTACAACCAACTTCCTGCACGGCATCCCGATTTTCAACATTTCCATTGGGCTGGAACGCGAGGGCCAGATCGTGGCGGGCGTGGTCTACAATCCGGCGATGGACGAGCTGTATACGGCCGAAAAAGGCAAGGGCGCGTTCATGAATGATCGCCGCTTGCGCGTGTCGGGGCGCAAGAACCTTATGGACTGCGTGTTCTCGACCGGCACGCCCACGATGACGGCGCCCGTCCATGACAAGTTCCTGGGCGAAGTGCGCACGGTCATGAACAAGGTCGCCAGCTTCCGCCGGCTTGGTTCGGCCGCGCTGGACCTGTGCTGGGTGGCGTCCGGCCGTTTCGACGGCTTCTGGGAGCGCAATCTGCACGCTTGGGACATGGCGGCGGGCCTGCTGATGGTGCGCGAGGCCGGCGGCTTCGTGACCGACATCCATGGCGGGACGGATATGTTCGGCACCAACAGCATCGTGGCGGCCAATGCCAACATGCACAAGCCGCTGCTGGAGCTGGTAGGGACATGATGTTCATCTTCGGCAGGGCACACTCAACGTTGCCTTGGCGCGGTCTTCGACGCCGAAGATGAACTTCGTGTCCCCGACCCCGTTGCCTCCCCTCGCAAAGAGCGAAGGGACAAGGGAGCCTGTTGCCTCGTCCGCAAAAATGCCGCTATGGCTTGTCACGCCAGGGTATGGCGACCAGACTATTCGAGGTTAATGGGTTGGGAGTATCGAGCAGCAATGGCCAAGCGTGAAGCAGCCGCCGCCGTGAGCCAGAACTATGCGACGGCCTTCAGTAAGCCGCAGTTTCCGCTCGTCTTCATGCTGTTGTTCCTGATCCTGATCGGTTTTGTCATCGCCATCCTGATCGCCCCGATCGAGACGGCCTTCAAAAGCAATCCGTTCCTCAACTCGGTGATCATCGCTGCGCTGGCCATCGGCATCATCAACGCCTTCCGCCAGGTGCTGCAACTCTACCCCGAAATTCGCTACGTCAATTCGCTGCGCATCGCCGATCCCGGGCTCGCGGTGTCGCGTCAACCAGTGCTGCTGGCGCCGATGGCGAATATGCTTAGGGACAGGCGCGGCGTGCTCTCGCTCACGCCCTCCTCCATGCGCTCGATCATCGACAGCGTCGGCTCGCGCCTGGACGAGCGCCGCGACACCTCGCGCTATCTGGTCAACCTGCTGATCTTTCTCGGTCTGCTCGGCACCTTTTTTGGCCTGCTTGAGACGCTGCAATCGGTCGGCAAGGTGATCGGCGCGTTGGATATCAATTCCACCGACAGCCTGAACGTGTTCCAGGAACTCAAGAACGGCCTGCAGGCCCCGCTGGTCGGCATGGCGACGGCGTTTTCGGCCTCGCTGTTCGGCCTCTCGGGATCACTGATGCTGGGTTTCCTCGATCTGCAGACCTCCAAGGCGCAGAACCGGTTCTACAACGAGTTTGAGGAATGGCTGTCCGGCATCACGGAGCTGACGCCGGGTGTCACGGCGAACGCGCCGACCCCGCAATTGGTGGATGCGCTGGGCGACATCCGCCGTTCGCTGGGCATCATCGACCAGCGCGTGGCAGCGGTGCCGACCGGCGGCGGGCAGGCGGAGGCGGTGCGGGAACTGGCGGATGGCATCGAGAAGCTGGTGAAACAGATGCGCGCCGAGCAGACCGTGGTGCGCCAATGGGTGGACGAACAGGCGCAGCAGCAGCACGACCTGGTGCAGGTGTTGCGCGACCTGTCCGGACGCTCACTGCCGAGGAACTAGCCCATGGCCTACGCCCGCGGCCGGCGCGCCGGTCATGTCGACAATTTCTGGCCAGGCTATGTGGACATTCTCTCCACGCTGCTGCTGACCACCATTTTTCTCATGTCGCTGTTCATGGTGGCGCAGTTCTTCGTCAGCCAGCAGTCGAGCGGCAAGGATGTGGCGTTGAAGAAGCTGTCGCGGCAGCTGGCGGAACTGACCGATCTGCTTGCCTTGGAAAAAGGCAAGGAACGGCAGGTCACGGACGAACTGACGTCGGTGCAGGCCTCGCTGTCGGCGTCCTCGACTGAGTCCAAGCGCTTGCAAGGGTTGATCGCCGTCGAGGGCGACAAGACCGGGGCGGCCGAGAAACACGCCTCGGCCTTGACTGAGGATCTGGCCAAGCAGACGGCCTTGAGCGCCGAAGCGCAGGCGACGGTGGACCTGCTCAACCAACAGCTGCTGGCTCTGCGCCGGCAAATGGCGGCGCTGGAGTCGGCGCTGGGCGCGTCCGAGGCCAAGGACAAGGACAGCCAGACTAAGATTGCTGACCTGGGCGCGCGGCTGAACCTGGCCCTGGCCAAGAAAGTGCAGGAGCTGTCAGCCTACCGCTCGGAATTCTTTGGCAAGCTGAATACCCTGTTGAAGGGCCGCAAGGACGTTCAGGTTGTGGGCGACCGCTTTGTGTTCCAGGCCGAAGTGCTGTTCCCGTCCGGCTCAGATCAGATGAATTCGGAAGGTCTGGCGGCATTGGATCAGCTGGGTACCGCGTTGTTGGAGCTGCAAGGCCAGATCCCGAAGGAAATCAACTGGGTGCTGCGCGTCGACGGCCACACCGACGTGCGCCCGATCAGTGGCAAGTTCGCGGGTAACTGGGAACTGTCGAGCGCGCGCGCGATCGCGGTAGTGAAGTTCCTGATCTCGCGGGGCGTGCCAGCGGACCGGCTGGTGGCGGCCGGTTTCGGCGAGTTCCAGCCGCTCGATCCGGCCAAATCGCAGGATGCCTACGACAAGAACCGGCGCATCGAGCTGAAGCTGACGGAGCGGTGATAAGAAGTGGGCATTAGGCATTGGGCTTTGGGCATTAGGCTCCTATGCCCAAAGCCTAATGCCTAGCTACTTCACCACCACCGTATTGGCCGCCCGGAAACAGAAATCCAGATACCGGTAGACCCGCGATCCGACGCCCTGTTGTTCCTCGTCGGCCAGGCCCGCGCGCTCGATGAGCGCGGCATTCTTGGGCGTATGCGGGCCAGTCAACAGCAGCACCTCGGTCTTCACGCGCTCGAAACCTGCCGGACAGCTGCCTTCGCCGACCAGCAGCAGCATCGGCTGGGCCAGTTCGCGCGCGAGCACATCGCGGGTTACGGTGGTGCTCACGATCAAAGCGTCGAGTTTTCCCTCCAACGCCTTTAGCCGTGCCGATGTTTCGGCAAGCTCCGCTTTGAGTGCCGCGACCTGTTGCTCAAGCGGCGGCTCGGCAAGCGCTGGAGCGGGGAGCGCCAGGACCACCAGCACCACGGTTCGCCGCAGCAGCGCGCCCGTCATGATGCGCTCCCAGGTGCGCCTGCCTACTTCGAGCAGGCCTTGGTCGTGGTGTGGCACTGCACATAGACGATCGCATCGGTGTTGCACTCGGTCTTGAGCGCAGCCACCGGCTTGGCGTTCTCCTTGTCCATGGCCTGATGCGTGGCCTTGTCGGACATGAACTTGGCGATGTCCTGGGTCACGCCGATGCCCCAGCCACCAAAGCGGCCACAGGTGCCGGCGCTGGCAGGGCCAGCGATCATCGCCGCGACGGTGAGCCCAAGGGCAAATTTGATGATGGTCATGGGAATACTCCACTGAATGACTGCGGCCAAGTCTGAAGACTAGCCCATTTTGCTCCGACAAGCTGCGTCCTGAGGGCAACACTTGCCTTGCCCTCTCCCTCGCGAAGTGGCGGGCGAGCTTTTCTTCGCACCCGCATGAACCTTTCTCCGGCTGCCCACGACATACCTTGCGTACCAAGCAGGTGACCCCGGACGGGCGCCCAGATCAACCAGAGAAAACAGAGAGTATCTACCATGAAGACCATCGCCGCCATCGCCTCCGCCCTTGTCCTGTCGCTCTCGCTGAGCGTCGCTCCCGCCCATGCCGGCGGCAACCAGTTCAACCTCGACCAGTTCGGCCTCGGCAACTCGATGGGCGTGCTGCAGAAGGGCAAGCACAACAACGCCGCCGCCTCGCAGACCGGCTTCTTCAACGACGGCACGATCATCCAGAAGGGCAACCACAACACCGCCGCGCTGGGCCAGGTCGGCGCCTTTAATTCCGGCGACATTTCCCAGTCCGGCAAGTGGAACCAGGCTGGCATCGGCCAGACCGGCTTCGGCAACTCGGGCAGCATCAAGCAGAAGGGCAAGAACAACGGCGGCGTGATCCTGCAGAACGGCAACGGCAACGGCGCCGACGTCAACCAGACCGGCAGCGGCAACACCGCCGTCGTGATCCAGGACAACTAGGGCTCAAACTTGGAAGGCCACGGCAGGGGTTGCGGAGATCCGCCCCCTGCCAGCGCCGTAAACCGACAAACAAGGTAAACATCATGCTGAAGATCGCCTCTCTCTTGGCCCTGCCGCTGGCGTTCGCGGCGGCCGGGCTCGGCTCGGGAACCGCCTCGGCCGCTGCTGCGGCACCCAAGCCGATCGTCTGTGAGCTGCGCGTTGCTACCGCCGGGGCTGCGCGTGAACTGACCGCTGTCGCCAAGGCGGGCGCTCCCATCGCAGCCTCCTATCAAATGGATCTGAGCGCCGTGACCGCTGGCGGCACCGCCAACACCAGCCAAGGCGACGACGTCACGCTGGCAGCCGGCGAGACCGTGCTCGGCACCACGGCCATCGGCCCCGGCGGCAAGTTCAACGCCAAGTTGACGGTCACATGGGCCGGCGGCGCGACCAGCTGCGCAGCGAAAGGCTAAGGAGGCCCAGCAACTAGGACCAGCAGAACCGGCTTTCGAGCCGGTTTTTGCCGTTTGCCATGGCTGCCTGCGATTTTCTTGCCGATAGTCTCGCAGGCATTGAACCGTTTCCAGCCTCGCTGCGACTGATTGGGCAGACGAGCTTCACAACCCCACCCAATCCCAAGGAAACGCCCAAATGTCCCTCTCCCTCAAGTCCGCCCTGATCGCCCTCAGCATCGCCAGCCTGGGCCTGACCGCCCTGGCCACCACCGCCGAAGCCAACGGCCAGGTCTCCATCGGCATCAACGCCGACAAGTCCACGGACGCCGGCAAGGCGCTGACCATCGTCGACATGGTGCTGGCCAACGCTCCGCTCGGCGGCAGCGGCAACGGCGCCAAGATCAAGCAGCACGGCAAGAACAACGCGGCCGGCGTGAAGCAGAAGGGCCATGGCAACGGCACCGGCATCTATCAGGATTGCAATGGCTGCTCGACCACGGTGGCCCAGAACGGCAACAACAATTCGCAGGGTGTGCTGCAGTTCGGCCAGGGCGCCAGTTCCACCGTGCAGCAGACCGGCAACAACCAGGCCGGCCTGCAGATGGATTTCGGCTTCTAACTCCATCCAACGGCGGCGGCCTCGCCACGATGCCACCGCCTTTTTCGCGATAAACTCCTGCAACGAAAGGACGCCGTCATGAAATTCCTCGTGACCCTGGCCGCCGTCGCCACAGTCGCCGTCGGCGCAGCCACCACCATCGCTCCTGCCGCCGCCTCGCCAATGGACCGCATGACCGAGATGATGACCAGGCTGCAGGGCCCGCAGTCGCTTGCCGCCCCGCACAGTGCCGAGGCCAAGCATTGGGCCATCTTCAACTGGCTGTTCCGCGATCTCGGTGCGGACGCCGCTGACGATGAGGTCATCACGACGCTGGCTGATCCGGTCGATCCGCCGCTGGCACTGACGCCGGTCGCGCCGACGGTGCTGGCCCCGAACCGCATCACCAAGCGCCAGATCGGTCCTGGCCAGAAGATGACGGTGCACCAGTACGGCGCGGGCAATACGGCCAGCGTGTTCCAGAGCAACTGAAGGCCGTTGACGCGTGCGCCGACCTTTCCTCTCCCCCAACGCTTTTCGCGTTGGGGGAGAGGAGTCCGCGTCTCGCAGCGCGTCCAGACTCGCTCCTGCTCATCCGGCGCTGAAACGCGCCACCTTCTCCCCCGCGCAAAGGCGGGGGAGAAGGGAGGTCCACCACCGCAGCCGCGCGCCGGGCGGCTGGCTCCCGGTCATGGGTGTCGCCCGGCGCCAACAAAGATGTCGCGATCCGACGGGTCGCTGCCGTTGAAAGACTTGTACCGGCCATGATGGCTGCCTAGACAGGCTCAAGATAAGTTGGACCGTCCCGGCCTTGCGCCCCGACGCCAAGCGATGGAGAGCCCCGTGGCCGACGAAACCAGCACTAAGCCCGTCGATGCCGAGCCGGCAGGCCGTCGCAAGCGCGGCGCAGGCGGCGCCGAGGCGCGCCGGGCGCTGCGCAAGGATCAGGGCCTGGTGCAAATGCCCTATATCAAGCGCCAGATCGCGCCCTACAACATCCTCTCTGAAGAAAGCCTCGCCATCATCGAGGCCAACGCCGACACCATCCTGCAGGACATCGGCATCGAGATCCGCGAGGATGACGAATCCGTAGAACTGTTCCGCAAGGCCGGCGGCACCTGCACGGTGATGGACACGCCCGACAAGGTGCGCATCCGTTTCCCCAAGGGCCTGTTGCGCTCGATCATCCAGAAGACCGCGCCCAAGGCCTTCCTGCAGCACGCCCGCAATCCCGAGCGCACGGTCGAGATCGGCAACACGTCCACCGTGTTCGCCCCGGTCTATGGCCCGCCCTTCGTGCGCGGCCTGGATGGCCAGCGCCGCTACGGCACCATCGCGGACTTCGAGAACATCGTGCGGCTGGCCTATATGGCGCCGTCGCTGCACCATTCCGGCGGCACGGTCTGCGAGCCGGTGGACGTGCCGGTGAACAAGCGGCACCTGGATATGGTGGCCGCGCATATAAAATATTCCGATAAACCCTTCATGGGTTCGGTGACGCATCCGATGCGCGCCGAGGACAGCGTGTCGATGGCGGAACTGGTATTCGGCAGGGAGTTTGTCGACAAGAACTGCGTGTTGATCAACCTGATCAACGTTAATTCGCCGATGATCTATGACAACACCATGCTCGGTTCGCTGAAGGTGTATGCCAGGGCGAACCAGGCCACGATTGTCACGCCGTTCATTCTCTCGGGCGCCATGTCGCCGGTGGCCCAAGCCGGAACGCTGACGCAGGTGCTGGCCGAAGTGCTGTGCGGCGCGGCGCTGACGCAGCTGTGTCGCCCCGGCGCGCCGGTGGTGTTCGGCGTGTTCGCCTCATCCATGTCGATGCAGACCGGCGCGCCCACCTTCGGCACCCCCGAGCCGTCGCTGGTCATCTACGGCGCGGCGCAGCTCGCGCGCCGGCTTGGCATCCCGTTCCGCTCCGGCGGTTCACTCTGTGCTTCCAAACTGCCCGACGCCCAAGCCGCCTATGAGAGCGCCAACACGCTGATTCCGACCCTGATGTCGGGCACGCATTTTGTGTTGCACGCCGCCGGATGGCTGGAGGGCGGGCTGGTGTCCTCCTTCGACAAATTCATCATGGACGTCGACCAATGCGCCATGATGCAGCGCTTTGCCGCCGGCATCGATATGAGCGAGAACGGCCAGGCCATGGACGCCATCCGCGAAACCCGCATGGCCGGCAAGACGCACTTCCTGGAAAGCGCCCACACGCGGGCCAATTTCGAGAGCGCCTTCTACCGCTCGATGGTGGCCAACAACGACAGCTACGAGCAATGGCTGGCCGAGGGCGAACAGCGCACCGAGCAGAAGGCGCATGGCATCGCCGAGAAATGGCTGAAGGACTACGAGGCGCCCGCGCTCGATCCCGCGATCAACGAGGCGATCACCGATTTTGTTGCCAGAAAGAAGGCGTCGTTCCCCGACGCCTTTACGTGAAAAGAACCTCAAGTCGAAGGCCCACCAGGATCGGACGTCGCAAGAATGCAGCTCCGCGGGGCTTTCCGGCTTAACGACGATAAGCGCTGACCGCGCCTTGTTTTGGTCAACTGACCGGTGCGCAAGGCTTCAAATGCGCCAGTGGTTGTTTTTGCGAGGTCAGGCTGATCGGGGTCTTGTCGCGCGCACCATAAGCAAGATAGAGAGCGGACAACAGGAGATCAGCGGCGGCGTTAAGGTCGGCGGCGTTCAGTGTCGGGATATAGCGCGGATAGTTACCATTCTCGATGCTGGTGTCGAAACCGAGCGCCGCCAGGCTGACTTTGGCCGGTAGCGAGAGCCATAGCTTCCGCGGCTGGTCTGGCTTGGTGAAGTAGTACCCAGAAGCCGCCTCGCACCACATCTGCCGTGCATCATCGTCGAACATGCACTGGACGTAAGCTTGGTCGGCGCCGTCGCGCTCGATTGACAGCCAGCGATGCTGCGCCATGGCCGGATCATGATCGCGATAGAGGTCTTGTATCCGCGCGATGACATCGCAGCGATAGACGACTAGAAAGGTTGCGAGATCCATGTCGCCAGCAGCGCGCACAGGCATGAGCGGCGACACCGTCATCAAGACCAAGGCGGCAAGGCGGATCATGGCGGAACGGCGAGTCATGTTTGGCCAGTTGCGTGACACTCCAACCTCGTGACGCTGGAACGCGGCCGAAGGGAGCGCAACCGGGTAATCGCCTTGTGAATCCCAATTTCGGCGAGCATGTATGGCGGCCGAGGACGGCTTGCGGGAGCGGACCATGCACAGTGTAATTGTTGCGTTGCTAATGACGGCATCGGCTGGTTTGGCGAACGCTGAAAACCTGTGCCCAACGCCCGACACCCTCCCGGCACAGGACGGTACACGGATGACAGAGGACGTCTTCGAGCTTCCCTCGGGACTCGACGCCACCGAAAAGCTGTCGGCGTTCCTCAACAAGGAGCACCTGACCTACCAGTTCGAACAGGTGGTGAACGCGTTCCTGGCCAAGGGCGTGATGCTGCGCCAAGGCGCTATCATCGCTGCGCAGGCGCGCGATCTGGCCAAGCTGAGAGGGGCTAACACGGACGACCTTGCCAAGGCCACGCGAGAGGCCAAAAGCGCGCTCGAAACCTACTGCAGCTTCATGGCCGACGCCGTGGTGGCCGAGTAAGCCGCCATGGGCACGCGTTACGATCAGATCCTGGAGGCGGTGGCGGGCACTGGATTGACCGTGCGCGGCGGATTTGAGACCTCGCCCGGTCGCGGTGTGATCGTTATGATCGGCAATCACGGCGCGGATCTATGGCCGGCATTTTCGGCCGGCCGGCGCGTCGATCCCGATCCGCTCGATGCCTGGACGCGGCGCGTCGTCGATCCGATCGCTGGCAGCCTTGGGGCGCGCGCCGTCTATCCGAGCGATCGGCCGTACCACCCGTTCCAGCAGTGGGCGCAACGCGCCGAACCGGTGCACCCCTCGCCGCTCGGCATCCTCATTCATCCCGACTGGGGCCTGTGGCACGCCTACCGGGCCGGGCTGCTGTTCGATCGGCCGATCGAGGGTCTGCCGGCACGCGCCGAAGCGGCCAGCCCGTGCAGCAGCTGTGCGGACAAACCGTGCTTGCGCGCCTGTCCGGTAGGGGCATTCGATGGTACACGCTACGATGTGAGCGCCTGCGCATCGCATCTGCTTTCAGGCAACCTGCCCCATTGCGCCGATCTCGGGTGCCGGGCGCGCGACGCCTGCCCGGTGGCCAGGGACAGGCGGTACCCGGACGAACAAGTGAAGTTTCACATGGCAGCGTTCGTTGAGTCGCGGCGGGGGTGATACTGGTAATACCAACCGTCATTGATTTTGACCGATACTGGTATTCTGACCCTCTCAATCGGTTCCTTGAGTTTCGTCATCCCCGCCTACGCGGGGATGACGATTTGGACCGGTACCTTATGAATGAGTCAGACTCAACGCAGGTTGGTATAAGCCACGCCGCATGGTGACTGTGCAATCACGCGGCGCAACGAATGTTCTGACTTGTGATACCGAACACCGAAAGGTTTGACCTGCGGCTTGCGCCGATGCCATAACGTCCGTCCCCAGACTTACCCCCACCCCAGCCTCCGCCTCAAGAAGGAGGGAGGAAGACTTCAGCAAGCCCTTGAGAGCGAGCATGGCCGACAAACCCAAAGACATCTGGCCGACCGAGATCAAGCTGGTGGCGGGCAAGCGCGCGCTCGCCATCGCTTTCGACACGGGCGAGAGTTTCACGCTGCCGGCCGAGCTGCTGCGCGTCTCAAGCCCCAGCGCCGAGGTGCAAGGGCATTCGCCGGACCAACGCGTCACCGTGGCGGGCAAGCGCAATGTCGCCATCAGCGACGTCCGCGCCATCGGCAACTACGCGGTCCAGATCGTGTTTGACGACGGTCACGACACCGGCTTTTTCCGCTGGCCCTATCTGCATGAGCTGGGTCGTCGCGAAACCGACATATGGTTGGCCTATCTCAATGATCTCGCGGCCAAAGGCTTGACGCGCGGCTAGGCTGCACAAGGGTGAGCGATGACCGCGCTGAATCGCAGTATCGGCCGATGGCGCGAACGTGCGCAGCGGTTGCTTCGTAGCAGGCCGGACCGCGCGGCATCAGCCTCGCCGATTGCTTTGCGCTCAGCCGCGCCCCGACCAGCCAGCTGGCGGGCGGTGCTGACCGCCCTGCCCGATCCGGCGCTTTTGATCAGCCAGCAATCCCAGGTTCTCGACTACAATGAGAAAGCCGCCGAACTGTTCCCGCAGCTGGCCCCGGGACTGGCGCTGTCTGCGGTCAGCCGCAGCCCCGAGCTGACGGAAGGCATCGGCCTGATCCGCGATGGGGCCGAGCAGATTGCCGTGGCGCTCGACGATCGCGTCCCCTTCGAGCGCAAACTGCTGGCGACGCTGTCGCGGCTGCCGGCCGAGGACGCCGACGGCGAGGCGCCTGATTTGCTGATCATCGTGCGTGATCTGAGCGAAGCGACCCGCATCGAAAACACGCGCCGGGACTTTGTTGCCAACGCCAGCCATGAACTGCGGACGCCGCTGGCTTCCATCATCGGCTTCATCGAGACCTTGCAAGGGCCGGCCAAGAACGATCTGGCGGCGCGCGACAAATTCCTCAGCGTCATGAGCCTGCAGGCCCAACGCATGAAGCGGCTGGTCGACGACCTGATGAGTCTGAGCCGCATCGAGATGCGTTCGCACATCATGCCGCGCGAGGAGGTTGACCTGAACGGCATCCTGGACGACCTGCGCCAGTCGCTTGAGCCGCTGGCCAGGCTTGACAATGTGCAGTTGGCGATCGCCGGCCTGAGCCGTCCCGCCATTGTCCACGGCGACCGCGATGAGCTGGTGCAGGTGTTCCAGGACCTGATCCTTAACGCGATCCGTTATGGGCG
>Ga0209069_10001078_pt1 | contig 13579 bp, 15 predicted proteins | sample Str013_2_FD_187202 | JGI IMG/M metagenome (GOLD analysis project Ga0209069, IMG submission 187202) | Freshwater sediment microbial communities in response to fracking from Pennsylvania, USA - Straight Creek_MetaG_SC_2013 (SPAdes) (version 2) | ecosystem: Environmental > Aquatic > Freshwater >...
GGCCGAATAGCCGACCACGAGCGTGACGGTCTTGCCTTTGAAGAACTCGTCCTCGGCGGCGACCGCGTGGCGAGGTGCCGGACAAATCACCAATGCGAGAGCTGTCCCAATCACCCACTTTGGGTTGGCGCCCATCTCATCCTCTTAATCCCGATGGCGATAACCTATAGGATGCCTTACGTGGTCGGGTCAAAATACGGGCCTCACTCCTGCGCGCCGCTATCTTGCGCAACTTGCGCGATTCTTGGCGGCGCGCCACAACATGCTCCGGAGGACGACATGATCGCGGTATCGGCCGGCAGGCGCGCTTGCTCCTTCAGTTTGCTGTCGTGGACGGTGGCGGTTTTGATCGGGTCCACGCTCCCGCTGCACGCGCAGAGCATGGACGAGCTCTACGAAAAGGCCAAGCTGGAGAAATCGGTCGCACTGGTCGGCGCCGGGCCGTCGGAACCCTACGAGCATTGGATCAGGGAGTTCCAGCAGCGCTATCCGGGCGTGACGGTGTCCTTCACGGGCGGCTTGAGCAACGGCCTCAATCGCAACATCAACCGGCAGATCGCCGACAAGAAGATGGAATCCGATCTCGCGATCTTCCAGACGATTGGGGATTTCGTGCGATGGAAGCGCGAGGGTGCGCTGCTGGCGTTCCGGCCGCAGGGATCCGACACGATCGATCCGGCCTTCAAGGACGAGGATGGGGCGTTCACCACCGTCAGCGTCAACATGGTCGCCTACGCCTACAACACGCGGCTGGTCGCGCCGGCCGACGTGCCCAAATCGGCGCTCGATTTTCTCAGACCTGCTTTTCAAGGCAGGCTCATCACCACCGATCCGGGCGAAGACGACGCCGGCCTCCTCACGTTTCGCGGCATCGTCGAGAAATACGGCTGGGACTACATGGACAAATACATGGCGCAGAATCCGGCCTTCGTGACCAACGGTCACGCCACTGTGTCGAACGCTGTTGCGGCCGGCGCGGCGCTCGCGACCTTCGATTCCACCTCGACGACGCCGCGTCTCAAGCGCGACGGAAAGCCGATCGAGGCGGTATTGTCGCAGGCCGACGCCATTCCGGTGTTCCTGGTGGCGGCGGCTATCTTCAAGGACGCGCCGCATCCCAACGGCGCCAAGCTGTTTCTCGATTGGTACCTGGCCAAGGAGCAGCAGAGCCGCACCGGCACCTTCTCGGCGCGCGCGGACGTCCCGCCGCCGGACGGCTTCCAACCGCTCGCCGCCTACAAGATCGACAGCGGCTACCGGCAAATGTTGTCGGACGAGAGCAAGCTCGCGGAGTTGAGGAAAAGGTTTGCGAGTTACGTGCACCGGTGAGCGTGCGGTGTACCTCGCCCCGCTTGCGGGGAGAGGGCGACACCCACGGAGGGAAAACAAAATCTCGGCCTGGTGAGGGGGCATTTCCACGAGCTCAGACTCGCGGAGGGCCCCCCTCATCCCGACCTTCTCCCCGCACGCGGGGAGAAGGAGCGCGCCGAGATCGGGTCGCTCTCTCGTGTTTACTTCCCCGCCAGATAAAAATACCCAACCCGATCGTTGGCGGGCGAACCGTACCAGAAGCGGCCTTTCGCATCGAGCATGAACTCCCGCATGGTGTTCTCGGCGTGCGGGAACGGGAACTCGACGACCTGGCCGGTGGCCGGATCGAGGCGGCCGATCACATCCATCCATTCCGACGAATACCAGACCTTATGGTCGGCATCGATTCCGAGCGCGTAAGGCGTAGGCTTCTCGCCCGGAAGCTGGAATTCCTTGAACCGCTCGGTCTTCGGATCGAACTGACCGATCTTGCCGCCCTGGAATTCGGCGAACCAGACGGCGCCGTCGGAATCGACCTGGATGCGGCGCGGAAAGCCGGTCGCGGTCGGCGGCTGATACTTGGTGACCTGCAGAGTCTTGGCATCGACCTTGCCGATGCGTCCGTCCTTGCGAAGCTCGGCGAACCAAGTGTTGCCGTCCTTGTCGAGCGCGATGCCGTAGGCGTTCGGCACGTCCGCAATATGGGTGAAGGTTCCGTATTTGGGATCGAAGCGGCTCAGGCCCCCGGTCGACCACACCTGGCCGTTGGCGTCGACGCGCAGCGTGTGCTTGCCCCAGTCGTCCTGATACTCGGTGATTTTCTGGGTCTTGGGGTCCCATTTGCCGAGCTTGTTCGAGCCCTGCTCGGTCAGCCAGACGCTGCCGTCGGGCGCCGGCACCGCCGAATGGATGGCCGCGGTCCCGGTTTCCGGCACCGGGAACTCCGTGATCACGCCGCTCACAGGATCGAGCTGCCCGATCTTGTTGGCGCGCCCATAATACGGAATCCAGAACTTCCCTTCCTGGTCCGGATAGGCGCTCCACGGCATCCGGTTGGGACCGGGCGTCTCGTATTCCACGAACACGATCTTCATCGCCTCATCGCTGAAGCTGTGAACCGTGTCCTTGTAGGCGGGCAGATCGGCGGGCGATTTCGGCAGCGCCGAGTCCTCGCCGAACATGCGATTAAGATAGTACGCGATGTCGTCGGCCTTCTGGTCGGTGAACTGGTTCTGCGGCCGATTGATGAAGAAGCCCATGGCTTCGCGCATGTAGCTCACCCGGTCGCGCCAGCCCTGCTCGTCGCGCGTCACCGCCGCCATGCGGGACTCGAATCCGTGGCAGGCAAAGCAATGGGTGAACAGGAGATCCTTGCCGCGATCTTCCGGCAGCAGCTTGGCGCCCTGGTAGAAGGACAGATCGCTCCAGCGCACCAGCCCCTTCTGCAGCGCGAAATCGTAGGAGGCGTTCTGGTCGGCGGTGAGCTTGATTCCGCTCTTGGGATCGCTCTTGTAGCCGGACGCCCTGATCGCCAGCCGATAGTCGCCGGCCGTCAGATCCGGCACCTGGTAGTGCCCCTGCGTGTCGGACAGAACGCTCACGGTGATCTTGGTCGCCGCGTTGCGGGCCTGAACGAAGGCGCCGCGGAAGGGAGCCCCATCCGGGCCCAAGACCGTGCCGACGATGGTGGCGGCGTCCGCGGCGGACGCGGACAAAGCGATAAGACAGAGAACTCCAAGAGAGCTGAATGACCGCATGGCGCTTCCTCGCGTTTTGAGACTTTGCGGCGGTGTTTGTCGATCCGCCGTGATCGGCAGCCTTCGCATTCGGCTCCTGCCGCAATCCCGTGTCAAGGCGGGGCGGCCTCCCTCGATTCCCGTGAACCAGCCACGCGCCGGCGCCCGAATGCGGGAACTCGGGTCCGGGAGCGCATTGACACCAAGGCCCGCAGCCCTAATATCTGAGGCAGTTCCGAGGGGAGCTCCGGAAGGGAGCTGAGAGACCGCCCCGCCTTCACATTTCACAATGGTGATCTGCGAAGGCACTGCGGAGACCCTTTGAACCTGATCCGGGTCATGCCGGCGAAGGGACAGGACCGAATTCCCTCCACCAGTTGGGTCCGGGACGTGTGGCGCGCGCGTCACTCGATGCTTATGGGCGGCGCTTGTGTGCGACGTGAATGCAATAACTTACCCAACGCGGGAGCGATCCGATGAACAAGCATATTTCCGAAACCGATCTCGCCGCCCCGAAGGTGACGACCGGCCCGCTCTCCGGTTCGCGCAAGATTTATGCGAGGCCGGAGGCTGCGCCCGACCTGCGCGTTCCCCTGCGCGAGATTCCGCTCACCGAAGCCGCGAACGCACCGCCGGTGCTGGTCTACGATCCCTCCGGCCCCTTCACGGACCCCGATGTCGTCATCAACGTCGAGCAGGGCCTGTCCCGCGCCCGCATCGAATGGGTGCGCGAGCGCGGCGGGGTCGAGGAATACGCGGGCCGCCCCATCCAGCCGGTGGACAACGGCAACGCGACCGGCAAGCACCTCGCCCGCAACTTTCCCAACACGCACCGCCCGCTCCGCGCGCTCGACGGCAAGCCGGTGACGCAACTCGAATTTGCGCGCGCCGGCATCATCACCAAGGAGATGATCTACGTCGCCGAGCGCGAGAATCTCGGCCGCAAGACCATGCTCGACTGCGCGCAGGCCGCGCAGGCCGACGGCGAGAGCTTCGGGGCTTCGGTGCCGCTGTTCGTCACGCCCGAATTCGTGCGCAGCGAGATCGCGCGCGGCCGCGCCATCATTCCCTGCAACATCAACCATGCCGAGCTCGAGCCGATGGCGATCGGCCGCAACTTCCTGACCAAGATCAACGCCAATATCGGCAACTCGGCGGTGACCTCCTCGGTCGAGGAGGAGATCGAGAAGATGGTATGGGCGATCCGCTGGGGTGCCGACACCGTCATGGATCTGTCTACCGGCCGCAACATCCACAACACGCGCGAATGGATCATCCGCAACTCGCCGGTGCCGATCGGCACGGTGCCGATCTACCAGGCGCTGGAGAAGGTCGACGGAGATCCGGTCAAGCTCGATTGGGAATGCTACAAGGATACGCTGATCGAGCAGTGCGAGCAGGGCGTGGATTATTTCACCATCCATGCCGGCGTGCGGCTCGGCTACATCCATCTCACCGCCAACCGGGTCACCGGCATCGTGTCGCGCGGCGGCTCGATCATGGCGAAGTGGTGCCTGGCGCATCACCGCGAGAGCTTCCTGTACGAGCGCTTCGACGAAATCTGCGACCTCATGCGCAAATACGACGTGTCGTTCTCGCTCGGCGACGGCTTGCGTCCGGGCTCGATCCGCGACGCCAACGACCGCGCCCAGTTCGCCGAGCTCGAGACGCTGGGCGAATTGACCAAGGTGGCCTGGGCCAAGGGCTGCCAGGTGATGATCGAGGGCCCCGGCCACGTGCCGCTGCACAAGATCAAGATCAATGTGGAGAAGCAGCTCAAGGAATGCGGCGAGGCGCCGTTCTATACGCTGGGCCCGCTGGTGACCGACATCGCGCCCGCCTACGACCACATCACCTCGGCGATCGGCGCCGCCATGATCGGCTGGTTCGGCACCGCCATGCTCTGCTACGTGACCCCCAAGGAGCATCTCGGCCTGCCCGACCGCAACGACGTCAAGGACGGCGTCATCGCCTACAAGATCGCGGCGCACGCCTCCGATCTCGCCAAGGGCCACCCGGCCGCGCAGCTGCGCGACGATGCCTTGTCGCAGGCGCGCTTCGACTTCCGTTGGGTCGACCAGTTCAACCTCTCGCTCGATCCCGACACCGCACGCGCCTATCACGACGAGACCCTGCCGAAGGACGCCCACAAGGTGGCGCATTTCTGCTCCATGTGCGGGCCGAAATTCTGCTCCATGAAAATTACCCAGGACGTGCGCGACTACGCCGCCACGCTCAACGACAAAGAGCAGGGCATGGCGCAAATGTCGAAGAAGTTCATCGACATGGGCGCGGAGGTTTATGTGGACGCGGAGGCGGTGAAGGCGAGCAATCGAGCGCTGTAGGGTGGGCAACGGCCTCGTTGCCGTTGCCCACCTCACGCGTGCACAGGTCAAGGCGATCCGCTCGGGCAAAGCCGGGCGCGTGGGCTTCGCAAGAGCGAAGCCCACCCTATAAAAACACATCCGGGAGGCATCCATGCATACATCTTCGATAACCGCATCAATGCTCGGCCTGGCGATGGTCCTGTCGCCGATCGTCAGCACGCAGGCCGCTGAGCTCAAGGTCATGGCGGGCGGCTCCATGACGGTCAGCTTGAACGAGCTCGGGCCGCAATTCGAGCGCGCGACCGGCCACAAGGTTGCGATTCATTTCGCGGCGACGCCCGATCTGATCAAGGAGGCGACGTCCGGAACACCGTTCGATCTCGGTGTCGTTCCGGTCGACGTCATGAAGGACGCGGCTGCGCGATCCCACTTCGCGTCCGGGCCGACGATCGACATCGCGCGGGTCGGCTACGGCGTCGCGTTCCGGGCCGGCGCCCCGAAGCCGGATGTGAGCACGCCCGACGCGCTCAAGCAGGCCCTGATCAAGGCGCAATCGATCACCTTCATTCCGGGAAGCGCGGCCGGTGCTTATGTGTTGCAGGTGTTCGAACGGCTCGGCATCGGCGACGCGATGAAAGCCAAGACCAAGCCGCAAACCGTCACGGGAGCGATCGCCCAGGCGGTGGCGAAGGGCGACGCCGAGCTCGGCGTGTTTCTCACCAATGTGCTGATCGCTCCCGGTGTGGAACTCGCCGGGCCCTTCCCGGCCGAATTGCAGAACGAGCTGGTCTTCACGGCCGCCGTCGCCTCCGACAGCAAGGAAGCGGAAGCTGCCAAGGCCTTCATCAATTTTCTGAAGACGCCGGAAGCCGCCGCGGTGATGAAGGCCAAGGGCGTGACGCCGGGTTGAGGGGCGCCACTATCAAGACGAGACGCAGGAAGAGCACGTAGGGCGAACGAGACTAATCCGCACTACCGCTGCGCCACTACCGCACCGAAATGCTCAATCCGCTCAGATCGGCGTTGATCTGCAATCCGATCTGGTGCCCCGTCAGGGCCAGCACGGCGCCCTTCTCGTTGGTCAGCACGATCGCCTGCGCCCCGGCACCGACCGCGGCACCGGCTCCGGCGGCACCATAGATGCCGGCGACATCGGACGGGCCGCGGATATTGCTGACGGAGCCGTGGAAGTAGGTCTTGGACGCACCGAACACAAAGCCCGCGCTCAGGCCGCCGATCGAAATCGGGTAGCGCCGTCCATGGAAAGACAGCGTACCGCTGCCCCCGGACGCGCCGATGACCCAACCGCCCTTCAGGACCTGGAAGCTGATCGTGCCGCTATCGGCATGAGCGGCGGACGAGAGCCCGGCTCCGGCGAAAGCGACAGTCAGCGCAATCAGGGCCGCACGAAATCCGGACGAAGGTTGCATGGCGGTGCTCTCCTTGAGATGCCTTGAGGGCTTGATTCGACGAATAAAGATAGCACGCCGCCGGTCATGCGGGCCACCCGCGGCATGTTTGGCTCGCTCCCGTCGTCATCATGATCCTGACTACAGGGGATAACACGCGCGCCGCGCGCGAAAGCTCGGTTTCGGCTAACATGTCTGCCCGCTCATGCAGCGTTGCAACCGCCGCATTGGAGTGATCAAAGAGCGACTCACGCGACGCCGATCCGTTTACTAGGCTCATGTCATGCCGCACGTCCAATCATCAGTGATGACGTTCGTCAAATTCGACGATGAGGCCGGCGAGCTGGACATCACGTTCACGAGCGGCAAGACCTATCGCTATCTGCAAGTTCCCGCGGAGATTTACGACGGGCTGCTCGATGCCGAGTCGAAGGGTGAATTCTTCAACGACAACATCAAGGACGCGTTCGTCTACAGCGAGGTAAGAAGCCGGCGCAAGCCCTGAGTCTGCCCGCGACCTTGATCGCTTCCATGCGTGCAAGAACTCCTGGGTTGGGGCAGCCGAAGACGCAATCCGCCGCCCGGCGCAAATGGCGGATTGCGATTCGTGTTCCGTCCCACTCCGGGGGCGGTTTTCGTTGCACAGGGGTGATGACCCTGCACGGATGCATGGCTCCGGCGCGTACGCTCATTGAAAATACAATCCGGAAGCAACAAACCGGCGCGCGGATGGCTCCGGAGCCATGCAGCCGGCGCAAGGGCCGAGCAGCGCGCCTTGACGGCTTACAAGGCCGCACTCCAGCCGCTGGCGCTTGTTAATAACAACGAAATAACACGCGCTCTCCCGCGCGGACACAAAAAAGCCCGGGACGCTTTCGGCCCAGGCACATTTCGTGAGTTTCAATTTCCCGAATAGTCTGATTTGCGCGGCAGCGTCAAGCGCAACGCGTTACCTGGCCATTGCGCCTGCAACTGCGCACCGCGACTCGTCCCATCATTCCGACTGATCACCCTGTACGCTGCGCCTTGATGGGACCAAGCTCCGCCTGAACCGCCATCTGGCGCGCACACTCCGCGGCCCTTTGCGGCGTCAGAATTTGACCTTCTGCGGTATCGAACACGACCCCATCCGTGGCCTTGGCGTAGGCCGCCGCGGCCATGTAGGCGGCGACACATGCCGAGAGGTTTGCGCCCCAACAGAACGACAATGCAAACTCCCACGGGTGGCCGAAGTCGATGTCGTCATATTCGACCAGCAATTCGGACGCGTCGTCGTGATAGCACTCGAAACCGGTTTCCGTTTTGCCCGATTGCACCGGCAGGAATCCGTTGAGACTTTGGAATGGCCGTGTGCTCGACAATTGCAGCGCGAAACCCTCCGAATCGATGGCCTGTTGCCAACCGGCAATCGAATTCAGTTGTCGATCGGATAGGCAGTGAATTTCCATGGACATCACAATCTCCCTCTACACGTCAGCTGCCCGGTAGCCCCACGCATCACGCGAAAAACTTGCGCTTGCGATCTCCTGAAAATGATGAGAACATAACGTGAACAAAAAGACAAGACAATTCCTCATCACACAGGTTGGAATCGAACCATTGGCGAACCCAGCGAAGCTGTTTTTGTTATGCCGCAAAGATTCTTGTCGCCGGTATTGTTGTCCTCACAACCACAGGCTTGACCGATGGAGATCTGACCGTTGCGGTCATCGTCCTGCGGTATTTCGGATTCGCCCTGTGCGGGATGATACGTTACGCCCCGTCAGCACCCGGCACCCGCCACTTCAGTCCCGGGAAGCGCGCGAAGTCGCGGTCGAGGGTGATCCACTCGCAGCCCCACTCGATGGCGAGCGCCGCGAACCAGGCATCGGTAGCGCGCGACCCACGCGTGTCGGTCTCGATGCAGAGTCGCCGGAAGATGTCCCAGTGCCGCTCGCCCGGTTCCACGATCTGACAATGTGGCTGACCGAGGAGATTGTCGCAGAACCTGAATGTCTCCTCGATCGCGCTCGGCGTCTTGAACGCGCGGGGATTGGTGGCGATCCGAACGACGGCGCTCAGGACCAGCGTCGACAGGCCGAAGCGGGCGTCGCCCGACACCACGGCGGCGAGCCACGCGCGGCAGGCCGCGTGGTGGGGCACATCCTTGCGAAAGGCATTGAGCAGGACGTTCACGTCCGGCAGCATCATTTGGAACGCCGCATCCGCTCGACGTGGTCCAGATCCTCGATCTCCTGCAGCGCCGAAAGATCGGCGAGGTCTACACCCGGCATCGGACCGCCGGCGGCCTTGCTGATCGGCGGCAGAACGCGCTTGACCTTCGCAGGCCTTCTGCCGTCGGCCACCACCAACCGCAGCCCATCCTCGATCAGGGACGTGAGGGTGCGGCGCTCCGCGGCGGCTTTGCGTTTGGCGCGGCTGAGCAAGTCGGCGGGCAGCCGAACGGTGGTTCGTTCTGTCATATGTCAAGACATATTATGATGATGACTATATGTCAAACGTGATGGCATTGGGCTGGCGGATTGCGGCCAACATTTGTGTAGTGCACAATTCTCCACGCGCCCGCTCCGACGCCCGAACATGGCGGCATTCTGTCGCGACCGTTCAGGCCTCATTCACAGCCGATCTGGGAACCTCCGCGTCAGGGACGACGTTTTGCATTCACGCCAAAAACTCTGAGGTGACCCCATGAGGAAAACCTTGACCGCTCTCGCCACCGCCGCGACGGTTGCTGTTGCGGCGGTCGCCGCACCGTCCGCGGCAGAAGCCCATCACTGGGGCTGGCGCGGGCCCGGCTTGTTCGGCGGGCTCATCGCCGGCGGACTCATCGCGGGTGCGTTCGCGCCGCGCTATTACGGCAATTACGGGTACGGGTACGGGTACGGCTACCCAGCCTACTATTCCCCCTATTACAGTTGCTGGCGCCGGGGCTGGAACGGCTGGCGGGTGGTGCACTACCGGGTCTGCTGACCGGACCGACCAGCCATGCCGGCTGATCATGCGCTTCATGCTGCAGCGCAATGAGCCTGACGCCCGTACGCGGGCGCCAGGGTTTTATTTCGGACGGTAACGCTTTACATACCAAAATTCCGACAAATTGGTCGGACTTCATCCGTCCGTGTCTGGTGGGGAGTTTCGCCAAAAAATGCAACGTTTCGCGCGCTCGGCACCCGCCGACCGCTCATCGAGGAGACATAAATGAACAAGACCCTGACTGCCCTCGTTGCGGCCGCGACCCTCGCCGGGTCGCTGGCGGCCACCGCAACTCCGGCCTCCGCGCAACGCGGGTTACTGCCCGGGCTCATTATCGGCGGCATCGTCGGCGGCGCCATCGTGGGCGCCACCCAGCCCCGCGGCTACGTGGTCTATCCGGGCTACAACGCCCCGCTGAATGGGCCGGGCTGCTACTGGACCCGCCAGCCCGTGTACGATCCGTATGGCAATATCGTCGGCTGGCGCGGCCGGCCCTATCAGGTCTGTCAATAACCTGTCGATTCGTTCCGCCCGGCATCGCTGCCGGGCCAAGAGCTCGACCCGGTGAGCGCGCAAGCGCCGCCGGGTTTTTTTGACTTTCAGCGCGGCTTCAACGATTGCTGCCGCCCGCCTGCATATGAGCGAGCAATGCCGCGGTCGGCCAGCAATCCGTCTTGAGGCCGTTCGCCTTCTGATAGGCGCCGAGCGCCGAGCGGGTGAGCATGCCGGCCTTGCCGTCGATCTTGTCCTTGTAGATGCCGAGCCGGGTGAGGGTGCGCTGCATCGCCTCGACCTCGGCGGTGCGCAGCTGCGCGTTCTTGCTCCAGGGCGTCTCGAACGGCCGCGGGTCGGTGATGCGCTCGCTCAAGTGGCCGACGAACAGAACGTAGAGATCGGAGAAATTGTATTCCTTGATCACGTAGTAGTTCGCCAGCGTGAGAAAAGCCGGACCATAGGTGCCCTCGGGCAGGAGCAGCGAGGCCGGCGCGGCGAGCTCGGCTGCGGTCGGCGCGCGCCGATAGGCCGGCACATAGCCGCTCTTGAGCCACGCCCCGACCGGCTGCGTGACCTCCGGGATCGCCCGCGTGCAATCGACGTCATTGGGAGCATGCACCTCGTAGGCCCAGCGCAGGCCGGGCTGCCAGCCCTTGTCGAGGAGCTGCTTGGCCGCCGAGGCGAGCGCATCGGGCACCGAATTCCAGATGTCGCGGCGGCCGTCGTGATCGAAGTCCACGGCATATTTGTAGAATTCGGACGGCAGAAACTGGGTAAGCCCCATGGCGCCGCCCCAGGAGCTCCGCATGTCGGCAAGCTTGACATGGCCCTCCTCGACCATCTTGAGCGCCAGCAGAAACTCCTGCAGGAAAAATTCCTTCCGCTTGCCGAAGTAGGCCTGGGTGGCGAGCACGCGGACGGCGTTCTTGGGCAGCTGGTAGCGCCCGAAGTCGGTTTCGCGGCCCCAGATCGCGAGCAGGACGTTGCCGGGCACGCCGAATTGCCTCTCGGTCGCGGCGAGCGTGGCCTGATGCTGGGTGGCGAGCCGCCGCCCTTCCTCCGCGAGCCGGGCGATGCTCGCCTCCTTGATGTAGTCGGCCGGCGTCTGCACGAATTCAGCCTGGCCGGGCGTCGCAGTGCCCGACTTGCCGGGCAAATCGAGGTCGGGCAGCGAGAGGTCGGGCTCGAGCCCGCGCGTCGCCAGATCGAAGGTCGCGCGCGACACGCCGACCTCATGGGCCTGCGGCCACAGCGCCGTCAGCCATTGCGTGAAAGCCGCATCGGCGGCGGAAGCAGCTACGGTGGAATGGACCGCAAGCCAAACCAGGCCCGCGGTCACGCAAAGCGCTCTGATCAAACGGGTCATTCCTGACTTTGCCTCGGCGATTCGGATGACCCGAACCTAACCCGAGAAGAATGCCGAAGATAAGTCAGGATTGGGGACGTTCAGGATCAGGCACGACCCTCCGCCACCTTGAATAGGGAGATATAGACGTTCGGGACAACCGCGCGCACGCCGCCTTCCGTGACCACACCGACCACGAGGATTTCGACGATCTGAAAGGTTTCTTCCTTCGTCCGCACCGTGGCGAGGTTGGAGCCGCGCAGGAAGGCCAAGCTGGACATGCCGCAGGCGGTCTGGTTGTGCTCCGCCGCGTTGACGGCATTGACGGCGCTCTGGACATCGCCGCGCATGAAGGAGACGAGATGCTCGACCTGTTGCCGCGTGTCGCAGATGAGGGCGCTGCCGACCTCGACTTCATCGGCGCGCGCCGGCGCGCTCAGCAGCAGGGACAACATTACGGCGGGGACCAGGAATTTCATGCGACCCTCTTCTGAAGGAACATGTATTTTCGGCCCCCAGAATTGCGCACGCGCCTAAAAGTCGCGTGAACATTCGGGCTCGTACATCTACGCGATTCCGCGACCCGAAGGATCCGGCTCGAGCCCACAGGGTGATCGCATTTGACGTCGTTGTTTGACGCGCTGGTGCCGAAATTCCTCCCCTGAAAGGGCCGGGTGGGGTCCCGCCTCCCCGCAGATTGTGAGTTTGTCGCGGGACCCCCGCCCGACCCGCTTTGCGGGTCGACCTCCCCCTTTCAGGGGGAAGTAGCGGCCTTCAAATCCCGCAAGCGTTGCTTGGTTAATGAAGCATCAAAAATGGGCAACCCATTTGGCCGGCCCGCGCAAAGGTCTGTTGTTGCATTCGGGCTAAACCAAATGCATGAGCACTCTCTCGATTGCGACATCCGGATTGGCGGCGGCCAGCCTTCGGCTGCAGGTTTCCGCCAACAACGTCGCGAACATCTCGAGCACCGGCCCGCTGCCCGGCGCGCCGAACGCCGGAGGGTTCCCCCCCGCCTATGTTCCGCAGCGCCTCAATCAGGTCGATGTCGCTGGCGGCGGAACGGTCGCGACCGTCGGCACGGTCTCGCCGAGCTTTGTGAGCCAGTTCGATCCGAGTGCGCCTTTTGCCGACAAGAACGGGCTGGTGGCGGCGCCCAACGTCGATCTGGCGAACGAAATCGTCCAACAAATCACCGCCCGCCTCGAGTTCGCGTTCAATGCCAAAGTGATTCAGACCGAGTCGGAAAAACTGAAGACGCTTCTCGACATCAAGGTGTGAGAGCATGAGCGCACTCTCGATCTCGGCGTCCGGATTGGCTGCGGCCGGCCTGCGGCTGCAGGTGTCCGCCAGCAACGTCGCCAACGTCTCGGACACCGGCCGGCTGCCCAATGCGAACGCGTCGAGCACGGCGGGGTTTCCATCCGCCTCGCGCGTCGATCAGGTTGCCGTATCCGGCGGGGGAACTACTGCGACCGTCACTCCGGCCTCGCCGAGCTTTGTGACCCGGTTCGATCCGGGTGCGCCCGCTGCCGACAAGAACGGGCTGGTGGCGGCGCCCAACGTCGATCTGGCGAACGAGATCGTCCAACAAATCACCGCCAGCCAGGCCTTCGCGGCGAACGCCAAGGCGATTCAGGCCGGATCGAACACGATCCGCTCGCTTCTCGACATCAAGATCTGAAGCTAGGCCGGGCCTAGATAATTGACGAGGCTCAGCTGGGAAAGCCGCGCCGTCGTCGACAGCGAAGCCTGCAAGTTGGTCTGTAGCGACAGTATCTGCGCGCCGATGTCCGTGATCGAGACTCCTTCGATCTTCTGCAGAAAGTCGGTGAGCGCGCTTTTCGTCTGCTGGTTGACGGCTTGCGCGTTCTTGGCGGCTACCTGCGCATTGGCGATATCGACGTCGACGTCGCTGACGTTTTGCGCGCCTTGCTGTATGCTCAAGTTGCTGCTGACCCGGCTGGTGAGCGCCGCATAGCT
>Ga0209069_10001079_pt1 | contig 13578 bp, 14 predicted proteins | sample Str013_2_FD_187202 | JGI IMG/M metagenome (GOLD analysis project Ga0209069, IMG submission 187202) | Freshwater sediment microbial communities in response to fracking from Pennsylvania, USA - Straight Creek_MetaG_SC_2013 (SPAdes) (version 2) | ecosystem: Environmental > Aquatic > Freshwater >...
TCACGTCCCACCCCGACGGCGTCGCACCTCACTATGCGCCGATGAACATCTTGGCGTGGCTGTTGAGAATCGTGTGCTGTCTGACGCTGGCCGTGCGGCGGCGATACCCGATCGTGTCACTCGCGGCCGCTCTGGTCTTGATCAGCGCGCTGGGCTTCGGCGGCTATCGGATCGGTCTCGTCGTGTTCGTGCTGTGGATCGGGCTGTACACCGTTGCGACCACTGCCCCGACGCGACGGCTCGTCGCCGCGGTCGTCACTGTCGATGCGTTGATAGCGATCCTCGCCTTGTCCCACTCGCCCGACGTGACCGCGACGGGAGCGGTGTGGAGCGGCATCATCCTCATCGGGGTGGCCGTCGCCGGGTATGTCGTCCGACGCGATCGCGAGCGGCGTACCACCGATTTGGCCGAACGCGAGAATGCCGCCGATGCCCACTCCCGACGGGCGCGGCTCGTCATTACCAACGAACGACTCCGCATCGCCGACGAGCTGAGCACGATCGTCACGCGCTCGATCCACACCATCGCGCGCCAGGCGGGCGCGGGATCGCAGATCGTCGATATCGACCCCATCGCCGCCCGCAGGACCCTCGAGGCGATCTCGGCGATCAGCCGAGACGCGTTGAACGATCTGCGACGCCTGCTCAAACGCATCCGCACCGAAAGCGAACCGGCCATCTACACCCCCATCACACCGACCACCGACCCCGTCGGTGTAGGTGAGCAGCGATGACCTCGCCGATCCGGGTCGTCGTCGCCGACGACCAGGCACTCGTCCGCAGTGGCTTTCTCGCGCTCCTCCGCTCAGAGGACGGCATCGACGTGGTCGGCGAAGCCGCCAACGGCTTCGAAGCCGTCAAGATCGCCAAGGTCGAACGACCCGACGTGATCCTGATGGACATCCGCATGCCCGAGATGGACGGACTGGAAGCGACCAGGCTGATCACCGCCGACCCTGCGTTGCACTCAGTGCGCATCCTCGTCCTCACCACCTTCGACCTCGACGCCTACGTCCACGAAGCGCTCCGAGCAGGCGCCTCGGGCTTCCTCCTGAAAGACACCCTGCCCGCCGAACTGGTCGCTGCGGTGCGGGTCGTCGCCGCTGGAGATGCGCTGCTCGCCCCGAGCATCACCCGACGGCTCATCGAAGACTTCGTTCGACGACCAATCGCCCAGACCGCCGATCCTCGGCTCGACCAACTCACTGAACGCGAACGCGAAGTGCTCACCAACGTCGCCAAAGGCCTCTCGAACGCCGAGCTCGCCGACGCACTGTTCATGAGCCACGCCACCGCCAAGACGCACGTCAGCCACCTGCTCACGAAGCTCGCCGCACGCGACCGAGCCCAACTCGTGGTCGTCGCCTACGAAACCGGGCTGATAGCACCCGGCCAAGTCTGAGCATCAGGTTGCTCCTGCGGCACACGACTTCGCGAACGCGCGGTCAAGACAACAGCGACGTAGAGGTTGGCGAACACGCTCGATCTGGCACACCAGAACGGGCGATTCCGTGCGGCACCGTCACAGACGTCGGCGGGGGAACGCTACTGACCGAGGCGTCGTCGATCCGCTCGCGCAACAGGTCGACGTGGCCCATCTGGCGGGCGTGCTCCTCGATCATGGCGACCAGCACCTCGCGCAGCGACGTGTTCAGTGGCATCCGAGATCGGTTGTTCGTCGTGGTCCAAGACGATGGCCAAGACTGCCATCGGCGATCGCCAGCTCCGTGGTCGACTCCAAACGATGCAGCTGCGAGAACGACGACTGGGCCCGCGAATGGTCTGCTTCGGTACGTCAGGTAAGGAGTTGCTGGGAATCGGCCCGGTCCCGATCAGCGGTGGGATCTGCGTTACTACACTCCCGGAGCTATGCGCGTCGCCGACGACCCTGTCATGAGCGGCCCGCCACCAGTCTCGGTCGTCACGCGACGATTGAAGACGCCTCGGCGTACGTTGTTCGACTTCTGGCTGGATGTGGTCCTGCTGGTCGGGTTCACACTCGACTACAGCTTCCGGTTCACCGGCTTGGCCGTGCATGAGTGGATCGGGTTGCTCTTCGTGATCGTCGTTCCCATGCATCTCGTGCAGCACTGGGACTGGGTCGTGCGCACGACGCGCCGTCTCGTGCGCCGGCGACGCGGCCGTGAAGCGCTACGGTGGATCGTTGACCTCGCACTTTGGCCGACCATGGTGCTGTGCGTCGCGTCCGGCATCTTGACGTCCCGTAGTGCCTTGCCATGGCTCGGCATCACCATCAAACAGGACGGCTTCTGGCGGGGCCTGCACACCACGAGCGCTGACATCGTCGTGGTGATCGTCGCGCTCCATGTCGCGTTGAGCTGGCGTTGGGCATGGTCGGTCGTGCGCCGTCTCGCCGGTCGCAGGGCGCCAGCGTGAGGCGTCCGGGACGCTACGGGTTGCGGCTGCTCGTGATCCTCGCGGTCACGGCTGCACTGGGCGGGCTCGGCTACCTGTGGCGCTCGAGCGCGTTGGCTTCCATCGTGGCGGACGGCCGCCCGCATGGGGGCGACGGGTTCCAACGCGACGGCGGCGGATTGGGTGGTCGGGGCTCGACGGCGTTCAGCCTGGGCAACATCGACGACCTTGTCGCCACGATCGTGTTAGGCGTCGCGGTGTTGGGTGTCGTGATCGTGATCGACAAGGCACGCCGCCGCCGTCGACCGATCCGGGCCTCCATGCGCACGGGCTCGGGCGCCTGTCGCGGCGAAGATCGCAGCGGGTCGGACGTGCTTGTCGATCGCTTAGGGCAGGGTTTTGCGGGCGTCTCGTCGCTTGATGGTTGCTTCGATGAGCCAGGCGGCTGATGGGAGTTCGATGCCGGTGTCGGTTCGATAGGGCCTGAGCGATGCGCGCAGTGTGTCGCGGATGGCGTCGATGGTTGTGGGTGGGGCGATCTTGTGGAGGTCGTCGCCCGATGCGTCGTTGAAGAAGTCGACGGCGTCGTCGACGTCGCGTGCGAGCCAACTGCGCGCCTCGATCGGATCGATGCGGGCGACGGCGAACCCGGCGTCGCGCAGCAGGGCGTTGATCCGGGTGGGGTCGGCGAGCGCGAACGGTCCGGGTGCTTCGGAGGCTTGGGGCCGGTCGAGTTGCAGATGGGCGTGAACCGCTTGCATCGGAAGCTGGTGCCACAGGTTTCGAGCGGGTGCTTGCCACACGACAGCGACGAAGCGACCGCCTGGTCGGAGCGCGGCTGCCAGGTTGCGGTGGGCCTCGACGGGATTGGTGAACAGCATTGTCGCGAATCGGGCGATGATGACATCGACAGGTTGGGGCGGCTGGTAGGTGGCTGCGTCGCCAGTGACGATCGTGACAGCTTCGGCGTGTCGCGCCCGTTGCGCGGCGATGGCAGTGATGTCGGGATTGGTGTCGATGCCGATCATCGATCCGTTGGGCGACACGGCTTGCGCCGCTTGCAGCGTCGTGCTTCCGGTTCCGCAGCCGACGTCGAGCACCCGTTCGCCAGGCTGCAGGTCCGCTGCCCGGAGCAAGGCGTCGCTGAACGGTGAGAGCATCCGGTCGTAGCGGTCTCGTTCGGTGACCCATGTCCTATCGTTCATGGCTTCGCCTCCGGACAGCTGGCGTGATGATGGGAGTGGCCTTGCCTGTGATCGTGGCGTGGCGAGGTCGCGGTGTCGGCGTCGACGGTGTGCATGGTGATCTCCGTTGATGGTTGGTGGTGTCGGTTCATGGTTGGTGGTAGTCGAGCGCCTCGTGCGGTGGTCAGTCGGCGCGTACGAGTCGTGCGAAGGCGCGAGCGGCGCCGAGTTGGGTGAGCGCGATCAGTGCGCCTCCGGCGAGGACGGCGCCGGCGAGGTCGCTCCAGTGGGCGTTGCCGGACATGAAGTGGCGGGCGGCGTCGACGACGTGGGTGTAGGGGTTGATCGATGCCGCGACCTGCACCCAGTGCGGCGCCAGCGAGCGCGGGATGTAGGCGCTGGACAACAGCGAGATCGGCAAGAACGCGGGGATGAGCACAGCGAGTTTTTGTTGGCTGCGCGACGTCAGTCCGACGACGTAGAACAGGCCCGTGTAGCCGAGCGTCCAGAGCGCGAGCACGATGAGCATGCCGACGACGTCGAGTGGTCCGCCGCCGAATGGTGCACCGAACGCGACGCTGGCGACAAGAACGACGAGACCGGCGATGAGGACACGTACGACATCGAACAGGAGGCGGCCGAGCATGATCGCCGCGGGTGAGACCGGGATCAGGCGAAGGCGGTCGAGGTAGCCGGTCTGTACGTCGGTGACGAGACCGGTCGCTGAGTACCCAGAGCCGAACATCGCGGTCATCAAGAACGCGGCTGGTGCCATCCACGCGAGGTAGGAGGTTGCGGGGAAGCCGGGCACGTTGGTGATGCGGCTGTAGATCTGGGAGAACAGCCCGATCATCAGCAGCGGGAAGACGATCGGGAAGCCGAAGGCGAGCACGGGCCCGCGGCGAGCTTGGGCGAGGCTTCGACGCAAGATCAGTGACGTGTCATGGGTGAAGGCGCGAAGGTTGGACATGTTGTTGTTCCGTTTCCGTCAGAGGTGTGTGGTTGGCCTGAGTGTCAGGACGGGTTCTCAACGAGGCGGTTGGGATCTCGCTCGACGCTGTGGCCGGTGAGTGAGAGGTAGGCGTCTTCAAGGCTGGGTGGGGTCACCGTCAAACCCGTGACGCCTCCGGCGGTGCGGGCGATGTCGACCACGTCGAGCGCGGCACGCGCGTTGGTCACGTCGACGCGTGTCCAGCCGTCTCGCTCGACGGTGACGCCGGTCGTGAACCCACGCTCGTGGAGGCGGGCCGTTGTCGCTGCCGGGTCGTGGGTGCGAAGGCGCACGGTCGTGGCGCTGTGCTGGTCTCGTAGCTCGGCCGGTGATCCCTGGGCGATGATGCGCCCGCCGTCGAGCACGGCGACGACATCGGCGAGCGCGTCGGCTTCTTCGAGGTGTTGCGTTGTCATGAACACGGCGGCGCCGCTGTCGCGTAGGGCTCGTACCCGTTCCCACAACGCCCGGCGGCTCTGCGCGTCGAGACCGGTCGTGGGTTCGTCGAGGAACAACACGCCCGGGTTGTTGGCCAGTGCGCCGGCCAGATCGACGCGGCGTTTCATGCCACCGGAGTAGGTGGCGATGAGCCGATCGGCGGCGTGGGTGAGGCCGACCTCGGCGAGGAGCTCGCTGGCGTGGGTGCGGGCCTGCGACCGGCGGTCGCCCCAGGCGCCGCACACCAGTTCGAGGTGCTCGCGTCCGGTCATCTCTGGATCGAGGGCGGCGGCCTGCATCGTGACACCGATCGAGCGGCGCACCCGCGCCGCCTCGGCCACGACATCGAAGCCGGCCACGGTGGCTGTCCCGCCCGTCGGCAAGGTGAGCGTGGTCAGGATGTGGACCGTGGTCGTCTTGCCTGAGCCGTTCCGGCCGAGCAGGGCGAACACCGTTCCGTAGTCGACGACGATGGTGGCGTCGCGCAGCGCCACGACGGACCCGTAGTGGCGGCTGAGCGAGGTGGCGGCGATAGCGGCCACTGAGGCGGCACCGCTTGGCGGCCCCGCGGCGTTGGTGGGGGTTGCGAGTGCTGTGAGCGGTGCGGCGATGGATGCCACAACTTCCTCCTAATGACTGGTGGTCAGTCACACCGTAGATGACTGGCGGTCAGTCGTCAACCAGGTAGCCTGTGTGACATGCGCCAACCACGAACGCCAGCGGCCGCCGGTAGCCGGAGGCGCGAAGCACCCGACGTCCGGCGCGAGCAGATCCTCGATGCTGCGGTCGAGGTGCTCCTCGATCGCGGGCTGGCCACCGCCACGATGGCCGACGTCGCCGAGGCCGCCGGTGTCGCCAAAGGCACCATCTACCTCTACTTCGAGTCCAAGACCGAGCTCCTCGCCGCGTTGCGCTCACGCCACGTCGATCGCTTCCGCGCCGCGCTCACCATCGCGCTGTCAGGGTCCGGCCGGGCCAAACCCGCGACGCGCCTCGATCGTTTCATCCACGAGTTCTTCGACTACTCACTTGCCCACCGGCGGATCCATCGCGTGCTCTTCCACGAAGCTGGCATCAGTGAGGACGACGCATTCGCCGGGGTTCGAACACTGCTCGCCGAGTTCATCACTTCGGCCATCGCGAACGGTGACTTCGCTCGCACCGATGTCGACCTGCTCACCGACTACTTGCTCTCCGGCATCCACGGTGCGCTCGTCGCCGCGCTCCACTCCGTCGACCATGACGCGCAGCACTACCGGCTCGGCGCCAAAGAGCTCTCACAACGCCTCGTCCAACCTCAACGATGACCCACCTCGCTCCGCCGACCCAACGACCCATTCCCGTGCGCGGGGCATCGTCCCGATCACCAACCGTCGATTCCGTCGATCCGCGTCCGTGGCAAGATCGGTGATGGCTCAGACCGATGAGTTCGATTCTGGTGTGTTGCGCCGTGTCGATGAGATCGTCGAGCAGGCGGTCCGGTCGGGCGACGCTCCGGGAGTTGTCGCTGGGGTCGCTTGGGGAGACATGGTTCACGTCGCGGTGGCGGGTGTTGCGTCGTTGGGCGGAGACGTGATGCGACGCGACACGCTGTTCCGGATCACATCGATGACGAAACCGATGACTGCGGTAACGGTCCTGTCGCTCGTTGATGCGGGGATGTTGGAGTTGGACGAGCCGGTCGACGAGTGGCTGCCGGAGCTCGCGGATCGTCGCGTGCTTCGTAGTCCCGACGCTGCGCTGAGCGACACCGTGCCTGTGGTGCGGCCGATCACGACTCGCGATCTGCTGACGTTCACGTGGGGTTTCGGGATGCAAGGGGCGATGTTCATGGCTTCCGAGCCGTGGCCGATTGTTGCGGCAGCCGCGGACCGGGAGCTTTCGACGTTCGGGCCGCCGACCCCGGCGATGACACCCGATCCGGACACGTGGATGGAACGCCTGGGTGAGTTGCCGTTGTTGGCGCAGCCGGGTGAACGATGGTTGTACCAGACAGGTTCCCAGGTGCTCGGTGTGTTGGCCTCTCGGGTCGCTGGCGTCTCGTTTGCCGATGTCGTTCGTGATCGTCTGCTCGTTCCGTTGGGTATGACCAACACCGGGTTCTTCACGAAAGACACGTCCCGGCTCGCGACGGCGTACGCGAAGCGAGACGGCGAGCTCGTCGTCACCGATCCTCCTGCCGGGCAGTGGTCACGGCCACCAGCGTTTGCCGATGGCGGCAGCGGCTTGCTGTCGACCGTCGATGATGTGATGGCGTTCGGTCGAATGCTGCTGCGCGGCGGGAGCGACGTGGTGACGGCGGCGACCGTCGACGCCATGACCAGAGATCAGCTCACGCAGACACAGCGTACGAACGTCTGGCCCGGGTTCAGTTTCCTCGACGGTCGGGGGTGGGGCTTCGGTGTGTCGGTTCTCGACGATGGCCGCTACGGCTGGGACGGAGGTTTCGGCACGACATGGGCGAACGTCGCGTCGCAGGATCTGACGGTGGTGGTGTTGACGCAACGTGCCACCGATGAGAACGGGCCGCCATTGGTCTGCGACGAGGTGCTGCGTGTCGTCACGAGCCGATAGGACGCTCGTGTCCGCTGCGACGTGCTCCGAAGCACAGTTCCAAAACACGCCGTCGCCGTGCAGCGGGCGTCAACGAGAGCTCGTCGCACCCCGACAGTGATTCGAAGCCGGCGCGTCCATCGTCATCGGAGCCATCAGCACAACATGACGTCAAGGAGCTGAACTGCCGACCCGCTCGTATCCGGCCTCCAGCGCGCTCGGCGCACGGGACGTCGAGCCGAAGTCGACCGTCGTCGGTGATCGATGACGATCATCAGAACCGCCAAGGGCACATCGAACACTGTCAGCATCGATGGCTAGGCGCGTTGAGCACGTCATGGCTTGCCGAGGATGCTTGTCGACCGTGGGTCGGCTACACGGCTGTGCTCGCGATCGTAGTGAGCCAGTCGGCGTAGGGTCCTTCGAAGCCCTCGGCGAGCCGGGCGGCGGCCAGGACCCGAGTCCATGACTGAACGGCGGTGTTGTCGATCGCTCGTCGGTTGCACGCCTGGCGTCGGACGGCGGCGACGAAGGTTTGCATCACAGGATCGGTTGTGTTGGCGCGCAGCAGCAATGTCCGAGCGAGATCGGCGATGGCCGGGCCATTCGCCGCCGTCAGCCAGTCGATGACGACCCAGCGGTGATCGGTGACGATGATGTTGTCGGGGTGGAGGTCGAAGTGACACAGCCGAGTCGGTTCACCGGACGCGAGCACGGCGAGGCCGGCGCCGAGTTCGTCGCGCAGACCGGCGGGCAGACCACTGCGTTTGATCTCGTCGTCGAGCCGGGCGACGAGGTCGGGGAGACCTGGCAGGGAGCCAGCCTGCACTCGCTGGTGGAGCTCGACGAAGTGTCGGGCGAGCGCATCGACATCGTCACTGTTGGCGAGGAGCTCGGTCAACGATGGGCCGTGCATGCGTTCGAGGATGATGCCGTGTCGGCCATCGATGGTCACGGTCTCGTACACCTCAGGTACCGGTAGCCCGGCGGCGTGAGCGGTCTTGACGATGTCGGCCTCGAAGTGGGAGACGCCGTTCCATTCCAGACGATCGAGTTTGAGGACGCGATCGTTGCCGACGGCGAACACTTCCGCGGTGCGGCCGGCAGCCACCAACTCCACCCGCCGCACCGTAGACCCGCTCGACCGACCACGATGTTCCAGTTGTCCGGGCTGATCATGGACGGATCGGGGTGGCCGGTGGTGGTCGGCCAGCGCCGGCATCAGGTCGCGGAACTGGTGTGACGACGACGGGAACCCACCGAACAGCAGCAGCACACCGTCGACCCAAGCCCGGGAGACGTCGTCGAAGAGGCCCGACACTGCGAGCGAGCTCGCATGCTCCGATTCGATGCTCACCGCTCGCGACGCTAACAGTCGTGCTGTGATCGAGATGCGACGTGTCTACGACTCGGGCGTTGCGCGTTCGTCGGTTCCGGATGGCCCGTCACCTCCATGCCGGTCGTCAGTTCGATCCTCCTCGCGCTTGGAGCTGACCGTCCACATCACTGCATGGGTGGCGGCATCGCCGGTCGTGGCGCTGCGACCAACGACCACGCCGCGGTCGTTGATCGCGGCGGCCTCGCCGAAGCTGCCCCCGAGGTTGCCAAGATCGACCATCCCGCCCCCTGCCGTCCATACGAAGGCATGGTTGAACGACAGGCCTCTGCTCGATCCGACAACCTGGCCGCGATCGTTCACCGCTGCGGCGTTGCTCTCCAAGCTGCCCGGTTCGGTGACCTCGACCATCCCACCCGCCGCGGTCCAGGAGAAACCATGCTCGGAGAACGGGCCGGCGCTGTTGCCGACGACCTGGCCGTCGGCGTTCAACGCGACGGCTTCGCTGAAGACGTCGAGGGGGAGTGCGCCGAGGTCGACGAGCCCACTTCCGCCGGTCCACGAGACAGCGTGGGTTCCATGGAACCTCGCCGTCGCGCTCCTCCCAACGACCTGACCCCGCTCATTCACGGCGACAGCGACGCTGAAACCGCGGCCGCCGGCGAAGTCAGGGAGCGCGCCGAGATCGACCATCCCATCGGCGGCCGTCCAGGAGAACGCATGGCCACCGCCAGCGTCGCCGGCGATCGAACTGCCCCCAGCGACTTCGCTACGGTCGTTGATCGCCGCGGCACTGCTGCCCGTGCCGCCGAGAGTGCCGAGGTCGACCATCCCACCCTTGGCCGTCCACAAGAAGGCATGGGTTGCGGCGTCGCCGGCGGTCGAACTGCCCCCAACGACTTGGCCGCTCTCGTTGATCGCCGCGGCACTGCTGCTCATGCCGCCGAGGGTGCCGAGGTCGACCATCCCTCGCTTGGCCGTCCACGAGAACGCATGGGTCGCCGCCTCGCCGGCCAGGGTGCTGAACCCGACGACCTGGCCCCGGTCGTTCACTGCGACAGCGAAGCTCCGACTGCCGCCGAGGGTACCGAGGTCGACCATCCCTCGCATCGCCGTCCACGAGAACGCGTGCGTTGCCGCCTCGCAGGCCAAAGTGCTGAACCCGACAGCCTGGCCGCGGTCGTTCACGGCCGTCGCGGAGCCGGAGGTCCCACCGAGCGTGCCCAGATCGATCGCTGCTGGTGTCCCGCTCGACGGCGATGCAGCCGGGGCGGGCACCGCCGTCTCGGCGACGGCCGCAGGAGCGACGAACATCGACGCCGCAGCCGTCGACGTCACCGCCCAAGCGAGCCGACGGTGCCGACCGCGAGCCGCTCTCGGTACGCCAACCGGCCGGTGAGCGAGCCTCGTGCTCGACATGCGGAAGTGACCCATGGCCTACACCTCCGGTTTCGAGGCCGACCGCCGCTGGCCGACCGCGTCGTCTCTTCACGCTCGTCCGGTGTGGCTGACCGCGGTAGGGCCGAAAGCCCACCAATAACCGGTTCCAAGCAGGCGGTCCCGGCTACTGGCCGTCGTGCCGGGGCGTGCACTGGAGGCATCGAGCTTCTCCGCCACGGCGAGCACCTTGCGCCGAGCGGCGCGATGATGAGCCTCGTGCCGACGAACTACGAGCGGGCGTTCGCCCCGCATCCGACCGCCTTTCAGGCTTGGGGACAGCTGAACGCGGCGATCAAGAACGAGATGGATCGGCGTCGCTACGAGCTGGCGACGTTGGCGGCGGCGATGGCACTGAAGTCGAGCTACTGCAGTCTGGCCCATGGTCGGGTTCTTGCTGAACAGTTCGGCGAGCGCGTGACCGAGATCGCGCATGATCGCAAGAGCGCTGGGCTCAGCGCTGCTGACATCGCCGTGATGGACCTCGCCGAGAAGGTCACGCTCGACGCGACCTCGGTAACAGCGGCTGATCGCGAGCGACTGATCGACCTAGGGTTATCTCAAGACGAGGTCGGCCTCGTGGTTCTGGCGGCAGCTGCACGATGCTTCTTCTCGAAGTCCCTGGACGGGCTGGGCGCCGAACCGGATCCGAGCTACCACGACCTGGACCCCGACCTGCGAGATGCGTTGGTTGTCGGTAGAGCTATCCAACAACGATGACCTCCGCGCCGCATTGGCGTGCAAGAGGCGCGTACGACCCTCGCGCAGTTCGAAGTCCCGCCGTGTTGGCCGCTACGGGGACGGTTGATCGCCTACGATCTGCGGATGCTCCGGGCGGCTCGGGAGTCTCGACTCATAGCGGTCATCGTCATCGTCGTCGCGCTGATCGGCGCGTCGTGCAGCTCGAAGTCGGCGTCGACCGACGATGGCAATGCGAACGTGACCGCACGTGGGCTCGCGACCGTGGTTACGACTGCGGCCGAAACGACGACGCCGGCAACGACGGAGCCAGCGGCAACGACCACAGCAGCGACGACTACTACGTCACCGCCGCCCACGACGACGACGGTCGCGCCGACGACGACCACGACCGAGCCGGCTGCAGCGTTCCGGGTGGCGGGTTGGGTTGTTGCTGAGAACGCCAAGACCGGGACGACTGATTGGCGCATCGGCGCCGATGACCCGAAGGGCCTGATCGAGGGCTACCTCGACACGACGAGCGTCAACCTTGGTGAGAAGGTCAAGCTGTTCGCGTCGACGGCTGCGCCGGAGTGGCACGTCGAGGCGTATCGGATGGGTTGGTACCACGGCGCCGGTGGCCGGCTGGTGTGGACGAGCGCGGCGCAGGCGGCCCAACCGCAGGGCTATGCCACTGTCGACCAGAAGACCGGTCTCGCCGAAGCGCATTGGACGCCGTCATTGGAGATCGCCGTCGCCGGCGATTGGCCGCCCGGTGACTACTTGTTGAAGCTCGTCTCGTCGTTGCAAGGTGCGCACTACGTGCCGTTGACCGTGCGCGACGATCGAGCGCCGGCGGGGGTGTTGCTCGTCAACGCGGTGACGACGTGGCAGGCGTACAACGAGTGGGGCGGATGCAGTGCCTACAAGTGCCCCTTCGTGAAGGGCCTCAGCCGCGGCAGCCTGGTGTCGTTCGATCGGCCCTACGCCCACGCCTACAACAAGGGTTCGGCCGACTTCCTCGATCACGAGCTCCCGCTCGTCTCCCTTGTCGAAGAGCTCGGCATCGACGCCGCCTACGCGACCTCGATCGACCTTCACCGCCATCCAGACGTCGCGCTGAAGCACCGTGCCGTGCTCAGCTTGGGCCATGACGAGTACTACACGGCGGCGATGCGCACCGCGCTGGTCGATGCTCGCGATCACGGTGTCAACCTCGGCTTCTTGGGCGCCAACGCGATGTACCGCCAGATCCGGCTTGAACCATCGAGCGATGGTCGGCCGGAGCGGACGATGGCCAACTGGCGTTCGACACGCGATCCGGGCGCAGCGAAGGATCCAAAGCTGGCGACCGTCGAGTTTCGCAGCCTCGGCATGGCCGAGCATCCGATCGTCGGCATCGGCTACGTCTGCGCGGGGGTGAATGCCGCGATGGTCCTGCGCGACACGAAGAGCTGGGTCTATGCCGGTCTTGACGTGCGCGACGGCCAGGCGCTGCGCAACCTCGTCGGCAACGAGGCCGACCGGGCGAGCACCGAGTTCAAGAGCCCGACGAACTTGGAGATCTTGGCCGCGTCGCCGATCACGTGTGGGCAGAACGCATCGACGGCGCACATGTCGTACTACGCCGCACCGTCCGGGGCGGGGGTGTTCGCCGTCGGCACGATCTGGTGGATCTGCGCGCTCGACGGTCAGATCTGCTCACGACCAGAGAACGTGCCGGTCGTGCGCGGCATCACGATCAACGTGCTGAAGGCGTTCGTCGCCGGCCCCGCTGGCACTGCGCATCCGAGCACAGCAAACGCTCGCACGTAGCACACCCCCTTCGGCGCGTGAGTTTCATCAAGCACCTCCTAAATCAACCGCATGCTCAGTCGCGCCGGTGCAGCTCCCAGCGAGTGGCAACAAGATCGCCCCTTGTCAGGAAGTAACTGGACTGACACACTGCTCTCCAGCATCTGAGTGTGTCGTTGGATCTTGCGCCAGAGGACCGGTGTGGCTCCGCCGAACGAGCAGGTGCCCGATTCTGAGATGCCCTGTTCGGTACCACGAGGGAGGTCGTCGATGTCGGATTTCTTCTTGCACATCACTGGCTCGGGCGGAGCGGTGAGCCTGGAGCCGCGCGGCACGATCGATGCCGACGGAGCTCGGGAGCTGATCGACACCGTCGGTTGTCTACGCGGGCGGCACATGCCGATGGTGGCCATCGAGCTTGACGGGGTCACCGGTCTGACGCGGGACGCCTGGCGCCTGCTGGCGTCCACGGATCTGCCCGTCGACGTGCTCGTCGCCGGGACCTGAACGACACGCCCGCCCTCTTCAGATCTCGCTGCTGCGGTCAGGAGCCGAGCAGCACCCTGTAGTCGTCCTGCGACACGTCGCCATCGGTGGCCGACCCGTCGGCCCGCACCGCCGAGATCGGCTCCTCGTTGGCGACGAGCCGAACGGAGCCGACGCCCGGTAGCTCCGTCAGCGTGAACACGAGCTGGGCAGTGGCCAGCATCGCCTGGGTGGCATCGAGTTCGTTGTAGCCGGACGCGACCGAGACGATCGCGGTGCCGCCTTGGACGCGAACGCCGTTGAAC
>Ga0209069_10001081_pt1 | contig 13558 bp, 10 predicted proteins | sample Str013_2_FD_187202 | JGI IMG/M metagenome (GOLD analysis project Ga0209069, IMG submission 187202) | Freshwater sediment microbial communities in response to fracking from Pennsylvania, USA - Straight Creek_MetaG_SC_2013 (SPAdes) (version 2) | ecosystem: Environmental > Aquatic > Freshwater >...
AGCGTCACCGTGCGGCGCTTCCGCCGGCCGGCCCGCCCGCACAGGAAGCCATACCGAACGACAGTCGGTGGTCGCTCGGCGACTTGCTGGCCCGCGCCTCCCGCGCCGAGGAACAGGGCGGGAACCGGACCAGCGTCAACGCTTCCGAGGTCATCACCGCGCAGCTGGCACACGCCATTGCCCCGCAAACCGCCAATCAGATCTGGGTGTTGATCCGGAACGGGCAGCGCGGCGTGCTCGGCCCACATATCTACAGCCCGGAGGGGCGCCCGCTGTTTGAAGCGACGCTGCAGCAATGCCAGACCAATCCCGACTTCCAGGCGTTGGCCCGGCGCAGCATCGCCGACTTCGAGCGCGCACTGGAGGACGCCGCAGCCGCGGGCGGCGGCCGACGTGTCGAGGCGCTGCTGGCCTCGGATGCGGCGCGCGCCTATCTGGTGCTCGCGCACGCCACCGGCCACCTCACCTGACTTTAGAGGGGGAGGCGCTGCCGTAGCGACCTCCGCAAGACGCTCAGCCGCGTCCGCGACGGCGGGCCGACCGTTTGTGCCGTTTGCGGCTCGGTCCCTTGCCCGCCTCCGGCGCCGTCTCGCGCGGCACGGTCGAACCCCCAGCCGACGGCGTTGATCGGGTCCGCTGCTCGACCGCCATTGGATCGGGCGCCCGTGTGGCCACCCGCCGGCGCCGGCCGCGAATATTAAGCAACTCGACCGCTGCCGCAAATGCCATCGAGCAGTAGATATAGCCGCGCGGGATATGGAAATGCAGACCATCCGCAATCAGGGCTACGCCGACCAGCATCAGGAAGGCCAGTGCCAACACCTTGGTGGTCGGATGCGCCTCGATGAAGCCGGCAACGGTCAGGGACGAAAAATACATCACCGCCATGGCCAGCACCACGGCCGCGATCATCACCTCGACATGCTCGGCCATGCCGACGGCGGTGATGATGGAATCGATCGAGAACACCAGATCGATGACCACGATCTGCAACAGCACCAGGAAGAAGCTGTGCGCCGGGCGGCTGGCGTTCCCCTCGCCCTGCCTGCCCTCGACGCTGGTGTGCATCTCGTGGGTCGCCTTATAGATCAGGAAGGCCCCGCCGGCGATCAGCACCAGATCGCGCCACGACAGCTCCTGCCCGGCGAGGCGTGTCACCGGCTGCTTCAATTGGATGAGCCAGGTGATGCCGAACAGCATGGCGATGCGCAGCGCCAGCGCCATGCCGAGCCCGAACCGGCGCACGCGCTCGCGCTGGCTGGCCGGCACGCTCGCCACGAACAGCGAGAGGAAAATCACGTTGTCGATGCCGAGCACGATCTCCATGACCGTCAGCGTGGCCAGCGCGCCCCAGACTGAGGGATCGAACCAGGACAGGCCGGGACTGAGCTGAGGCCAGCCGGCAAGCAGGGCGAGGCCGGTCCCGCTCATGCCGAGTTCCCTCCGCCCCTCGCGGTGGCGAGCGACAGCAAGCTGATCGCGACGATATAGAGGCAGCTTGCGAGCAACAGCAAAGCCGCCCCCCCTGCCGCGGGAAAACCGCGCCTCAAAACCGTTGCCGCGGTGACACTCCAAATCGCCACAACGAGCAGCGTTGCCAGCCGCCAATGCCGGACCCGCACGGGATGCACCCATTTCATCGGAACGAACGACAGCACCACGCCGACAAGGCCGACCGCAAGCACGGCAGGCAGCGGCGGATCCAGAGCAAATATGTAGAACGCCACCAAATTCCAGACCGCCGGAAAACCGACGAAACTATTGTCAGCGGATTTACTATCGACATCGGCAAAATGATAAAGCGAGGACAGCAGGATCAGGGCCGCCAGCACCACGCCCGTGACCCCCGTCAGATATCCCGCCTCCAGCAAGGCCAGCACCGGCACGAACACATAGGTCACATAGTCGACGATCAAATCCAGTCGCTCGCCCGAGAACCGTGGCAGCCGCTGCTCCACCCGCACCATCCGCGCAAACACGCCATCGCAACCGTCAATCACCAGGGCGAGGCCGAGCCAGCCGAACATCGCCTCCCAGGCATGCACGCGCAGCTCCATGGCCGCCAGCAGCCCGCAGACGGCACCCAATGCCGTGAAAAGGTGCACCGCAGCCGCGGGCCATGGTCCGGTCATGGACGATCCTGGGTCGATGACGTACTGAGGGCCTGCATTATATCGGGCAGGACGGCGTAAGAATCAAAAAGGGAGCGGTGGACCGCCCCCTGATACAGTCTTCGGATGCGCGCCACGGCACCATCCAGCAGCCCCACGAACCTTAGGAAACCCACAACAAATCGATCGGGAGCAGTTTGATCCCTTCCCACGACACCCATTCAACCGTCGTCATGGCCGCGGAGGCGGCCACCCACGACACATCTCAAAAGCGGTGGGGTTCCCTTGAGAAAAAATATCATGAGATCAATGGATAACAGTGCCTGCGCGGTTGAACTGCTGATAGCTGTCGTGGGTGGCCGCCGTCCGTGTGGAGCACGGCTTCGCCATGACGCGGCCATGACGAATAATTTGAGGAATTAGCACTCGGAAACGGCGCTCGGAAGTGGCGCACTTATTGTTGCGGGTGTCCTTAGAACCGGTGCTTGACGGTCCCGTGGATCGCAAGGTCTTCCGCCGGGTTACGGCCCTGGCCGGGCACGCCCTTGTCGGCTTCCGCCTTCTGATCGGCGCCATACAGCAGCTCAAGCCCGAAATCCAGCTTCGGCAGCACGCCGAGCTTGCCGTAGCCCGGGATGCGGATCTCGGTGCCGCGGCCGCTGTCACCGCCGGGCGCCTTGTCCGGGCTCAGCTTCAGATCACCCGACGCAACGCCGGCACCCGGTTGCACGGTGCCGATCGGCGTCTCCTGGAACGCCGCAGCCGGAGTGCCGAGCACGGCAAAGCCGAGCCCTGCGAGCCCGATCCCTGCCACCACCATTGCTGCGAACCGCATCGCCATTCCCCACTTCTCGCAAGCCGCTCGAGATCCCAACGCCCTGCGAATCCCGACGCTCCAAAGGTACTCGCCGCAACACTAAACACAAGTATGTTGCGAAAGATATTAACTCCCTGTAAGCGCTGAGCTTCCGCCGACGTTTCGTTTCGCCACGTTGCGCCGCAGCAACACAAAGTGGTGACAGTGTGGCGAATTCTGGTGCCGACGCGGCATGTCGATAAGTGCGGAGCGCCGGTCGATCGCACAGCGCGCAGTACGGCCGTTGGCCGCCCTCAAGGCTCAGCAGTCGCTCTCAAACCTTTGATCGACCCAAGCAAAAGAGCCGCCCCGAAGGGCGGCTCTCTCGATGGATGTGGTGGCAGCCGGGCCGAGGATCAGAATTGGATCCGGGCGCCCGTCATGACAACGCTGAGATCGTTGAGCGGAGCCGCAATCGGCGTGTTCGGCGCCTGCGCGGTCACGCCCTGGATGTCGGCGCTGTAGTGCCGATAGCCGACATACAGATCCATGTTGGCCGCATCGATGGTCTGGATCAGACCGACGCCCCAGGTGGTCGCCTCGCTCTTGGTCACCTGCGAGAAGCTCAGGCTCGAGTTCGCAGTGGTATTCGTGCCGAGGCCGCTGAAGTCCTTCGTCTGACCGAGCATCCAGTCGTCGGACTTGCCATACTCGCCGTACACGTTGGTCGCGCCGACACCGAAGAAGTTCTTCTTGACGCCAGCGACAATCTGCCAAGTCGAGGCATCCGGCCGCTGTACACCTGGAGGAGTCGTCGCACCCGCGATCGGTCCGGCGCCAGTGATGTTGGTCGCCGTGCCACGGAACTCTTTCTTCTCGTAATTGCCGGACACGAACAGACCGGTCGGAATGTGCCACAAGCTGCCGCCCACAACCAGGTAGCGGTTGTCGACGCTGCCCGACGGGCTCGGCAACAGGTTGTCCTGCAGAACCACGCTAGTGGTGCACGGCGGAGCCGCGTTCTGAGTTGTGCACGCGTTGGTCGCAGCACCAGCCTGGCCCGCCGACTCGTCGTTGTCGATGGTGTAGCCGATGCCGGCTGCAACGCGCAGGCCGTTGAACTCGTTGGCAAACTTGGCACCGACATCGATCAGGTTCTCCGAGCTGTAGGAGCCGGACACTGCGAAGCCCATGAACGTCGGGGTCTCGTAGCGGATCTGATCGGAACGCCAGCCGTCACGCGCCTGCTGGGTATCGCCGAGCACGTTCGCCCAGCGGATGGTCGAGGCGCCCGAGAAGGTCGACTGACCGTTGGCGGCATTTGCCGGACGGGTGATCACCAGCGCGCCGTTGCCCTGCACGTCCGAACGGCGCATGTAGAGGCCGCCGCCCTGCAACTCGAACTGGAACGGAGCCGTCAAGCCCGTCGCGCCGGAGAGGTCGAGGCCGAACACTTCGCCCGAGATCGAGTTCAAGTGACCCAACCGGACTTCGCCGAGCTTGGCGTCCTTCAGGTAGATGTAGTTGTAACGCACCGTGAAGAAGCCGTCGGCGCCGAGCGAGTTGACGCCGTTCTGCGCGTTCACCATGCGCTCGACCTGTCCGCGCATCGCCTGGATCTGATCGACGCGCCGCGAGCCGGCCTCGGTGCCAAAGCCCATCTCGATCACGTACCCGGCGTTGAGCGTCGGGTTGATCTTGGCGGAACCTTCGAACCGCAACCGCGTCGGCGACGCGTTGTTCTCAACGATGTCGGCGCGACGAGCCGCGCCGTCATCCCACCACAGCAGCTCCTTGTTCACCTGACCGGAGATGGTGATCGTGATATTCCGCTTGTTCTTGCGGACGGTGGTGGCCTCGAGGTCGGCGATCCGCTCCTCGAGATCCGCGCAGCAATTGCCGCCGAGGTCTGCCGCTTTCGCTGGGGTCAGTGCGAGACCACCGAGAAAGAAGCTGCCTGCAGCGGCGATAGCAAGGCGACTGGTCGTCTTCATATGTCCCCCAATCATTTGCATCTCCACTCCGAGTTGATTCATGTGTTGCTTGGAGCAGCAGGCGCGCGGCCGCTGTCCGTTATGGCCACAGCGCCTGCGCAATGCTGCACAGGCCGCCGGACTTACGCGGAACGACTGACGCCACAGATACGGATTACCGGGTGAACGCGTGCGCTACGGTACAAGGGGCTCGATCGAGTGGTGATGCCACCGATCCTGTCTTCGGGCCGGACCTGCTGTTGGAATCACAGCCCGGCGCCCCGACGCACGACTCAAGGACGTAGACCCTAAGTAGTCGATCCCGGCCCCCTGCGCAAACTGACCTGCCGCAAATCGCGGCATTGGCCACTTTCAGTTGCGATTATGTCACGAACCACCGTGACATATGGACCATGTTCCCACATTGTACTCGTCCAGGGCTTAATAACCTGTGAAAATCAGCAGGACCACGTTTCCCGACCGCACACCACAGGACGGTCTTGGCCCGATTCGGCTTAACCAACTCTAACCGAAACCAGGCGGCTCTGCCCATGCAGGACGAGAAGTTCGAGTGGGATGACGACAAGGCGCGTGCTAACCTTTCGAAGCATAAAGTAGATTTCAACGATGCCAAGCTCGTGTTCGACGATCCGGGCCTTGTCGACGGCGACGATGACACCATGGACTATGGTGGCAAAACCGATTGGGCAGCTCTCGACGCCATGTCGGACGAGGAGGTTGAGGCCGCCGCGCTGGCCGATCCTGACGGTCCACCACCGTGCGATGATCAATCTTTGCGCCACATGTCGAAGGCCAAGCGGATTCGCTTTGGTTTGAGATCGACCCGGCAGGCCTTTGCCGACCGCTATCATATTCCGCTTGCGACCCTGCTTGCATGGGAGCGCCACGAGTTGGTGCCAGATGCCGTGGCAGCGGCATTTCTCGATGCCATCGCCGCGGACCCCGAGGGCGTCGCCAAGGCGCTGTCGAAATCGAAAGCCGCGCGAACGGCGGCCGAGTGAGGGGGCGCGCCCGGTCGGCGATGGGGTGTCGGAAAACGGCATCGAGCTCGGGCCTTGCTCAAAGCTTCACCCACTACATACGATCAATCCACCAATGCGAGACTTCGGCCCCACAGGGGCCGTGGACTGTAGCTACGGGTGGAGCGCAGCGGAACCCGTAGACAGAGGCTCCCCTGGCGCAGCCCCGAAGGGGCGACGGAGGTTCGATGCCGGGCACGTACTCTGAGGTACGTCTTCGATTGATCGACGCGTGGACGGCGAATTCCTCCGCCCCTCCGGGGCTACGAATGAAATCCGACTTACCCACGGGTTCCGCTGCGCTTCACCCGTGGCTACAAACCAGGGCCCCTCCGGGGCGGAACTGTCGGCTATTGGCCCAAGCTGTCCTTCTCCCACCACGCACAAACCCGAGTGACGCGCGGGCATTGCCCGACATCGCTCCCCTTCAGCCCCGCCATCACACCAGCCTACTCTGCTCCACCGCCGCCGCGATGAAACTCCGGAACAGCGGATGCGGCTCGAAGGGCCGTGATTTCAGCTCGGGGTGGAACTGCACGCCGATGAACCAGGGATGGTCGGGAAACTCGACGATCTCCGGCAGCAGGCCGTCGGGGGAGACGCCCGAGAACGCCAGCCCGGCCCGCTCCAGCCGCTCGCGATAGCGCATGTTCACCTCATAGCGGTGGCGATGGCGCTCGGAAATATGATGGGAGCCATAGATTTCCGCGACCCGGCTGCCCTTGGCCAGCCCCGCTTCGTAGGCGCCGAGCCGCATGGTGCCGCCGAGGTTGCCTTGCGCCTCGCGTTTCTCCAGCTCGTTGCCGCGCATCCATTCGGTCATCAGCCCGACCACCGGCTCCTCGGAAGGACCGAACTCGGTCGAGCCGGCCTTGGTGATGCCGATCGAGCGGGCCACCTCGATGGTCGCCATCTGCATGCCGAAACAGATGCCGAAGTACGGCACCTTGCGCTGCCGGGCGAAGCGGGCCGCCATGATCTTGCCTTCCGAGCCGCGCTCGCCGAAGCCACCCGGCACCAGAATGCCATGCACGCCCTCAAGGTATGGCGTCGGCTCCTCGCGCTCGAAGATCTCCGATTCGATCCATTGCAGGCGGACCTTCACCCGGTTGGCGATGCCGCCGTGCACCAGCGCCTCGTTGAGCGACTTGTAGGCGTCCTTGAGGCCGGTGTACTTGCCGACGATGGCGATCGTCACCTCGCCTTCCGGCGCCGCAACGGTGCGCGAGATGGTCTCCCAGCGCGACAGATCCGGAGCCGGCGCGCCGGCGATGCCGAATGCCTCCAGCACCTGCCCGTCCAACCCCTCGCGATGGTAGGCGAGCGGCACATCGTAGATCGATGCCACATCGAGCGCCTGGATCACCGCCTGCTCGCGCACGTTGCAGAACAGTGCGATTTTCTTGCGCTCCGAGCGCGGCACCTCCCGGTCGCAGCGGCACAGCAGGATGTGGGGCTGGATGCCGATCGAGCGCAGCTCCTTCACCGAATGCTGCGTCGGCTTGGTCTTGAGCTCGCCGGCCGAGGGAATGAACGGGATCAGCGTCAGGTGGATGTAGACCGAGCCGCCCCGCGGCAGATCGTTGCCGAGCTGGCGGATCGCCTCGAAGAACGGCAGCCCCTCGATGTCGCCGACCGTGCCGCCGATCTCCACCAGCACGAAATCGATGCCCTCGTTGCCGGAGACGACGAACTGCTTGATGGCATCGGTGACATGCGGGATCACCTGCACGGTGCCGCCGAGGTAGTCACCGCGCCGCTCCTTGGCGAGGATGTCCTGATAGAGCCGGCCGGTGGTGATGTTGTCCGACTTGCGCGCCGGAACGCCGGTGAACCGCTCGTAATGGCCGAGGTCGAGGTCGGTCTCCGCGCCGTCGTCGGTGACGAACACCTCGCCGTGCTGATACGGGCTCATGGTGCCCGGATCGACGTTCAGATAGGGGTCGAGCTTGCGCAGCCGGACCTTGTACCCGCGCGCTTGCAGAAGCGCGCCGAGTGCCGCTGAGGCTAGGCCTTTTCCAAGGGAGGAGACCACGCCGCCGGTGATGAAGACATACCGCGTCATGGGCTTCGACCATAAACCAAGCCGTTTCGATTCGGCAATTTATTGCGCGGCTATCCCCGTCCCGATATCAGGGCAATTCAATTCAGCGTCTCACCCGTCGGCTACCGACCCCTCATCCGCCCCTCCGGGGCACCTTCTCCCCAGGGAGAAGGAAAAAGAAGGGTTCAGTACGCAGGGCCGCTCACTTTTTTCCTCTCCCTTGGGAGAGGATGTCGCGGCAGCGACAGGTGAGGGGAGCTGACGGTTGCGACGGTTGAATTGAAATGACAGGCTTTGGAGCAGGAGGCGGCATCTCCGGGCCCGATCGATGGCATGTCCCGATGATGCAGCATCATGGCACCGGGATGCTCGACGGGGGCTGCCAACCCCTGGTATGAAGGAGCGGCCCCGATTAGCGACGGGCAGGCGTGAGGACCATGGCGCAGCCCTATCATGACGCGCTCCGCGGCCTGGCCGAGAAGGGGCGGCTCAGGGCCCTGCAGCCGCGCGCCGGGATCGATTTCTCCTCCAACGACTATCTCGGCCTCGCCGAGTCTGCGGCCTTGCGGGCCGCCACCATCGCCGCGCTCGAACGGGGCGTGCCGGTCGGCTCGGGCGGCTCGCGGCTGCTGCGCGGCAACCATCCCGAGCACGAAGCGCTCGAGCGCGAGGCCGCTGCTCATTTCGATGCGGAGGCGGCGCTGTATTTCGCCGGCGGCTACATGGCCAATTTCGCCATCTTCGCCACGCTGCCCCAGCGCGGCGATCTCGTCGTGCACGATGCCTTGATCCACGCCAGCGTGCACGAGGGCCTGCGCCGCGGCCGCGCCGAGTTCACCGCCGCTCCTCACAACGATGCCGACGCGGTCGATACCGAGATCCGGCGCTGGCGCAGCCGGGGCGGCACCGGGCGGCCGTGGATCGCGGTCGAAACCCTCTACAGCATGGACGGCGACACACCGCAGCTCGGCGATCTGATGCGCATCGCCGACCGGCACGAGGGCATGCTGGTGGTCGATGAAGCGCATGCGACGGGCGTGCTCGGCCCGGACGGGCGCGGCCTTGCGGCGGCACTGGAAGGCCGCGAGAATGTCATCTCGCTGCACACCTGCGGCAAGGCGCTCGGCTCGGCGGGCGGATTTGTTTGCAGCTCGCGCGTCATCCGCGACTTCATGATCAACCGCAGCCGACCGTTCATTTTCGCAACCGCCCCGCCGCCGATCCAGGCCGCCACGACCCGTGCCGCGCTCGCCCTCAGCCGGGCCGAGCCCGAGCAGCGCGAGAAGCTGGCGCGGCTGGTGGCGTTCGCCGGCCGGGAGCTGGCGCGGCTCGGTGGGTTTCCCGCTTCGGGCTCGCAGATCCAGCCACTGATCCTCGGCGAGGATCGCAAGGCGGTGGCCGTGGCCGCCGCCCTCAACCGCCGCGGTTTCGACATCCGTGCGATCCGCCCGCCGACGGTCCCCGAGGGCACCGCGCGGCTGCGCATGGCACTGACGTTGCATGTCGGGGAAGCGGAGATCGCCGCCCTCATCGCCGCGGTCGCCGAGGAGCTGCGGCCCGCCTCATGACCCGTGCCATCATCATTGCAGGCACCGACACCGGCGTTGGCAAGACGGTGCTGTCCGCCGCCCTCGCCGCCGCCCTCGACGGCTGCTATCTGAAGCCGGTGCAATCCGGGCTCGACGGGGACACCGACCGAGAAACCGTGCGCCGTCTGAGCGGCCTCGGCGAGCATCGCCTGCTCGCGGAGGCCTACCGCCTGCGCACGCCGGTATCGCCGCACCTGGCGGCCGAGCTCGACGGCATTACCATCGATCCCGACCGGCTGGTGCTGCCGGCGACAGCGCGCCCGCTGGTCGTGGAGGCCGCAGGGGGCGTGCTGACGCCGCTGACGCGCGCAATGACGTTCGCGGACCAGTTCGTGCGCTGGCAGGCGCCGGTGGTGCTGTGCGCCCGCACCACGCTCGGCACCATCAACCAGTCCCTGCTGTCGCTGGAGGCCTTGCGGGCGCGGCGGGTGCCGGTATTGGGCATTGCGTTCATCGGCGCGGCCAATCCCGACAGCGAGCGGACCATTGGCGAGATGGGCCGGGTCCGCCGGCTTGGCCGGCTGCCGCATTTGCCCCAACTTTCGCATGCTACGCTCGCCGCCGCCTTCTCCGCCGGATTCGACCTCGCCGCCTTCCGGACCACCGCATCATCATGAGCACCAACCCGCCCCGCACGGCCTCCCCCGTCTGGCATCCGTTCACCCAGCACGGGCTCGAGCGCGACGCCATCCTCATCGCGCGCGCGGAGGGCGCCCATCTCGAAACCGCCGACGGCCGGCGGCTGTTCGACGCCATCTCCTCGTGGTGGGTGATCACACACGGCCACCGCAACCCCCGCATCATCGCCGCCATCAAGGCCCAGGCCGATACCCTCGACCAGCTGATCTTCGCCGGCTTCACCCATGCGCCGGCCGAGCAACTGGCCCGCCGGCTCGTTGCCATCGCACCCGCCGGGCTCAGTCACGTGTTCTTCTCCGACAGCGGCTCCACCAGCGTCGAGGTGGCGGTGAAGATGGCGTTGGGCGCACGCCGCCATCAGGGCAAGCCGCGCACCCGCATTCTCGCGCTCGACGGCGGCTATCATGGGGATACCATCGGCGGCATGTCGGTGGGCGCGCGCGGCATCTTCAATGCGCCCTACGAGCCGCTGCTGTTCGAGGTCGGGCGCATTCCGTTTCCAACGGGCGGGCGGGAGCAGCAGACGCTGGAGGCCCTCACCGCCGCCTGCCGGCAGGGCGGCGTCGCGGCCTTCGTCGTCGAGCCGCTGGTGCAGGGCGCCGGCGGCATGAAAATCTATCCCGCCGAGGTGCTGCGCGAGATGTCCCGGATCTGTGCGGCGCACGAGGTGCTGCTCATCGCCGACGAGGTGATGACCGGCTTCGGCCGCACCGGCACGCTGTTCGCGTGCGAGCAGGCCGGCATCACGCCCGATATCCTGTGCCTCGCCAAGGGGCTGAGCGGCGGCGCGCTGCCGCTCGCGGCGACCTTGTGCCGGCAGGAGCTGTTCGACGCCCATCTCTCCATCGACCGGGCCCGAACCTTCTTCCACTCGAGCTCCTACACGGCGAATCCGATCGCCTGCGCCGCCGCGCTGGCCAACCTGGATGTCTGGCAGGACGAGCCGGTACGCGATCGCATTGCCACGCTCGCCACGCTGCAGCAGCAGCGCCTGGCCGCGCTCGCGGACAAGCCGTGCTTTTCCAACCGCCGCCAGATCGGCACGATCGCGGCGCTCGACGTCACGGTGGCCGACGCCGGCTATCTCGCCGATATCGGGCTGCGCCTGCGCTCGCGTTTCGAGCGCAGCGGCGTGCTGCTGCGGCCGCTCGGCAACACCATCTACCTGATGCCGCCATACTGCACGCGGGCGGAAGATCTGGATCAGGCCTACGCCGCCATTGCCGAGGCTGTCGCGATCGAGGCACACTGAGCGGCCCGCGCCCTCGCCGGTTCGCGAGCCAAATCCGGCCCTGCCTCGAAACCGCCGCCGGCCGCGAATTTGTTCTTCTCAAGCGCGGCGCACCCCGCTATAAGGACGCCTCCCGAACGGCTGATGCCGCCGGGAGCTGAGCGTCGGGTTGCGTCTCCCCATGGGAGCGAGCCAGCGCACGACATAAGCCCAGATGGCGGAATTGGTAGACGCACCAGTTTCAGGTACTGGCGCCGCAAGGCGTGGAGGTTCGAGTCCTCTTCTGGGCACCATTTGTTCTCATCATACCTTCTCATAGCAGCCAAAACATCAGCAAAATCAATAAGGTCGTGAGGGAGCGTGTTCTCTCTTTACCCCATGCCGACCTTGCGATACCGACAAAATGACGGTATCTTTTGACGGTACTTTCACCCACTCCAACCGGTACCGTCACGTGCCTCTCACCGACCTCGCCGCTCGCGCGGCCAAACCCAAGTCTGCTCCCTACAAGGTCGCGGACAGCGCCGGCCTCTATCTTTTGGTCAAGCCGGGCGGCGGCAAGCTGTGGCGCTACGACTACCGGTTTGCCGGCCGGCGCAAGACCATCGCTCTCGGGACATATCCGAATACGAGTCTGGCGGAAGCGCGCAAGGCGCGAGACGAAGCCAGAGACCTGCTCGAGAAAGGCACCGATCCCTCGGGCAAGCGCAGGCTCGAAAAAATCGCGAGGCATGTCGCCGCCGGCTGTTCCTTCGAGTTGGTCGGCGAGGAGTGGCTGCAGAAGATCGAAAAGGAAGGACGCGCCGACCCGACCATGATCAAGAGCCGCTGGTTCGTCCGCCTTCTCAGCACTTCCCTTGGGCCGCGGCCGATCTCTGAGATATCGGCCCCCGAATTACTGCTCGCGCTCCGCAAGATCGAGGCACGCGGCAAATACGAAACCGCCCGCCGCGCGCGGGCCACCGCCGGCCGCATTTTTCGCTACGCTATCGCAACCGGTCGCGCGGAACGCAACCCCGCTGCCGACCTCGCCGGAGCGCTCATCGCCCCCAAGGTCACCCACCACGCCGCCATCATCGAGCCGAAGGCGATCGGTGGTCTCTTGCGCGCGATCGACGACTATGCTGGCCTGGGGATTATCCGAGCTACCCTGCCACCTACCGGCGTGAAGCTGCCGGCGTCGTGTCATCGCGCCTCAAGCAACATCGGCTGGGTCGTCGACGGCCGCACACCGGTCGCAGGGCCCGAGCAAGTCCTGCGCTATCTCGCCCGATATACACACCGCGTCGCCATCTCGAACCAGCGCCTCGTTGCAGCCGACGATGATGGTGTGTCGTTCAGGTGGAAGGATTATCGCATTGACGGCCCTGATCGCTGGAGGACGATGACGCTCGAGCCGTTCGAGTTCATCCGGCGCTTTCTGATGCACGTGCCCCGGCGATCACCGCGACCTGCTCGACATGCTGCTCGCCGCGCGCGATCCCGGGACCGGCGAGCCACTCGCGGCCGACGAGGTGCGCGACCAGGCTGCGGGCATGATCTTCGGCGGCTTCGAGACGACGGCAAGCCTGCTGTTCTGGGCGAGTTATGTGCTGACACTCGATCTCGCCGAGCAGGAGCGCATCCGCGCCGAGGTTCGCACGCATCCGCCGGATCGCGTCGCAACGCTTGCCGCTCTTGCACAGAGGCCACGTCTGCGGACGGTGGTGCTCGAGACGCTACGGCTCTATCCGCCGGTGCCGCATCTGGCGCGCGAACCGTTGGCGAACGATGTCATTCAGGGCCAGCCGGTACGCCGCGGCAGCCAGGTCTGGATCTCGTCGTGGGTGCTGCACCGGCATCGAGCGCACTGGGAGCATGTGACAGCGTTAGTGCCCGAGCGCTTCGTAGGGATGCCGTCGCCCTGGACGTCGAACGGCGCTTATCTGCCGTTCGGTGCCGGTCCGCGCATCTGCATCGGCGCCGCCTTCGCTATGGCCGAGGCGCAGGTGATGATGGCCACGCTGCTCGCACGCTTCCCGGCATGCACGGCCTCCACGCCCGCGATCTTCACGAGGCGGCGGACGATGACATCGCAGTACCGCGGATCAAGCTCGATGCCATAGCCGAGCCGGCCCGTCCGTTCCGCGGCGACC
>Ga0209069_10001083_pt1 | contig 13542 bp, 11 predicted proteins | sample Str013_2_FD_187202 | JGI IMG/M metagenome (GOLD analysis project Ga0209069, IMG submission 187202) | Freshwater sediment microbial communities in response to fracking from Pennsylvania, USA - Straight Creek_MetaG_SC_2013 (SPAdes) (version 2) | ecosystem: Environmental > Aquatic > Freshwater >...
GTGCGGATGTTGCCGTTCTCGAGCGCTGCAACGAAAGTCGGGCCGGTGAGGGTGATTTCATCGAGGCCGTCGGAGCCGTGCACCACCCAGACCGATTTGGCCCCGAGGTTCTTGAGCACCTGCGCCAGTGGCTGCACCCATTGCCTTGAAAATACCCCGACCATTTGTCGGGTGACGCCGGCCGGGTTGGATAGCGGCCCAAGCAGATTGAAGATCGTACGGGTCGCCAGTTCTACCCGGGTCGGGCCGACGTTTTTCATGGCCGGATGATGCGAGGGCGCGAACATGAAGCCGATACCGGTCTCCTGGACGCAGCGGCCGACCTGCTCTGGCTTGAGATCGATCTTGACGCCGAGCGACGATAGCACGTCCGCCGCGCCTGAGCGCGACGACAACGCCCGATTGCCATGCTTGGCGACGGGAACGCCGGTGCCGGCGACGATGAAGGAAGCGCAGGTCGAGACGTTGACCGAGCCGGAGCCGTCGCCGCCGGTGCCGACCACGTCGACGGCATCGGCGGGCGCGGTAACCCGCAGCATCTTGGCACGCATCGCCGACACCGCGCCGGTGATCTCGTCGACGGTTTCGCCGCGGACCCGCAGCGCCATCAATAGCCCGCCCATCTGCGAGGGTGTCGCCTCGCCGGACATCATGCTGTCGAAAGCGGATGCCGCCTCGTCACGCGACAATGTGGCGCCGGTGGCGACTTTTCCGATGATAGATTTGAGGTCGTCCATCGCGAACTTTCGAAAGTCAGTTATTCGCGCCCGTCACCTGCGCGAAGGCGGCCTGATTGATCGTTGTGCCGATATCGGATTCGAGCTTGGTGACGTATTGCGCGACCTGTTCGTCTGTCAGGTTGCGCAGAACGCTTTCCTTCATTTTCTTGACGTCGTCCGAGGCAAAATCGACCGGCGGTACGGTGACCTCGGTCACGCGAAATACGATCCACTCGTTGTTGGCGGCGCCGGCGGTCTGTCCGACGCCATCCTTGGCGGTACGAAACGCCGCCGAGATCACGCCGGCGGGTACGCCGGGCAGGGAGGCATCGCGCTTGAATCCACTCGTCGTCTCCACTTTCAGCCCCGCGGTCGTCGCCTCGTCCGCAAGCTTGCCGCCCTGATCGAGCTTCTGGACCATCTCGGTCGCCTTGGTCCTGAGCTTGCTCATGATCTGGTCGTCATGCCAGCGCGCTTCGACCTGGTCCTTGACCTCGTCGAGGTTGCGCTCGCGCGAAGGGGTAATGCCGAGAACGTCGTACCAGACATAGCCACCCTTGAACGAGATCGGATCGTTGTCGACGCCGACGTCGCTGTTGAACGCTTGCGAGACCACATCGAGACCAACGGGAATGTTGGCGGCCGGCTGGCCGCCGGGAAGGCGGCCGGAGCGATCCACGGCGTCGACCGTGACGGCGGTGAGCCCCAGTTTCTGCGCGGCTTCGATGACGCTGGCGCCGCCACCGCGTTCGTCCTCCATCTTGTCGCGCAGTTCGGCCACCTTGGTGCGCGCGCGCTCGGTGGCGATTTCCTTCTTCAGGCCGGCGGCAACGCTTTCGTAGGTCGGTTGCGCGCCGGGCACGATCTTGCCGATCTTGACCAGAGCGACGCCGAACCTGCCTTGCACCGGCTGGCTTACGTCGCCGGAGTTGAGCGAAAAGGCCGCCTCCGCCACCGCCGGATCGATGATCTCGGATTTGGCGACCATGCCGAGATCGACGTCGGCAGCGCCAAGCCCGCGTTCCTTGGCGAGATCGTCGAACGACATGCCGGAGGCGATACGACCGCGCGCCGCGCTGGCTTCATCCGCATTCGGAAAAACCATTTGCGAGACTTCGCGCCTATCGGGCGTTCCCAGCCGGTCGCGGCGTTGCTCGAACAGCTTCTTTGCATCTTCGTCCGACACGTCATTCCATTTGCCGATCTCTTCGGGCGTGATCGCCACATAGGCGATCTTGCGAAATTCGGGAGCGCGGAACTGCGCCTTGTGGTCGTCGAAATAGGCGGCCAGCGTCTCCGGCGACGGCGGGTCGATGGTTCCGGCCTGGGCGGCGTCAAGTTTGACGTATTCGATTCCGCGCTGTTCGTTCTGGAAGCGGCTGAGCGCCTCGATCATCGCTTTCGGGGGTTCGAGGCCGGCGGAAATCGTGCCGGCGATCTGACGCCGCAGCGATACCTTGCGCTGGTCGGCGATATAGCGCGGCTCGCTGAAGCCGAACTGCCGGATCACGGCCTGGAAGCGCTGCGGATCGAAATTGCCGTTGACGCCTTTGAAGTTGGGATCGTTGAAGATCACCCGCATGGTCTCGGCGTCGGACTGTCCGAGCCCTAGCCGGCGCGCCTCCTCGTCGAGCGCGGCCTCCGCGATGGTTTGCTGCAGCACCTGGCGGTCGATGCCGAAGGCGCGGGCCTGATCCGTCGTCAGCGGGCGGCCGAACTGGCGTCCAATCTGCTGCAGCTTCTCGGTGTAGAGCTGACGGAACTCGTTGATCGAGATCTCGGTGTGACCGATCGTGGCTAGCGTCGATTGCCCGAAGCCCCGGAATATGTCGGCGATGCCCCAGATGCCGAAGCTGACAATCAATACGCCCATCACCACGGCCATAATCGTCTTGCCGAGCCAGTTTGATGAGGCTTTCCGCATTCCTCGAAGCATGGGTCTGTCTTCTATCTAAAAATTAAGGGGCTGATTCTATTCGCTTTTCCGGCTTCCCGCCCGCACCTCAGCCGGAGGTGCGGGAATAGATCTTCTAATTTCCGGTCTCGGCACGGTCTAGCTTGCCAATAGCCCCCGCTGCAAGCCTGCTGCGGTTCGCGCTTTCGGTGTAGAGGTCGCCATCCGGCCCCCCGACCAACCGAAGATCGCCTCCAGTTCCCGCTCCGTCGCCCCTACGCCCGCCCGCGGCCAGTGGCACGGCTGACGGTCAAGCGGGTGCTGCCGCGCCTGAGGTGACCTGCCGGCATGGACAATGTCAGCCACTCCACGATCAATCGGTTATGGGCAGGCATCGCGCGCAGCGCCCACGTTCGGGAAGGCCCAAAAAAGTGCCGGTGCGGCGGGCACTCGCTTGTGATAGGTTTTCACACGCTAGAAAATGATCCGAATACGACGCTAAGGAGCGTTTTTTTTCCAGGAGATGAGCCATGGGAGAAGCCGGAGTGGGCTGGATCGCAGCCATCATCATCGGCGGGATTGCAGGCTGGCTAGCAGAGCAATTCATGAAGAGTAACATGGGGGTGCTGATGAATATCGTGCTCGGCATCGCCGGTGCAGCGATTGCCAGCGCCATTTTCAGCCTCTTCGGGATCGCCCTGGGGGGATGGGTCGGCTACCTGATTTCTGGCTTCGTCGGCGCGGTCTTGCTGATCTGGATCGTCCGGACGATACGGCCGGCTTGAGCGCATCACCATCGCCAAGATCGCCAAACGTCTGAAAGCAGCTGCCAGTCTGTGCTGCGCCGGCGGTCTCATTGTGCTGGGTGCCTGTAGAACGGGCTGGCGAGCACCGTAGGCCACGGCTGCCGCACATTGTTGCCCAGCATTGCGCCATGCCGGTGAAGGTACCGTTGCTAAGATCAGGGGATGTCGAAGGCCCCGCAATTGCGGTATCTGGAGCTCGCCGCCACGCTCTGCTAGCGCATTCGTGACCCATTTTCTCCCTTAAGGGCATTTCGACATGACCGATGCTATCCGGCCGCTAATCGCGGGTAACTGGAAAATGAACGGCCTTAAATCCTCCCTGGCCGAATTCGAAGCGATGCTCGCGGGCGCCGCCGATGTTGCAGGCAAAGCCGATCTGCTGGTCTGCCCGCCGGCAAGCCTGATTGCGGAGTTTGCGCAACGGGCGCGCGACTCGCGGGCGCTGAGCGTCGGCGCGCAGGATTGCCACGCCAAGCCATCGGGCGCCCATACCGGCGATCTTTCCGCCGAGATGCTGGCGGATGCCGGCGCCCGCGCCATCATCGTCGGTCACTCCGAGCGGCGCGCCGACCATGGCGAGACCGACGTCGAGGTCCGGCAAAAGGCGGAAGCGGTCTGGCGCGCCGGCCTCACGGCGATCGTCTGCATCGGAGAAACCCAGCATCAGCGCGACCAGGGCCAAACGCTCGACATCTGCCGCGGCCAGCTCAATATCTCGCTGCCGGACGGGTCGCGCTCGGATAATCTGGTGGTGGCCTACGAGCCGGTCTGGGCGATCGGCACCGGCCTGACCCCGACCTCCGGAGATGTCGAGCAAATTCATGGGTTTATCCGCGAATTGCTGATTTCTCGATTTAAGGGGGAGGGGGCAAGGGTCCGGATCCTTTATGGCGGCTCGGTGAAGCCCTCTAACGCCGCGGAATTGATGGCGGTGGCCAACGTCAATGGCGCGCTGGTCGGCGGCGCCAGCCTGAAAGCGGCCGATTTCCTTGCGATTGCCCGCGGTTGTCCCTAACTAATGACCAAGCGGTTTGGGGGGTGATGCTCCCGGGATGGTCGTCCCCCAGGGTGTCCCCTTGGGGGTGACAATGCCCCTCCCGATCGTGTAACACCGCGCCACTTCAAACCCCGCAAACCGCTCAGGCAGCCGGACCCCGGCGCTTTCGGTTTGTGACGGAAGGTCGAGATGCAGACTGTCGCTATCGTAATTCACCTGATGATCGTTGCGACCCTGATCGCGACGGTATTGTTGCAGAAGTCCGAAGGCGGCGGCCTTGGCGTCGGCGGCGGTGCCGGGTTCATGTCGAGCCGCGGTACTGCGAATTTGTTGACCCGCACCACGGCGGTGCTGGCGTTCGGCTTCTTCCTCACCAGCCTCTTCCTGTCGTGGTACGCGAGCTACGATCGCAAGCCGAGTTCGATCATCGGCGCTACGCCGGCCTCGCAGTCGCAGCCGGCGGGTGGCGCAGCTCCGGTCGCCCCGCCCACGTCGGGCGGTATCCTGGATTCGCTGAAGAAAGTGGATGAGCAGCCGCAGAATCAGCCGGCTCCATCGGGTCCACAGGCGCCGCGTTCGCAATAAAGCAGGGGGCCATGCAGGACGGCATCTGGCGTCCTGCATCCAAAGTCTCCATCAACTTGCTGATAACGCTGTAAGTTTTCCGTCACCCACAGCCCACCAGAATGTTCGCTGCCGCCTGGCGATTCGCTTTGGCGAATCGAGCCAGTACCCTTAAAGGTTAAGTCCCATGGCGCGGTATATCTTCATCACCGGCGGCGTGGTTTCTTCGCTCGGCAAGGGTTTGGCTTCAGCGGCACTCGGTGCGCTGCTGCAGGCGCGTGGCTACAAGGTTCGGCTTCGCAAGCTCGATCCCTATCTCAATCTCGATCCCGGAACGATGTCGCCGTACCAGCACGGCGAAGTGTTCGTGACCGACGACGGCGCCGAGACCGACCTCGACCTCGGCCATTACGAGCGCTTCACCGGGCGCCCCGCCACCAAGGCCGACAACATCACCACCGGGCGCATCTATCAGGACATCCTGACCAAGGAGCGGCGCGGCGATTATCTCGGCGCCACCATCCAGGTGATTCCGCACGTCACCAACGCGATCAAGGATTTCATTCTCGACAGCAATGACGAGTTCGACTTCGTGCTGTGCGAGATTGGCGGCACCGTCGGCGACATCGAGGGCTTGCCGTTCTTCGAGGCGATCCGCCAGATCAAGAACGACCTGCCGCGCGAGCACGCCATCTACATCCATCTGACGCTGTTGCCGTTCATCCCGAGCGCGGGCGAACTCAAGACAAAACCGACCCAGCACTCGGTCAAGGAACTGCGCTCGATCGGCATCCAGCCGGATATCCTGCTCTGCCGAACCGACCGGCCGATCCCCAAGGAAGAGCGACGCAAGCTCGGGCTGTTCTGCAACGTGCGCGAGAGCGCCGTCATCGAGGCGCGCGACGTCGACAACATCTATGCGGTGCCCGAGGCGTACCATGCCGCCGGACTCGACGACGAGGTGCTGGCGGCATTCGGCATCGCGCCCAAGATTCCGCCGGTTCTGCAGCGCTGGAGCGAGATCAACGAGCGGATCCGCAATCCCGAAGGCGACGTCACCATCGCCATTGTCGGCAAATATACCGGCATGAAGGACGCCTATAAATCGCTGATCGAGGCGTTGTCGCATGGCGGCATTGCCAACAGGGTGAAGGTCAATCTCGACTGGATCGAGAGCGAAGTGTTCGAGAACGAAGACCCCGCGCCGTTCCTCGAGCATGTCAACGGGATCCTGGTGCCGGGCGGATTCGGTCAGCGCGGCGCCGAGGGCAAGATCCGCGCGGCGCAGTTCGCCAGGGAGCGCGACGTGCCCTATTTCGGCATCTGCTTCGGCATGCAAATGGCCGTGATCGAGGCCGCGCGGAATCTGGTCGGCATCGAGCAGGCCAATTCCACCGAGTTCGGCCCGACGCCGGAACCCCTGGTCGGCCTGATGACCGAGTGGCTGCGCGGCAACGAACTGGAGAAGCGGACGAAATCGGGCGATCTCGGCGGCACCATGCGCCTCGGCGCCTATCCCGCGGTGCTCAAGCGCGGCAGCCGGGTGTCGGGGGTGTACGGCGGCGCCACCGAGATCTCGGAGCGCCACCGCCATCGCTACGAGGTCAACACCGCCTACAAGGACCGGCTGGAACAGCACGGGCTGAAGTTCTCGGGCCTCTCGCCCGATGGCGTATTGCCGGAGATCGTCGAGTATGAGGACCATCCCTGGTTCATCGGGGTGCAATTCCACCCCGAGCTGAAATCGCGCCCGTTCGAACCGCACCCGCTATTCGCGTCGTTCATTCAGGCGGCGATGGTGCAGTCGCGGTTGGTATAGACGCCCTGCATCGTCAGCCTTTGACGAGTGCGCGGATTATTGCGACAAATCGCTCCCGATACCGCAAGAACAATGGAACAGGGAGCAAAGCCGATGATCTACGAAATGCGCGTCTACCGCTGTGTGCCGGGCCGGCTGCCGGCGCTGTTGAAACGCTTCGAGCAGACGACGCTGAAGCTGTGGGAAAAGCACGGCATCAGGCCGAACGGGTTTTTCACTACGCTGGTCGGTGAATCCAATCAGGAACTGACTTATTTCCTGGCGTGGGAATCCCTCGCCGAGCGCGAGACGAAGTGGAATGCCTTTGCGACCGATCCGGAATGGCTCGCAGCTCGCGCCAAGACCGAGGAGGACGGCCAGATCGTCGGCAATATCGTCAATCAAATGCTGATGCCGACCGCCTTCTCGACGGTGAAATAGCGCGCATCGTGTCGTGTCGGCGGATATCGCCGAGGGCGCAACCCTGATATTCGACCGCGCGAAGTGGGTTGATAAGCCGCCGCCCGGCATGGTCGCGCCCCAAAAAGGACAGGGCCCTTGAACGCCAACATCTCCGCTGCCCCCGTTGTCGCCGTTGGGTCGGTCAAATTCGGTAACGACTTGCCGATCTCGATCATCGCAGGTCCGTGTCAGCTCGAGAGCCGAGCGCACGCGCTCGAGGTGGCGGCCGCGCTCAAGGAGATCGCGGATCGCCTTGGACTAGGGCTGGTCTACAAGACCTCCTTCGACAAGGCCAACCGCACCAGTTCTTCGGCCGCGCGCGGCATCGGACTGCAACAGGCGCTGCCGATTTTCGCCGAGATCCGCGCCTCGCTCGGTCTTCCCGTGCTCACTGACGTGCACGAGGCCGCGCAATGCGCCGAAGTGGCGCAGGCCGTCGACGTCCTGCAGATCCCGGCATTCCTGTGCCGGCAGACCGATCTGCTGGTGGCGGCAGCCGCAACCGGCAAGGTCGTCAACGTCAAGAAGGGCCAGTTCCTGGCGCCCTGGGACATGGCCAATGTGGTCGCCAAGATCACGGGCGCCGGCAATCCCAATGTGCTGGTCACCGAGCGCGGCGCCTCGTTCGGCTACAACACCCTTGTTTCGGATATGCGCGCGCTGCCGATACTGGCGCGCACCACCGGCGCGCCCGTGATCTTCGACGCCACCCATTCGGTGCAGCAGCCCGGCGGCAAGGGCAATTCCTCGGGCGGCGAGCGCGAATTCGTCCCCGTGCTGGCCCGGGCCGCGGTTGCCGTCGGCGTCGCCGGCGTCTTCATCGAAACCCATCCCGATCCCGACCATGCGCCGTCGGACGGTCCCAACATGGTGCCGCTGCGCGAGTTCGAGCCCCTGCTGCGGACGCTGATGGCGTTCGACGCGGTCGCGAAGCATCTTCAAAGGAACTCCGAAAAGAATGCGGCGCGCTGATGCCTCAGACGGGATCGACGCAGCATGAGCAGGGCTTGCCGCCCGCCCTGAACATCGTTGCGCTGACGACCTTCGCGGCAAGCCTGTCGATCCGCGCGCTCGATCCGATATTGCCGCATGTCGCCGACGATTTCGGCGTCAGTATCGCCACAGCGGCAAGCTTCGCGGCCGTTTTTGCTTTCACCTTCGCGATCGTGCAGCCGTTGATCGGCGCTGCCGCCGACCTGTTCGGCAAGGCGCGGCTGATGATCGTCTGCCTGGTCTTGCTGGGGCTCGCCAACATCCTCGGTGCGATGGCGACCTCATTCCCGCTGTTATTCGCGACCCGCATTCTCGCCGGCATCGGCTCGGGAGGCGTGTTTCCGGTCGCGCTCGGACTGACCAGTGATCTCGTCGGGCCTGCGAAGCGGCAGGTCGCCATCGGGCGTACGCTGGCCGGCTCGATGACGGGAAACCTGCTGGGCGCATCCGCATCCGGCATCATTGGCGACTTCCTGGGCTGGCGTGGCGTGCTCGCGGTGCTCGGTGCTCTGGTTCTTCTGTCCGCGGTTGCCGTCACTGCAGGCTTCAAAGGCGCCGACTTGAAGCATCCACCGAAAGTCAACCTGTCCGGGCTCAGGCAGGGCTATCGCACCATCTTCAGCAATCCGAACGCGGTCTGTTACGGCGTGGTCTTCATCGAGGGCTGTTGCGTGCTGGGACTGTTTCCGTACCTCGCGGCATTCCTGTTCGAACTCGGCGAAACCAGCCTTTCGATCGCCGGTATCGTCATCGCGGGCTTCGCGGTCGGCGGCCTGTTCTACACGCTGACGGTTTCGCGCTTTCTGCCGCGGCTCGGGGTCAACGGCATGATGGTCGCGGGGGCCTCGCTGGTCGGCCTGCAACTCGCCGTCATTGCGTTCGGCCCCGGCTGGAAAATCCAGGCGCTCAGCCTGCTGTTCATGGGCTGGGGCTTCTACATGATCCACGGATGCATGCAGGTGTTCGCCAGCGAGCTCTCGGTGGAGGCCCGGGCCACAGCGCTGTCGCTGCATTCGTTCTTCTTTTTCATGGGCCAGACCGTCGGCCCGATCGCCTACGGCTTCGGCCTCCAGCATTTCGGCAAGCAACCTACCTTGCTGACCAGCGCAGTCGTCATGGTGGCGCTCGGCGTCGCCTGCACGCGCCTGCTGCGGCAGACCAGGCCGGCTGACGCGGTCGCGCGCCCGGACGTTCGGCCCTAACCGCGTCCAGACGACGAACGGGCAAGACTGGCGCGGGGGGACGCCCCGCGCCGAAAACGCGGCGCTCGCCTCAGTTGGAGGCGGGCACCACCTTCACCCGCGCCATCATGCCTCCGTCCTCGTGTTCGAGGATGTGGCAGTGATAGACGAACTCGCCGAGTTCGGCGAACGGGATGTCGAAGGCCTTCCCGGGCGACACGCAATGACCGCTGCGCCATTGCGCGATGGTGCAGACCCCGTTCTGGTTGCTGGACACCTGGCCAGCGATAGAGGCATCGGGTGCGGCCACACCCAGCGCGAAGTTGTCCTGCAACACCCCGCCATTGCTGCCGGTCATCGCAAACCTGGTCTGGTGGATGTGGAAATTGTGGTTCTCGGTGGAGAGCTGAACCAGTTCCCAGGTTTCCTGCACCGGCGTCTGGCCGGGGCCGAGCGGCAGGCAGACCGTCGTATGCGCGGGATCGAAGCGTTCGAGCTGGTCTGGGGCCGGCTTCTGCGAACCGGGGACGACTTTGCCGTTTTGGTCGAGTTCCTCATAGCCGAGCGCGAACGTATTGTTGATGGCGACGTCCGAGAAGCCAAAGAAGATGCGCCGACGATGGCCCTTCGGCAACGGTACGCACGAACCCGCCGTCGCGGTGGTCTGCGCCGCCGTCATGGTCGATGCCGCGGTACCCGCCCCGGGGACCTGTGCCCTGAAGATGCCGTTCGGCTGGTGAAGCCCGGCCGCGTCGGTCGAGCCGTCGACCACCAGCTGCTTGCTGGTGTACTGGCGCCCGCCGGACTGGTTGAACAGCACCTTGGCGAGATCGACCGCGGGCCAGGCGTCGCCGGTACCCATGGTAAGCCCGACCATCTTGAGGGTGGCGGAGGCGCCGCTCCGGGGCTGCGTGATCCTGCCGGCCGCATCCCGGTAGGTGACCCACAATTCGGTGCGTGAACTCGGCATCATGACGATTTCGTTGACGCAGACCGGGACCGTCGAGCCGATCATCGAGACGTCGGGGCAGGGCACCACCTTGAAGCGGCCTCCCGCCATCTCGACCATGGCGCCCGTCGTCGTGTCCTGCGGCAGATGAACGGCGACGCCGTCGATGGCCAGCAACTGCACCGTCATCGGATTGTTCGTGGCGTCATCGACGAGTTGCAGGTCCCAGCTCAGGCTGCCCGTGCCGGTTCCGATGCGCCAGACCTCGCCGTCCGGTGCCGTAATCGGAACGGTCGGGAATTGCTGTCCGTTGACGGTGGCGTACCATTTTGCGCCGGTGTAGTTGTTGCCCCCGTTCGCCGTGTTGTCCTGGCCCGGACACGAACCCTGACGGACCTCGCCGGTGGCGGGGAATTGCGCGCAGAGCCCCGAATCCTCCTGGTTAAGTACCTCGCCATTCGCGACGGACTGCGGACCGCTGTCGAAATTGATGGTACCGCCCGCCAGAACCTGGATGTCCTTGAGCATCAGATGGCGGACATGGGTTTCCGGCCACGGCGTGACGGCGGAATCGCCCCGCACATTGTCGCCGACGTTGCCGATGGTGATGATCCCCGACATGCCTTCCGATAACTGGTTGAGCGCGATGCCGTGCACATGCGGGTGGAACCAGAACAGACCGGAGGGGTGGTTCGGCGGAATGGTGATCTTGTAGTCGGCCGTATCCATCATGATCGGACCGTGCTGATGCGTCGTCTGCGGCGCGGGAATGCCGTTCGCCGAGTTGAAGACGGTCACGAAGACGAAATCGCCGAAGGTCGGATCGCTGACGGTCGCGGTCCGCGCCGGCGTGATCAGGCCGTGCGTATGCAAATTGGTCGGATTGAGGAACAGATTGGCTTCACCGGGATCGGTCTCGTGCCGCAGCTTCAGGGGATCGAGCTTCGGCAGCCTGTTGACGTAACGGACCTTGAGGGTGTCGCCCGGCTGCAGGGCAAGACGCACGCCGCCGTAGGGCGACTGCGTGCGGCTGTCCGATGGGCAGCTCGATCCGGATGCAGGCCGCGGGCAGACCTGAAAGACCCACCCGGTCGGATGGATGATCGCGCTGCTGTTCGGCGGCGTAAACGCAATGCCGGGAATGGGCTGCGGCATGGCAACCATCATGATGTCCAGCACGCCGTTCTGGCTCGCGAATACGGGAGGATCGACCAGATGGCCGGCGGCAGCCGTTCCGCTGCTGGCCCACACGGCCGCGACAACGCCGGCTGCTGCGATCCACGGACGCATAGCGGTTTCACGCACGGCAAAGTTGCTGGACAAGGGCGCCTCCTTCTTTGGTTATAGGATTGGGGTCATAGGATCGAACGACGCATAAATGGCCGCGAGGATAGTACATCGCGGTTTGGCTGCGTCACAACAATAATACATCTTAAGCGTGTGGGAAGATATTTTGGGGTGGGAAAAGCGTTTTCAAGTTAGTGTTGCGAGACGACACTATCATGAAAATTCTCGGTTGCGATATGCCGTGGTTTGGAAATCCTCGCAACTGAACGGGATGTTTGGCGTAACGAGGGGGAGCAACGATGTGGCAGGTCGCCGGATGGCTATGCGCGCTGGTCGCGATATCGTGCAGGCCGGTGCCTGATATCGCTGTCATCCAGACAGCGTATGAGCGGGAGGCGACCTCGGGCAGCACGCTGCACGACAAGGGGCTGCAGGTCTTGCAATCGAAATGCCACGACGCCGGCAGCAGCAGTGGATTTCTCTGCGAAGTCACCTTCGTATCGAAGGACGATCCGGAGGAGCGGCTGTATTTTGATATCGTTGCCGTCGCACGCGCGGGCGACGGCTGGGAGCTCAAAAGCGGGTTGTGCAAGCGCTGACGGCGTTCCGGACGCGAGGCGAATGCCAGGGTGATTTGACACGTTTCCTTCACGCGAACCGGCTTCCGCCTTGTTTGAAGATGTTCTAGCCCCGCCCGCGATAGGGCGCGACGCCCTGGTCGGGAATCCACATGCCCTTGGGCAGTCGGCCGGTCTGCCAGAACACGTCGATCGGAATGCCGCCGCGCGGATACCAATAGCCGCCGATGCGCAGGAATTTCGGCTTGATTTCCGATACGATCCGCTTGCCGATCATGACGGTGCAGTCCTCGTGGAACGCACCATGATTGCGGAAGCTCGCGACAAACAGTTTCAGCGATTTCGATTCCAGCAGCCACGGCCCCGGCACATAATCGATCACGAGATGCGCGAAGTCGGGCTGGCCGGTGACCGGGCAGAGCGAGGTGAATTCCGGCGCGGTGAAGCGGACCAGGTAATCCGTATCCTTTTGCGGATTGGGCACCCGGTCGAGCTTGGCTTCGTCCGGGGTTTTGGGCCATTCCACGGCGCGGCCGAGCTGCAGGCTGGCCGATGATTTGCTGGGCTTCTTGGGCATGGGATCTCCCTTTGCCGCGTTATTAGACAATTGTAACATCGACGTCACGGGCATCGCGGCCTTTTCCGCTCCCAAGCCTTGCTGTAGAAGCAGCGCCAATCGCTCCATCCCGACGCTTCCAAAGAGGTACCCATGACCGCCATCGTCGACATCATCGGCCGCGAAATCCTCGACAGCCGCGGCAACCCGACCGTTGAGGTCGACGTGGTGCTGGAAGATGGTTCGATGGGCCGCGCGGCGGTGCCGTCGGGCGCCTCCACCGGCGCGCATGAGGCGGTCGAACTGCGGGACGGCGACAAGGCGCGCTATCTCGGCAAGGGCGTAAGCAAGGCCGTCGACGCGGTCAACGGCGAGATCTACGACGCCGTCGGCGGCATGGACGCCGAGCAGCAGGTCCAGATCGACGACACCATGATCGGGCTCGACGGCACCCCCAACAAGAGCCGGCTCGGCGCCAACGCCATCCTGGGCGTGTCGCTCGCGGTCGCCAAGGCCGCAGCGGAGTCCTGCGACCTGCCGCTCTACCGTTATGTCGGCGGCACCTCGGCGCGGACCCTGCCGGTGCCAATGATGAACATCATCAATGGCGGCGTGCATGCCGACAACCCGATCGACTTCCAGGAATTCATGATCATGCCGGTCGGCGCCAAGAGCTTTTCCGAGGCGCTGCGCTGCGGCTCGGAAATCTTCCATACCCTGCGCGGTGACTTGAAGAAGGCCGGCCACAACACCAATGT
>Ga0209069_10001084_pt1 | contig 13535 bp, 16 predicted proteins | sample Str013_2_FD_187202 | JGI IMG/M metagenome (GOLD analysis project Ga0209069, IMG submission 187202) | Freshwater sediment microbial communities in response to fracking from Pennsylvania, USA - Straight Creek_MetaG_SC_2013 (SPAdes) (version 2) | ecosystem: Environmental > Aquatic > Freshwater >...
CCTCTTGAATGTGTAGGTATCGCGACGATGATAGAACTGCACGTAATTGGTCTCCGGGGTATAGTTGCCGAGAATTCCAGCCATGAACATGAACTCCGCAAGCTCATCAACTAGACTCTGGTCGAGTCCTGCCGAAACGACCGCCCCCGCCAGTTCAGCTCGGCCAATATTCTGCGAGAATGGCATAGCAGACAAGATCTCACCAAGCCTATCGCCGAGCTGGTCCTGAAGGATTCCTGTTGATTCAGCGGTGATAATGGTTAGGAGGCCCCTAGAGGCAAACTCGTCCGCGGCCGCCCGGATGCGATCAGATGTAACATATCCGCTGTTTGGGACTCGCTCCTGAATCTGTTTCATCAACATTGACATCTCGCGTGGCGTCGATCGGGTGAACTGAAATATGTAGTCAAGTGCTGGTATGTGCCTCGGCCGACCGGAGCGCATACCAACTGTAATTTGATCTGGAAAGTAGGACAGCAACTTGTCGACCCTAATAGAGGCCTTGGCTGCCAGATAGTCCCATAGTGGGCTGTCTCGCACGACAGTCTGCTGCGCAGACCAGTCCACAAAGAGCGTCGCATCTCCGACAACCTTGTCGGCGTCTGCGAATCTGATCCGGCGAAGGACGTCGCTCCTACACATGACATAGAGCCGGACGTCCGCGACCGAGCGCACCAGCTTTAGGTGGAATTCTTCTGCAACTTTGAGGAGCGCCGCCAATGTCAGCCAGTAGTAACTGTTCTGACTGATAATTCTGTCCAGTCCGTCTATAGACAACATGAAGTGATTGGGTGTTTCAGCGGTACGTATCAATTGGAATAACGCTTCTGACAGTTGAGTGATTTGGACTTCATCGGTAGCCTTTGTGGAACCCTCACCACCGATGGACTTAATGCCGAATACGATCTTTCCTTCACGGAGACGACGAAGCACAGTTGGATAGTCACTACTAGCCAAACCTGCTCGACGCAGGTCGTCGCGAAGCTTTATCGCCTGTGGGTCGCGACCTATAATACAACTCTGGTCTTCGAAAAGCAGATCGAACAACCTTAGGCCAATGAAGAGCCGCCATGCCTCCTCCGTGATTAACGTATTCGAACTCGAAACGAGCTTACTGCTGAGATCGGAAAGAGGACTCCGCCCGAAGCTAACCTCGTCCAGATTGAGGGTCTTGGAGAAGACCGAGCTCTCGCCATGCCTATCAATTAGATAGAGCCTGATGTATTCATTTATGGCACTCTTTCCCACCCCCTTAGGCCCGACGATCAGAAAGAATGATCTTTTCTCTATCTTCGCCTGCAAATTCCACCTATCGTAGAAGGTTCTAAAGAAGTTGCTCGCCCCTTCAGGAGTCCTGACCTCAGATTCTGCCGAGGCCATTCCGAAATAGAGTTTTTCAAATCGCGAAGAGTCGATCATCAGCCCGTCCCGTAATATCCTCTCGGTCTTTGATGGCCTACTTTGCGGTAGAGTAGCCTGCGCCAGTCCCTACGTCGTTGACCTGCACCCCTATGCTGCCGGCGAGTTCGAGGCTGCTCAGGGCGGAAGCGTGGAACGCGGCGCTGGCGCAGCGCCAGGCGTTGGCGCCACGCTCGCCGGTGGCGGCGCTGGGCGGCCTGCTCGCGCAGATCCGGGCGGCGGGCCAGTGACCGTCAAGATATTCTCCCAGGATTCTCCCCGGCGGTGTTCCGGGCACGGAAAAGGGTCGGTCTCCGATGTTCGGAAACTGGCCCTGACCTGGCGTTTCGGCGTGTGGGCGATACTGGGATCGAACCAGTGGCCTCTTCGGTGTGAACGAAGCGCTCTCCCGCTGAGCTAATCGCCCGCAACAGCCCCACGACTGTACCCGATGCCGGTACTGGGGCGCACCACGGGTACCCACGGCGGTCATCCCCACCCGTGCGCGGCGAGCCAGTCGCGTAGCTGCGGGCCGACACTCCACCAGGTTGCCCCGACCACCACCGCCGCCACCAGGAGCACGGTGCCGGTACCGGTGAGCAGCCGTACCGCCAGCCGCTGCCGGCGGTACCAGCGGGTCCACCGGCCCACCTCGCGGCGGCCCAGGCGCAGCAGCCGGCGGGCCCAGTGGAACTCGATGGCCCAGATGCCGAGTCCGGCGAAGATGACGGCCCAGCCCGGCCCGGGAAACGGCACCAGCACGATTCCGACGAGTACCACGATGCCGCCGGCGACACCGACGCCGATCCGTACCGCGGCGTTGCCGGCGGGGTGCCGCCGCAACCGGTGCACGGCCCGCCGTACCGCACCGCGCCGGTGGCCCGGACCTGGGGCGCTGGCTGGGGAATCCGAACCGGTCACCGGTACCCCGGGTGGGCCGTGGTGCCCGTCACCAGAGCGGACCACGCGACGTTACCGGATTGGATCGACGGTCGCGCCGAACCGGGCGTCGCGGGGCCTCCGGGCACAAAAGCGAAATTGGACATCATGCCTGAATTACGAATACTCGTGCTTTTATTCTCTTTTCTTGTCCCACTACAGGGTGAGATCAGGCGATGACTGTGCGTAACATCAAGTATCCCCTGAGTATGGGGGAGGCGGAGTACGGCGTGCGGCTCCGCAGCAGTGCCGGGGGGAGTACGACATGAGTGCCATTCGTCCGACGGCCGTCGAGGTCGAAACATCACTGCGCCTGGTGGCGCCCGACGCGACCGCGCTGCCCGTACGGGCGAGCCTGCGGTACGACCCGGCCGACCCGTACGCGGTGCATGTCCTGTTCCACGCCGAGTCCGCCGGGGGCGAGGCGGTCGGCTGGTCCTTCGCCCGCGAGCTGCTCGTCACCGGCCTCGACGAGCCGGCCGGCATCGGGGACGTGCGGGTGTGGCCGTGGAACAACCCGCGCGGCGACTTCGTCGCGCTGGCGCTGTCGTCGCCGGACGGCAACGCGCTGTTCGAGGTACCGCGCAGCGTGCTGGTCCGGTTCCTGCGGCGCACCTTCGTGGTGGTGGCCCGCGGGCGCGAGACCGACCACCTGGACCTGGACACGGCGGTGACCCGGCTGCTGGCCGGCAGGTAGGGCACCGGCGGCGTGCTGGCCGGCACGCCACCTCGCGGGGCGGTACCGCCACGGTGCCGCCCCGCCGCCGTACCCGGGCCGGCTCACCCGAGCACCGCCCACGACAACAGCGCCCCGGCGCCGGCCGCGGCCAGGCCGGCAACCAGGCTGGCCAGCACGTTCGCCAGCGCGTACCCGGTCGCCCCGGCCTGGATCAGGCGTACCGTCTCGTACCCGAAGGTGGAGTACGTCGTCAGCGCCCCGCACAGCCCGGTACCGAGCAGCGCCATGACCGGCGCCGGCGCACCGGTACCGGCCGCACCGAGAAACCCCAGCAGCAGGCAGCCGGCCACGTTCACCAGGAACGTACCCCAGGGGAACAGCGAGTCGTGCCGGGCCGCGACCGCGCGGTCGGTCAGGTAGCGCAGCGGCGCGCCGACCGCCGCACCGAGGAGCACCAGCAGCACGGTCACCGCGCGAACCCCGCGGCCCTCACGCCGACCGCCCGAGGTACTGGACCACCTCGACCGGGTCGACCATGACCAGACCCTCCCGTACCAGCTCCTGTACCTGCGGCAGGAAGGCCCGGATCTTCTCCTCGGTGTCCACCACGATCACCGCGATCGGCAGGTCCTCGGACAGCGAGAGCAGCCGCGAGGTGTGGATCCGCGACGACGCGCCGTACCCCTCGATGCCGCGCAGCACGCTGGCGCCGGCCAGCCCAGCAGCGTGCGCCCGGTGCACGATCTCGGTGTACAGCGGGCGGTGGTGCCACCGGTCGCTCTCGCCGAGCAGGACGGTCAGCCGCAGCGCCGGGCCGGACAACGTCATCGGGTCCTCCGCAAGGCCAGCCGCCGGGTACCGGCGACGCCGAGGTACACCGCGGCCAGCGCGGCCACGGCGGTACCGAACAGGTACGCCAGGGCGGTCCCGGTGGCCCGCTCGCCCAGCAGCCGGGCCACGTCCACCATCGCGGTGGAGAATGTGGTGTACCCGCCGAGCACGCCGGTACCGACGAACGGCCGTACCAGCGGGTGCGCCGGGAACGCCTCGGTCACCAGGACGACCATGACCCCGACGAGCAGGCAGCCGCTGACGTTCACGCCGAACGTGGCCCACGGGAACCCGGTGCGGCCGCTCGGGTACGCCCGGCCCAGCCCGTACCGGGCCAGCGCGCCGAGCGCTCCCCCGGCCGACACCACCACGGGTACCGGCCACCGGGCCGGCCGGCCGGGCGGGCGTACCGGTCCGCCGCGCACGATCCACATGACCGGAGGCTACCGCCGCCCGGGACCGCGTGTCAGAGTGACCACGAGGTGACCCGCCCGGGCCCGGGCCCGCACCGGCACGGAGGGCTGATGGACGGTACCCGGCGCACCCGGCGCCCGCTGCGACAGCGCCCCGGCGACCTGGTCTTCATCGGGTTCTTCCTGGTGAACCTGTGCTTCATCACGTACGGCGTGGACATCGAGCAGCTGGCCGTCGCCGACCCGGCCGCGCCCGGGTACCCGCTGTGGCCGCCGCCGTTCATGGTGGACCTGGTGCACTGGTACGGCCGCCACGCCGACCCGCTGGTGATCGCCCGTCCGCCGTTCTGGCGCATGACGATCTGGATCGACGTGGTCTACTTCGGACCGTTCTACCTGGCCGCGATCATCGCGTTCGCCCGCGGCCGGGACTGGATCCGCACGCCGGCCCTGGTCTGGTCCGGCATGATGCTGTCCAACGTGCTGATCATCCTGATGGAGGAGCGGCTGGGCGTGTCCGCGACCCCGCACTGGCCGCTGGTACTGGCCCTGAACCTGCCGTGGCTGTGCCTGCCGCTCGCGGTGATCTGGCGGATGCGGCGCCCACACCCGTTCACCGTGGCCGATCCGGGCGCCACCCCGGCCGTACCGGTCGCGGCGGTACCGGGCGCGGCGGTGCCATGAGCCGGCGGCGGGCGGGTACCTTCGCCGACCGGTACGGGCCGTGGGCGCTGGTGGCCGGTGCCTCGGCCGGGATCGGGGCCGCATTCGCCACCGCCCTGGCCGAACGCGGGCTGAACCTCGTGCTGGCCGCCCGGCGCCCGCAGCCGCTGGCCGACCTGGCCGCGCGGCTGCCGGTGCGTACCGTCCCGGTACCCGCCGATCTGTCCACAGTGGACGGACTGGAGGCGGTGGCGGCGGCCTGTGCCGGCGCCGCCGGCCCGGACGGGCCCGGGCTGGTGGTGTGCAACGCCGCGTACGCCCCGGCCGGCCCGTTCCTGGAGCTGACCGAGGCCCACCTCACCCGGGCGCTGGACACCAACTGCCGGGCCGTACTGCTGCTGGCGCACCGGTACCTGCCGGCGATGGCCGCCCGCGGCCGGGCGGGCTGATCGTCATGTCCTCGCTGGCCGGCGCGCAGGGCTCGCCCGGGCTGGCCAGCTACGCCGCCACCAAGGCGTTCGGCGCGGTACTGGCCGAGGGGCTGTGGGCGGAGTTGCGCCCAGCCGGGGTGGACGTGCTGGCCTGCGTCGCCGGTGCGGTCACCACCCCGGCGTACGGCCAGGCGATGGACCACCGCGCGCCGGGCACGGTGAGCCCGGCCGAGGTCGTCACGGCCGCGCTGGCCGCGCTGGGCCGCCGCCCGCGTACCGTCCCCGGCGCGCTGATGCGGGCCAGCGCGCCGGTGATGGCCCGGCTGCTCCCGCGGCGTACCGCGATCGCCGTGATGGGCCGCGCCGCGGCCGGGGTGACCGGGCCACCGCCCGGGTGACGCGGTCACGGTCGGGTGACCCGGTCACGGCCGGGTGACCCGGTCACGGCCGGGTGACGCGGTGGGGCGGGTCGGATCGGGCGGCACCCGTGCGGGACGGTCCCGCCGGCGGTACCACGACGGGTACCGGTGGCCGAACCCGACACGGTAGGCTCCGCCGGATCCGACCCCGTGAGGAGGACACCGTGGCGCAGCGGCCAGCCTCATCCCCGCACCTGACCCCCATCCCGCCGGAGGTGGCCGCCGTGGCCACGAACAGCCGGCTCGGGGTGTACCGGGGCACGTACGAACCCAAGCGTCTCGGCGTGGTACGGATCGTCGGGCTGCTGCTGTTCGGCCTGCCGTTCCTGGTCGCCGCCGTGGTGGTGCCGTTCGTCGGGGCGTGGCAGGTGGCCCCGTTCCTGGCCGCGGTCGGCGCGGTGTTCCTGTGGATCCTGTTCCGCGCGCCGAACCTCAATCCGGGCATGGCCGCCCGCAAGCTGTACGTGTTCGAGCAGGGCTTCGTCCAGATCGTCCGGTCGGCGCCGGTGGAGTTCCGGTGGGATGCGATCACGTCGGTACTGCAGTCCATCACCCGGCGGTACTACAACGGCGTGTACGTCGGGACCACGTACCTGTACAGGGTGACCCGGGCCGACGGGCGGGTCACCAAGCTGACCCAGTTCTACGACCAGATCGGCACCTTCGGCCAGACCCTGGCCCAGGAGGTCACCGCGATCCAGCTGCCGCGCGCGATCGAGGCGCTGCAGGCCGGCCAGACCGTGTACTTCGGCGAGCTGGCGGTCAACCTCGGCGGGATCGCCGCGGCCGGCAAGGGTTCGGTCCCGTGGTCGGAGATCCAGGCGGTACAGATCAACAAGGGGTACGTGTCGCTGCGCAAGCACGGCAAGTGGCTGGCCTGGTCGGGCAAGCCCGCGTCCACCATCCCCAACCTGTTCGTGTTCCTGACTTTGGCCGAACGGCTGGCCGGCAACGCCCAGGCGGCTGGCGCCCGCTGACCCCGAAACGGGCAGGGGCATACTGGCCCCGTGATGACGCTCGACGAGGCGCGGGCTGCCCTGCTGCGCCTGCGCCCCCGCCTGGACGCCCTGCTCGCGCTGCGCGCCGACCTCGCCGAGCTGGGCGCCGACCTGGAGGCCGGGCGTCCCGGTACCCGCGGCGGCCTGGCCGACCTCAAGGCCATGCAGGCCCGCGTGTACAACGAACTGGAGCGGATGGCGGAGACGGGCGCCCTGGTCAAAGGGTACGCACCGCTGTTGCTGGACTTCCCGGGGCAGCTCGCCGAGATCCCGGTGCTGTGGTGCTGGCTGGAGGGTGAGCCGGGGCTGAACTGGTACCACCGGGCGGATGCCGGCTTCGCCGGGCGGCGACCGGTACCCGCGGAGGTGGCCGCGTGACCGTCGACGAGGACGCCGCGACCCGTAGCTCGCTGGCCGGCTGCCTGGGCGTCATCGTCCTGCTGTGCGCCGGCGTGGTGGTGCTGCACTACCTCGGCGGGCACATCCTCGGGATGACCGCGGTGGCCGTGGGCGGCCTGGGCCTGGCCGCGGCCATCGCCATCAACTCGGTGGCGCTGGCCCGGTTCGTGGTACCGCTGACCCTGCTGGCCGTGACCGTGGGCGTCGAGTTGCAGTTCTTCACCGGGCTGCGGCTGGTGGCCACGATCGTGCTGTGCGTGACGATCGGGGCGCTGGTACCGGCGACGTACCTGATGAACCGCCGCCCCCCGCCGCAGACGCCGACCAGCGGGCCGGGCCTGGCCGTGGCCGCCGTGGTGGGCGTGACGCTGACCATGTTCGGCTTCGGGCTGGCCGGTTACATGGTCAAGGGCGAGCCCGGCTACGTCCGCCGGTACGGCCAGCCGGTCCAGGTCAGCCTGCCGGCGCCGTGCCGTACCGGCATCACGCTGGACCACCGGACCCCGCAGGTGGACTGCCCCGACGCCACCTGGCACGTACGCGGGCGTACCGTCACCGGCCACCTGACCGGTACGTTCGCCGGCGACGACGCGGCCCGGGCCACCGACCAGGGGGTCACCAGCGGGTACGCCCTGGGTGACCGGGCCTACACCGTCGACATCGCGCACGACATGGGCCCGATCGCCGCGCTGGGCGGTACCTCCCGGTGGTGGATGGTCCCGCTGCCGGTGGTGCTGCTGGCGCTGCTGGTCGTGGACCGGCTGCGCCGCCGGTCCCGGACCCCGGCCGACGAGGAGCACGAGTACTGACCCGGCCCGTCGCGGTACCGGCGGGTGTACCGGTGGCCGGTTCAGGACCCGCCGAAGTCGACGTTCCTGGTCTCGACCGTGCCGGCGGTCCGCCCCGGAGCACGGTGGGAGGTCCAGTACAGGTTCGTGTGCGCGATCACCTTGTCCGGCGGCGGGGCGCCCCAGGCCGACTGGTCCTCGGTGGTGTGGGCGTCGCTGACCAGCGTCGCGTCGTACCCGCGCACGATCGCGCCGTGCAGCGTGGAGCGGATGCACTCGTCGGTCTGCGCACCGGCCACCACGAGCCGCCCGACCCCGAGGCCGGACAGCACGCTCTCCAGCGTGGTCTCCTCGAACGAGTCGGCGTAGCTCTTGTCCACCAACGGTTCGGCCTCGTCCCGGGTCAGCTCCGGGACGAGCTGCCAGTCCTCGCTGCCGCGCGCCAGCTGCGCGTCGTTGTGCTGGACCCAGACGACCGGTACCTGGTCCTGGCGCGCCCGCTCGACCAGGCTGGCGACGTTGGCGACGACGCCGTCGCGGTCGTGCGCCCCCGAGACGACACCGTTCTGCACGTCGATCACGAGCAGCGCGGTACGCGGCCGGTTCTCGAGTGTGGTCATGATCTTCCTTCCCACGGCGGACACCTGTCCGGGCCACCGTAGCCCGACCCCCCGACACGTTCCCGGTACCGGCGGGCCGGTGTCAGGGCAGCGCGTCCTCGCGCCAGGCCGGCTCGGCCCGGCGCGACGGCAGCGGCCGGCTGGACTCCCAGGTCCGCCGCCAGGACGCGGCCGGCGGCCCGACCGGCAGCCCGAGCCGGCCGTCCGCGCTGTCGCGCAGGGACCGGTACCAGCCCAGGTCCTCCTCGGCCCACAGCTGCGACACCGCACCGGCGAGCCGGCTCTGGAACCCGCGCGCGCCCTCGGTCCCGGCCGGTACCAGCGGGGTACCGAACTGGACCACCACCCGGGGGCGCCCCGGTACCGGCCAGTTGCGCCCGCGGGGCATCGCCGCGTACGTGCCGCGCAGCACGATGGGTACGCACGGCACGCCCCGGGTCACGCACAGCTGGGCCGCGCCCAGGCGCATCTGCCCCATCCAGCCGTCCTCGCTGCGGGTACCCTCCGGGAACAGCAGCAGGCTCCAGCCCCGGTCGAGCAGGTGCGGGGCGAGGCTGCGCAGCTTGCGGGAACCGTGCCGCTCCACCGGGAACGCGTTGAACACCAGGGCGGTGACCGCCGCGCGCCAGCGGGCGTCGAAGAAGTAGTCCGCCGCCGCGCCCACGGCGATGCGCCGGGCGTACCGCCGGGGCAGCGACCCGAGGATCAGCGGGGTGTCCAGATGGCTGGAGTGGTTGGCGATGAACACCGCCGGCCCGGTCAGCGACTCCAGCTGGTGCAGCCCCTGGACCGACGGCCGGGTCAGGCTCCACGTGAGCGGGGTGAGCCCGGCGCACTGGATGCCGTGCCGGGCCGCGCGGACCGCGGCCATTCGGGCCCAGCCGGTGGGGAACTCGCGCGGGCCCTCCGGCGACTCGTGCTCGATCGCCGAGCGCGGGGTACGGGACCGGCCGCGCCAGTCCCGCCCGGACAGCAGGGTACGGGTCTCCTTCAGCAGTCCCACGGCGGTGCCTGCCTTCCGGTACCGGAGCCGCTGCCGCTCCTCGCGCTCACCGTGCTGGCCCTTCGTTCGCGGCTGCGGGGCTCGCTGCGCTCGCTCCTCGCGCTCACCGGACATCCGCCATCGACAGTGGCGGGGTGTGCTGGTACGTGATGGTGGGGCTGCGCCCCACCACGTCGCGCGCCATCTCCAGTGCATCGTCCAATGTGGACGCCGCGCGGAACCCGAGCCGGGTGGCGGTACGCCGGTCGCCGCCGACCACGATCACCTGCCCGAGGTGCTCCAGCGCGTGCGCACCCCAGTACCACATGTACAGCGGGTGCACCCCGTGGTACGCGTAGCTGTTGCGGTACAGATGGGTGTACCACGGGTCGGTGGCGAACTGCTGCTCGTACTTGGCCTCGATCGCCACCGGGTCGGTGGTTTCGGCCAGGACCTCCTCGTAGAAGTCGATGTAACTCGGGTGGTGTACCGGGTGGAACTCGTTGCGCAGCGGGTGGTAGTAGATGGCCACCCCACCGGGGCGCACGATCGGCTGGTTGCGGTACAGGTTGAAGAAGTACCCGAGGCCGAGGCTCATCATCAGGATCGGGTTCATGATGGAGTTCACGTTGTACGGGCAGATGTACGGCAGCCCCCACACCCCGATGTCCGACGGACCGTCCACTTCGGTCAGTTGCTGGCGCAGCACGTTTCGCAGCGTCACCTCGTGTACCTCGGCCGGACTCCCGGCGGTGACCGAGGTGATCCCGTACGGGGCGGCGGTACGGTGCCACAGCGCCCGGCGCTGCCGTACCGGCGCCAGGTCGTTGGCGCGCTTGACCGCCAGGTACGTGGCCTGGTCCCGGATCGACCACTCCCACTCGCGCTTGTTCAGGAAACCGAGCTGGCTGGGAAACGTGTCGTTGTTCAGCGTGGTCTCGATCTGGAAGATCTTCACCTGCGCGTCGAGCACGCCGGCCATCCGGTCGTACGAGTGGTGCATGGCCGAGTTCGGCGGGTCGTTGAACGACTTCGAGTGCCGCAGGGTGTGCACGTTGTGGTGGTGCTTGAGGCTGCGGTACGACGCGAGCCCGACCGACACCGACTTGGGGCCGCCGCTCATCGCGGTGAGCGTGATGTTCACGTACACGATCAGGTCGCTGGTGGCCGCCCGCTTGTTGATCTCCACCACCTCGCCGTGTTTCGTGGCACCGACCTCCAGCAGGTTGTCCCGGTCCTCGGCGTCGTGGTTGCGCAGGTGGTGCGGGAAGAAGGACCGGAACACCCGCTCCCCCACCGCGCGCTTGAGTTCGGCCGGGGTCATCCGCCGGTGCAGCGAGTTGCCCGCGATCAGCTCCACGTCGTCGACACCCTTGGCGGCGGCCAGTTCCAGCACCGCCTCGATGATCCGGCCCCGGATATCAGGGGTCTGCATCGGCGGCAGTGGCAGCGACAGGTCGTCGAAGACGATGGTCAGCTTCATCCCGGCGAACAGCAGCTCCCGCAACGGTTCGGCGCCCAGCGGGTGGTCCAGCGCGTGCCGGATGTGCCCGTCCAGCCCGCGCAGCCCCGGCAGCGACTCCGGCGGGTAGATCACCCGGGTACCCAGCGGGAACTTCTCCAGCCGGAAACCCTCGCCCTGGTGTACCAGCAGCGCGGGAGTGCGCTCGTCCACCTCGAGCACGAATCCGGGCCTAGACATCGACTTCTCCGTTCGTACTGTGATCATGGCTCGCTTCGCGGCGGCGTCCTGTGCGCCGTCTTCCCTCCGCTGCGCTGCGGTCCAGACGGCGCAGCGCCGCTGCTCCGCTCGCGGGGCGGTTCGGGCGGCGTGGTGCCTCCGCGTGGCTCACCGTCAGTCCCGGGTGGGGTCGAAGGCGACCTTGACGGTACCGAGGCGGCCGGCCGCGCTGGCGTGACCGATCGCCTCGCGCCAGCGGGACAGCGGGTACACCGCGTCGACGAACCCGGCCAGCGGGGCCGAGGCGACCAGGGCCAGCGCGTCCGCGAAGTCCCCGCCCGCGTCGGCGCCGCCGGCCGGGATCTGCCCGCGCCCGCTGGAGGCGTACGCGCCGACCAGGTTCAGTTCCCGGTACCAGACCGGGGTCAGGTCCGCCCCGGCGTTCGGCATGCCCGACAGCACGACCGTACCGCCCGCGCGCACCGAGCGCAGCGCGGTGGACAGCCCGCCGCCCCCGGTGCACTCGAAGGCCAGGTCGGCCCCGCCGAGCAGGAACTCCTCGCCCCGCTCGGGCCGGGCCAGGAAGCCACCGGTGGCCCGGCGCAGCGCCCGTGCGGCGCGCTCGGTGGAGAACACCTCGGTGGCGCCCAGTTCCCGGGCCCGCTGGCGCTGGTGACCGTGCTTGGCCACCACGTACACGGGCCCGGCCCGGGTGTACTCGCGCAGCGCCAGCACGGTGAGCAGGCCGACGGTACCGGCGCCGACGACCAGTACGGCCGCGCCGTCGGGTACCGGCACCCGCCGTACCGCGTGGATCGCGCACGCCAGCGGCTCCACCAGTACCGCCAGTTCGGTGTCCAGCCGCTCCGGTACCGGGTGCAGCTGGCTGGCGTGGGCCAGCAGCATGCGCCCCCAGCCACCGCCCGTGTCGGCGCAGAACCCGGTCTGGATCGCCGGCGCCACCGCCCCGGCGGTCACGTGGTCGCACCGGCTGGGGTGGCCGGCGGTGCAGTGCTCGCACGGCGTTACCGCCCGCGGGGCGCAGCCCAGCACCGGGTCCAGGACCACCCGGGTACCGCGCGGCAGGTCCGGCAACTCGTCCAGGGTCTGCCCGACCACCTCGTGCCCGGGGGTGAACGGCATCGAGATCACCGCGGACAGGTACGGCGAGTTGCGCCCGGTCAGCAGTCCCAGGTCGGAGCCGCAGATGCCGGACAGCAGCGGCCGGACCCGGGTCCAGGCGGCCGCCGGCGGGCGCGGCTCGGGCCGGGTCACCAGCCGCATCGGGGACAGGTGTGCGGCGATCGCGCCGGCGGCCCGGCCACCCCAGGGGGTACCGGTGGTGGCCCGGCCGGTGAGGTACCGGGTCGGCGACCGGTAGTACTCCAGCGTGAGGATCATGTCGGCGTCACCGTCACCTGAGCGTCTCCGTCATCGCGTCCAGCGCCGGCAGCGCCTGCTCGGTCCACGCGGCCACCGGCCAGTTGCGGGTACGGGCGTGCCGGTACAGGTGCGGATCGGGGTTGACCGCGACCGGGTGCCCGACCGCCTCCAGCAGCGCCCGGTCGGAGTAGCTGTCCGCGTACGCGTACGAGCGGGTGAGGTCCAGTCCCTGCGCCCCGGCGTACCGGCGCAGCCAGGCCGCCCGCGCCTCCCCCACCAGCGGCGGCGCGGCCAGGAAGCCGGAGTAGATCCCGTCCCGGTCGTGCAGCCGGCTGGCCACCACAGTGTCGAACAGCGGCGCCAGCGGCTCGGCGAGCACGTCGACGGTACCGGTGATGAGTACCGTGCGGTGCCCGGCCGCGCGGTGCGCCCGGACCTGACGGATCGCCCGCGGGTACGAGCGGCGCAGCATCGCGTCGCCGAGGCGCTCGTGTACCAGCCGCCGCAGCCCGTCGGTGGAGGCCCCGGCGTACCGGCGCATGAAGGTCCGCAGGAACTCGCCGCGGTCGCGGCGCTCCGCGCCGAGGTACCGGGGCAGCCGGCGCAGCACGTCGGCGATCTCCCCGGGCCACTGGCCGCGGGGCAGGTCGGCCAGCCGCGCCCACAGGTACGCCTCGATCACGTTGGAGGCGATGACGGTACCCTCCAGGTCGAAGATCGCCACCACCGGCGCCCCCGGGTCGGCGGTGATCTCCGGCAGCGCGGTGGCCGAGTCGCGCTTGCCGCTGGTGGCCTTGCGCATGGTGACCGTGATCGCGGGGCAGTGCACCCGTTGCAGGTAGTGGGCCCAGTCCACGGTCGCGGCGTCGAAGCCGTGCTCGTCGCGGCGCTGCGGCGGCAGCGCCTCGTGC
>Ga0209069_10001085_pt1 | contig 13534 bp, 9 predicted proteins | sample Str013_2_FD_187202 | JGI IMG/M metagenome (GOLD analysis project Ga0209069, IMG submission 187202) | Freshwater sediment microbial communities in response to fracking from Pennsylvania, USA - Straight Creek_MetaG_SC_2013 (SPAdes) (version 2) | ecosystem: Environmental > Aquatic > Freshwater >...
AACAAAACCCTTACCAGTGCGAAGAAAAATAAAAGCCCGGTAAACAGGTAAAACAACCCGTCTTTATTTTCCGACTTTCTTTCATCCATTAACCGGTGCACCGGACTGGAAAAGAAATTATAATAAGGATGCAGTTTTAATACCTCTGTATAAGCAACCCTCCCCCGCTGAATCCTAAACGGCCAGCTCGCCCTGCCCGAATCTGCCAACCGTATAACCGCCGCCCTTGCATTGATTGGTAATCCCAGCGTATCCTTCTTTACCATTGGCTTTCTTTGCCTGTGCACATGACTGGCGCTATCAGCGGCTTTTATAACTGGTAGTATGCTGTCGCCGACAGATTGCCCCATGGACAATTCTGTAAACAAGAAAATAAAAAGAAAATAAAATAGAAAGTATTTCACTGGCATTAATTACACTGCAAAAATAGTAAGTGAAGTTAGTAGTGAAAATACAAAGACCGGTAAATAAATTGTCATTTCAGGTTTTCAGAAATAATTTACATAGCCTATATGAATTTTCGACTGCCTGATATCAAACTTGGTATCATTTCTTTTACCGGATGCATATGAAATATTGAAAACACCCGCCTTTGTTTCAAAGGCCAGTCCAATACCCGCTCCAATAAAAGTATTGTTCGTTTGTACATTTACGCTTTTGTTGGCGGCCCATCCCAGGTCGGTAAATGCAAAGAAGAATGAATTGAGTCCCACCAGGTAACGATACTCCACCGTTGATACTGCATATTGCGAGGCGAATATACTTTCCTCATCAAAACCCCGCATCAGGCGGTACCCTCCTATCTGGAACAGTTCGTTCCTGAAAATATTCGGACTCTCGAACCAGCCGGTATTAATAGAAGTTTTAACCGTTGATTGTCTTGAAACTGGAAAATACTTTGCAAAAGCTATTTTTATTTTAAACTGGTATGTCTTTAATTTAACGGAATCATACAGGGAAGAATAATTAAAATCCGGATCAGCAAGCTTAACAATAATATTATTTTTCCTGATGGTACGCGTTCCTGCCGAAACCACCATCTGCAACTCATATCCGCGCTTTGGATTTAGTCTATAATTGGTTTTGTTCACCGCATAATCAACACCCAGGTTTATTGAACTAAGGTCAATCTCGTTGGGAAGCTTCCGGGTGGCCCTTAAACCAATCGTATCAACCGCCAGCAAATTCGTTCGCAGCGTTTGAAGAAATACTTTACCTGTCTGGTTCACCGATAAAGAATATTGCATACCCGCCAGGAAATTCAGGTTCAGGTAAGAAGAATCTTTTTTAAACAGGTCAAATGAAGTAGTGATTCCAAACGCTGTACCCCCAATATAAGGTTGCTCATATTGCAGGTTCAGCCTGGGTGAGCTCTGTTGCAACTGCTGCCAGTTCAATCCTATCAACTCCCCGTTGCCCAATGAATTTCGAAGATTAATATTGGCTTCCCCCGTAAACAACAACTTTGTTCTTACGGGTTCATAACTGTTATTGGAAATTGTATTGGATGGAAGAAAGCCCACCAACACATTTATCTGGCTGCTCTTTTTTGGCTGCAGGTAAAGGTTCACTACCGAACCTGTTCCCAGCATCGTCAAATCCCAGGGTTTCGATTGCTGCACATAAGGCAGTTCCAGCAGCCGCTTGTTGATGTTTTGCAATTTTGTTTTCTGATACGGGCTGCCATTTTTGATATCCAGGTATCGCTGTATAAAATCATTGTTGATCCTGGCCGCGCCGTAAAGCCGCAGACTGTCAATCTTATATTTCGGTCCTTTATCTATTTTTAATCTTGCCCTTAATTTTTCTTCTTCAAAACCAATACTGTCCAGTTGAATTTTTGCAAAAGGGTAACCATTGTTTTCAAAATATTCCAGCAGGTTTTCCTGTACCTGTTTCAACTGATCCACATTCAGGGGTTTATTCAATATGGTTTTTTCGTTGAAACCTGCTTCCTCCAGCGTTTGCTTATCAGCGGGAAGTATATTGATATAAGCGAGCTTATAATTCTCCCCCACAAAAAGACGGATGCTGGCAAATGTAGAATCATACCCAAGGCTGTCAATCGATGCAGTAGGATAACCCTTCAGTTGAAGATAGGCAGGAAGGTTGTCAATATACCGGCTGCAAACAGAACGATTGGCAAAGCTGTTTTGTAGTCCCAGCTTTTCGTACAGGAACACGGTATCCTTGTCTACAGGCTGAATGTTTAACCTGTATTGTGCAGTGGCCAGTTGTCCCACCAGCAACAACGGCATGTACATCCATTTTATGAACCAGTATCCGCTTACCTTTGCCATCTTTATTTACAACTGTAATTTCCGAAAAACAATTCCATGGCAGGCATTTATATTCATATCCCCTTTTGCAAAAAAGCCTGTCATTATTGCAATTTTCACTTTTCAACTTCCCTGAATCTCAAGAACGATTTTATAGAATCTTTATTGAAAGAGATTGATTTACAAAGTAATTATTTGAATACAACACCCGTAGAGACGATTTATTTTGGGGGTGGAACCCCCTCCCTGCTGGAAGAAAAGGAGCTCGCCCGGGTAATGGATAAACTGTTTGGCAGTTTCAACATCAGCCCCGGGCCCGAAATAACACTGGAAGCAAACCCTGATGACATTGCTCCCGAAAAACTGGCCGCATGGCAATCAACCGGTATCAACCGGCTCAGTATAGGTATCCAGTCTTTTTTCGACCAGGACCTGCAATGGATGAACCGTGCGCACGATGCCAGCCAGGCCGGGAAATGCATCACACTGGCACAGGATGCGGGGTTCAATAATCTTACCATCGACCTGATATATGGAACACCTACCCAATCCAATGAACAATGGCTGGAAAATATACAAACGGCGGTGGGATTAAATATTCCGCACCTGTCCTGCTATGCACTTACCGTAGAGCCTGGAACAGCGCTTAATAAAATGATTGAATTGCACAGGAAAGAGGCGGTGGACCCGGAGAAACAGGCCAGCCAGTTCCTGCTGCTCATGGACCAATTGAAAGTATACGGGTATGAGCATTATGAAATATCCAATTTTGCAAAACCAGGTTTTCGCAGCAGGCACAATGCTTCCTACTGGCAGGGTAAACCATACCTTGGACTTGGTCCGTCGGCGCATTCCTACAATGGCCATACGAGAAAATGGAACATCGCCAACAATGCCCTGTATATTCAATCCATCCGGCAGGGGACCATTCCATCAGAAGAAGAAATACTTAGTTTACAGCAGCAGTTGAATGAATTCATCATGATATCCCTTCGCACCGCCGAAGGACTTGACCTTGAAATACTGGAAAAGAAATTTTCTTCCCCTCAGCGTTTAAAACTGGAGAAGGATGTATCAAAATATATTGAACTGGGCCAAGTGGAAAGAGTCAATACTTCATTGAGATTAACGGATGCAGGAAAACTATTTGCAGATGGTATTGCCGCCGATTTATTTGAAACCGGGCATTAATGGGTCTTATGCTGTTGCCGCAGGTATTTTATACCCTGCGCTGCCGCGAGGAAAAGCACCATTAGAAGAAGTGCCGTTGAGCTAAATCCTGTGAACGAAAATGGCATAATTAAAGATACTATTTTATTTGCGCTCATTGTAATGGCTGGTCTTTTTTAACCATTATATATAAGACGCCAAAACCACCGGCATGGTTATACCATTTACACTAAATTTTCCTCAATTTCCGCAAAACCGGTCGCGGGTGACAAACCCTCCCACATTATTTGATAAATAGCCTTTGCAATGGGCATTTCTGCGCCTATTTCCTTGTTAATGATATACATACACTTACTGGCGTTATAGCCTTCCGCCACCATATTCATTTCCAGCTGGGCAGTCTTAACCGAATATCCCTTCCCAATCATATTGCCAAAAGTGCGGTTACGGCTATAAAGGGAATAACAGGTAACCAGCAAATCACCCAGGTACACGGAGGCGGCATAATTGGCAGATTTCTTATGCGAAACCGGGTTCATTTCACTGTGTATCCCTACCTCCATATTGCGGATACCCGCCTTCTTTAAAAAGCCTGCCATTTCATCCGCGCAATTGGCAATCAAAACACTCTGGAAATTGTCGCCGTATTCAAGTCCATGCGCAATACCGGCGCCTACTGCATATATATTTTTTAGTACGGCTGCATATTGAACACCATATACATCCTGGTTCACAATCGAATTCAAATACACTGTATTAAAGCAGGCTGCAATTTCACTCGTCTTCTTTTCATCCATCCCCGAGAAAGTGAGGTAAGAAAGCTTTTCGGCAGCTACCTCTTCTGCATGACAGGGACCCATGATGGTAAAATAGTTTTCCAGCGGCACATTGAACTGTTGCTTCAGGTAATCGTTCAGTAATAAATTTTTATCCGGTAAAATACCCTTTACCGCAGATATGATTTTCTTTCCCTCAAAAGCGTTTGTTGGTAACAGTTGCAAAATATCCATTACATAGGCGGAAGGCACTGCTATAACAATGCAGTCTGCAGCCGCCACCACTTCCTTTACATCCGTACTCAAATGAATCAGTGAAGTATCAAACAATATCGAATTCAGGTAATGCGGATTGTGGTGCCTTGCCCGGATATGCTTTACAACAGCCTCGCTTCTAACCCACCATTGAATATTCCTGTGGTTATCAGTCAGAATTTTTGTAAGGGCTGTCGCCCAGCTACCACCGCCAATTACAGCATACCTGTCCATAGATGAATAATTTTACGTCGCTATTCAAACAAAAAGAGTTTAAAAAGCTAAGTTACTTTTTAAACTCTTTTATAAGGAAGAAATTGATTCAATTTCCTGTTGACGATCTCCTATACTTTATTTTTTCGTATCAAATAATTTGTCTTTGTCTACCACATTCACCACATCTCCGTTTTTAAGTATTTTGCTTACGGTACCATAAGGGCCCGTTATTACCATATCACCTTCTTTCAACCCACCGGTTATTTCAATATTGTTGATATCCTGGATATCTGTTTTAACCACTACCTTTTTCACTTTTTTATCGGTTCCCAATACAAATACCACTTCATCCAGGTCGCCAACAGATTTCTGGGTAGCTTTATCGTTGTCATCATTGGAAGGTGCAGCGTTTGGATCCTTCTTTTCCGCATTGACTACTTTATCGGTTCCTTTCTCCCTTGTGGTGACCGCATTGATGGGTACAGACAATGCATTTTCATGACGTTTGGTTTGTATATCGGCACTGGCCGTCATACCCGGACGGAAAGGAAAACTTTTTGCATGCCTTGCATCCATTAAATCCTTGTAAGAATCTGCCAGTATCCGCACACGTACTTCATAATTGGTTACATCAGTGGAGGTAGTGGTGCTCAACTGGTTGGCCGCTCCCTTATTACTACTGGCAATCTGCGTTACAATTCCTTTGAACTTTCTTTTATTATAGGCATCCACTTCAATCAATGCGCTGTCACCCAAATGTACTTTTGGAATATCATTCTCACCCACGTCCACCCTTACTTCTATTTTGCTCATATCCGCCACACGCATCATTTCGGTACCCACATTAAAACTGTTACCAGCCACGCGCTCACCTTTTTTTACACTCAGCAATGATATTACACCATCCATGGGCGCAACGATATTGGTTCTTCCCAAATCTTTATTGGCCCTTGACAGGCTGGCCTGTGCATTTTGAACACCAGCCTGACCGCCCTTGATACCCTGTACTGCTGCATTGTAATTGGCTTTTGCTGACAGGTAAGCGCTTTCAGCGGTTTCAAATTCAGATTTTGAAATTACCTTTTCATCGGCCAGTTGCTTCTGCCTGTTGTAAGTTCTTTCCGCCTGGTCAAGCGTTGCCTTCAATGCATCCAGTTGGGCGGTACTGTTTGATACCACAGCCTGTTGCTGGTTCACTGTTGCAGCAGCCTGGTCGCGCTGGGTAGCATAAATATCAGCATAGATTTTGGCCAGCAACTGACCCTTGCGTACGCTATCACCCTCCAGTACAGTAAGTTCAACAATCTCACCCGAGATATCCGGGCTCACCTTTACTTCTATTTCGGGATACACTTTTCCGCTGGCGGTTACCGTTTCAATAATGGTTCTCTTTATCACTTTCTCGGCAGTAACCTTGGTACCTTCATCCTTACCAAATGCGCCTGTTTTCTGCAGCACCACCAGTAATACAACCAGGGCTATAACGCCAATTATTATCCAAAGTAATTTCTTATTCATATAAATTGTTTCGTGTGTTGAGTATAGTGTTTTTTATGTTATCAGCATTGGAATCTTTCACAGGCATTGGTTGCGTCGCACACTGCAACAGCCGTTCTCTTATCAGCTGCTTATTGTAATCTAAGCCCTTGTCCTTTATAAAATTCCAGCACCTTCATTTTAAAAACATAATCATAGTGCGAATTCACCAAATCAAATTTTGCTTTTTCCAGGTTTATCTGGCTCGTTATCAGCTCAAAGGTTGAAAGCAAACCCAGGTTATACCTCTTGGTGGCAAAATCAAAAGCCTTTTGCGTAGCATTCACCGTTGACTGGTTGGCATTGTATTTTTGAAGCGCGGCCAATGAACTATTATACGCCTGGTAAATGTTTTGCTTCAGGGTTTGATCGATTTGCTCACGCAGAAGTTTTACATTTTTTAAATTCAGCTTGGCTTTTTCGTAGTTAATTCTTGCCGATCCACTATTGAATATAGGAATATTAAGTGCTATACCTATATTCTGGGAAAAGTTATTGCTGAGCTGGTTTCCCCATCCGTTCCACATTTGTCCGAATGATTTACTGCTTTGTATGAATTTAAAATTGGGCGTTAAAACCGGGTATTGTGTTCCCGAAACATCCACCACAGCTCCAAATGGATCAGCAGGGTTATAGCCCTGGAAACTAGCACCGGTTATTGACTTACTCGGATTGGAAAAGCGTGTACCCAATCCGCCAAACGCAGAAAGAGTAGGATATAATTGTGATTTGGAGACCTTCACCATAGCCTCAAAAGATTTAAACCTCAAATCATTTGATTTTTGAGCAGGTTGATTTTTCATTGCCATCTGGAACACATAATCAGGTTGTAATTCGGCAATCGGATCAACCGGGATAATATCCACCGAAGGTGCAGTAATATCAAACGGTAAAGCTGCATCGAGGTACAAAAGTGCTTTTAGTGTAAGAAGATTTTGCTCCGCATTGGCGCGCGCTGCAATAAGGCTGGAACTATCCGTAGCCAGCTGCGCTTCCAGTTGTACAGCATTCAATTCGGGCAATGCCCCTGCATCTACTCTTTTCCTGGTATCGATTAGCTGGTTCTTTGTAAGCTGCAATTGCGCCTCCGCAATATTAACCTGCTCCTTTGCCAGTAAGGCCTGAAGAAAATTGGTGGCAACATTTAGCCCAATATCATTCTTTTGTTTTTCTACATCCATTTTAGACGCTTCGGCAGCATACTGGTTGGCAATGATATTGTTCTTGATAAAATTCCAGTTGAAAATAGTGATACTGGTTTGAAGGTTATATTGCTGGAACAACAATTCGGTAGTCGTAAACTGGTTCGTGGTAGGATCGATAGAACGGCCAAATTGCAAACCCGTATTGGCACTTCCATTTGCGGTGAGGTATTGCGCCAGTTTTGCCTGCTTTAAAGTTAATGCATCAATACCAGCCTGGTTGTCGGCCTGCTTAATATTGTAATTGTTCTGCCAGGCGTATTCCACGCATTTTTTTAAATCCCATTTATCCTGGGCAATTGCGGGAAGAGTAAATAATAATAACAGGGTTATTTTAAAAAGGGAGGCTGTTAGTTTCATGCGGCAAAATTAAACGGTGGAAAAGGTTGTATAACGCTTTTGTGATAAACGGTTTAAATATTTCGACAGTTCGTAAAAATAAGGCATTGAATGATTTTAAAACCTGACATCAGTATTAAATAAAATCTAAATCATTTTGTCAAAAGCCTGCTGCAAATCAGCCACCAGGTATTCCGCTTCTTCCAGTCCAAAATAAAACCGTATCATCTGGTGTTCCCGGTTACCCGCATCAAATTCCTCCGGCTTCAGGGAAGCGCAGCGGGGAATGACCAAACTCTCGTGCCCACCCCAGCTAACTGCCATAAGCATGTGACGCAGGGATTCGCAAAACGTTACGATTTCAGCCCGTTTGCTGGCCTTAATTATGATTGTCAGAAGCCCGCAGGCACCTCCCATCTGCCGTTTCGCCAGTTTATACTGTGGGAAACCAGGGTCCAGGGGGTATAAAACTGTTTCTACTTTCGGGTGCTGCTGCAGGTAGGCCAGCATTTTTTGGGTAGTGGCCGATATTCGGTCAAGCCTTGCCGGTAGCGTTCTCAAACCCCGTATCATCAACCAGGCATTAAAGGGAGTGGCCCCAATACCCATATTCAGGTATTCACTGTCAAATATCTTCTTCATCATGGCATGTGTACCCGACAATACCCCTCCCACCGTATCACTGTGCCCATTGATATATTTAGTGGCTGTTTGCATTATGATATCAATACCCCATTCCGCAGGTTTTTGATAAATGGGCGTACAATAACTGTTATCAATGATGGTAACAATGTCTTCCGCCTTCGCCAGTTCGGCCACCGCTTTCAAATCCTGCAGTTCGTAGGTCCAGCTATTGGGCGATTCCAGGTAAATAACAGCGGTATTCGGCAAAATGGCCCTTTCAAAATTTTCAATTTGTGTACCATCAATATAAGTAGTGGAAACACCAAAACGTGGCAATACATTATCAAACATCCTTTGCGCCCATGAATAGGGGCTTTTTACGGATACAATATGGTCACCGCTTTTTACATTGGCAAATACCGACGCAAAAATGGCGGATGCACCACTGTTAAGCACCAGGGCATCTTCCGTTCCATCCAGTGCAGCCAGCTTTTTCCTTAGTATATCCACGGTAGGGTTGATTCCCCTGCTATAGAGGTAACCACTCATTTCATCTTCAAATGCCTTGCGCAAATCATCCACTTTCTTAAATGCAAAATTGCTTGTCTGGATGATGGGCGGGGAAACAGCATTGAAATATTGCTCCCGATCCTCTCCCAGTTCATTTATTATAAAGGAAATATCCTGCGGCATAATTAAACAGGTTTTTTATCCGGTGAAAATTTTTGTACGGCGAAATATATCAGGATAAAGCCAGACAATACGCCCAGCCCGATAAGTGACAGTTTCGTTTCATTGATAAGAAGGCTGATGGCCACAAATCCATAGGCAGCAATAAAAACGATGGGCTGCAAGGGGTACCATTTCATGATAAAAATATCCTTGCTGCTGAGGTGGGCCGTTTTTTTGCGCAGCATGAAAATACTCCCGGCCGAAAGTATCATTCCAAAGCAATCCAGGAAAATACTAAAGCTTAAAATATCGTCGAACTTTTTGGCCCAGACCACAATGATGATACATAAAAAAGCAAAAACACTGAGCGACACCGTAAGCGCATCCGTCCTGGTATTGCGCTTTTTGAATATGGCCGGTAATATTTTATCCTCACTCATGGCAAACATTACCCTCGGATTGCTCATCAGCAGCACGTTTACATAGGCCAGTACACTTAAGAACAATAGTACAGACAGCACACGCTCCGCATTTTCTCCAAATATTTTCGATGCCATGATCGCCGCAATATTGGTACTGCTTTTCAGTTGTTCAAACCCAATAACATGTATATAGGCATAATTGATGGTGAGGTACAATGATATGATGATAAATATGCCAAAGAATATGCCGCGCGGTATAATCTTATTGGGTTCCTTAACTTCCGCGCCAAAATTGATGGTTTGCTGGTAACCACCATAGGTGAAACTAACCGCCACCAAACCCACACCAAAGGCCTTCAGGTATTCCATAAATGTAAAATGACGGATTGCTTCCGGAGTAGCGTGAGAAATATCCGGTGGCGCGCTGAAAAATAAGGGGGTAATAAGCAATAAAATCAAAGAGATTTTGATAACGGTGAGTACATTCTGGGTCCTTGCACTCATCTTCAATCCCAGCAGGTTGATACCATAAAAAATCAAAATCGCCGAAATAGCGATGCTGTTCTGCACATTCTGTACATGCTGGGCGTTTTCAGGGTTGGCAAGATAAACGATGTCCTTTGCATGCGGAATCAGGATGCCGGTAATATACTCCCCTCCCACAATAGCTACCCCCGCCAGGGATGCAGCATTGGAAACCAGTATCAGGCAGTTTACCGCAAAAGCAATGGATGGATGGTAAGCATATAGGAATATTTTATAATAACCACCGGTAACGGGCAGCCTGCTCCCTATTTCTGCATAGGTTAGCGCACCGCAAAAAGCTATCAACCCACCCGCAATCCAGGCAGCAAAAAATACAAATACGCTGGGAGAAGCCTTGGCAACATTCAGGGGCGTACGGAAAATGCCCATCCCGATAACAAGACTTACCACGATCATGGTGAAATCGAACAGGCTTAGTTTGGTTTTCTCACTCATGCAATGAAGATAATGAATATATCGTTTTAGCTTTGCCTCGCAAACAGATCTGATATACATGAATAAAATACCATACGGCTTACTGCTTCTTGCCTTCTTTCATAATGCTTCATATGCCCAAACCCTGCCCACTGCCGATACTTCCAAAACCCTGGAGGAGGTAGTAGTCACTGCTTTTGAATTAAACCGGCCCAAATCATCTTATGCGACCTCTGTAAAAGTGATTAATAGCAACAACGCAGACAGAAACAACAGAACATCGCTTGTAGGTGCATTTAATACAATAGCAGGTGTAAGAATGGAAGAGCGTTCACCTGGGAGTTACCGCATCAATATCCGCGGCAGTTCCCTTCGTTCACCCTTTGGCGTACGCAATGTAAAGGTGTACTGGAACGATATACCAGTTACCGACCCGGGTGGCAATACCTATTTCAACCAGTTTGCCTTTAATAATTTTTCTTCTATCGAGATTGTAAAGGGACCCGCAGGAAGTATGTATGGAGCCGGAACAGGAGGGTTATTATTAATGCACAGCCTGGAAAATACGCCCAAACCCACGCTCGACCTTACCTACCTTACCGGCAGTTACGGATTGCAAAATATAATGGCATCGGTAGGTTATGGTGAAAAAGACAACCAGGGCCTTATCACCTACGCACACAACCAGAGCAATGGTTACCGCGACCATACTTTTAGCAGGAAAGACAATGTAAGCTTTGTTACCAAAACAAAGATTTCCGACAGGCAGCAATATTCCACCAGTATTCTGTACAATGATATGTATTATGAAACGCCGGGCGGATTAACACTCACTGAATACAATGCTAACCCAAAACAGGCAAGACCAGCGGCTGGTGGTCAGCCAAGCGCCGCATTGGCCAAAGCGGCTATTTACCAGAAAAATTTCCTGGCAGGCATACAGCACGAATATTTTTTTACTTCTGAATTTAAAAACTCCACTTCGCTCTATGGTTCCTTTGCGCAAATAAAGAACCCTACATTCAGGAATTATGAACGCAGGATTGAACCATCTTTTGGCGGAAGGACCTCATTTATTTATGAAAAACAAATCCATCAATCAAAATTACAACTGGTAGCGGGTGGAGAATGGCAGGAAGGTTTTTTCAATACACAGGTTTCAAAAAACAAAGCAGGCAACCCGGATAGTATTCAAACAAATGATGACATTCATTACAGCACTTACAGCTTTTTTATGCAGGCTGATCTATCCCTGCCCAGCGATTGGTTTATAACAGCAGGCGCCAGTCTGAACAGGTCAACCGTTAACTTCACACGCCTCAATAAATACCCTGTTGTGACACAGGGACGCACTTATAAAAATGAAATCAGTCCCAGGATTCAATTGCTGAAAAAGTTCAGGGGTGATTTCACTTTGTTTGGAACGGTGGCAAAAGGCTTCTCTCCCCCCTCAATAGCCGAACTGCTGCCATCCACCGGGGTTATCAGCACATTCCTGGAAGCGGAAGAAGGCACCAATTATGAGGCAGGTGGAAGTGCTGTTATATTAAATGGTAAGCTGCAAATAGACGCCGCTGTTTATTATTTCAAGCTAAACAATGCGCTCGTAACAAGGAAAGACAGCAGTAATGCAGATTATTACGTAAACGCAGGCAATACAAAACAAAACGGCATTGAATTGAGTGCCAATTATACCAACATATTCCGAAATCACCTCTCTCCAATTGACTATATTACGCTGAGAGCTGCCTATACCCTTAGCAATTTTACCTATGGCAGCTACCAGAAGGGAACGGTTAGTTACAATGGCAACCGCATACCCAGTGTACCAAAAAACACTTTATCGGTATTAGCGGATCTCCAGATAAAAATGGGCTTCTATTTAAACCTTACTTATTATGGATCTTCATCCATATATCTCGATGATGCCAATACCGCGAAAGCGGCAGCTTATCATCTCCTGGGCGGCAGACTGGGTTATAAGATGAAACCACATGAAAAATGGGGCTATGATATTTTTGCCGGGGCCGATAACCTCCTGGATGAAAATTATAGCCTGGGCAATGATATCAATGCAGCGGCAGGGCGGTATTATAATGCGGCCCCAAAAAGAAACTACTATATCGGTATCAGCCTGCAACTGGCAAACAGAAAGGGTAAGTAAATTGCATTCGCTTTTACTAATAGTGCTTTATAAAAATATTAATTCACGGCCTGCTATCTAATACCTATACGCTAATCCTATCTTTGATAAAACGGTTTTTATGGACAGCGATATCAAAGAATTACTCACACTTACTTTTACACTATTTGCAGTAATTGATATTGTAGGATCAATTCCTTTATTAATTTCCCTGCGCGAACGTGTGGGTGGCATTCACCCGGTAAAAGCCACCCTTATCAGTGGCGCATTGATGGTTCTTTTCTTTTTCGCGGGCAAGCCCTTCCTGAACCTGCTGGGTGTAGATATCCGCTCCTTTGCAGTAGCTGGTTCTATTGTAATTTTTATTCTCGGATTGGAAATGGTGCTGGGTATTGAATTTTTCAAAAGCGATAAGAATGTAAAAGCCGGAAATGCTGTTCCAATAGCCTTCCCGCTGATTGCCGGCTCGGGTACATTGACCACCATCATGTCATTAAAGGCCACCTACGAGAAAGCGGATAAAAATGAAATATTGATCCTGGTAGCCATCCTGTTAAACCTTATCATCATTTATATCGTATTGCGCTCACTTAACCGTATTGAAAAAATGCTGGGAGAAGCCGGATTAATGGCTGTACGCAAATTTTTTGGCGTAGTTTTGCTGGCCATTTCAGTAAAGATATTTACCAGCAATGTGGGTGGACTGATAAGATAATGTGGAAATGTGCTAATGTCGAGATGTGAAAATTAGACTTTCACATTCTCCTTTTGCAATATCTTATTATTGTGGGTTTAAATGTCCTGTTGTTTGAGAAGCGGCTCCACGCTCTTTATTATTTTAGTTCTTTGCATTCTTATTGAGTTCTTTAATTGGTGAGAATTGTATTTCATTTCCACATTTTTATATTTTCACATTACCCTGGATAGTATAATCCCGCAG
>Ga0209069_10001086_pt1 | contig 13534 bp, 4 predicted proteins | sample Str013_2_FD_187202 | JGI IMG/M metagenome (GOLD analysis project Ga0209069, IMG submission 187202) | Freshwater sediment microbial communities in response to fracking from Pennsylvania, USA - Straight Creek_MetaG_SC_2013 (SPAdes) (version 2) | ecosystem: Environmental > Aquatic > Freshwater >...
ATCCTGAAAAATTTATCTAAGATAAAAAAGGATCATTCATTGATTGTAAGGCCGTATTTCCATTGGTCAATAATCACTGCTAATATTTTTTAGGCTGAAAGCAACAATCGGATTGATATCGGCGACTTTCTCTCTGATAGACAACCGAAGCGTTTCGAATAATCGTTAAATTTATACAATGCGAAAAATAACTCGCTTATTCCCGGCATTGTTGTTGATTTCTCTTACTGCATTTTCGCAGGTCCCCCAATTGGAAGAAATCATTAAGGAAGCAAATGTCCCGGGAATACAACTCATTTATACAATAGACAATAAACCGCGGGAATACAATGCAGGTGTAATAAAGGATGGTTCCGATAAAAAAATTACGTCCAATACCATTTTCGAAGCCGCTTCATTGAGCAAAACTGTCTTTGCGTATGCCGTACTCCGTTTATATGACAGAGGTATTATTAATCTTGATTCGCCATTGTTGGACTATATCGCCACTTACGAACGGTTTAAATCTTCAAATCCACGTTATAGAAAGATAACAGCGAGAATGGCACTGAAACATACAACAGGTCTGCCCAACTGGGGCGATGATTCTACTGTTAATTTGCTATTTACGCCTGATAGTTGTTTTAATTATTCGGGTGAAGGATATTTGTTCCTGCAAAGGGTCGTTGAAAAAATATTGCATGAGCCGCTAAATAATATCATGCAGCAGGAAGTATTCACACCCCTGAAAATGGAAAGCAGCAGCTATATGTGGGATGATAGGTTTGATACTCTTTCTTCATTCGGCAATGGCCAGGAAGAGATAAACAGGCATAAAAACGCAAATGCCGCCTATAGCCTCCTTACCAATGCAAAAGATTATAATATTTTTTTACAAGCGTTATTAACAGGAAAAGGTTTAAAAAGCAACACGCACAAAATGATGTTCGCTGTAGCCAGCCAGGCGAACAGGTTTGATAAGCCTGCAAACATTGCCGACCAATATATTGACTGGGGGCTCGGTCTTGGTTTGCAACAAAATGAAAAAGGAAAAGCCATCTGGCATTGGGGCGACAATGGCAATTTCAAATGCTTTTATATGGCTTTCCCGGGCAAAAATGAAAGCCTGATTTATTTTACCCATAGCCAAAATGGGTTAAGTATTATAGCCGATGTACTTAATCTGTTTTTTGGTAAACAAACCTGCTGGGCCATGAAATGGCTCGAATATGGTTACGACTCTCCATTGGTAATAAAGGCATTCCATATCGAACTCATGAAGCGTGGTTTTGATCATGCCTTTGAAGTGGCCACTGAAAAAAAGAAGTACGATGCCAGATTCCAACTGACAGAACATGATCTGAATTCATTTGGCTATTTGCTATTACAGGAAGGAAAGAAGAAAGAAGCACTTGAGGTTTTTAAACTGAATACTCGTCTGTACCCCGGGAGCTGGAATGTATATGACAGTGAAGGTGAAGCTTATGAAGATATTGGTGACCGTGAGAATGCCATAAAAAACTATAAGCGCTCTATCGAATTAAACCCTAAGAATACTAACGGCATTGAGCATTTAAAAAAATTGAGCCTATGATTGATATGATTTACTATGAAAGGCTTCCTGGGTAAATTATTTTTTCGCGCAGAGTGAACAGAGAAAAAGAGAATACACTCCTTTTCTCTGTTCACTCTGCGCGAAAATTCTTCGCAGTAAATTAGTCTAATCAGAAAAATCAGAAGTTCTTTTTTGATTCAGTTCCGGCGCCAGCGCCAAACTTTGTTGCTCCACTTTTTTTACAGCCAGTTGTACAATCACTTTATGCACTGCCTGGTCATTTACAAGATAAATAATGGCGTTGCTTTGCTCTTCCCCATTCATTATCACTTTTACATCTCCTTCCTGAGTAGGTTCATGTATATATACGATTTGATAAATAGTATCTTCATATCTGTAAGATATCGTCAGCGATCGCCACTCCTCAGGAATACAGGGTTCGAACTGCAACATATTTCCCTTTCGCTTCAATCCCAGAACTGATTCTGTAATCAACTGGTACATCCATCCGGCAGAGCCGGTATACCAGGTCCACCCTCCACGACCCGTATGCTGCGAAACTGCGTATACATCTGCAGCAATCACATAAGGTTCTACCTTATATATAGCAATCTTCTCTGCAGTACTTCCATGATTGATGGGATTGATCATTTTTAATAATTCCCAGGTCCGCTGTTTATCTTTCAATGCTGCAAAAGCCATCACCAGCCAGATGGCTGCATGGGTATACTGGCCACCGTTTTCACGCACACCCGGAACATATCCCTTGATATAACCGGGATTTAAATCCGATTTATCGAAAGGAGGATCAAAAAGCTGGATCAACGAATCATTTTTGCGGACAAGAAATTTATATGCCGCATCCATAGCTATGCGACTGCGCTTGTTGTCTCCTGCTTTCGACAATACGGACCAGCTCTGAGGTATGGAATCAATTTTACATTCTACATTTTCAGAAGAACCTAACGGTGTGCCATCATCGAAATAAGCGCGGAGATACCATTCGCCATCCCAGCAATGCTTTTCTATATTATTTTTCAGTGTCCCCGCTTGCTGCCTGCATTTTTCCGCAAATGCAGTATCCTGTTTAAGTTTTGCGATGTCGATGAATTGAGTCAATATATTATACAGGAAAAATCCGAGCCAAACACTTTCTCCTCTTCCATGATTGCCCACTCTGTCCATGCCATCATTCCAATCGCCCGAACCTATCAATGGCAGACCATGCTCACCAAAACGCAATCCATGTTCGATGGCTCTTTTACAATGATCATACAATGAGGCCGACTGATCCGAACGTAAAGGAAGATCGTAATAAGATTCCTCGCCCTGATTTAAAAGCCTGCCCTCGAGAAAATGAACCGGTTCAGACAAAATATTGCTGTCGCCTGTATGCAAAACATACCTGCACATTACAAAAGGCAACCAAAGAAAATCATCTGAACAGGTTGTACGCACGCCCCGCCCCATCGGCGGATGCCACCAATGCTGCACATCGCCTTCTTTGAACTGGCGTGATGCACATACGAGCAGTTGCCTGCGCACGATATCCGGCTGACTGTGCAACAGAGATATTGTGTCCTGCAACTGATCGCGAAATCCAAATGCGCCGCCGGATTGATAAAACCCACTGCGGCCCCATAAACGTGAAGCTATTGTCTGATAGTTCAGCCAGCCATTCGCAAGGACATTCGCCGCAGCATCAGGTGTTTCAACCTGAATGGCACCCAGGGTCCTGTTCCAATACTGATAAACTTTTTTCAATGCATCATGCGCCGCAACAGTTCCTTTAAACTGGCGTGCTATTGCAGACGCATCGGCATTATCTTTTCCTGCGCCCAACCGGAATATGACTTCTTTTTGTTCCCCATCGGCAAGATCAATGGTGACCTGGATAGCAGCGCATGGATCAAGCGCAGCGCCTAGTTTCCCTGAAAGCCTCGCTTTGCCCATCGCTTCCGGGTTTTGCAATATGCCGTTGCGCCCGATGAATTCTGTACGATCGGCAGTAAATGTTTTTACTGTTTCATCTACGTCGAAAAACGCAACACGACCATTGAATTCGGTATTGTAAGGATTTCTTGCAAAGATGGCGCCGCTGCTTACATCTAATTCAGTAATGACATGCATTTGTGATTTTGCACGAAAATCGCCCAGCACCCATTCTATATAACCGGTTACAGAAATGCGGCGCGACCGGTTCGAATTGTTACGGATTTTCAGGGTTATGAATTTGATGCTTGCTTCCATATCAACATATACCAGCATTTCAGAGTGTATTCCATCTTCAATATATTCAAATGCACTGTATCCAAATCCATGTCTTGTTATATACGTTGACTTGTTGCGGTTGGGAAGTGGTGCGGGCGACCAGAATTTTCCGCTTTCTTCATCACGCACATAAAATGCTTCTCCTGTAAAATCATTCACTGCATCATTGTTCCATGGGGTCAGCCGGAATTCATGCGCATTTTCCATCCAGGTGTACGACTGACCGCTTTCAGAAATAACAGTTCCGAAATCAGGATTGGCAATGACATTCACCCATGGCGCGGGCGTTTTTTGTGTTGGCGTGGTAATGATCACATATTCTTTTCCGTCTTTTGTAAAACCACCAGTTCCGTTGAAATAAATCAAATCAGTCCGAGGCTCAATTGTTGCAGTCAAAGAACCATAAAGCTTGGATGGCGTAAAATATGGAATTGGGGTTTTTACTTTATTAAGGCGCCTGACGATCTGCTCCTCCAGCGAGCCCAGGCTGTCTGTAATTACAATTCTCGCAACAGTTTGAAATAGTATACGATCTTCATTGGATATCTGGTCGGCCGACCGGATAAAAATGCCGCCGGGTTTATCGCGTACATCTGTAATGATTCCGGGAGAAATCAGGCTAAGAATTTCATTTTGCAATGCCTGGCGATAACCCCCGTAATCTTCATTCCATATCACGAGATCAACGAACAAACCTTTCAATCTCCAATATGCATGCGCCTGTACAAGTTGACGCACCAATTCAATATTTGTTGAATCCTGTATCTGCAATAAAACGATGGGCAGGTCGCCGGAAACAGCATAGCTCCATAATCCTGACTGGCCACGATAATTTTTTTTGATGATGCCCTGATCTGCGCGCAATGAAGCATTGGCAAAAATCACAGAACCGGCAAGCCGGCTGTATAATTGCGCATCAGCTTCCACAGCATTGATTTGCCTGAGCACAACCTGGCTATGTGTCCACGCCAACTCGAATGCGCGATCTGTCAATGGGCGATCCTGATATTTTTCTATCAACCCATTACATGTGTCGCGTGTTTCGGCCATACCGAAAACCATATCCACGGTTGCCGATTCGTGCGGATCGATGGTTATCCTATACCGGATGGCCACCACAGGATCTAAGACAGAACCCTGGCTTCCGGAAAGGGCCTCATTATTACGAAATACCTGTGCATGATGAATGGTATTGGTGCGCCCGATAAAACGGGAACGGTCGGTTTCATAAGAGATATCCGTGATTTCAGCATTGTGCGCTTTCATGAGGTGGAACATCCACGGAGTCGCCTCATCCACAGAGCGCGGCCTTCTTGTACAAAGAATCGCATTCCTTTGCGGGATAATTTCCGTCTGTACAAAAAGATTACTGAATGCGGGATGCACCGCATCCGCCATAGGAGCAGCAAGAACAATCTCCGCGTAACTCGTAACTTCAACGTACCTGCGCTTGCGGGAACGATTCATGATATGTACCCGCCGCATTTCCACATCGTCTTCAGAAGATACCACGATTTCAGTATGAGTTTCCAGGTTCTGATCCCGGCGACGGAATTCTGCCCGGCCCTGCGAAAAAACCACTTCATAATTTTCAGCCGGCTGCAACGAAGGTTGAAAAGCAGCGGACCAGGTGAGGTCGTTGTCCAGGTCGCGTATGAAGCAGAACGTGCCCCAATCGTCGCAGGTGCCATCCTCACGCCAACGCGTAACCGCAATATCTTTCCACCTGCTATATCCGCCGCCAGCATTTGTAATCATGACATGATACCTTCCATTCGACAGCATCTGTACCTCGGGCACGGGCGTATTGGGCGTGGTGATGACATGCATCTTCACATCGGCAGAGGCAACGCTGCTGTCGGCAACATGCACGGAAGGAGAATAGAATTCAGTAGCATGCGGAATGCGCTCCTGCAGCAATAATAAAATAGCACGGAACTGCGCTTCATTCTCAAAACGTTTTTGCATGGGTTTGTCGAGCAATACATAAGCAAGCGCAAGCAAGCTCATTCCCTGGTGATGTACCATAAAGGAACGCACAATAACACTGGACTGCCCCCTGGATAAACGTGCCGGGGTGTAATCAATCGCTTCAAAAAAACCAAATTGCCCTTCAAATCCTTCTTTCGATAACTCGTATAAATTTTCGCATGCTTCTTCCGGCGATACCATCAACGCCATCACGGATGCATAAGGTGCAATGACCAAATCTTCTCCCAGACCACGTTTCAGCCCAAGTCCCGGCACACCAAATGCACGGTATTGATAATTGAGGTTAGCATCCACCATATTGTAACCGGATTCTGAAATGCCCCACGGCACTCCTCTTTTCCGCCCATATTCTACCTGCTTTTGTACCGCTGCCCTGTTGGTTTGATCCAACAGTGTATTTTCATAAGTGGGCATCACCAATAACGGCATCAGGTACTCGAACATGGATCCGCTCCATGAAAGCAATACAGGCGATGTGCCCGGGTTGGTAAGCTGTCTTCCCAATGAGAACCAGCTATCCTGCATCAATTTACCTTGTGCAATGCCTAAAAAAGTTGTCAGCCTTGCTTCAGAAGCAAGCAGGTCATAATAGCTCGAATCCCTTCGATGTTCTTCCACATTATACCCGATTGCGAGTAAACGCTGTGATTTATCGAACAGGAAATCAAATTCAATATTTGAGAAATCCACGCATTGCTGTGCAAGCGCTTCTACGGTTAAAATCCTTTCTTTGGCGCGGCGTACAGATTCTATAATAATTTTTTTGAATAACTCCAGCCATTGGTTTTCTTCTTTCGTAATATCCTCATCATACCAGCGGTTGATTTTGGGCAACAGGTCAACTTCAATGGTTGACAATTCTAATAATGTCGGGATACCAACGCCGATATGACTGAATTCGACAAACTTCGCCGGCATATCCGGCAATAATAACCAGGGAGCCATGGCAATGAGATCATCATGCACATCTTTACATTGCCGTCTCAAAGCTACTATCCACCATACTGTATCGTTATCATTTTCAGTATTTACCTGTTGATTATTCAATATGTATTCTACATTCTTTATAAGCCTATCAATATATAATTTTACAGTCTCAGGTACGATTGATTGCAACTGGCACGCAGATTCAATCGCTTCTGTCAATTCGCCCAGTGAATTATTTTCTCCCCCCATCTTTTCGGCCAGCACCTGCAGCGTATCTCGTATCCCTTCAAATAATCTTGGTGCAATTATTTTTTGAGAGGGAATGGAGAGCAGGCCCTGTTTCAAAGTAAGTAAATGACCGGCAAGGTTGCCGCTGTCGACTGTTGAAATGTATTTAGGAATCATGGGAGATAAGGACTGCGTATCATACCAATTGTAAAAATGCCCGTGATAGCGTTCCAATTGCTGCATGGTTCGCAGCGTATTGGTTGTTCTTTCAATCAGCAAGCCGGGAGAGATATATCCAAAATCATAAGCCGACAGATTGCCGAGCAGTGCAAGGCCAATATTGGTGGGAGATGTGCGGTGTGCGATTCGCTCAATAGGGCTTTCCTGGAAATTATCGGGAGGCAGCCAATTGTCGTCCTGCGTCACAAAATTTTCAAAAAAAGCCCAGGTTTTTCTTGAAATCTTATATAAAAAAGTTTTTTGTTTTTCGCTAAGATTGATACTCCTGGCTTCAAATGGCAAACTTATTTTCCATGCGAATGCAGGGGATATCAACCAGAGAATAATTACCGGTATGGCTACAATAAGATTAAGAGGTGCCGCATACGTTAAATATGAGAACGCAAGTATGGCAAGGAAAGGTGCAAAGAACATGGACAGATAAACGGAGAAAATATTTTTATTGCCCGCATTTAACAAATTGCCGGAAGGGTTCCACTGCAATAATTTCTTATGTGTGATCAGCATGCGCCAATTGGTGCGTATGATGGCGTCTGTATTTAAAAGCGCTTCATAAGGCAATGAGGCCAATGTAAGCAAGTGCTGAATGAATTGATGGCTCGAAAATCTCAACGCCAGGATGGTATACTGCAAAAAGAGAACATCATCCGGCTTCCGCAATATTTCCCAAAAGAAAGTTACCAGTGATGGCAATATAATAATTGTGATTACGGCTGTCACCCAGAATGAGGGTGAAGGAGACATTGCCCAGCCGAATAACAATAATGATAAAAGTGAAATGGGTACCAGACTTCGGCGCAGGTTGTCGAAAATTTTCCAACGCGATAAAGCCGATATAGGATTCTTCAGCAATTGCCTGCTGGGTCCGGGAACAAAGGGCAATAACCAGCTTGCGATTTGCCAATCGCCCCTGATCCATCGGTGCCTTCGTTTCATATCTACATCATACCGCGAAGGATATGCTTCGTACAATTGCACATCGCTCATTAAGCCGCAACGGGCATAACTTCCTTCGAGCAGGTCATGGCTGAGAATACGGTTCGGGGGAAAACGGTCGCCCATTGACTGCTCAAATGCGTCCACGTCATAAATCCCTTTACCAATGAAAGACCCTTCGCTGAACAGGTCCTGGTATACATCGGAAATTGCTCTTGTATACGGATCAATTCCAGGCTCATGGCCATGCATGCGCGCATATAGAGAACTGTTTCCGTGAGGAAGACTAACGGCTACGCGTGGTTGCAATATGCCATATCCTTCGGTAACCCGTTGCTTTTTCTCATTATAGAAAGGATGGTTTAGCGGGTGAGCCATTGTTCCTACAATTTTCCATGCTGCATCTCTCGGCAATTGTGTGTCCGTATCAAGCGTAATTACATATTTGGCTGCAGAAAATATCTGCTCGTCTCCTGCAACAAGGGAGAAGTTTTCTTTCCCTTTTCCCCTCAATAAGGCATTCAGCTCTCCAAGTTTTCCGCGCTTGCGTTCGTATCCCATCCAAATTTTGTCGCTCGCATTCCATTTTCTCGGGCGATGGAAAAGAAAAAAAATATCATTCTTCGCGCTGCAATATTTTTCATTTAATTGTTCTATTTTAGTCCGTGCCGATTGCAGCAACAATTCTTCTCCGGGAAGTATTTCCATATTCGCGTCAGGAAAATCAGACAACAAAGCAAAGTGAAGGTTTTCGTCGCGGTTGGCAAGAAAACGGATTTCCAATCCTTCGACCAGATTTTCCAACTCCGCTGCAGTGCTGAATACGGATGGAATTACAACCAGTGTCCGGAATTGTAAAGGAATCCCTTTCGAAAAATCCATCCTTGGTAGTAAATAAGGTTTAACGAGTAATGTCGTAACCCAGTTGATCAGTGAGATAGCAAGCTGACTGGAAGCTATCAACGAAAAAAAACCAAGTATTGCAAACAGCCACCAGTTGGTCAATCCATCTATATTGGCCCTTCTCATCATTACCCCGCTGAAAACAATTGAAATAATACAACCAAGGCCTATGTATAATACTAAAGGAATTCTTTTGCTGATTCTTTCAATCATTTCGAATTTGGTCAATCGTATATTCGTCAATTTTTCCAATTCCTTCAGGCCCTTGCCCATCAGGTAAAAACCAACATGTGTTAATCTATAATCGTTATTTTTTTTTTCTGCATTTTCCTGTGCAAGACGAATAGCCATAGCGGCAACTTCCTGCTCTGAGAAATCACTGCTTTTTGCAATTTTCTCTACAATATGCCTGTAATTGTCGCGCGTGCGGAAATCCATGTCCGGATATACAATATCCTGGCAAAGTGTGATTTCGACGATGCTCACTTTTTCTACGAATTCGCGCCAATCATTCGTGCTTAAGAAACGAAGACTGCTGATGCTGTTACTGATAGACACCTGGTCAGCCGCCTGTTTTTGATTTTCCAGGTGAACCAATTCATTGCTCGTGAGTCCTTTTTCGGATAAGCGTTGCTCAATCCAGCTTAATGGAAGCGCGAAGGCAGAACCTTTGCCCATCAATCGCCTGGTTAATTCAGCAACGAATGAACTGACCATTGGCGGTCCGTATCGTGCCATATCGGCAATCACTAAAATCAAGCTCTTCGGATCTTTCTCCGCTGTTTCAGTCATTTGATCTGCCCAATAATCTGCGAGATTTTTATTAATCCGGTCGTTTGCAATCTGCGCAGCAAGTCTTCTCAGATTTTCAATCAACGCTAGGCGAAGCATAATCGGAATGGCCCATAATTCTCCCAGCTTCAGGTTCTCCACTTCCTGGTATGCAGTTACAAAACTGCTTAGGCTAGTAAGATCTACCCGCCCGTCGCTATGAGAAATCAGTTCAACGGCAATATCGTATACACGCGGTAACCCGGCGCTGGTACCTTTTAACAATTGAGGCAATCCTTTGCTATATCCTTTCGGTAAATGTTTTTTTCCGGTATAGATTTGCTCTTCGATGAGGTAAAAATTATCCAGCAACCATTCTCCTGCCGGCGTGATGCGCATATTTTTTCTCGCGGATTCAGTCAACAGGTTATGCACTTCTAATAAAATTTCTTCATTGTCAGCCAGGCGTTTTAACAACTGCTCTGGCATGCGCTCAGGCGTTATGGAATGGTTATTTGCCAGCACTTTTGCATATTGTTCCATCTGCTCCAGGCTGAACAATTCCGAACGAAGCGGAGATTTTTCGTTATCATATTTGTGCATGAGGTTGTCACCTAGGAAGGATATCCTCAATTGGGTCAAAAATTCCTGGATAGGATTGTTTTTCAACTTTATAATTGTTTAGCACGAATTAAAGCGAATTAAACAAACCAAGGTTCAGGGGGAAAATGCAATTAACTGATTTGGGGGTCAATGAAATCCTACAATCCGTGCTCTTAAAATTAAAGCTAAACAACGATTATTCCATATTTAAAAAAGAGGAGCCCTTCATTTGATTATTTCATGAATAAAGATGAACTTCTGATTTACTGTGAAAAGCTTACTGGGTAAATTATTGTTTCGCGCAGAGTTAACAGAGAAAAAGAGAATAAACTCCTTTTCTCTGTTAACTCTGCGCGAAAATTGTTAGCAATAAATCAGTCTAATTAAAAAAGCTCAGAAGCTCAATCCCGGTTCAGACATACCTCACTTCAATTATTTTAAAATCTTCACTCAATTCGTACACACGCGGAATTCCTGTAGGAATATTAATAAGGGCGATCTCATCAGTGCTAATATTTTCAAGGTACATCATCAATGCCCTCAAGCTATTTCCGTGAGCAGCTATAAGAATATTTGCGGTTTTGAGCAACGGTTCAATGTGTTCTTTGTAATAGGGGATAACCCTAGCCGCCGTATCTTTTAAACTTTCACCTCCGGGTGGCACTGCTTCATAGCTTCTTCTCCATATATCAATTTGCGCGGAGCCATATTTTTCTGCCATTGCTGCCTTATTGAGCCCTTGCAAACTGCCGTAATTTCTTTCATTCAATGCCTTGTCTTTTATAACAGGAACGGACAACTGGCCGATCTCTTGCAGGATGATTTCAAGTGTTTCCTGTGCACGTATCAATAACGAGGTAAAACATTTTCCGAAAACTATTCCTTTCAGTTTTTTCCCGGCGGCATGCGCTTCTTCCCTGCCAATGGCTGTGAGCGGCACATCCACTTCACCGGTAAATTTATTTTCCAGGTTCCATTGTGATTGCCCATGACGAATGATGACTAATTTCATAATGCGTAGCGCTATTGAAAAAAATAAAAAAGCCTGTTATTACTTAGACATCTTTGATCTTTCTTCGCGATCCTAAGAAATCGTAGTTAATCATCTTTCTACCTGAACAATATCAACGATGGCGCCTGCAAACCAAAAATATTAAAACCCAAAGCCGATATGGTGGTAATCTGGGCAAAAAATGATTTGGGGCCACCAGCAACAGGCGGCAGATAACTCACAGAAAGTTGTAAAGTGTTCAACGCTAAATTTTCGTTTCTTATCACGCAACCAAGTCCTACAGATGAGTAAAAGGGACTTTTAAAAAGATCATCCCTATTTTTTGCGAGCAACGAGGCCTGTAATTGTGCGTAAAAATTAATTTTAAATCCATATATATTCAGGCGGCTGTAATAAATTGTTTGAGTATTCAGGTTGAGTCGCTGATACCCGTTAAAAGTACTGTTACGGTATCCCAATATTCCGTTCTCTCTGTTGATGTTGATAGGTTTATATAAAACGGGGTTGATACAAAGAAGATAATCACCATGAATAAATTGCCGGAGTTTCGGGCCCTTCTGCCTGAATAAGTTGCTGTAATAATCTGTTTGCAGGTGTACCAGTGCATCCTCCGAAGATCCATTGTGCCAAAAACTTCCAATCCCAAGATTGGTACTGATTACATTTTTACCCTTCCACCAATATTTTTGAACTTCTACTGATGTATATGCGCGTTTTCTTCCCACCCAGTCGTCCAGGCCGAAAGATGCGCCGGCATTATATCCTAAAGGGATATCTTCTGTTCGCCCAAAGCCGAAAAAATAATTCGTTTTGAAAAAATCCTGCCGGAAAAATACCAGTTTGGCCAACATATAGTGATGATCGTTATAGTTGGGATCATCTTTATATTTCAATTGCGAAGGTGATTTATTGAAACTTAAATGATAACGGCGAAACTCCAAGGCAATATTTGGTTTTTCGCTGTTGAGTCCGTTGTTTTTAAATTGGTTCCTGAAATTAAAACCTGCCCATACATCAACGATATTGTACTGATAGTTCCTGTATAAAGTATCCTGCAGCAAATTGATATTTGCAGAAGCATTATACGCAAGTGTCATTCCCCCCGTAAATTTTGCCCAGGAACTGTAAAGCGGGCGGTTTATCGAGAGGTAATATGAACGCTCATATACGCCCGTGTCCACCTGCCCCCGATCATTCAAAAAAGTATATCCGACTGCCACGTCAGTGAACGAACCGCCGATATTTGTCTTACTATATTCGACTCCTGTTCGCCATTGAGGGCTGTACGCTTCATCCCATTTAAACCCCACCAACACTCTTTGCCCGGCGCCTAATAAATTATTATTATATGCAGTGGCTGCAACAGAAGTTGGGTTAAAGTCAGAAAGGGTGCCTCCAAATTCAAACAGGTCCTTTGTAAGCACTACGATATCGATGGAATCAGAATTTTGGTAAGTATTGATTACATATATTCTCGCGTCCTGGATAAAAGGCAGGTTACGCAGGTAGCGTTCATTTTCTACCAATTTATATGCGTTTACCGTATCATTTTCCCTGAAAAAAAGTGATTGCCTGATCATCCATTCCCTGGTGTCGAAATGCAACCTATTTGCAAAACGGACGAGGTTAGAGGGATGGTAGGCCGTGTCTTCAATCATCGTTCCAAAAACCTTCAGGCGGTTATAATAAATATAACGAATGATATTGCCCCTGTACGGGCTGAAATTACCCTGTCGCCTCGATCTTAGTACGCTGTCAGATACCGGAGCAGGTTCATCTTTTCTGGATATTCTTCCAAGCAGTGAATCCCGCTGCTGCTTGTCTGTCATGATATTGAAATATTTTGCAATCCCCTTACTTTGTTTTTCGGATTTAGGGACGGTATCGGCACAAAAGAAAACATCTTCAACGCGGTGATGATCGGCCAACGCCTTGTTGCAAAAAGTAAAAAATACGGCATTGCAAAACAAAAACGATATGGCCCTCGTAATAATATGATGATATGCTTTCAAATTATATCGGTGTGGCAATTCAACTACTGTCACGATTTATTTCAACAGGAAGGTGTAAGGTTTACAAGATACAGATGATAATTCTCGGGTTAAAAAGTATTTACC